>Ga0255774_10001861_pt1 | contig 16694 bp, 12 predicted proteins | sample 101ome_17_FD_179972 | JGI IMG/M metagenome (GOLD analysis project Ga0255774, IMG submission 179972) | Coastal salt marsh microbial communities from the Groves Creek Marsh, Skidaway Island, Georgia - 101407AT metaG (version 2) | ecosystem: Environmental > Aquatic > Marine > Intertidal zone >...
GGGCGACGGTGCGACGGTGCACCTCATCCGGACCGTCGGCGAGGCGGAGGGTCCGCTGCCCGGCGTACATCTTCGCCAGGGGGAAGACCTGGGACACCCCAGCGCCGCCGTGGATCTGAATGGCGTCGTCGATCACCTGCAGGGCGATGTTCGGCACAGCGACCTTGATTTGGGCGATTTCCGAGCGGGCGACCTTGTTGCCCACCGTGTCCATCATCCAGGCGGCCTTGAGGGTCAGAAGGCGCGCCATTTCGATGTTGATCCGGGCGTCCGCAATCTTGTCGTAGTTGCCGCCAAGGTCGGCGAGGCGCTTGCCGAAGGCTTCCTTGGAAAGGCCCCGGCGGCACATGAGCTCAAGGGCGCGCTCGGCGACCCCGATGGACCGCATGCAGTGGTGAATGCGGCCCGGGCCAAGGCGACCCTGGGCAATTTCGAAGCCCCGGCCCGACCCGAGGATCATGTTTTCCTTGGGCACGCGGACGTTGGTGAAGCGCACGTGGCCGTGGCCGTGGGGCGCATCGTCGTAGCCGAAGACGTGCTGCATCTTCAGGATTTCGATCCCCGGGGTATCCCGCGGTACGAGAATCTGCGACTGCCGTGCGTGCTTCGGTGCATCCGGTTCGGTTACGCACATCACGATAAGGATTTTGCAGCGGGGGTCACCGATACCGGAGGACCACCACTTCTCCCCGTTGAGTACCCACTCGTCTCCATCGAGGCGTGCTTCCAGAGCGATCTGGGTGGCGTCGGAGGAGGCCGAGTAGGGTTCGGTCATGCAGAAGGCGCTGCGAATTTTGCCGGCGAGGAGGGGCTCGAGCCATTCCTTCTTCTGCTCTTCGCTGCCGTAGCGCTCGATGACTTCCATGTTCCCCGTATCCGGGGCTGCGCAGTTGAATACCTCGGAGGACAGGGGGTATTTGCCCATCTGCTCCGCGAGGTGCGCGTAGTCCACATTGGTGAGCCCAGCGCCGCGCTCGGACTCAGGAAGGAAGAAGTTCCAGAGCCCCTTGGCCCGGGCCTTTTCCTTAAGCTCTTCCATGATCGGCGTTTCGCACCAACGGCCGCCGGCCTCTACCTGGTCGGCAAAGACCTTTTCGTTGGGGACGATGTGTTCGTTGATGAAAGCGGTGACGTCATCAAGCAGGGGCCTGACGTGATCGGATACTCCAAGATCCATGGCGATACATCCTCTCTCCGGTGGCCCGGCGAGCCCTTCGGGGCGCCGAGCCGATCCCTCCTGGAGTGCGGGAGCGCCCATCGCTCACCGCACGAGCGGAGTCTAGCCTGGGGGCGTGTCATGAGGCGAATAAAAGTTCTTGATGCAGATCATGCGCCCGACGAATAACCGAGAGACCCTTCCCTGGGCCCGGCGCTCTGCTATAGCCTTCGGGCCGGGGAGAGATTTCATGACCAAAAACGCTTACGGGGATCGTACCCTCGCCGTGCTGGGTGCGCTGGAAAACGCTGGCGTTTCCCGCGCGGCCCTCATCATGCGCCACTCGGCTCGGGAGTACGTGGCCGGGCGCCACGACCTTGCGAATCCCTTAACCGATGCGGGGCGCGCCTATGCGCGCCACTTCGGGGAGCGTCTGGGGCAAGGCTGGGCCCTTCGGGCCTATAGCTCCCCCGCGGGGCGCTGCGTAGAAACCGCTGAATTGATTTGCCAGGGGCAGAATGCCTCTCCCCTGGGGCGCGTACGCCCCGTCGAGGCCCTAGGCGTTTTCTACGCCCTCGATCAGCAGCGCATGTTCAAGGCCATGACCGAGATCAGCATGAATCTGCCGAGCTTTGTCGAGGCCTGGCAGGCCGGCGCCCTGGCCGAGGACATTATGATGAGCGCCGAGCAGGCGGCGATCACCCTGCTGCGGCTCCTGTGGGTGCGCCTGCGGGCGCGCTCGGAGGGAGACGGGCGGGCGTTGCTCGACGTCCACGTGAGTCACGACCTGACCCTATACCTGCTCCGGACCATGGCAGGAGGCCTCGCGCCTTCGGACGAGGCGCCGGTGCGCTACCTCGACGGTCTCGTGCTCTTCGAAGCCGAGGGGCTGGCCTTCCTAACCACCCATGACCTTCCGCCAAGGCCCCTGCCCTGGCTGACCCAGGAGACTTTCTGATGGCCGATCCAAGCCTCTATCGCCCGAAGCCCCCGCAGGACAGCGCCTATGAAACCTTCACGGTGGAGCATCGGGGCGGCGCCCACTGGGTCACCCTAAATCGTCCGGAAAGCCTGAACGCCATGAGCCGCACCATGATGCTCGAGCTTCAGCATTATTTTGGGGAGCTCTATACGCGGCCGGAAATCCGCGCCGTGGTCCTCCGGGGGGCAGGGAAGGCCTTCTGCGCAGGGCTTGATCTGAAGGAGCGGCGGGAGCCGGGGGAGGGCGGCCCCGTGAACGGGCTGCGGGTGCAGCGCCGGGTGTCAGAAATTGTCATGCGTATGCGCCGGGCGCCCCAGCCCATCATTTCCCTCATTCACGGCGCCGCGAGCGGCGGCGGTTTTGCTCTGGCCCTGGCGTCCGATATCCGCTTGGCGGGCCCCCGGGCGCGCATGAACGCAGCGTTTATTCGCATTGGGCTCACGGCCTGCGACGTGGGTGTCTCCTATTTCCTCCCGCGGCTCGTGGGGAGCGCGTTGGCTTCGGAGCTGCTGCTCACCGGCGCCTTTATCGATGCGGAGCGGGCCCTGAAGGTAGGCCTCGTTTCCGATGTGGTCCCGGAGGCCGAGCTTGAGGCTCGGGGCCAGGCCATGGTTGATGCGATCCTGGCGAACTCGCCCCTGGGGGTGCGGCTGACGAAGGAGGCGCTGAACATGAATATCGACGCCCAGAGCCTCGAAGCCGCCATCGCCCTGGAGGACCGGCAGCAGATCCTCTGCGCCCAAACCGATGATATGCGGGAGGGCATTGGGGCCTTCCTGGAAAAACGCGATCCCGCTTACCAAGACGCCTAAGGACTGTACTGATGACCGATGCTCATGCGCCCCTCGCTCTTCCCCGCGGCCCCGCCATGCCTAACCGGCTCATGCTGGCGCCCCTCACCAATCTCCAGAGCCATGCCGATGGGACGCTCTCCGATGACGAGTTCACCTGGCTGACGAAGCGGGCGGAGGGGGGCTTTGGGCTCACCATGACCTGCGCGGCCCACGTTCAGGCCATCGGCCAGGGCTTTCCCGGGCAGCTAGGCATCTTCTCCGATGATCACCTGCCGGGGCTAACGCGCCTCGCCGCCGCCCTGAATGCCCAGGGCGGGCTCTCCTCCGTGCAACTGCACCACGCGGGCATGCGGTCCCCGGCGGAGCTGATTGGAGAGGCGCCGGTAAGCGCTTCTGCGCAGGAGGAGTTTGGGGCCCGAGCCCTGACGGAAGACGAGGTGGAAGCCATGATTGAGGCCTTTATTCGCGGCGCCGAGCGCGCAGAAGAGGCCGGTTTTCATGGCGTGGAGCTCCACGGCGCCCACGGCTATCTGCTCTGTCAGTTCTTAAGCGCGGAGACGAACCGGCGAGATGACCGCTTTGGGGGCAGCCTTGAGAACCGCATGGCGCCCCTTCAGCGCATCATCGATGGCATTCGTGCGCGCTGCGGCGCTGCGTTCCAGCTTGGGGTTCGACTGTCCCCGGAACGCTTCGGCATGACCCTCGACGATGCGACGGAAATTGCCCGCCGTTTGCTGGCTGAGGGGAAGATTGATTACCTCGATCTGTCCCTGTGGGATATCCGCAAGGACGCGCTCGATGCCCCGGAAACGCCCCTCATTGCACCGTTTATGGCGCTGCCTCGGGGGAAGGTTGCCGTGGGCGTGGCGGGGAAGATCAACAGCGGGGAGGACGTGCGTTTTGCCCTCGAGCAGGGGGCGGACTTCGTGTTGCTTGGGCGCGCAGCCATTCTCCATCACGATTTCCCCAAGCGCCTCGCGGAAGATGGAAATTTCCAGGCGGCGACGCTGCCCGTGTCCCGAGCGCACCTCGTGGCCGAGGGGCTCGGGCCCAAGTTCGTCGATTACATGGCTACCTGGAAGGGCTTCGTATCCGAAGACGGCTAAGGCTGGCCTAGGGCTCCGCGCCTTCCCGCATGGGGAGGCTCGGGTCCGCGACCCATTCGCTCATGGAACCGTCGTAGACCGCCACCTTTTCGTGGCCCAGGGCCACGAGGGCGAAGGCGTCGCAGGTAGCCGAGATGCCCCCACCGCAGTAGCAGATCACCTCTTGATCGAAGGCCTTCACCGTCTCGAAGGCGCCCTTCAGGGTCGCGGCGTCGGCAAATTCCAGGGCAGGCCCCTGAAAGAGGGCGGCGAAGGGCACGTTGACGGACCCCGTGATGTGGCCCCGGCGGCCATAGTTGGCACCGCCGTCCCCGCGGTAGACCTCGGGCGCCAGCGCGTTGATGGTGCAGACGCCAGGCGCGTCGATGGCCCCGAGCACCGCCGCTTGATCGGCCCAAAGCGTGGGCTTCGGTGCGATGGTGAGCGTACCCGGAGCGTAGCGCTCCTGCCCCGTGGCCAGGGGCGCACCCGCAGCTTTCCAGGCAGCGAGGCCCCCGTCGAGTACCTTGGCCGAGACGCCCAGGGCCCGGAGCATCCACCACACCCGGGTGGCCCACATGGGATGGCCGCTGCTGTAGAGCACAAGTTCTGCGCCATCCACCACCCCCTCGGCAGCGAAGGCTGCCCCCAGCGCTTCATCCTCCAAGCGGGTGAAGCGGTGCGGGGCGTCGTTGTCCGAGAGCGTGCCCTGAAGGTCGAGGAAGGCGGCGCGAGGAATGTGGCCCGCCTCGTAGTCCGCGAGGCCACTTTCGACCCGGTAGGCCCGGGGTGGGTCCGGGCGCAGGTGAACGGTGCAGTCAAAAATGCGCGGAGCGTCGCCAGCCCTTTGAAGCTCAGTGACGGTGATCAGTTGCGTAGGCGCGTGCAGTGCCATGGTGTTCTCTCCCCTGTGCTTAGGCCCAGAGGGCCCGTTCCTCGGCCACTGCCTCAAGGGCGCGGCGAATGTGATCGTCCGTGTTGTACACGTGGGGGGACAGGCGCAGGCCCCCGGTGGGTGCGGCAATGAGGCCGTGCTTTTCATAAAGCGCCTGGAACAGGGCCCGACGGTTGGGGCCCGGGACGGAAACAATGCACACCCCAGCGCTGAAGCGGTCCGCCCCGGGGGTGAGGACCGGGGCCCCGAGATCCCGGAGCCCGTCCTTAAGCGTGCGGACATGAGCCTTCAGCTGCGCTTCGATGGCCTTGGGCCCCAGCGTGCGATGGAGCGCTGCGGCTTCCACCATGGCGCCAAGGGCGGCGTCGTCCCGCTGGCCGAGGGATTCAAACTTTCGCGCGCCCACCGGGTCCGGGTCTGCGTCATCGCCCCAGCCCGGCGCCACTACGGAGGGCCAGAGGCTCTGAATGCGGTCTTCCCGCACCCACAGGATGCCGACCTCCTTGGGCCCCATGAACCACTTGTGTGCGCTCCCGCTATAGCTGTGGGCGCCGCTCGCCTCAAGATCAACCGCGAGCGCCCCAAAGCTTTGGGCCCCATCTACGTGAAAGTGGGGAACGCCCCGGGCGGCAAGGCGCGCGCCGATCACGGGGAGGGGCAGGGCGAGACCGCTGACGTTGGAGACATGGCTCAGGGCCACCACCCGCGTGCGCGGGGTTAGGGCCGCCTCCAAGGGCGCGAGGAGTTCCTCTTCGTCCGAGGGATTGGCCGGAAAGGCGATGATTTTCAGGGCGAAGCCGTGGCGTGCGGCACGCACCTTCCAGGCCACGAGGTTTGTGGGGTGATTTTGGTCCCAAAGCACCACCTCGTGGCCGGGGCCCAGATCGAGGCCGGCATTGACGATGTTGTTGGCTTCGCTGGTGTTGCGGACCAGAGCCAGGTGATCGGCCTTCGCGCCGAGCAGGGCAGCGACCGCGCGTCTAGCGTCCTCCCGCAGGGCTTCGATGGGGCCTCGGTTTTGGAAGGAGCAATCGGCGTCGATGGCTGCCCCCAGGGCCTGCTGACGCTGGGTTACGCGGAGCGGGGCGGGACAGAGATTGGCCGCATTCATGGGCACGTGGCGCTCATCGAAGGTGAAGGCCGCGCGCACCCCTCGCAGTCCTGCTTCTCCCACGCCCGCTGGGGCCAGGGTTGGCCCTCGGCCTTCGGCCCCCAGGGCCGTTTGCGCAAGGCCTCCGCTAAGCCCCGTAGCCAGGGCGCCCAGGGCGCCCCCCTTCAAAACATCGCGTCGTCGCAGCGTCATAGTCCCACTTCCCGGTGTCGGCACCCCTGTGCGCCATTTCCCCGGAGTGTAGACGTCGCGGCGCGACCCTGCCTAGGCGGCGGGTTCCCGGAGCTCGGCGGGGGCGCTGGCGCCCCGAGCGGCCTCAAGGTGGTTGTTTCCCCGGGCCGTGAAGTAGGCTGCCGCAAGTCGCTCTTCGCGGCGCTTTTCCGTGATCGTCGCGAGGTGCCAGAACTCCCCCTGGAGCCGGTCCCGGGTGATGTCGAGCAGCACGTAGCCCTTATGGAAAAGGTCGATAAACCGCGTGTGGGGGTGGGCCTCAAGGCCCTGAGCCGCCCGCGCTTCCGCGGCCTTCCGATCCGTGAGGAAGGGCGAGGTGACCGAGGGGGTGACGAATTCCACGGCGAGGCTGCCCTTTCCGGTGCTGGCGTTGTAGGCCGCGCCGAAGGGGTCCCGGGCCACGTCCATGGCCCAGGAGGAGTGAATATCCCCGGTGAGCACGGCGACATTGTCGATGCCCCCCTCCTCAAGCACGTCCAGGAGCCGGGTGCGGGCGTGGGGGTAGCCGTCCCACTGGTCCGTGTTCAGGATGGGCGTGTCGCCATAGCCTCCGAGCTGCCCCAGCATTACCTGCTGGCCGAGGATGCGCCAGCTCACCCCGTCGCCCTTGGAGCGCTGAAGCTGATCGTAAAGCCACGCTTCCTGAGTGGGGCCGAGAAGGCTGCGCTTGGGGTCCTGAATGACGGCTTGGTCCTTGGGGTTGGCCGCTTCCTTGTCCCGGCCGTAGAGGCGCGTGTCGAGCATGGTGAGATCGAGCAGATCCCCGAAGCGGAAACTGCGCCAAATTTGTGCGTCCCCCGGGCTTTGCGCTTCTCGGGTGGGCAGCCACTCGTGCCATGCCTTCACCGCAGCCCCCTTCCGGGCGGCCCAGGCTCCTTCCCCTTCGTTGTGATTCTGTGCGCCATCGCGCCAGCTATTGTTGGCGGACTCGTGGTCATCCCAGATCACCACCATGGGATGCTGACGGTGCAGTTCTTGCAGATCCTCGTCCGTGCGATAGAGGGCGTAGCGTTCCCGGTAATCGGCAAGGGTGGTGATTTCCCGATCCGGCGCATGGCGCCGTCCGAGGGCGCTCCCGTCGCCGTATTCGCCGTTGCCATACTCGTAGATGTAGTCGCCGAGGTGGAGAACGAGGTCGAGGTCGTTGCGCCGGGCCATGGCGCCATAGGCGTTGAAGTAGCCGAAGAGCCAGTGGGAGCAGGAGGTGTAGGCAATGCGCAGGTGATCGACGCCCTGGCCCGGGAGGGTGCGGGTCCGCCCCAGCGGGGACGCTTCCCCGGCAGCGATGAAGCGATAATAGTAGGTGCGCCCGGGCGTCAGGCCGTCGACAATGACCTTCACGGTGTAATCGCGACTGCCGTGGGTGCTCACCTCGCCGCGCTGAAGGGGCCGCTGACCTTGCGGGTCGGCGTAGAGGATCCAGCCCACGGTAAGGGGCGCGCCTTCCTGCTGCGGGGTGGCGCGGGTCCAGAGTACGATGCTGTCCTGGCTGGGATCCCCGGAGGCCACGCCGTGGAGGAACACCTTGCGGCCAGCGTCAGCGGCACGCGGTGCCAGCGGACTCGCGCAGGCGCCGAGGAGCGGTAGGGTCAGGCTTGCGGCAGAGCTGCGGAGTAGATGACGGCGGGTGACGGCCATGAAGTGCACTTCCTTTTTTGGGAACGGAAATCTTGGGTGAGGCGGAGTATGCCGGGAAATCCCTGGGGCGTGGATGACCGTCCCGTGACAGAACGAAGCGGGAAAGGGCGACTGCGCGCATGAACGCGCTCGATCGCCCGGGGCCCAGCGTGCTCCACAGCGCCTATGGCGCGGAGATGGGCGCCTTTGACGAATTGCTTGGAGGGGATGGCGCGCCCAGGCCCCATTGGGCGCGGCTGCTCCATGCCTTTGGGCAGCTCGGGCCTGAGGACCTCGAACAGCGGCGCCGTGATGCCCGGCGACTGTTTCGAGAGAACGGCCTGACCTTCAGCGCTGGCCCCGGGGCGGCGAGCCGCCCCTATGATCTCGACCCCATTCCGCACCTGGTGCCGCCGGACGCCTGGGCTGTGCTCGAAAGCGGCCTACGGCAGCGCGCCCAGCTGCTTGATGCGGTGCTCCAGGATCTCTACGGCCCCCGGCATCTTTTGCGCCAGGGGGTCCTCCCAGCCGATCTTATTTATCGGCACCGGGGCTATCTCCAGGGTCTCGTAGGGGCCGGCGGCATGGAGCAGGCCCTGGCCTTCTACGGCGCGGATGTGGTGCGTCGGGGGGATGGTTCCTTCGCCGTGCTGGGGGACCGGACCCAGGCGCCCGCCGGGGTGGGGCTCGCCCTGGAAACGCGTATTGTTACTTCGCGCATCCTCCCGAACCTCATCCGGGCCAGCCACGTGCATCGCCTGGCCAGTTTCTTCGAACACCTTCGGGGCGCCGTGGTTGCCCTGGCACCGCACCAGCGGTTGCGCCCGCGGATTGCAGTGCTCGCCTCTGGAATTAGCGATCCCCACTATTTTGACCACGCCTACCTAGCGAGCTATCTCGGCTTTCCCTTGCTTCAGGCGGGGGATCTCACGGTCCGGGAGGGCCGGGTTTGGCTGCGCACCATCGGGGGGTTGAAGCTTCTTGATGTGGTGCTCCGGCGAACCGGCGATCACGACAGCGACGCGCTTCTCGTTCCCGATGGGGAAACGGGGGTTCCGGGGCTTGGGGAAGCGGCCCTTCGCGGGGAGGTGGCCCTGGCGAACGGGCTTGGGGTGTCGATCCTGGAACACCCGGGGCTTATGCCCTACCTACCCCAGCTTGCTCGCCAGGTCCTCGGGGAGGATTTGAAGCTCCCGTCCGTGGAAACCTGGTGGTGCGGGACGGCCCAGGGGCGGCAGCACGTGCTAGCCAACCTTGAATCGATGGTCATCAAACCCATTGATCGCAGCGGTCAGGCGCTGTGGGGGGGCGCACTCTCCGCTGAGGCCCGAGATACCCTTCGGCGGCAAATTGAAGCAGACCCGGAGACCTTCGTGGGTCAGCCCGCAGCTTTGGAGGGGACGGCGGCGACCCTGGTGGACGGGCAGCTTCGTCCCCAGGCCGTGCTCACCCGCTTCTTTGCCACCCGCCAGGGCCGGGACTTTGAAGTGATGACGGGAGGTTTTACCCGCGTGGCGGGGCCCCGGGGCGGTCCCCTGGCCCTGGGCAGCGAGCTCCGTGGCCTGTGCAAGGACACTTGGGTGCTTGCGGACGAGACGGAGCGCCATTTGATTCGCTGGCCCCGGGCCGTCCCTGAGGTGGGGCCGGGGGCCCCGGAGCAGCTCCCTAGCCGGGTCGCGGACAATTTGTACTGGGTAGGACGCTATGCGGAGCGGGCCGAGGGCCTCGCGCGCATGGCGCGGGCCGTCCTGCGCCACGCCCGGGAGGTTCGGGATTACGGGGATCCCGCCGATGCCGCGGCCCTCGGGCGCCTCATCGACGGGTTCTGCGCCCTGGCGGGGGTGGCCTCCGACGCCTTCCCGCACCGGGATGAGGTGTTGCTCACCTTGCTGCTTGATGAGCAGCAACCGGGCAGCCTCCCCCAAACGCTGTTGCGCCTCGGGCAGGCGGCGGAGCAGCTAAAGGACCGCTGGGCCCCGGACGCCAGCCGCGTGCTCGATGAGATCGGGCAGCGCCTCGTGCAAGCCCAGGGGCTGTCCCCCCAGGCTCTTGGGGCTGTCGAGGAGGCTCTCGATCCGTTGATTACAGCGCTTTTGACCTTCTCTGGCTTGAGCCTGGAGAGCATGACCCGGGAGCAGGGGTGGCGCTTCTTGATGATCGGGCGTCGCCTTGAACGAGCCCAGGGGACGGCCACGCTGCTGCTGGAAACCCTTGCTGAGGCCCCGGACAGTGCAGCGGAGCCCCTCCTTCTCGAAAGTCTTTTGCGAGCCCACGACAGCGTGATGACGCATCGCCGCCGCTATCGCGCGCTGCTCGACCCGGCATCGTTCCTTGAAGTGCTTCTGCTCGATGAGCAAAACCCGCGGAGCGTGGCCTTCCAGCTCCTCGAGCTCGAGGCCCTGCTTCAAGCCTTGCCCCGGAGCGGCCCAGGCCTGGCCCCGGAGCAACGGGCCCTTTTGGAAGTCCGCACCGCTCTGCGGCTTGCCGAGGCGGAGGCCCTGGCGGCCCAGCCCGTGACCGGTGGGGCCGAGTCGCGGCAGCGGCGGGCTCTGCAAAGCCTGCTCTGGACCCTGCTCACGGGGCTTTCTCAAACCAGCAGTGCCGTCGATGACGCCTATTTCCTTCATCTGGAGGCGGCGAGACCCATGGCGCTCCGGGGCCAGGGGGGCAAGGCGTGAGGCTTCAAGTCCGCCATCGCACCACCTATCACTACAGTGAGCCGGTCACCTTGGGCCATACGGAAGCCCGGCTGACGCCGCCGAATCGGGGCCGGCAACGCTGCCTCAGCTTCGATTTACAGGTTTCTCCCGCACCTAAGGTCCTTCACAGCCGGGAGGATGCCTTCGGGAATGCGGTGACCCGCTTCTCCGTGGAAACGCCTCACGATCAGCTCGTGGTGGAGGCCCACTCGGTGTTGGAGATCGCTCCAGCAGAGGCTGAGCTGCCCCTGGCGGGCCTGCGCAGCGTCGGCGAAGTTCAGGCGCTCTTCCGGGATCCGCAAACGGAGGCCCAGCGGCTCCATCGCCTTTTTTGTCTGCCTTCGGCCTACGTGCCCCAGCTCCCCGAACTTCGTGACTACGGCTTAGAAAGCTTCCATCCCCAGCGCGATGTGGTGGCGGCTACGCAGGAGCTTATGGAGCGTATTCACGACGATTTCCACTACGACCCCACGGCAACGGAGGTGGCGACCCCCCTGCGGGAGGTCTTTGAGGGGCGCCGAGGGGTATGCCAGGACTTTGCCCATTGTGCCCTCGGCGTGCTTCGGGCCCTGGGCCTACCCGCGGCTTATTGCTCGGGCTATTTGGAAACGGATCCGCCCCCGGGGGGCGAAAAGCTGGTGGGGGCTGATGCGTCCCATGCCTGGTTCGCCTTGTACGTGCCTGAGCAGGGCTGGTTGGAATTCGACCCAACGAACCGTCAACGGCCGACGGAACGTTATGTGTTTCTGGGGCAGGGCCGGGATTACGGCGATGCAGCGCCGCTCCGGGGCGTTGTGCAGGGGGGCGGCCATCACGAGGTTCAGGTGAGCGTCGACGTGCACGCCGATCCGCTTGCGTTATCGATGGAGAAAGGTAGCCATGACCATCAACTGGGGTAGCTACGCCCAGCCCGGGCTTTTCGATGAGTGGGTGACGGAGAAGGGTCGCCTTCGCACCGGCTTCGGGCGGCTGGGTAAGCGCTTTGCCACCTATTCTATGGACGCGCTCCAGGATCGCAGCGCCAGCCTTGAGCGGGCCATCAAGGAGCAGGGGGTGACCTTCACGGTTTACTCCGAAGCCCACGGTTCCATCGATCGCAGCTGGCCCCTGGATTTGATGCCCCGGATTCTTCGGCGCCAGGAATGGCTCACCATCGAAGCGGGCCTGACCCAGCGGGTGAAGGCCCTGAACTGCCTGATCGATGACCTCTACCACGATCAGCGCTGCATTAAGGATGGGGTGCTGCCGGCCTTTCTTTTAGAGAACTCCGCCAACTTTCGCCCCCAGTGCGTGGGGGTGAATCCGCCCCTTGGCGTCTGGGCCCACATCTGCGGCAGCGATTTGGTGCGCCACGAGGATGGACAGATGTACGTCCTCGAGGACAACCTCCGGGTGCCCTCAGGCGTGTCCTACATGCTGGAAAATCGCGGCGTCATGAAGCGCACCTTCCCCGAGCTCTTCGCTAACTTTGCCATCGAGCCCGTGGACGCCTACCCCTCCCAGCTCTACGACACGCTTTGCGCCCTGGCGCCGCACCGGGCCCAGCCCGAGGTGGTGGTGCTCACCCCTGGGGTCTTCAATTCTGCCTATTTCGAACACGCCTACCTGGCGCAGCAGATGGGCTGCGAGCTGGTGGAGGGGCGGGATTTGGTGGTGAACAGCCAGGATGAGGTGTTCATGCTGACCACCCGGGGGCGGGCACGGGTGGACGTGATCTACCGGCGCATCGACGATGCCTTCCTCGATCCCGAGGCCTTTAACGAGGACTCGCTCCTTGGCGTGCCCGGGCTCATGCGCGCCTGGAAGGCTGGAAAGGTGGCGCTGGCAAATGCCCCCGGGGCCGGGGTTGCGGATGACAAAGCGGTGTATTGCTTCGTGCCTGACCTCATTCGCTATTACCTCAGCGAAGCACCCCTGCTGCCGAACGTGCCGAGCTATATCTGTGCGCGGAAGGACGACCGGGACTATGTGCTCGACCACATTGATGAGCTGGTGGTGAAACCGGTGAATGAGTCCGGCGGCTACGGCATGCTTCTGGGCCCCCAGGCCACGCCCAAGGATCGGGAGGCCTTCCGGAAAAAGATTCAGCGCAACCCGCGAAACTACATGGCCCAGCCCATGCTCAACCTGTCCACGGTCCCAACCTTCCTTGGCCAGGCGGTGGAGCCGCGGCACGTGGATCTGCGTCCCTTCATCCTGTCCGGAGAGTCCGTGCAGGTCACCACCGGGGGGCTCACGCGGGTGGCCATGCGCAAGGGCTCGCTCGTGGTGAACTCTTCCCAGGGTGGGGGCAGCAAGGACACCTGGGTCATCGATGAGGGGGATCGCTGATGCTCGCGCGGGTTGCGGAAAATATGTACTGGATGGCGCGCTATCTAGAGCGGGCCGAGGATCTCGCGCGCCTCATCGACGTGACGACCCACCTCCACCTCGATTTGCCCCGGGGCAGCACGCCCAGCTGGGGCACGCTGCTGACGCTTATCGGGGCCGAGGACAGCTACCGGGAAAAGCACGGGGAGGAGGAAGACGAAGCCCGCGTGCTGCGCTTTTTGCTGGGGGATAGGGACCACCCCCAATCCCTTCGGGCGACCATCGCTGCGGCCCGGTCGAACGCCCGGGGCTTCCGGGAAGTCTTCCCCCGGGAAGCCTGGGAAGACATCAACGGCCTTTATCACTTCAGCCAAGAGCAGTTGAAAAGCGGCCTAAGTAAGCGGGGTCGGCATGGCTATCTCCGAGGAATCGTTACCCAGGTGCAGACCGTAGTGGGGCGTCTTGAAGGCGCCATGAACCGCGATGAGGCCTACTACTTCATAGAGCTTGGGCGCCAGCTTGAGCGCGCCGACATGACCACTCGGCTGATTGACAGCAGCAGCGCGCGCCTTGTCCCCCGGGAGGGCAGTGATGGGGCGCGTTTTGACGACTTACAGTGGATGAGCGTGCTCAAAAGCCTTACGGGGTATCAGATGTATCGCCTGGAGATGCAGCGGGCCATTCGCTCTGACTCCGTCCTGGCGTTCCTTTTTCAGTCCTCGCGCTTTCCCCGATCCGTGGCGGGGGCTCTGCTGGCCCTTCGCCGCAGTCTCGAAGCGCTGGATCCGGACGCCTCCCTTCCTCGGCGCCTTCCCCAGGTGCTGCGGCAGGTGAGCCAGCTTGAGCCTGAGGGCTTGGCGGGGGAAAAGCTTCACGCGCTGATCGATGAACTGCAGCAGGGCTTTGCGGACATTCATGGTCAGCTGGAGCGTCGCTATTTCCGGCCCTCCCGGAGCGCGGACCCGGAAACGGGAAGCTAGCCCCGCCAATAGCTGGGGGTGAGCAGCACCATCACGGTCATGATCTCCAGGCGCCCGAGAAGCATGCCGAGGGTCAGAAGGCCCTTGGCGGCGTCCGGCAGCGTCGAGAAATTTCCCGAGGGGCCGATGGTGCTGCCGAGCCCCGGGCCCACGTTGGCCACGGCGGTGGCCGCGCCGGAAAGGGCCGTGAGGAAGTCGAGGCCCAGGGCTGAGAGGGCGAGGGCGATGACGCCAATGGTGGCCATGAAGAAGAAGGCAAAGCCCGTCACGGAATGAAGGACCTCCTCCGGCACCCGACGCCCGTTGAACCGCACGGGGAAGAGGCCCCGGGGGTGGACAAGGCGCTTCAGCTGGTTGGCCAGCACGGCGAAGCCGAGCTGTAGGCGGAACACCTTCATGCTGCCGCTTGTGGAGCCGGAGCAGGCGCCGATGAAGAGGGCGAAGAAAAACAGCATGACCGCCGTTTGACCCCAGCTGTTGTAGTCGCTCACGGCGTAACCCGTGGTGGTCAGAATCGAGACCGTGTTGAAGAAAATCCAAAGCCAGCTGCTGTCCGCGCTTGGCCCGCCGCCGAGCTTTAGCAGCAGGACAAAAGCCCCGTAGAACAGGGTGACGAGCAGGAAGAAGGTGCGCACCTGCTGGTCCCGAACGAGATTGCGCAGGGCCGAGCGCACCCCTCTAAGGTAGAGGGAGAAGGGCAGGGCCGAGGCCAGCATAAAGAGGCAGGCGGTCAGCAGAAGCGCCGGTTGCTGCCCAAAGGCGCCGAAGGACGCGTCGTAGTTAGCGAAGCCTCCCGTGGCGACCGTGGTCATGCCGTGGCACAGAGCATCGAAGGGCGCCATGCCAAAGAGCGCATAGGTGCCCACGCAAAGCGCGGTCATGCCCAGGTAGACGAGGCCAATGCCCCCAGCCATGCGATTGGTGCGGGGCAGGGCCTTATCGGACCAGTCTGAGGATTCGGTCTGGAAGAGGCGCATGCCCCCCACCCGGAGAAAGGGGAGGATGGCGATGCCGATGACGATAATCCCTACGCCCCCCAACCATTGGAGCATGGCGCGCCAGAGCTTGAGGCTGCGGGGCAGCACTTCAAGATGGGTGATGATGGTCGACCCGGTGGTGGTGATCCCCGAGGCCGCTTCAAAGATGGCGTTCACCGCGCCCAGCTCCGGGCGCCCAAGGTAGAAGGGGAGGGCGGCAAAAAGGGCCAGGGCCGTCCAGGTACTGGTGGTGGCCAGGAAAAGGCTTTGGGGCTTTAGGCGGAAATCCTGCCGGAGCCCAGGGAGAAAGAGGATCAGGCCCGCGCCAAGGGTAAGGGCTGCAGCCTGCCCCAGGGCGGCGGTATGCCCGTCTCCGTCGAAGTAGGAAAGGAGCACGGGCGGCATCATCAGCAGCGCCAGCAGAGACAGAAGGGCTCCGCTAAGGAAGAGCGCTGGCGAATAGGGGCGTCTGGGCAAGGCGTGACCCTCGTTTTGCTTGCCGCCGCATTGTACGCTCGCCGGAGCAGAAGGACAGGGTAGGGACGGCATGGGGGAGCGCAGCGGTATGGGCCTTCGGGCGCGCCTAGGGGAGATCATTTTCGAATCCACGGTGGGGGCGCCCCGGCTTTTTGACCTGGCGCTCATGGTCGCCATCGTGGTGTCCGTGCTCGCGGTGCTGCTGAACAGCGTGCCCTCCATCAATGCGCGCTTTGGGGAGGTGCTGCGCCTGCTCGAGTGGGCCTTTACCGTCCTCTTTACCCTGGAGTACTTCCTGCGCCTTTGGGTGACGGAGCGCCCCTGGCGCTATGCCCGGTCCTTTTACGGCATCGTCGATGCGCTGAGTGCGCTGCCCACCTGGCTGAGCCTATTTATCCAGGGCACGGAATACATGATGGTGGTGCGCCTGCTCCGCGTGCTGCGCATCTTCCGCGTGCTGCGCATGGCGCGCTGGCTTGAGGAATCGCGCCTTTTGATTTCTGCCCTCCGCGGTGCCTGGCGAAAGATCTTTGTCTTTCTGCTCACCATCTTGACCTTAATTACGATCTTCGCTGCGCTGCTGTATGTCATTGAGGGCCCCGAGCACGGCTTCACGAGCATTCCCATTGCCATGTATTGGGCCATCGTCACCTTGACCACCGTGGGCTATGGGGATCTTGTACCCCAAACGGGCCTGGGCAAGGCCATTGCGGCCTGCGCCATGATTGCGGGCTACGCCATCATCGCCGTGCCCACGGGCATCGTCACCGTGGAGCTTAATCAGGCCCTTCGCCAGCGGGGCGGGCCCCTTCGTCGCTGCGATCGCTGCGCGAGCCCCGTGGATCGCCCGGAGGCCCGCTATTGCTGGGGCTGCGGCGGCGGCCTTTAGGGGCTTTCCCGCAGGAGCTGGCTTCGAAAGTTTTGCGCTGCCGGGGAGAGCGTGCGTCCCTTCCGCTCCGCAAGGGCCAGCTTTCGACTGATACGAAGCCCGACCACGGGGACCTCCTGCACCAGATCTTGCCCCTGCACGCCTAGGCGGCTCACGAAGGCGAGGCTCTTGGTGGTGGCCACCATGCGCAGGATCGCGGGAATGGAGCGCAGCTCCATCACCACGTTGATCTCTACCCCGGCCTGGCGAAGGCTGTCATCGACGATCTGCCGAATGGCGCTGCCCCCCTCGAAGCCCACGAAGTTCTCCCCGTCGATCGCTTCCAGGGGGACTCGACCAAGGTGGGTGAGGGGATGGCCTGCGGCGGCAATGAGGACGATCTGATCATCAAGGAGCGGCGCGATGGCCAGGCCCGTTTTCCGGATGGGGAGGGTGACAAGCCCAAGTTCTAGCCGTCCCGAGGCCACGTCTTCAGCGATGTCGCTGGAGCT
>Ga0255774_10001869_pt1 | contig 16608 bp, 16 predicted proteins | sample 101ome_17_FD_179972 | JGI IMG/M metagenome (GOLD analysis project Ga0255774, IMG submission 179972) | Coastal salt marsh microbial communities from the Groves Creek Marsh, Skidaway Island, Georgia - 101407AT metaG (version 2) | ecosystem: Environmental > Aquatic > Marine > Intertidal zone >...
AGGCAGCCCATCCCCTGCGCTGACCTCGCGCTTGGTCGTGTTTCCCTTTGGCTCGGGCGAGTTGACAGGCGTGCTGCGCCAATCGGGCGTGCGGGTCTGGTCGGGCGCCATCGCGGGTGAGCGGATCGGTGTGGCATATAATTATATCAACGATATCACCTCTGACCCCGTTCTGGTGGGGGGCAGGCTTTATGCGGGCAATCTGTCTGGCCGCGTTGTCGCGATCGATGCGGGATCGGGCGAGCGTCTTTGGACAGCGACAGAAGGGGCCTATTCTGGTCTGATCGTTGCAGGAAATTCCGTGTTTTTCGTATCTGACCGCAATGCGTTGATCCGTCTTGATCAAGCGACTGGTGAGATGATTTGGGAAACCGAATTGCCCCTTTACGAGGCCCGCCGCGAGCGCCGCCGCAAGGCCGTATTTACCTATTACGGGCCGATTTTGGCGGGGGGTCATTTGATCTTGGCCACGGGCGATGGGGAAATTCTGCGTTTTGATCCCGAAACAGGTGCGGCGCTTGATGGCAACCTTACCCTGCGGGGCGGGGCGGCAAGCCAACCCATTGTTGTCAATGATACGCTTTATGTGGTCAGCGCAGATGGTCGCCTGCATGCCTATCGTTGAGCCGTTAAGCCTGTTTTAACCATAGTTTGATAGACCCTCCCCGTCATTAACCGCAGAGCAGGGAGGGCGCGCCCATGCTTTCGGTTCGGGCGATTTCACACCAGATCCTAAGCCATGAGGGCGGCTTTTCCGATGATCCCCATGATCCGGGCGGCCCTACAAATTTTGGCATCACCTTGGCCGCCCTGCGAAATGCAGGGCGCGATTTGGATGGCGATGGTGACATCGACCGTGATGATATCCTTCGCCTGACGCGCGCCATTGCCATCGAAATTTTCGAAGAAGATTACTATCGCGCCCCGCGCATATATTTGCTGCCTGAGGCGTTGCAGCCTGTCGTTTACGATATGCAGGTGAATGCGGGGGCGCAGGCGATCATTTTGCTGCAACGCCTGCTGCGCGATATGGGGTTTGATGTCGCGGTTGATGGGGTGATTGGGCCCATCACCGCACGGGCCGCACAGGCCGCAAGCAGCCGAAATGAGCGCGCGTTGATTGATGCCTATGCCATTGCGCGGCGCAATTTCTATTACAGCTTGGGGGAGAGACGCCCCAGTTTGCGGAAATTTGCGCGCAAGCGCGATGGGGGAAAGGGCGGTTGGATCACGCGGGCAGAAACATTCTTGTCGCCCAAATATCATTTAAGCGCGGCAGAGCATCACGAAAGGGTTAAATCATGGCGGTGATTGGGGCGCTTGGCGGGCTAACGGCCCTTGGCCAGACTGTTGAAAATATATCCGAGGTCTTTGCCGGCAATGCGGCCGCGCGCGAGGCCGCAGATGCAGAATTTCGCGCAGAAATCTTGCGCAGCTACGCGGCCGAATTCACCCATAGTGGCAGCACGGGGTTTGACCGTGCGATTAATGGGCTAAACCGCCTGCCGCGTCCTTTGATGGCGCTGTCGGTCATTGGCCTATTCGCCTTTGCCATGATCGACCCTGTGGCTTTTGCCGCGCGCATGACGGGTTTGGCGGCCATCCCCGAGCCGCTTTGGTGGCTTTTGGGGGCGGTGGTGAGTTTCTATTTCGGCGCGCGCGAAATGTATTATGCCCGCATACCCGACACACCGCCGCAAAGATCAGCACGCCGATGGTGGCCATTTGGCCAAAGCGGCATTCGCGAAAATCCCGCGCTTGAGGAATGGCGCGCCGATTAAGGCGCGCGCATGACTTTTGCCTCTGGGTCAAACAGGGGCTGGGGCAGGGGCGTGGCCTTTAGGGCATGGCCCAAAACCTCGATGGTGAAGCCATCCGCCTGATCGGCATATTCCTTCGGCACATATCCCATCGCAACCGATGTCGCGCTGGCATGGGCATAGCCGCCAGATGTAACCCAACCGATGGTTTTCCCCTGAAAATCAATTGGCTCATCCCCGATCACATCGGCATCATGTGCGTTAATTGCGAAACTCATTAGGCGTAAAGCTCCGCCCGTCTCTCGCTCGGCCAAGGCTGCGGCTTTGCCGATAAAATCAGCGGGTTTGGCATAAGCCACAAACCGATCAAGACGGGCCTCAAGCGGGCCATAGACGGGGCGATATTCGCGCGCCCATCCGCCAAAATTCTTTTCCAAACGCAAAGAATTGAGCGCCCGCAGACCGATAGGACGCAGCCCGTGATCCGCCCCAACGCGCAACAAGGCCTCAAAAATTTGGCGCTGGAATTCTGGGCGCATCCAAATCTCATAGCCCAAATCACCCGTAAAGCTGACCCGCCCGACATAGGCGGGGGCCATGGACACATCCATTTTCGCAAAATCCATGAAGCGCATCTTCGCCATATCAGGGGCAATTTGCGCAAGGATGTCGCGCGCCTTTGGCCCTGCAATATGCAGCCCGCTAAGGCCCAAACCGATCACTTCAATGGTGACGTCTTCGGTGCTCAATTTTTGGGCCTCGAACCAACGGGCATAGAAATTTTCAGCCATGCCAGAGCCAAACAGCATATAAGTCTCAGGATCTAGGCAGGCGCAGGTGAGATCACCTTGCAGCTTGCCATTTTCCTTTAACATCGGTGCCAACGTCATCCGACCAGGTTTGGGCAAGGCACAGGCCAAAACGCGGTCAAGAAACGCGCCTGCATCCGCGCCCGCGATCCGAAATTTCGAATAGCCCGAGATTTCCAACAGGCCCGCAGCCTCGCGCAAATTGCGCGCCTCGGCCCCAACATGGTCAAAATCACTTGAGCGCCGCCATGAGAATTGATCCCGCACACCTTCGGGCGCAAACCAAAGCGGCACTTCAAGCCCCCAAGATTCGCCCATCTGCGCACCAAGCCCGACCATGCGATCATAAATTGGCGTGGTCTTATGGGGGCGGGCGGCCTGCAATTCCTCATTCGGGAATTTGATTGAGAACCGCCGCGAATAGTTTTCTTGCACTTTTGGGTTGGTGTAGCTGAGGGTCGTCCAATCGCCATAGCGCGCGACATCCATCGCCCACACGTCAAAGCCAGGATCCCCTTGGGTGATCCAATTGGCCAGCGCCAGACCAACACCCCCGCCTTGGCTGAAGCCCGCCATAACCCCGCAGGCTGACCACATCCCCTCAAGTCCGCGAATAGGCCCGATCAGCGGATTGCCATCGGGGGCAAAGGTGAAGGGGCCATTGATGATTTGTTTGATGCCCGCATTCGCAAAGGCGGGGAAATGTTCAAACCCCACCTCAAGGCTTGGCGCGATGCGGTCAATATCGGGTTGCAGCAGTTCATGCCCGAATTCCCAGGGCGTGTTGCGGGTCGACCATGGGACACAGGCTTTCTCATAGGTGCCCATAAGCATCCCGCCACGTTCTTGGCGCAAATACAGCTCGCCATCGAAATCGACCGCATGGATCACTTCGCGGCCCGTTTTTGCGTTGATCTCGGCCACTTCGGGCATGTCTTCGGTGATGAGATACATATGCTCCATCGCCAAGATGGGCAGTTCAAGGCCCACCATGCGCCCCACTTCGCGCGCCCAAAGCCCGCCTGCATTCACCACATGCTCGCAGGCAATGTCGCCTTTGTCGGTTTGCACGATCCAACCACCATCGCGCGCGCGCAGGATGCCCGTCACCATGCGGTGGGTCTGATAGCTGGCCCCAAGAATTTTGGCGGATTTGGCATAGGCATAGGTCACACCAGAAGGGTCAAGATGGCCATCGACAACGGTGCGCAAAGCGCCCGTAAACTGCCGCGGATCAAGAAGCGGCATCAGCTCATGCGCCTCTTCAGGGGTGATCACTTCGGTTTCAATGCCCTGATAGCGCCCTTTGGCAGAGATGGATTTCAACCAATCAAACCGCTCAGGCGTGGAGGCCAACATCACCCCACCTGTCATGTGAAAGCCTGTGGCCTGACCTGACAGCTCTTCAATTTCATTATAAAGATCAATCGTGTATTTCTGAAGCTTGGCAACATTTGGATCACCGTTGATGGTGTGGCACCCGCCCGCTGCGTGCCATGTGCTGCCCGAGGTCAGTTCAGACCGTTCGATCAAAAGGCTATCTGTCCAACCCGCTTTGGCGAGGTGGTAGAGAACGGATGCCCCCACAACACCACCCCCGATAATCACGACCCGCGCTGTTTCAGACATCCATACCTCCCGTTGAGATGATCCTTACTTTGCACCAAACCTAGACCGCCAAATGGCGGCAGAGGTGCTTAAATTCGACCAAATTGGGGGGGCAAATGCCGCGAATAGGCTAAATCGCGGGGCGCTGGAAATCAGGCAGCCAGTTCAACCCAAACCGGCACGTGATCTGATGGTTTTTCACGCGCGCGGATTTCACGATCTATTCCAACATCTTGCAAAAGATCAGCCGCGTAGGGGCACAGCAAAATGTGATCAATGCGGATCCCATCATTGCGGTTCCACGCCCCCGCTTGGTAATCCCAGAACGAATAATTGTCGCCACTTTGCACCCGTGCGCGAAACGCATCCGTCAGGCCAAGGTTCACGATTTTGCGAAACGCCTCGCGGCTGGTTTGACGCGCCAATGCATCCTCACGCCATGCATCGGGGCGGGCGGCATCTTCGTCTTGGGGGATGATATTGTAATCCCCTGCAAACAAAACGGGGGTTTCTTCCGCCAAAAGTTCGGCAACACGCGCCTGCATCCGCGCCATCCACGCCAATTTATACTCATATTTCGGGCCAGGGCAGGGATTGCCATTGGGCAGATAAAGCCCGCAAATCCGCAGCGCCTTTTGACCGACCACTGTGGCCTCAATCCAACGTGCCTGCTCATCCTCTGCGTCACCGGGCAGGCCGCGGATCACATCTTCGAGCGGATATTTTGATAAAATGGCCACGCCGTTGAAACTTTTTTGACCATGGGTTTCCACGCTATAGCCCCGCTCCTCGAAAATCTCGCGGGGGAAGGCCTCGTCAACCGATTTGATCTCTTGCAATAGCGCCACGTCAGGGGCCGCCTCATCCAACCATTGCGGCAGGGCATCTATGCGCGCTTTGATCCCATTGATGTTGAATGTGGCTATTTTCATAAGCGCAGGCCCTTTAAATCAATGGGTTAAAGAGAAAAGCTAATCCCGCAGCCGCAGGATGACGCGGCATTTGGATTATCGATCACAAAGCGCGCGCCAATTAATTCTTCAGAAAAATCAATCACGGCATTGGCCAAAAACGGCAGCGAGGTTTCATCAACCACAACCTTTTGGCCTGCATCCTCCAAGATCAGATCACCATCGGCGGGATCATCAAGCCGAATATCATATTGAAAGCCAGAACACCCGCCCCCCTCAACGGCCACGCGCAGCGCCTTCGGGGCAGGTGTATCTGCGTTAATCTCAGCCAGACGCGCAAAGGCGCGGGGGGTTACTTTGGGAGGTAGGTTCAAATCCATCGCCATCTCGTTTGGGCAAAAATTGCTGTGATTGCGGGCTGTTAGAACAGAGTGTTTTCCAATATAAGACCGCCAAATTGAAACGGCAAGGATAGGGATCATGCGCGCAAACTATGCCTGCACTCCGAGCGACAGTCGCGGCAGGCTCTACCCCGAGGCGGAAAGTGGGCACAGGTCTTGCTTTCAGCGCGACCGCGACCGCATCATCCATGCCTCTAGTTTTCGCCGCCTCAAGCACAAGACTCAAGTTTTTGTCGAGCATGAGGGCGATTATTTTCGCACCCGTCTGACCCATTCGATCGAGGTCGCGCAAGTGGCCCGCACGATTGCCCGCGCCCTTGGGGCGAACGAGGATTTGACCGAGGCGATTGCGCTGGCCCATGATCTGGGCCACACGCCCTTTGGCCATACGGGCGAGGATGCACTTTGCGATCTGATGGCGCCCTATGGCGGGTTCGATCATAATGCGCAGGCCATTCGCATCGTCACCAATCTCGAACGCCATTATGCGGATTTTGACGGGCTTAACCTGACATGGGAAAGCCTTGAGGGGATTGCTAAACATAACGGGCCTGTAGCCGCCCCATATCCTTGGGCCTTGGCTGAATATAATGCGCGCCATGATCTAGAATTGACTACCTATGCCAGCCTTGAGGCGCAGATTGCTGCGATTGCGGATGATATAGCCTATAATCATCATGATCTGCATGACGGGCTAAGGGCAGGGCTATTTGAGGTGGCCGATATTATGGCGCTGCCCCTTGTGGGGCCGTGTTTTGGCGAGGTAGATACGGCCTATCCCGATGTTGACCCAACCCGCCGCAGGCACGAGGCGCTGCGCCGCTTTTTCGGGGTATTGGTTGAAGATGTGATTGCCTATGCCAATACAGCCCTTGGCGCGCTTGACCCTGCGTCGCCGCGAGATATCCGCCACGCAGGGCGCGCAATGGTGCGGTTTTCGGATCAGGTTTTTGCTGATCTCAAAGAGGTGCGCGCGTTTTTGTTCACCCGCATGTATCGTGCCCCGCGCGTGGTCGAGACACGCGCAATCGTCACGGATGTCGTGAATGATTTATTCCCGCATATGATGGCCCACCCTGACCAACTGCCCCGCCAATGGCAGGCCGAAGTGCGCGCAGCGCAAGATGACACCACGCTTGCGCGGTTGGTTTGCGATTATATCGCGGGCATGACGGATCGGTTCGCACTACAAACCCATCGGCGGATCTTCAATCGTGACTTGGGTCTGGGGGCCGTCTTCTAGGGGCCCTGTGGCATTGACCTTGCTCTGCAACCTGATAGAGCAGGGCGCAAGACAATCAGGATGATAAAACATGATGCTTTTTGCCGATATTCGCGCCTTGGTGATTGACGCTTTGGGTCAGATGGAGGCCGCAGGCACGTTGCCCGCAGGGCTTGATTTAGCCAATGTCGCGGTTGAACCCCCGCGCGATGCCGCCCATGGCGATATGGCAACGAATGCGGCCATGGTTCTGGCAAAACCTGCAGGGCTAAAGCCACGTGATATCGCCGATGCATTGGCCCCGATCCTGATGGCCGACCCGCGGATTGAGACCGCCGATGTGGCGGGGCCAGGTTTTCTGAACCTTCGCCTTTCTGCTCAGACATGGCGCGAGATGCTACGCGGCATTGCGCAGGCGCGCGGTGCCTATGGCCGCGTCAATATCGGGCAGGGGCGCAAGGTGAATATCGAATATGTGTCGGCCAACCCGACAGGGCCCTTGCATGTGGGCCATACGCGCGGCGCGGTCTTTGGCGATGCTTTGGCAAGCCTGTTGGATTACGCAGGATATGACGTTACGCGCGAATATTACATCAATGATGGTGGCGCGCAGGTCGATGTTTTGGCGCGTTCGGTATATTTGCGCTATCTCGAGGCGCATGGTCAGGCTGTGTCCTTTGAGGATGGCACCTATCCAGGCGATTACCTGATCGAGGTGGGTCAGGCCCTGAAATCCGAGGTTGGGGATGCGTATCTTGGTCGCCCCGAGGGGGAATGGCTTGCCCCCGTGCGTGATTTCGCCATCGCGGCCATGATGCAGCTGATCGAGGCTGATCTCGACAGTCTTGGCGTGAAAATGGATCACTTCTTTAGTGAAAAATCCCTCTACGGCACGGGGCGGATTGAAGCCGCGATTGAAGACCTGAAGGGTAAGGGCCTGATTTATCGCGGTGTGTTAGAGCCACCAAAGGGCAAAACCCCAGAGGATTGGGAGCCGCGCGAACAAACCTTGTTCAAATCCACCGAGCATGGCGATGATGTGGATCGCCCGATTATGAAATCGGATGACGCATGGACATATTTTGCCCCTGACATCGCCTATCATTATGACAAGGTTACCCGTGGCTATGATGAATTGATTGATGTCTTTGGCGCGGATCATGGCGGCTATGTCAAACGGATGAAGGCCGCCGTGGCGGCGCTGTCCGAAAACAAGGTGCCGCTTGATATTAAGCTTACGCAATTGGTGCGCCTCTTCAAAGGCGGCGAGCCGTTTAAGATGTCAAAACGCGCAGGCACTTTCGTCATGCTGTCCGATGTGGTCGAGGCGGTTGGGCGCGATGTCACGCGCTTTATCATGCTGACCCGCAAGAACGATGCGCCTTTGGATTTTGATATCGACAAGGTTTTAGAGCAATCCAAAGATAACCCCGTGTTCTATGTCCAATACGCCCATGCCCGCATTCAATCGGTGCTGCGCAAGGCGGGCGAATTGGGCATCGCGATAGATCACAAAAATCTGGACGCGATCAACGATCCTGCTGAATTCGCGCTTGTGGCGAAACTCGCGGAATGGCCGCGTGTGGTCGAGATCGCGGCACAATCGCACGAGCCGCATCGCATTGCGTTTTTCCTCTATGATCTGGCCGCTGAATTCCACGCTCTGTGGAATAAGGGCAATGCCGCACCCCATCTGCGCTTTTTGCAAGAAGATGATTTGGCCACGACTTCGGCAAAATTGGCCCTTATTGATGCAGTAGCCGTTGTTATTTCCAACGGTCTTGGTATCTTAGGGGTAATACCTGCGGATAAAATGTAAGGCGAGAAACGTCTTCACCCCCCCGCAGGCCAGAGGCAGAGCAGGATAGTGTCGTGACATAAGCCCATAAAACAAAGGGCATCACGGCGGAAAAGGGCAGGCATGGCGGCTTATGAAAAAGAACCTCCCGCGCAAAGACCGTTTCAGCGCATAGCAAACTCTGCGCAGGCCAGACGGCCTGTCGGGGGGATGGCGGTTGATCCAGCGCGTCTTTTTGCCAACCCGCCGCAAAGATTTGATCTCCGATCCGCGCGCGCGCCACAGATGCCGCAAACGGGGTGGGATTCTCTCAGCGCCACAGCCGCGCCCGACCTTCAGGCCTCCGCCGATCAGATCACCGCGAGCCTTGCCGAGGTCGAACGCACGCAGTCTGTGCGCAAGGTGGGTCTTGGGGTCATGGGGCTGATGTCGGTCGCCATGGTCGCGGTTGGGGGGTATTGGGGATATGAGGCGCTGAAACGGCAAACCCTTGGTGTGCCCGTGATTGCCGCACCATCCGAGCCGTTTCGCGTGCCGCCAGATGATCCGGGCGGGGTTGAGGCGGATCACATGGGCCTTGCCGTGAATGAGATCGCCGCAGGGCGTGAGGCGGGGCCTGCAGCCGCGCAAATTATCCTTGCGCCGCCGCCTGTTGATTTGATCGAGGATGTGACCCTTTTGGTAACGCCTGAGGCTGAAATGCCCCAAGCCGCGCCTGAATTGGACATTATCGCGCCTGACAGTTTTGAATTGATCGGGCCGCCTGCGCCGCCTGTCGCGGATGTGCCGCAGGCGACCGAAGATTTGATCACCGCGCTTTTGGCTGAGGCTTTGGGGGAAAGCCCGAATGCGCCTCAGCCTGACCTTGCGCCTGAGGTTGACAGAATTCCTATGTCTGTTGCGGGCGTGACGATATCACTTATTCCAACGCCGCGACCCTTTACGATGGATCTGAGCCTTGCGCAGGTGCCCAGTGATGCTAGCAGTGATGACGCCATTGAAATTGATCCTTCAACCCTTGCCGCGGGGGACATGGTTGTGCAGCTTGGCGCCTTTGACAGCCCCGATGCGGCGCGGCGCGAATGGGATCGGCTTGCGGCGCAATATGACGGCTTTTTCGAAGGGCGTGGTCGCGTGATTATGGCGGCCAGTTCGGGCGGTCAGGAATTCTTCCGTCTGCGTGTCGCGGGGTTTGACGGGGTGGATGATGCACGCCGTTTCTGCACGGCGCTCTTGGCATTGGGTCAGGCCTGTATCCCTGCGACCATTCGGTGAGGGGGCAGGGCTATGTCTATCCCTTATTCTGCCACAATCCTTGGCCTGCAGGGCCTAAGTTTGTCGGCGGATGAGGCGCAGTTTTTTCGTTCAGCCAACCCTTGGGGATTTATTCTTTTTGCGCGCAACATCGATACCCCCGACCAACTGCGGGCCTTAACCGATAGCTTGCGCGATTGTGTTGGGTGGGATGCGCCCATTTTGATTGACCAAGAGGGCGGGCGTGTGCAGCGCATGGGGCCACCGCATTGGCGGCACTGGACACCGCCCCTTGATATGATCGCAGGCCGTGACCCGCACTCGGCTGCACGCGCCTTATATTTGCGCGCGGCCTATATCGGGCTTGAGATGCGTGCCGTGGGGCTTGACGTTAATTGCGCGCCTTTGGCGGATGTCGTGCGGCCTGAAACTCATGCGGTGTTAAAAAATCGCCTTTACGGGTTTGCGCCTGACACAGTTGCAACCTTTGCCCGTGCCTATGCCCAAGGGTTGATGGATGCGGGCGTGGCCCCGATTTTGAAACATCTGCCCGGATATGGGCTTGGTCAGGTAGATAGTCATCTAAGCTGCCCCCGTGTCAGTGCCGCGCTCAGTGAATTAGAGGCGGTTGATTTCGCGGCCTTTCGGCCCCTGATTGATCTGCCAATGGGGATGAGCGCGCATATCATATATGAGGCACTTGATCCCGACCTGCCTGCAACCCTGTCCCCTGTTCTGATGCGGATGATCCGCGAGGATATTGGGTATCAAGGGTTGATGATGACCGATGATATCTCGATGGGGGCGCTTGGGGGCAGTTTGGCAGAACGCAGCACACAGGCCCGCGCGGCGGGCTGTGATGTGATTTTGCATTGCAACGGCAAGCTGCCCGAAATGGAGGAGGTCGTTGCACATTCTGGACAGTTGGACGGGATCGCGGCAAAACGCGCGCAGGCGGCACTTTTGGCCCGCAAATCCGCGACATCGCTTGACTTATATGCGATAGACGCCGAACTTCGCAGCCTAAGCGAAAAAGGCCCAATATGAGCGATACACCTGCGCTGCCCCCTGAGGCGGCAAATGACAATCTTCTCGCCGATCCTGGTGAATGGGATAGCGTGGCCGAACGCCGCGCGGCCGAGGCGTTGATTGTCGATGTCGATGGGTTTGAAGGGCCGCTGGACCTATTGCTGACATTGTCGCGCACGCAAAAGGTGGATTTGCGCAAAATATCGGTTTTGCGATTGGCCGAACAATATTTGGCCTTCGTGGAAGAGGCGCGCAAATTACGGATTGAATTGGCAGCCGATTACTTGGTTATGGCCGCATGGTTGGCCTATCTCAAATCGCGGCTCTTATTGCCGCCTGATCCCGAAGAAGAGGGCCCGTCAGGCGAAGAATTGGCGGCGCATTTGGCCTTCCAATTGGAGCGATTAAGCGCCATGCGCGAATGCGCGGCCAAGTTGATGGCGCGGGATCGTTTGGGACGGGATCGTTTCGTGCGTGGCATTCCCGAGGCCGTTACCCATGCACGCAAGGTCAAATATACCGCAAACCTTCTTGATTTAATGCAGGGCTATGCGCGGATAAGAACCCGTGATGATTTTCGCCCCTTTGTCATGGATCGCGACAGCGTCTTTACAATGGAGCAAGCCCTAGAGCGGATGCGTGGCCTGATCGGATATGCGGGCGAGTGGACGGATATTTTGACCTATCTGCCCGATGGGTGGGGCATGGATCCAAAAAAACGCCGCTCTGCCACCGCAGCCACATTTGCGGCGAGTTTGGAATTGGTAAAGGCGGGAAAATTGGTCATTCGCCAAGCGGAAACATTCGCGCCAATTGAAGTGAAACGAAGGGATGATGAAAGATGAGCGGCGTGGCGGATACACCTGAAACTTCCCCCGAAACACCTGCTGAAGCACCCTCAAGCACGCCTGAGAAGAGCCTGTTTCAAGCGCCCCCTTTGGCGGAACAGGAACGCATGATTGAGGCCTTGCTTTTTGCCAGTGCCGAGCCTGTCTCAATCCGCGAGATGGAAGCACGCCTTCCGCATGGTTGTGATCCTGCTGAAGCCTTGCAACTGCTGCGCCGCCGCTATGAGGGGCGCGGTGTGAATGTGGTCAAAGTGGGTGATGCATGGGCGATGCGCACCAGTGCTGATCTGGGCTTTCTGATGAGCCGCGAAACGGTCGAGACACGGAAACTGTCGCGCGCGGCAATCGAAACCTTGGCAATCGTGGCCTATCATCAACCTGTGACACGCGCCGAGATTGAAGAAATCCGCGGCGTTTCTGTCAATCGGGGCACGATTGATCAATTAATCGAAATGGAATGGATCAAATTTGGCCGCCGCAAGATGACGCCGGGCCGGCCCGTCACATTCGTGGTAACGCCTGCGTTTTTGGATCATTTCGGTTTGGAATCTGCCCGCGATTTGCCGGGCGTGAAGGAGTTGCGCGATGCAGGGCTGCTTGACAATCGTCCGCGCGGCTTGAACCTGTCTGAGGAGGGCGCAGAAGCCCCAGAGGAGGAGGAGGGCGGTCTTCCCTTCGATATGGATGACGCAGATGAGGATGGCGCCTTGTTCGAGGATGACGCGCCCTGATTTTGCCCCAATATCCTGTTATTATCTCACATGGCCCGCTTTCTGCGGGTCTTGTTTTAGGGGCTGCGATTGAGGGTGAGATGAGCAACCTTATTTCGGCACTGATCCGCATGGTGATGAGGCGGATAATTTGGCGTGGGGTGAATAAAGCAACCGACCATGTCGCGCGGCGAGGTGGAGGGGGTGATCCTACACAGGCCCGCGCGACTGAGCGCCGTCTGCGCCAGACTACAGGTCTTATGCGGCGTTTCATGCGGTTCTGAATAAAAAAGGCGCAAGCAATGCTTGCGCCTTTTCTGTTCGATTTCTGCTGCTTAGCAGGAGAAATACATCTTGTATTCCACAGGGTGTGGGGTGTGTTCGAAGGCATAGACCTCCTGCCACTTAAGCGCGGCATAGGCATCGATTTGATCCTTCGTGAACACATCGCCTTTGAGCAGGAAGTCGTGATCTTTTTCCAGCTCTTCCAATGCCTCGCGCAAGGATGCGCAAACAGTTGGGATTTCGGCCAATTCTTCTGGTGGCAGATCATACAGATCTTTGTCAGAAGGCTCACCTGGGTGGATTTTGTTCTGAATGCCGTCCAGACCCGCCATCAACAAGGCCGCGAAGGCCAAGTAGGGGTTTGCGGACGGATCAGGGAAGCGGGCCTCAACGCGCTTGGCTTTGGGGCTTTCTGTCCATGGAATACGCACGCAGCCCGAACGGTTCCGTGCAGAATAAGCGCGCAGAACGGGGGCTTCGAAGCCGGGGATAAGACGCTTATAGCTGTTGGTCGATGGGTTGGTGAACGCGTTCAACGCTTTGGCGTGCTTGAGGATGCCGCCGATGAAGTAAAGCGCCTCATCTGACAGATCCGCGTATTTGTCGCCTGCAAACAAGGGCTTGCCATCTTTCCAGATCGACATGTTCACATGCATCCCCGTGCCGTTATCGCCTGCCATAGGCTTGGGCATGAAGGTGGCTGTTTTGCCATAGGCATGGGCCACGTTCTGGATGATGTATTTATATTTCAGGATGTTGTCGCCCTGTTCGGTCAATGTCCCGAAAATCAGGCCCAATTCATGCTGACAGGTCGCCACTTCGTGGTGATGCTTGTCCACTTTCATCCCGATGGATTTCATGGTCGACAGCATTTCAGAGCGCAGGTCTTGGGCTTCGTCAATTGGGTTCACAGGGAAGTAGCCGCCCTTGTGGCCCGCGCGATGGCCCATATTGCCCATCTCGAACTCAGCATCGGTGTTCCATGCGGCTGCGACCGCGTCAATTTCGTAGCCCACTTTGTTTGGGGCGACCGAGTAACGCACATCATCAAAGATGAAGAATTCGGCCTCTGGGCCGAAATAGGCCACATCGCCAATGCCTGTGGATTTCAGATAGGCCTCTGCCTTAACGGCGGTGCCGCGTGGGTCACGCTCGTAAGGCTCGCCCGTGTCAGGCTCGACTACGTTACAATGCACGCACAGGGTTTTCTCTGCGTAGAACGGATCAATATAGGCGCTGTCTGTGTCTACCATCAATTTCATGTCGGAGGCTTCGATGCCTTTCCAACCAGAAATCGAGGAGCCGTCAAACATGAAGCCCTCATCGAGGAAATCTTCATCAACCAGATCAGACATCACGGTAACGTGCTGGATCTTGCCGCGCGGGTCTGTGAAACGAATATCGACATATGCGATGTCTTCGTCTTTGATCAGTTTAAGAACCTTGTCTTTGCTCATCGTGACCTTCCCTTACATTTTGGTCTTTGGGGAGTGAGATAGGGCCAAAGCGACCCTGGCTATTTTGGCCTCATGCCTTAGAGCGCGTCTTCACCAGACTCGCCTGTGCGGATGCGGATCGCTTGCTCGATGGTGGAGACGAAAATCTTACCGTCCCCAATCTTATCGGTCTTCGCCGCGTCAATGATCGCCTCAATCGCGCCATCGACCATATCATCGGAAAGAACAACTTCGATTTTCACCTTAGGCAAGAAATCAACCACATATTCCGCGCCGCGATAAAGCTCTGTATGACCTTTTTGACGGCCAAACCCTTTGACTTCGGTCACCGACAAACCTTGAATGCCGATTTCCTGAAGCGCTTCTTTCACTTCATCAAGCTTGAATGGTTTGATGATCGCTTCGATTTTTTTCATGTGGCCCTCGCCTTCCTGCGTGCATTGCGCCTTTCTGACACCATGTTGTGCGGGGCGGGGCAATCTGATTGCCCGCTCGCGCTGCTCTCTCTCAAGGGAAATTTGGGGACTTGCAACATATTTGTGCGCTGCGCACAAAATTTAATCAGTTTGAAAACTGTGGCTTTAGGCTGCGGCCTGATCGACTGAATGGGCCGCCTGTAGGATCAGCCCATTGGCAAAAATCTGGACATCGCGCGCAAAATGTAAGGCCAACAAGCGCGCCTTTGACAGATTGCGATACCTAACGCCCCGCTGCCCGATGAAATCCCGCGCAAAGGCCATTTCACCTTGGCGCGTTTTCAACAATTGACTGGGAAAGAGATCACAAGGCTGCGTCTGGTCAGAGCCAAGCGCATAGGCCTCAAGATGCACCACGCGCAGGGGTTGGGCGATATGCACAGGCATCAGTGCCTGAAGGGGCAGGGCGCCAATACTGGTGATGACACAATCCCCCACATAGAGATGTTCTGCGGGCAAGGCCCCCTCAAGGGTGAGAATGGGCAAATCTGCCATAATGAGCTGCGTCTCTAGCGCGGGCTTTGCGTCAATTGGGCTTTGCACCAAATCGCGCAACCCCATAAGCAGCGCAGGGCTAACGGGAATTGTCATTTGTTTTGCTCGCATTTGACGCGGGTCTTTGCCTGCTTTTGCCTCTGTGGGGAGGTAACATCAGAAATAAGGCGAAATTGTGGCGCAGCCTTTGGTGCGGGGCGATGCGGCCTTTGAGAAATTGCAAAAAGGGTAATTTTCCCCCTCGCACTCCGCAAAAGCCTCTGCTAAGGACAGCGCCGTTGCGGGTGTGGCGAAATTGGTAGACGCACCAGATTTAGGTTCTGGCGCCGCAAGGCGTGGGGGTTCAAGTCCCTCCACCCGCACCAAATCATGATAAAAAATATATTTATATCAATATTTTGGCTTGTTTAGGCGTCAAGTCATCCACCCTTTTATCCACCTTTTTTGTTGCGCGTCCCGCGCGCGTGGCTGCGTGTTAGCTCCCGCACGCGCGCGTTGCTCTCACCCGCGTGCACACTGCTTCCGTTTGTGCTAGGGAGAGGTCGTATTGGATTTCGATTATTTTTTGACGAATTTCTCACGTGTACTACAATGGTTGTATAAGTAAATTTATTTTGCAGGGAGTTGTTGGTTTGAGAAAAACGCGTCTAGGCACGCTGGTGCCATTTCTATTAGCCACTGGCGCTGTCTCAGCTAATGCAGGTGGCAGCATAACCAATGAAGCTTTCGGGACTTACAGCGTTGACCAATGCGGCAGCCTGAGTGAACGCACTTTAGTAATAGAGCCAGGCGCTATTAGCTTTTACGAGGCCTATTGCGAAATCTTAGAAGAGGATTTCGTCGGTGGAGAAGCATCATTAACTCTGAGCTGCAATAGCGAGGGTTACGAGTATCAGATGGCGGCAAAAATCAGTGTCTATATGAATGGTAACCTTTGGGTTGAGACGTCTGAGGGAATTGAAGACGTCTATGAGTTTTGTTCGGACGGGTTTTAGGCTCACAGCGGTCTAACAGTTTCATGGAGGATCAATATGAAAAGCTTAGCTTTGGCAATATTGGCGTTTTTAGTGACTGCTAACGGGGCATTGGCCTTTTGGGACATCCAAGCATCTGGCGAAGACGTGTTCGGCAATGTGAATGTTACAGTGTCTGGAATGGGGGATAACGGCAACATTGTGAGGTTTGAATGTGGTAGTCAGTCAGAACCACGTCTTGCTTACTTGATCCGTGACACCTCTGGGCAGATACCTGATTGGCCAGCTTTATTTGTTCATCAAGACGGTGCTAGTCAGCGTCATGAAACCCCGGCGCTGCTCACCTCTTGGAATGACACCTATGTTGCTGTGCAGGTGACGGATGAGGCCACTTTGCGAAGAATAGCAGAGCATATGTTAGTTGCATCGCGGCCGATAGCCGTAGGGATATTGGTGCAAGATTTGGACATACGTCGGGCCGATACTTTCACTTCTCGTGGCAGCACGCGAGCAGGACAAACTATTTTGGACAATTGCTTCTCTCAATAACTGACATGCCGAGGCCAAGAAG
>Ga0255774_10001896_pt1 | contig 16398 bp, 11 predicted proteins | sample 101ome_17_FD_179972 | JGI IMG/M metagenome (GOLD analysis project Ga0255774, IMG submission 179972) | Coastal salt marsh microbial communities from the Groves Creek Marsh, Skidaway Island, Georgia - 101407AT metaG (version 2) | ecosystem: Environmental > Aquatic > Marine > Intertidal zone >...
AAACGTTCCTCGCCGCCTTCTCCTTTTCGTCGAATTCGTCGAAAGCGACGACGTATCCCGGGTACGTCGACCACGTTTTCACGACATCGTCGACGTCTCCGATGGTGAATTTATTCGATGTAGGAGAGAGTGCGATTGGAACGAACTTTGCGGATTCTTTTTTCTTCGATGCCGGCGCAGATGAAGATGTCGTCGTCGTTTTCTTCTTCTTTTTGGTCTTCTTCTGCGTCGATTCCTCCTCACTCGCCTCATCGTTCCCGCCTTCCCGCACGAGCGCTTCTACCCAGTGCGTAATCTCGTCCTCGGCACCGTCGTCGTCATTCATCGCCGCTCTGGTTTTTACCATCGCTTTGAAAATATTCGCTGTTTTACCATCTAACGATCGCAATGTTGTTTTCCTATCTAAATCCGGTCCTTTCGCGTCGTGCGCCAACGGTTTTAAGCTCGCGCACAGTCTCGCGCGAATACCTAAAGCGCGCAAGAACACGCACAAAAGCGCCGCTTTCATCTCCGAAACGTTCGAAAAAGAAGAATGAATCGTCGTGTTTCTCGCTTCACTGATACCATTCTCATCATTCTTTCGCAACATCTCGCTCAACTTCCACGCCACGCCCCCCGCGAATCCAGCTTTATTCGCGCGCGCTTCTTTCGCGCCGATGATAAACGTCGACCTTCCCTCATCTGCGGCAGAAGAAGAAATAGAACGCCGACGCGACGAAGAAGCCCTCGCAGTGTTGTTTAACACTGAGTCCTGAAAAAACTTCACCGCGAAATGCAACATCACCATCACCACCGGTTTCCCTTCTTTCTTCCCAGGCCTCTCTAAAATACCTTCCACTAACCCTCTCGGCGCCGCGCTCAGCGCCAAACACCGCAACGCGTCGCTCTCGAGCGCTCGATTGACCAAATGCACCCGCGCCAACCGACACAACAACTCCGCGTAGTGCAACCCTTTGATCTTATTTCTCTCCTCTCTCGTTATTCTCCTCTTGTTTTTCTTCTTCTTCTTGACGTCCTTTTCCGGGTCGTCGACGATGATAACATCGTCGTCGTCATCGTCGTCGTCTTTCACTATCTCGCACTCGCTGTCGTCCCCGTCTTCTTCTTCGTTCTCCTCAGTGGTATCGTTCTCGCGCTTCGCGTCGTCGTCGTCGTCACCGCCGTCGTCTTCGTCTTCTGTTTCCACGTCTTCCCACTCCACCTCGCTCGACTCCGAAGAGGATGAAGAAACGCAATCATCCGGACCTTCTTCGTTCCGTGTACGCGCCGGTGCGCCGCACATCATCATCTCCGTCGGAAGAAGAAGAACATGTTCATCGTCATCATCATCGTCCAACACATTTTTCTTCTTCTTCTTCTTCTTGGAAAGCGCTTTCGAGACTTGCGCCGAGGAGGCAAAAGCGAGCGAAGAAGAATCTTCCTTTCTTTTCTTCTTTTCACTCGACGTCATCTTTTTATCTCGTAAAGAAATTCTTCTTCTTCTTCTTCTTCAGCGGCAGCGAAGAGACGCGCGTGCCGCGTGATTTTATCGGAGAGAGAACGACGCGCGCGCGCAGCGGCGCGAATTTCCCTCGCGCATTTTTTTTCTTCTTCTTCTTCTTCAACTTTGCTGCGCGCAACTTTCAAAACACTCTCTCTCTCTTTTCCTGTGCATTGAGTCTTCTCTCTCTCTCTTCTCACAAAAAAGAAGGTCTTCTTCTTCTTCTTCTTCTTCTTCTTCTTCGTTTGAGCGAAAGAGCGAGAGAGAACGGCGCGAGTTTCGGATGTTTTAATGTAGCAAAAGCACACGAATGCGCAAGTTTTTTAAGTAGGGGAATTGGAAAAAATCTTCACTAAAAAATGAGAGATTACGACGACGACGATGGATCAGCGCTCGCTTCTTCGTTTCACTCCTCTTCTTCGGAGATAAAGAGGAAAACGAGTGCCAGTTTTAACGACGACGACGACGACGACGACGACGACGCTTCTTTTTATACTCGCCGTCGTCTTCATCCGTTACTCGCGCTCGCCGAGGAAAGATTACATTTTTCATCTCAACTCGCGGCGGAAAACGCGCTGAAAGAATTTTTACGTCCGTACGAGCGCGCCGGGATCGACGCGAACGCGATCACGGCGAGATACGCCGGGGAGATGTTTTTGAATTATTGCTTGTCTTTTTCTTTGGATTGTGACGGTTCTGTGAAGGTTAAGAGGAAGAAGAAGAAGAGGCGATTTGGGGAAGCGTTGGAGGTGAATTTGGGTGCCAACTTTCGCTTTGAAACGACGACGACGACGCGGACGGACGAAGACAAAGAAGAAGAAGAAGAAGAAGAAGAAGAAGAAGAAGAAAAAGAAACGCACATCGAGGAAGAAGAGGTGATCGAGATACTCACGATGGGCGACGACAATAATAATAACAGTATTAGTACTCCTACGGCTGAATGCGTCGAAGAGTCGCACGGAAGAACGATTGAAATACTCTCGGGAAAAACAAAGAATGAGAACGAGAACGACGCGGACGCGAGAGCAAAGGCGAAGATATTTTGGAGTCGGACTTTGACGACGCCGCCGACTTCTCCCGTGAAAAGACAACAACACCATGAGACGACGGCGTCGAACGTCAACACTCCCGAGAAAGCGAGCGAATCGAAATTCAATACCATCGACATTAAGAACAACAACAACAAAAACACTCGCCGTCTTTGCAGCCCGACTCCCGCGAACGCCGCTCCTGAAAAGACGACGACGACGAGGACGACGACGACAAAAACGCTCACAAACAAACTCACAAAACGCAAACGACTCAAACTCCAGCAAAAGCAAGAAGAAACGGAGCGCGCGCGAAAAGATTTAATCGATTTAAAACAAAAAGAGACGAAGAGAGCGGATGCTTTCGCTCGGAAATCTCGAGTCAACCGCATCAAATCCAAACGTCTCGCCGAGAAAAAATGGTCCATTTACGATTCGCAAAGAAGGAGTAAAAGAAGCCTCGATGCCATCATCTTTTACCGCCGTTCCTCGTCCTCGATATTCGGTGGTGGTGGTGGTGACAGTGAAGTCGTCGAGGCCGTGAAAGGAGCGGGAGCAGAAGAGAGAGAGAGAGAGAGAGAGTAGATGAAGCGTTAGGGGAATTGTGAACACCTAGTCAACATGTAATTTAGGGTTTTAGAAGAAAACAAACAAAAACACAAAAGAGAACAGACGAACACACTGTACGCGCGCGCATAAAACCAAAAGAAAGACTCACCAAAACATAAAAAAATGGCGGCTGAAATGCGCGCGATGCTCGACCAGCTCATGGGCGCGGAGCGCGACGTGCCGTTAGAGCAAAGAGTGAACCGGAAAAAGTTGTTTACGGTACGAGAATTGAATCTTGTGTTTTCTCGCGAAAAACTTCAAAGGGGCGCCGACGACCACGGAAAATGTGTTTTTAGTCTCTCTTCTTCTTCTTCTTCTTCTTCTTCTTCTTTCGCTGACGCCCGCGCGCGTCGCGGTGGTCCCCTTTCATTCTTTCACGTTATACAGGACGAGGACGTGGACAAATACTTCCTCTGCGGCTTGGACGTGACGATGTTTAAAAACACGAAATCTGCGGATGAAATCGCTCGCGCGTTGCGGATTCCGGTGCAACAGGCGAGCAAACAAGAGCACCCGTGCGGCGTGCAATCGATGGAGTTGAGAGAGGAATTTCAACTCTTGACGGATCGAGAGAGGAGCAAATATAACTACGAGAGAGAGACGAAGAAAATTTTGGACCGATTGGTGTCGGATTGCGATCGACGGATTAAAATGGCATCGGAACGCGTGGAGATGGAACGTGCGGAGCGCGCGCGAGCGTACGGGATGGTACCGGAGCACGATAAGCAAGCGTTAGCGCAATTGGCCGATCAGACGCAGTGCATGCAGAAGAAAATCGAGCAGTTAGGTATGGTTGGGGATGTAGATGGCGCGGAAAAAGCCATGAAAGAGTTGGACGAGATTTCCGAGAGGAGGAAAAAGTTAGAGGAAGTCGTGGAGAAGGAGTGCGAGAGACGCGTGGAGACGATGAAACGGTTGATCGTGTGCCCGCTGAGCGGGGTGTATTTGAACACGCACGATAACGAGCAACGGGTGAGAGATCATCAGGCCGGGAAGCAATACTTAGGGTGGAAGAAAATCAGACTGCTGAAAGAACGTTTGGGGGATATTTTGAGGAAACGCGAGGAAGGTAAAGGAGAAGAGAACGATCGCGTGTATTCGAAACCTCTCGGAACGCCGGAAGAGGGAGAGGAAGAGGACAAAGACAAAGATAAAGCAGCAGCAGTAGGAGCAACGGCGGCGGCGGTGGCGTCGACAGAAGTAAAACTGACGAGCGGTGAAGAGAGAGAAGAAGAAAGAAATGACGAGGACAAAGAAGCGCCGGTGGTGGTGGAGGAGGAGGAGAAGGAGAAAAAGAAAGAAGCGCTGGTTGTGGTGAAGCGACGCAAATCGGAAAAGGACGACGAGGAAGACGAGAAGAACGTTCTGAGCGACGTGCCTCCTCCTCCATCTTCGAGGCAACGCGACGGCGCTCCAGCAGCAGCAGCAGCAGCAGCAGCAGCAGCGACGACGACAACAACTACTACTACTACAACAAATACGACCATGACGCGCGTTTCCGAAGAGGAAAAAGTGGACGACAACAATATAAAGAAGAAAGACTACGACGGTCGTCGCGAGCATCATCGCTCTTCTCGCGACCGCGATCGTTGCGAGGACCGCCATCATCGAAGCAGCAGACGCCGCTCGCGCTCGCGCGAAGGATACAATGAAGACCGCCGGAGAAGACGAAGTCGTAGCCGCAGCCGCAGCCGCAGCCGCAGCCGCAGCCGAGAACGAGATCGCCACCGCCATCGACGACGACGAAGATATAGTCGCAGTCGCAGTCGCAGTCGCAGTCGCAGTCCCTCGGAGCGAAGACGCGGCGGCGGTGCCGGCGGCGGCAGAAGAAGAAGTAGGTACGACGACGATCGCGACAGAAACAAAAAGTACCACCACGATCGCTACTACCGCGGAGACAGGAGGTCCTCTCCAGATTATCGAGGTAGCAGAAGAGACAACGGACCATGGAGAGATCGATCCCGCTCTCGCTCTCGCTCGCCGCGCCGCAGGTGAAATTTTTTTATAGGAGAGAGAGAGAGAGAAAAACATTTGTAATTTGCAACAAAAAGCTCGCACATGTATTATTATTGTTTTTAATTCACCAAAGTCATCTATTCTTTGTGTGAAAAGCGAGGAGCATGCCACTCCTCGAAACCGTCCTCGAACACTTGAACGATCCGTCCACGACCAAGAAATACGTCGGTTTAGCGTTAGCCGTGAAGTTGTTGTCGTCGCGGCAAAATTCAGAAGGAGAAGAAGAAGAATCGAACGACAAAAACAACCGTCGAGAACGCGACGATGACGGAAAGAGTCGGGCAAGCAAAGGAGAAAAAAGAGAAGAAGCGGACGCGTTCCTCTCCGTCTGTCGAGCGGCGATGCGAGATGATTTCTTGTACTCGCTGATTAGTCCGCCTCCTCCTCCCGAGGGAGAGGAGAATTTGAGGAAGATTCCGAAGGAGAAGTTGGAAAGGAACTCGCCGGAAAACATGCAGAAAAGAAGTCTCGGTATCAACGTCTGCGCGAGTTTAGCGTCCGGGTCGAGAGAGTGCGCGTTGATGTTGCGTCCAATTTTGGAGGAACTGTGCTTCAACTCTGGAATAATCTTGCCCCGAGACAGCATGACGAAAATGTGCGAGTTCGCGGAGCGAACGGCGACGGCGCTCGTACTCGCGGACGACGGGTCGTGGATAGGCGACAACAGCACGTGGAAAGACGAAGACGATGAGAAGAAGTGGGAGCAGACTCCTCTGGAAAAGTTGCCGAGTATTGTGGAAGAAGTAATCGATTGGTTTTATTACCCCGCGTTCAAATCTAAAGAGGAAGGAGAGAGTAGCGAGGGTGATACTGACGCCGTTAGGAAAGAAAACGAGGAGGCGCTCATCGTGTCTGGACTCCTCGCTTTGACAAACATCGTCAAGGAGATCTATCTCGCGAGCAAAGGAAATTCTTTCGATCCGTACGAGGAAATGGATTTATATGATAGCGCCGAGCCAGCCGCGAATCCATACGTAGAAGTTGCGAATTACATCGCGTGTACTTATCGGTTGGTTGAAAAAGTTTCGAGGGAGTGTTTGTATAAGAGAGCCGGGTCAAAGGCGGCGTTAGTGGGTTTAGAATTCATAAATACGATGATAGAAGCGAGGATATTAGGTGAAAACGACGACAGCGTGACTCACCGTTATAATTATTTCTGTTGGTTAGATTTTGAGAACAAGTGGTCGAACGAGCTTCGCGAAGGGTTGAAGTTTATATTATCGTCAAAGAGCGTCGATAAAAGACAACGAGCGCTCGCGGTGCACGTCGCGGCCTCAGTGCAAGACTTATGCGGAGATGACAGCTGGCTGTTGAAAAACTCTCCGTCATCGCTTCATGTGAACGATGGAAAAAGCAGCGAGGGTAAAATGAAGAAGAACGAATCGGGAGGAAGAGTAGCTGCAGCGGGTGAAAAGATGAAGAACATCACGCTCTTCGAACTTGTCTCGCAGATTTGCCGCGTGGAGATGCAAGTTACAATTTATCATTTACTCGAATCAGACAGTCGCGAGACGCGATATGATGCGAGCGAGAATTTAAGGAATCATTTGCATAGTTTTGGAACTCTCGTGCGAGTGTTCACGCTCGCGATGGGGGGAGGAGACGATGTCGAAGGAGAAGACGATGTGGACGATATCACGAATGGCTTGGAGAATCTCGACATCACCGCGGAAGGTGCGATGAAACAAATGGATGTCATCGTCGCCGTCATCGGTAGTTTAGTAGAAGTCATAGGTTCGGCGCAGAACTACGAGCGCTTGGAGGAGTGCGGGGCAGATCCGTACCTTGTGTTTGCGATTGCGGATATTGTCGGGAGATTTGCGAACGAGCTCGAGGTTGTTCACGTAGGCGAAATCGACGCGAGCATGGAACACGTTGCGAAAAGTATGCGCACGAGACTCGCTCAGATTGACAGTTCATCCAACAAGTACGATAAACTTTATTACGGATGGGATCGAATGGAAACAACGATATTCAATTTTAACGCTCGAATTTGCAGAACCTTTGAAACGGAGCAAGATCCCGAGCGACTCGAGTGCCAGATTAATTCTGGTTTCATTTCGCTCTTATTTGAAATGGTTGCAGATAACATCTCCACGAAGTGTGAATTTAGGTACGGGAACATGTTCGACGCGCACACGAGGTTCTTGCACTGGGTCGAGAATTTCGCCTCTCATTTAGCCCAAGACATGTGCCTTATGCTCGTCGAAGGATGGCCGAACAGCCTGCGCGCGTTGCGCTTAGATCCCAACGAAATCGAACGAATAAAAAAGCAATGGAAGAATATCGCAAAAGCCGCCCAAGATGGAAAGGCAGAGATCGATTCTTACATAAATCCTTCCATCATGGACAAGAAATCGATCGTAATAGCGAAACAATTACGTCGACTTTTCGAAGAGCTGGACAACCCGAAACGCTTAGACGCTATCGTTTGAGCGCGTTTTGTAAATTTTTACTATAGTTTGAGTTTTGAAACATGGTCGCCCGTAAGTTTTAATTTTGTACAACATTTTAATGAACGGCAGCAGCAACAACAACAACAACAGTAATACACAAGTGTGTTCACCTTTGCGAAAGAAAGAAGAGGAGAGACATTTTTCTTTTTCAAAAAGAAGGAAACGAGAGCGGTCGTCGTCGTCGTCGTCGTCGTCGTCCTCGAGAAGACGACGCCTCTACGCCCCGGCGTCGAACGCGCTCAAGCCTTCTCTGTGCCCTCTCCCTTTCGGTTTCGCTCTCACCGTCTTATAAAACTCCCTCAGCGTCGCCTTATCCGCCTGCTTCCTGTCCACCGCTAACTCTACTCCACCTTCTTTACTCCTCGCTTTAATCGCTCCTTTCCCCGTCTTATTCTCCATCGACCATTTCAACGCCTTCGCTTCGATCCTCGCTTGCTTCAATCGCCTCTCCTCCAGCTCCATCGGCGTCGGTCCTTCCTCTGGCTTCAGCGCTAAATACGCCGCTTTCCACGTCTTCTTATCTTTCGGAGGTTTCCTAAACGCCGGTAAACTATCCGCCTCGAACCACGCCTTGGCGCAGTGCGGCCACCACGCCTCGTCCGAATCCGTAACCTTTCGAAACTTACACGCCACGCCTTTCGGGCACGTGCACCGCTCCGCCGTTTTCGCTAAATCTTGCGCGGTTAAATTCGAAATCGTCCTCAACATCTTCTCCGTCGTCAACGCTTCGCCGAGAAACTCCGGGTCTAAGAGCATTTCTAAAGGGCACGTGATGTCGAACGACGACGTCGAGCGTAAAGACGAAGACGACGATGCGTCCGAGTCGGACGCGTAGCGCTCTTCGTCTCCGCCCATTTTTAACTTTATTTATATACGTGTGTGTATATATATATATATCCGTGCGCGCGCGTGATAAAAGAAAACACACGCAGAGACAGAGAGACAGAGAGAGAAAGAGAGCGCTCCCGATGCGATGTGCGATCGATCAACAGAGCGCGCGAGAGAGAGTTTGTTATATTTTTATTATTGTGGGGCTTTCCTCCGGTGATAACGGTCCGCGAAGAGAAAACAGTATTGAAACCCTAAACCCTAAACCCTAACAGACGCGAATCTTTCTTTCTTTTCCTTCTCAGCGTTTCTCTCGAATTTGAAGAAAAGGTTTGATATTGTATTGTTCTCGTTATTATTTTGGTGTGCGCTCGCTGGAAAGAGAGAGGAGAGAAGAGAGGAGCGTTTACGCTCTTTTTGCTCGTATTGCATTGTATTTTTCCCGTTCGCACGTATTATCAAAGGGAGAAGAGCTCATCTCGCGCGCTATACATACACGAAGAGAGAGAGAGAGAAGAGCGAAATGTTTTCTTCTTCGCGTTCGTGTTCCTCTTCGGGAAGAGGAGGATGGACGGCCTCGCGAGAACGACGACAGCGAGCGTCGTCGCATCAATTCGCGTCGTCGAGCAGCGGTGCTTCTTCGTGTTCTTCGTCTTCTTCTTCGTCGAGGATGGTGATAAGAACGGTCGTTGCGCTTTCTCCTCCAAAACTCCTCGTCGCGAGAGGCGCTGCAAAAACGACGAGAGGTTGGAAGAAGAAGAAAAGAGACGGAAGGGTTTGTCGCGCGATGATGATCGACGACGGCGCGTTTTACGACAGAGAACAACGCCAGAGCGCGATTGAAGCGATGACGACGATGACGACGAGGGAAGAGGTGGTTCGTCTTCTCGCGGAGGACGAAGACGGCGAATCGAAATCGACGTCGTGGGGCAGAACGAGTTTTACAGACGGGAGCAAAGTTTTTCCGGAAGAGATTCTCGTTCCGGGAACGACAACTACAACGACAACGACAACAAAAAATCATCATCAGCAGCGCGCGACTAACGCGGATACTCCTCGCTTATTCCTCGCGGAGGTGTACCTGCCGACGCCGCGCTTGGACGGAGACCAAAGGCCGGCGTCCATCGTGAAAGTCGTCGTCGAACGCGCGCAAGAAGCGATGGGGTTGCTCGATTCTGGAATCGAGGAGGAGCAGTTACCGACTGGGGTGATCATACAAGCCGCAGAAAATCCGAGGGCGTTCGTGGACGAGTTGGTCAAGGAAACGAGAGACGGAGTAGAATCCGGAGCGACTTTAGACGATAACGAGTGGACGAAAGTTTTGAAATCGGTGGACGTGGACGTCGGTTTGCTTTTACTCTCGGTCGTGGTCATCGTCCCGACGTTTCGAAAATTTAAGTTATCTCCGGTGTTGGGATTCTTAGCCGCTGGTTTAGGTTTGAATAAGCTCGGATTATTCATCGAGAACCAAGAGGTGGACCAGTTTTGCGAGCTCGGCATTCAGTTTTTGTTATTCGAAATGGGTTTAGAGTTGTCGATCACGAGATTGAAAGCGTTGGCGAAGTATGCCTTCGGTTTAGGTTTTACCCAAGTTGCCGCGGTGAACGTGCTCTTCGCGATGGCTCTGTTGCCAGCCGGGAACGCCATCGGGACGAAAGTTTTAGAGTTTGTCCAACCGGGGAATAACGAGATGTTGCAGGTGACTTCGACGCTAGAGGCGGTGGTGATTGGTTTCGCGTTGTCGTTATCTTCGAGCGCGTTTGGTTTACAATTGTTGCAAGATAAGCAACAGTTGGCGACAAAATTTGGTACAGCATCGTTGGGGGTGCTTTTGTTTCAAGATTTAGCGGTCGTGCCGTTTATCATTTTGTTGCCGGTGTTATCCATGGCGGCGGCGAGCGGCGGCGGAGCGAGCATGGATATGGGCGTCATGGCAGCGGGCGGCGCGACATCCATGCTCGATCTCGGTGCGCTGGCGTTTGCAGGAAGATCGATCGCGCTAGTTGGCTTTGAAGCCGTGGAAGCTGCCGAAGCCGGGACGGACGTTTTCGTCGCCATGTCCTTGCTCACGCTCTTCGGCTTCTCCTTTGCCTGTTCTGCGATTGGTTTTAGCGACTCGTTGGGCGCGTTCCTCGCCGGTATCGTTTTGGCGGACACGAAATACGCGCACCAAATCATCAACGAATTGAACGCGTTTAAAGGTTTATTCCTTTCGCTCTTCTTCGTGACTATTGGGACGACCATTGACGTCCCGCTGGCCATCGAAATGTTCCCGATTATTTTGATCATGACCACGACTTTAATGGTCACGAAAACCGGCGTCGTCACCGCGCTCGGTCCACTCGTCGGCCTCTCCTGGCGCGAAGCCTTGGTTGCTGGCGCGGTGCTCTCCCAAGGCGGCGAATTTGCGTTCGTCATCTTTGGTCAAGCCACCTCCACGGGCGCGGGTAACCTCTTCCCACAAAAATTAGAAGAAGTCTTAGTCTGCGTCGTCATCCTCTCCATGGCGTTGACCCCAGTCGCCGTCGAAGCGGCCATGAAAATCGCCGGCCCAGAGTTACCTCTCGGCAACTGTTCCGACGATCCCACAAACCTCTCCTCGGATGAATTAGAGGCGTGCGAAGTCACGAGCAGTTGGAACGAAGAGGTGGAAGAACTCAAAGCGGCGAAAGATTTGAAGCAACTCGGCGTCGGGAGTTACAAGCGCATCAAGAGAGACAAAGACCCTTTGACGCAGTCCATAGACGAATCCGTCGCTCAAGAGTTGGCCAGTCAAGACGAAGCTACCAAGCCGCGATAATAATATAATAATAATAATAGGGATGATGATGATAATACTAAGAAATGATCGCGCTAATATTTATGTAACGTGTAAACCAGAAGAAGAAGAAGAGGAAGAAGAAGAAGAAGAGGGAGAACGAAAGCAATATAATAATATAACATCACATGTGTAATGCCCATCACTCAATTCGCGTTGAAAAATATCTAAAAAAGCGACATATAAAAATTTAGAAGATGCTCCAACACGCTCAACAACAACAACCGTCGTCGTCGTCGTCGTCGTTGCTCGCGCGAAGAAGAATAAGAATAAGAAGAAAATGCACCTCACGACACCACCGGCGCTTTGGCGCTTTCTCTTCCGACGGCGGCGAAGAAAAAAAGACAAAAGTTGTCGTCTTTTCCACGCACGATTACGAGAAGGAAATTCTCGAAAAGCAACTGAATAATAATTTCGAAGTGACTTTTCTCGCGCCTCGATTGACGATAGAAACGGTCGATTTAGCGAAAGGATTCGACGTGGCGTGCTGTTTCGTGAACGACGATTTATCTTCGGACGTTGTGGTGAGATTGCGGGAGACGTGTGGGGTGAAAATGATCGCGTTGCGGTGCGCTGGATTTGATAAAGTCGATGTGGAGGCGTGCAAAAAGTTAAAAGTGCGAGTGTACCGCGTGCCGATGTACGATCCGCTGAGCATAGCGGAACACGCCATGGCGTTGATTTTAGCGTTGAACAGAAAAATTATGATCTCACACACGCGCGTCAAGTCCGGAAATTTCACGTTAGATGGATTAGTTGGGTTCTCGATGCGAGGCAAAACGATTGGAATAGTAGGCACCGGAAAGATTGGACGAGGCTTGGCGAATATTTGCGCCAAAGGGTTCGGCATGAGCGTGTTAGGATACGACTTGAATCAAAAGCGTGAGTTTGTCGGTCAATATTGCGACGATGTGGAAACTGTGTTAAAAAATAGCGACATTGTCAGTCTCCATCTTCCGCTCAACGAGCACACGAAACACTTCATCGCAGAGAAGGAAATCGCTGCTATGAAGAAAGGCGCCATGTTAATCAACACCTCTCGTGGAGGCCTTTTAAATATAAAAGACGTCATCTGCGGACTTCGCCTGGGAAAGCTTGGGAGTTTAGGAATAGACGTCTACGAATCCGAAGAGAAACTATTCTTCAAAGACTTTTCCAACTTGACCGTAGAAGAGAAGATGCTCTACTGGGACGACACGATGGCGCAGTTGTCGTCTTTGCCTCAAGTGTTGGTCACTCCACATCAGGCGTTCTTAACGCACGAAGCGCTCACCGAGATCGCCGAGTGCACGAAACAAAACATTCGCAGTTTTGTTTCGAAAGAATCAGACGCGGGCGACGATACATCTCGAGCCGAAGACGAGAAAAATCCAAATCGAGTTTGTTAGTTTTTGCTCCTCTCCTCATTTTTTAGGCGTGCGCACGCACGCGCACAGTAGTTTAGACACACGCACACAGTAGTTTAGACACATAATAATAAAGCGCATCATCTAATATAGATACGCACAAAACACACGCGTGGCGCGCGCATTAATACACTATTTATTCAAATGTATGCGTCTGCCGTGCGCGTTCCGTGCGGTTTCGGAGCTTCTTCCCGGGGAATGACTTTGGCGAAGACGACTCCTGCGCCCCAAAACGCGTGGAAAAGAACGCCAACGCCGGCGTCGACTCTCTGCGTCGCTCGAGTTGAGAACAGAACGGAAATGAGTACGAGTAGCTTTCGTCGTCGTCGTCGTCGTCGTCCTTGTTCGACGAAACTTCCGTGTCATCATCCGCGAACGACGAGAGCAAACGAAGCGAAAGAAGTTGAGAAGAAGAGTTTGTTACCGACGATGAGATATGGAAAAGCGGATAAGAGGAGGAGCAAAAAAATGTCGACGCTAATAATTAAAGCGATGGAATCTTCCTCTTCGATGACCGAAAAGAAAGACGAAGATTTTAACGACAACAACGAAGAAGATGAAATCGTCTTGTATTCCCAGCGATGGGTTCAATTGGGCTATTTAGCGTGTTTAGCGTTGATTTCAGATTGGGTGTGCTTCTCCGTAGCGGCGACGCCGGGGACCTGGGATTCGATTTTCCATCGAAGCCCGGAGACTTTGATCGACGTGTTTTTGTTTACGAACGTCGCGTTTTGTTTTTTGGAGCCGCAAATCGTCGGGAAGTTTGGTTTGCGAAACGTTGTGGTTAGTGCGGCAGCTTTGATGACGTTTGGGTGCGCTTTGAGGTCGGGATTAGAGTTTAACGATTTCATTCCGTTCGCGTCGTTTATGCCTTCCTATACCGAAGAGGTGGTGGGTACTATTATGGTTGGCGCGGCGCAGCCTTTTTTTCAGTGCACACCGACGTTGTTGTCCAGTAGGTGGTTCGGCAAAGACGAAAGAGCGTTATCGACATCGATCGCGATTAACGCGAACCAAATCGGCATCGCGGTTGCCTTCATCGTCGGCGGATTGATGGGCCAAACCTCCGAAGGTTTAAATGGATACTTTTCGTTGATTACGTTACTGAGCGGCATCGTGACCATTGGCGCGTTCATACAGTTTCAAGAGAAACCTCCGACGCCACCGAGTTTATCGCAAGTGCAGCAAGAAAAAGAGCGACGACTCAGGTGCGAAGCCGAGGAAGCGTGCGACCTCGACGCGTTGGAAAAAATGGGCGAAGACGAGTTGGCCGAGTTAAATTTTCCGGCGTTGTGCAAGCGTTTGTTGAACACGCCGGGTTTTTGGCAGCCAACGGCTGCGTTCGTAGCTTCTATCGCCATCTCGAACAACGTCTCCGCGTTCATTGGCACGACGTTAGGAAAAGCCGGGGTGGAAAATGCGTTCGAAGCGGACGAGTTTGGCGCGGCGTTCCAGTTGGCCATCATGTTCGGCTCTATCTTTTTAGGCGGCTACGTCGATCGATCCAAAAAGTATAAACCGGTCTCCGTGGCGTTGATCATCGCCTCCATATTTCTCTTAATTCCAATTGGCGCAGGCGAGGTGATACCAGACGCGTACGTCTTATTCAGCCTCGTCCTTCTGGGCTTCACCGTCGGCCCAGTCCAACCGATTTGCGCCGAGTTGGCCGTGGAAGTGTCCTACCCGGAGGATGAAAACGGCGTCGTCGCGCTCCAACAAGTTTGCGGCAACCTCTTCTCGGCCATATTAGTTCCCATCCTAGCCTTTGCGGCAAACGGCGACTTACTCTTCGGTAAACTGAGCGGCGACTACGCCATCTTAATAGTCCTAGGTTTGGTCACGCTCGGGTATTTCACCACGTTCGACGCGCCTTTGAAACGCCTAGAGGCGGACAAAGTCGCCGAGTGACACGACGACGCCGATATAAAGGAAGAAACAGAAAAATCCTCGCGAAACGAAACGACGAGCGTGTAAAATATACGATACTAATATTACGAACACTAATAACGACAAGACGAACGACAGATTTTAAAATAATAATACGAGTAACAACAATAAACTAGAAAATGACGAGAGCGTTTAGAAAACGAGTTGTAATAAACGAGTGCTGCCACGGTGCGCAGAAAAACAAACGAAGAGTTAAAGAGAGTGAGAGAGCATGTCGTCGTTATGAAATATACGCGTTTTGGCACCCAATATTAAAATCTTACAAAAACATATGTAGAGAGCTCTCTCTTTTCTCTCTTCGTTTGTGTGAAAAATAAAAAAAAATTTGTCCTCCTCCTCCTGCGTGTTGTGTGGTTCCAAACCGACCAACGGGGACACAAACTCTCTTCTCTCTATCCTTTCACGCGACGTTCTAAACCTTCTCTCTCTCTCTCTCACGACCAGATGTGATTGATTATATATTTAATACTTGCCCTTTCTCGCTTGCGCCGGGGATCGAGTCTTTCTCTTACCGCCAGCCGCCGGCTTCGCGCCCGCCGCCGGGGCAGCCGCTCTTCTGCCTCTTCTCGCCGCTGGGGAAGTCGCGACGCTCGGCGCCGGGACGACGGTCTTGCCCTTCGGCTTGTACGCCGGCTTCGCGGCGGACTTTCTCGTCGCGGCCGGCTTTTTCGCCGCAACCGGGGCCGCGGAGGAGGACTTTCTCACTCTCTTCGTCGCCGCGTTGGCATCGCCGACGGACAAGAAGCCGAAGGACAAGACCGCGGCGGAGAGGAAGTCTCTCTTGGATAAAGATTCCGAGTTGATCGCTTTGGCTTGGACCTGGAACGCAGCGGCAGATCTCTTGGATTGCTTCGCGGCGGTCGGCTTGGCGGCAACTTTAGTGGCGGCAAAAGACGCGGATTGGGTCAAAGAAAACATATTCTTACGTGTGCGTTATGTGTTTGTGCTTTAAGGTACTGTGTAGAAGTACGCGATGCGAAAAGTGACGACGAGATACGTTTTAACAATCAATCCGTATCAAATAGTTCGGGAGAATTGGGTGGTGGGGAAGATACTCTCTCTCGTTCTCTCTCTCTGTTTTTTTTTTAAAAAAAGAGCACAAACAGCGTGGGAACGCCCGAGAAGAGACAAATTTTGCTCGGCCACGACAAGTCGTTCGGTCGCGAAAGAAATTTGGTTGGTTGAAAATGAATATATCCTCTCTCTCTCGTCCGAGCAGCAGAGCTGGATTTTCTTTTTTTCAAAATTTTTTTTTTCCCTTCCTGTCCTTCTTCTTTGGTGGATTCTCTCCTCTCTTCTTCGCCTTTTTTTCCTTTTTTTTTTCCCCCTTGTGGCCCTTTGTGGATTTTTTGATTAAAAAAAATATGAGCACAACACAACACCCACACACGCCAACAACGAAAAACTTCTTCTTCTTCTTCTGCTCTGAGAGGAGAGAGAGAGAGAACAGAAAAAAAAGGAAGCAGCAGCAGCAGCGACGATTTTTGGAGAAGATGAAGAGGAAAGCACGGAGGAGAGAGTGTGTTTCGCATGTTGTTGTTGTCGCTGTTCGCTGTGAAAATAAATGTGTGCGTTTTGTTTTTTTTCAAAAAAAGATACGCACATGTGATGATGATGAAAAATAATACTATTACAAGCAAAGAGCGTGAAAAGCGCAAAACAATATGACATCTTCTTCTGTTGATATCGTCAGTCTTCCTCGTCCGAGGCGCTCATGTGGGACAGAAACCCGTGCAATTGCTCGTTCTCTCTCACCAGTCGTTCGTTTTGCGCGGCTAAATCGCTCTTCTCTTTGATGAGTTGTTGCAAC
>Ga0255774_10001919_pt1 | contig 16282 bp, 13 predicted proteins | sample 101ome_17_FD_179972 | JGI IMG/M metagenome (GOLD analysis project Ga0255774, IMG submission 179972) | Coastal salt marsh microbial communities from the Groves Creek Marsh, Skidaway Island, Georgia - 101407AT metaG (version 2) | ecosystem: Environmental > Aquatic > Marine > Intertidal zone >...
TGCTGGTGCCTGGGCAAGGGCAGGGGGGATTGGTACCTTTTCAGGTGTAAACGCCGATAGCTTTTCTCCTAACGGAGAACTCATCCCCCAAACTTACCATGGGCGAACCAGAAAAGATCGTCATGAAGAACTGATTGCATACGGCATTCGTGGAGCAATCCATCAAGCACGCGTTGCCTGGGAAACGGCAGGAGGTAACGGCCGTATCCATATAAATGTTCTCTGGGAGATGGGTGGAGCCGAGCAAGTGCTCCAAGGCGCTCTTGAAGGAGCGAAAGGCCTAATCCACGGCGTAACCTGCGGCGCTGGTATGCCCTACAGGCTTGCAGAAATTGCATCATCATTCGGGGTCTACTACTACCCGATTGTCTCATCAGCACGAGCCTTCAGGGCACTTTGGAAGAGATCTTACCATCGCCATTCTGAGTGGCTTGGTGGCGTTGTGTATGAGGACCCGTGGCTTGCTGGAGGTCATAATGGCCTTTCAAACAGCGAGGATCCAACCGATCCAGAGTCTCCGAAAGGCAGAGTTGCGGAACTTCGAAAGACCATGAATGCGGTGGGACTAAATGATGTGCCCGTGGTTATGGCTGGAGGTGTGTGGCGGTTAGATGAGTGGGAGGACTGGATTGAAGATCCAGATATTGCGCCAGTAGCGTTTCAATTTGGAACACGACCTCTTCTTACCCAGGAAAGTCCAATTCCAGATGTTTGGAAGCAAAAGCTGCCAACTCTTGAACCAGGAGATGTCCTTCTACAAAGATTCAGTCCGACTGGTTTCTACTCGTCTGCAGTAAGAAATTCATTTCTTGAAGGGCTGGAAGCTAGATCTGAACGGCAGATTAGCTATGTACTAAATCCCGAGGGTGATCTTGTCGCTGAGCTGGCGGTAGGGCCGCGTGGCCGAAAGGTATTCGTTGCCCCGGCCGATAAACAGCGGGCTGAAACTTGGATAGCTTCTGGATATAGCGAGGGTCTGCGTACGCCAGACTCTACAATGGTGTTCACCACGTCTGATGAGGCGAGACAAATTCATAAAGACCAAGTGGGGTGTATGGGATGTTTATCTCAATGCCGGTTTTCAAATTGGTCGCAGACAGAAGCAGGTTCAACAGGCCGGAAGCCTGATCCTAGGTCTTTCTGTATTCAAAAAACACTTCAAGCTATAGCTCATGGAGATCCTCCTGAGGAACACCTAATGTTTGCAGGCCATAACGCTTATCGATTTGGTCAAGATGATTGGTATGCGAACGGTTTTATCCCTACTGTCAAACAGCTTGTCGATCGCATCGTTTCTGGTCAGTGACCGAGCCTCTAAAAAGAATAGTTTGATATTTGGATCAAGCGCGTTATCTCTAGAGAAGATGGTGTCAGTTATCTCAGGGAGAACTATCAACAATGGGCAATAAAATGGTCATTGCTGATAAGAACGTAGAACTAAAAATCCGTGCGGTTGGTCTTAAACCAACGCGGCAGAGGATAGGGCTCGCAAGATTATTATTTAGTGGCTCTGCAAGACATGTCACTGCAGACGAGCTTTTTGCAGAAGCCTCTGAATCCGGTGTGCCGGTATCACTGGCGACCGTATATAATACTCTTCGGCAATTTGTTGATGTTGGTCTACTCCGCGAGGTCTTGGCAGGTCCCGAGCGTTCGTATTTTGATACCGACGTTTCTCACCATCACCACTTCTTTCACGTTGATGAAAATCGACTAGAAGATTTGCCTCCAGGATCCATATCAATCGATGACCTGCCGAATGCACCTGCAGGTTCTAAAATCGAGAGAGTAGATGTGGTCGTCAGGTTGACGCGTAAATAAAGATTAAAAACTGCTATAAGCAAGAAATTTTAATTTAGAATGCTTCTAATCCATTGACTTCCACCCATTTGGCTACCACTTACTGGTGGTAGGTCGACAATGGTGTCGATAGACCTGCTGGAACCAGCGGGTCGTTAAAACAAACATGTTTGAGGGAGAAGTCGATGTCGCTCAAAGGAAGTAAAACTGAAGACAATCTAAAAGAAGCGTTTGCTGGTGAAAGCCAGGCTAACCGCAGATATCTATATTTCGCACAGAAGGCAGATATCGAAGGCTATAACGACGTAGCAGCTGTTTTCCGGTCAACTGCTGAAGGCGAAACTGGCCATGCGCATGGTCACCTTGAGTATCTTGAAGAGGTAGGGGACCCTGCAACTGGCTTGGCCATGGGCGCAACAGAAGATAACTTAAAGGCCTCTGTTGCTGGTGAAACCCATGAGTACACCGATATGTACCCTGGCATGGCTCGTACAGCCCGTGAAGAGGGCTTTGACGAGATCGCTGACTGGTTTGAAACCCTAGCAAAGGCTGAACGTAGCCATGCTGGACGTTTCCAAAAGGCGTTAGACGATCTCGGCTAAATTTTAGTCGTGGGGGTTTGGGGGAGCACAACTTGAGTGCCCCCCAATATCCTCTACTAAATACAGATATTTGGGAAACTCACCGATGAGCGAAGGAAGCTTAGGAGCTCCAATCCGGCACCCGATTGATTTCAATCATCCGGATTTTACTGATCCAGCAAAGTTGGATGAAGAGATGCGTCGCATCTTTGACATCTGCCATGGGTGTCGTCGCTGTTTTAACCTGTGCGATAGTTTCCCACGCCTCTTTGATTTGATTGATGCAGCCCCATCGGAAGAGTTAGACACAGTCGATAGTGCAGATTTCAAGGGGGTTGTGGACGCCTGTACCCTTTGTGATCTCTGCTTCATGACAAAGTGTCCATACGTACCGCCGCACGAATTCGATTTAGATTTCCCGCATCTTATGCTGCGTTACAGACATATGGAATTCAAGCAGGGTCGTCGCAGCAAGATTGAGTCTCAGCTAACAGAGACTGATCGGAATGGTCGCCTTGGCAGCCTGGTTTCTGGAGTTGCTAACTGGGCCAGTGATACAGGCAATAAAATCACAAGGCCAATCATGGAAAAGACAGTCCATGTGCATCGTGATGCAGCCTTACCAAAATTTGCTGGACAAACACTTGTTAAAAAGGCGGCAGAAAATCCGGCGCAGGTTAATGCGGCAGCGCCTGCTTCTGGGCGAAAGGCCGTTATCTATGCCACATGTTTTGGTAACTACAATGAGCCCGATTTAGGTCTAGCTGCAAGAGCCGTGTTGGCTAAGAACGGTGTGCAGACCGAAGTTACTTATGCAGGCTGTTGTGGAATGCCACAAATGGAGCAGGGGAACGTAGAGCGTGTTGCGGAGCGCGCACGATCTGTTGCTGCTGAAATGATGAAATGGGTGGATGACGGCTTCGACGTCATAGCTTTGGTTCCATCTTGTGCCTTGATGCTGAAATTCGAGTGGCCATTGCTGGTGCCGGATGATGAAAATGTAAAGCGTCTTGCGAATGCAACTCATGATGTCGCTGAGTATGTCGTAGATATTGCCAAGAAAGAGGGGCTCGCTGAAGGTCTCGGTCCTTTAGATGGTGACATAACAGTGCATCTCGCCTGTCACGCACGTGCGCAGAACATGGGGCCAAAAGCGGCCGAGATGTTGCGTCTCATTCCAGATACACGGGTCGCAATTATTGAGCGCTGTTCGGGCCATGGTGGATCATGGGGTGCAATGAAGGAAAATTTCGAAGTTGCACTGAAGGTTGGTAAACCGGTAGCTCGTCAAGCCGCTAAGGCAATCAACGACGCAGCTGTAAAAGGCAAGACAAGATTTATTGCCTCAGAGTGTCCTTTGGCGGGCCATCATATCGTGCAGGGCATAGAGCGCGAGGACCCAGAGGCAAAAATATCTGAAGCCCCACATCCAATTAAATTATTCGCCGAAGCATACGGTCTTAAATACTAAGAGGATCGAACACAGCTATGTCAAATCGCCAAATAAATCCAGACGACATCATGGATCTTGAAGCTTATCTTTCAATTAGAAAGGATAAGCGAAGAGAGATGTCACTCATAAAAAAAGATCGACGGGTAGAGGTTGGACCTTTTGCGACCTTTTATTTTGAGAGTTACGAAACCATGTGGCACCAAGTCCACGAGATGCTCGCCATTGAAAAAGGCGGCGCTGAGCAAGTTCCGGATGAACTTGAAGCATATAACCCTCTCATACCGCAGGGTAGAGAGCTAATTGCAACAGTGATGTTTGAAATCGATGATCCATTGCGACGCAAGACCGTTCTAAGTCGCATGGGTGGTGTCGAAGAGAATATGTACCTTGAGGTTAACGGCGAGCGAGTGAGTGGTAAGGCTGAAGAAGATGTTGATCGTACTGCGGCGGATGGCAAAGCCTCCAGTGTGCAATTCGTTCACTTTCCATTATCAGATGCTCAGGCAGATGTGCTGAAGAATTCGGGTGCTCGAGTGATCGTAGGAATAGATCATGAAAACTATTCCCACATGGCAGTTATGTCAGAGCCAACCCGGAACGCTTTGGCGGGGGATTTAGACTGAATTATCTCTGTTGGTTATGCGCAGGATAAGGTTGCCATAATCATCCACAACAGCAGCCCAATCTGGTGGTAAGACAGTTGTTGCTGTCTTTTCTATTATGATCGCCGGTCCATAAATCTTATGACCTGGCTCAGTGGATGATCGGTCATAAATACTAGTCTCAACAAGAGTTTCTCCGTCGAAACACACCTTCCGTGTTCCTATTGACTGGATTTCTTTGTCGGAGGGGAGAACAACCTTAGGGCCTGTTTTGAAGCCAGTGGCTGTTGCGGTTAAACGGCAATTAACGATCTCAATTTGCCGGGAACGTATATCGTAACCGTGCTCTTGTGTGTGGATTTTGTGAAAGCGTTCAGTAAAACTATATAAGGTATCGCGAGGTAATACCATTGTCGTTGCTTCGAAGCCTTGCCCTAGATAGCGCGCTTCAATAATCCATTTTTTTTGATGCCGTGTGTGGTCTGATGTTTGTTTCTTTAGCCAAATATCCCCTAAAGAAGTCATCCGCCCGAATGCATCTTTCGCCATCTGCCAGCCTTCAGCATCAGCTGACCTTAGAATCGTTTCCACAAAACTAGTTGTGGGATCTGACATTAGGATCCCACGAGCGCATAATGTGCCAGGAGCTGGTGGAACGATTACTACTGGACATCCAGACTCAAGAGCGACATCAGCGGCGACGAGGGGGCCTGCACCGCCATATGCAATTAGAGCCATGTCTCGAAGGTCATGGCCTCGCTCTGATGATGCGGAACGTATAGCCCTAGCGATGTTTGCAGCCGCTACGGACAAAACCCCAGCGGCAGCTCTCTCCAGTGTAATCTCTAGAGGTTTTGCTACTTGCTCGGTCATAGCGTTTTCTGCTGCCGCTAAATCAAGTTCTGTAGAGCCATCAACTAAGCCAGTATTTGCATCTAGTCTCCCGAGAATTAGGTTAGCATCTGTTAATGTCGCTCCTTTGCCGCCATTTCCATAAGCTGCTGGGCCTGGGATTGCCCCGGCACTTTGTGGGCCAACGGATAACCCCCCAGCGGCGTCAACTACTGCTAGTGAACCACCACCGGCTCCTATGACTGAAATATCAAGGCTGGGTGTTCTTACTGGATAACCTGCTACATCACGTTCGGCGGAAATACGAATTTCACCATTAATGATAAGACCAATATCGGTTGATGTGCCGCCAACATCAAAAGTTGCAACATTTGGAAACCCGGCTTTGAGAGCTATTACTGCAGCGGCTGCCACCCCTGCCGATGGGCCAGAAAGGCAAGTGCTCACTGGTATTTGCTCGGCTGTTTCAAGTGTCATGAGACCGCCGCCGGAGTGAACTATGTATGGCTCAACTGTAATGCCAAGTTTGATAACCCGATTTCGAAGGTCTCCAAAATATGTTGCCATTTTTGGACCAACAAATGCATTTAGGACCGTTGTTGATGTTCTTTCGAATTCGCGAAACTCAGGCGAAACCTTGATGGAACAACTAACAAACGCCTTCGGAAGTAAAGATTTCAAAATTTCTTCAGCTTGCTGTTCATGGATTGGGTTTCGATAACTGTGGAGAAAAACAACAGCTATCGCCTCTATCCCCGCATCTAAAAAGTTTTTACCAGCATCTGTTACAGCCTTTGTATCCAAAGGGATTAGGATAGAGCCGTCCTGGTCAAGTCGTTCCGCAACCTCTACTCGATTCCGCCGGGGAGCTAGAGCAGGTGGGCGAGTGACGCGGTAGTCATAGAGATTGGGGCGTGTTTGTCTTGCAATTTCTAAGACATCACGAAAGCCCTTGGTCGTTACTAATGCCGTTTTGGCACCATTTCTCTCGATGGCCATGTTGGTGGCGACAGTCGTTCCATGACCGATCCAATTGACTTGATCAGGAGTAACAGAGGCAAGTTGTAGAATTTCTCGTAAACCGGTCTCAATAGCCCGCGCGGGTTCCTTTGGTGTCGAAGGCGTCTTGTGGTGGATGGCGTTGGTACCCTGCAGTAACGTCAGGTCAGTAAATGTTCCACCAACATCAATTCCTATTCTGATCATTTGGTCCTTCGACTATTAAACAACGCAAGTATAAATTCGGTTAAATTACTTTAGATCGTTTTTTGATCACTCTCTGATGCATGTTTTATAGCCTGCCAGACGCGTTCTGGCGTTGCAGGCATCTCTATGTGTTTAATTCCATAATCTCTCAAAGCATTTACTATTGCAGATATCACAACCGCTAGAGCTGGTGTTGTTCCACCTTCACCGCCGGGTCTAATTCCAAAAGGATGTGAGCTAGCTGGAATTTCTGAAATTAATGTTTGCATAGGCGGGGTTACATCCGCCCGCGGAACAGCGTAGTCCATGAAGGAGCCTGCAAGCAGTTGGCCTGTTTGATCATCATATTTGCAATGTTCAAAAAGTGCCTGGCCCAACCCTTGGGCAATAGCACCGTGAGCCTGTCCATGTAGAACCATTGGATTAATTGCGTTGCCGACATCATCAACTCCAGTCCACTTCAGGATTTCAACAACGCCGGTCTCAGGGTCAACCTCAACCTCGCAGACATGTGAGCCATAGGGATATCCGCCAACGCGATTTACAATATCTCCTATACCCTCGAAATGTCCTTTGAGGTTGCTAGGCAGACTATTTAAAGTTTCAGCGGCATCCCTGACCTGCCAAAGATCCATACTTTGCCCGTTTGGGCCTACGAAGGATCCCTCTTCATAAGAAATCTCGTTGTCGGGAAGATTGGTTATATGAGCAAAAATAGCCTTGCCGCGAGCTATAAGCGCTTCAATGGCTTGATTTAATGCAATTGTCACAAGTCGCATAGAACGTCCGGAGTGAGAACCTCCGCCAACACTTACTCTTGCGGTGTCATTTGCGATAAAACGAATTTTATCGAATGGTACTCCTAGCCACTCGCTAGCAACTTGAGGGAAGGTGGTCTCATGACTTTGGCCACTCGACATGGTTCCTACAACGAATTCAACCATTCCATCATGGGTAACCCTCAGTTCAACACGTTCGCGTGGAATACCACTGGTGACTTCAATGTAATTAGCAATCGCTATTCCGCGTTTCTTTCCTAAGGTTTCGGATTGGGCTCTTCTCTCTGGAAAGGTTATCCAGTTAGCAGCCTCTAAAACTTCCTTCATGGAGGCTGGATAATCGCCGCTGTCGTATGTCACACCAACGGGTGTGGTGAAAGGCATGGATTGGGGTTGGATTAGATTGCGAGAACGAAGTTCTACTGGGTCAATATCCATTTCCTCTGCGGCCATATCGATTAACCGTTCCACAATGAAAATTGCTTCAGGTCGACCTGCACTTCGGTAAACAGCCGTCGGAGGCAAATTGGTGAAAACGGCTTCTCCGCGGAAATGAATGGCAGGGATGTTGTATACACCCTGCATCATCGATAATCCCTTGCGCAGAGGCCAGAAATAGACCGAATAAGCTCCAAGATTCATGGTATTGTGGCCCCGAAGGCCCAAAAACTTTCCGTCTGCCGATAGAGCAAGTTCTGCGGTAGAACGCAGATCTCTCCCCTGATAATCAGATAGAAAGCACTCGCTTCGTGTCCCTACCCATTTTACCGGACAACCAACCCGTCTGGCTGCCCACGGGATTAAAGCAAATTCTGGAGAGAATGCATTGCGCGTTCCGAAGTTTCCTCCCATGTCACCAAAAACAGCACGACACTTTGTGAGAGGTACGCCCAGTACAGTAGCAAGTCGTTCCCTTGTTTGTACCGCGCCTCTCCCAGATGCTGCATAAAGAGTGTAGGAATCTTCTGTTTGACTATAGTCACCAACGACGGTCCGTGGCTCCATAGGCACGCCATTTATCCGATTAATCCATGTTTCTAATCGAACAACATGAGCTGCTTTATTAAAAGCATCTGACGCATCCGCAGCACTGCCTACTTCCGCTTGGAGAGCTATATTTCCAGCACAGCCTGGCCAAATTTCATACGCACCCGGTGCAGTGGATTCTTTTGAAACCGTGTAGGCTGGAAGAACCTCAAAGGTAACTTCTATGGCCTCTATGGCATCCTGGGCCTCAGCAGCAGTTTTAGCGACTGCCATTGCTATGGGTTCGCCAACATAACGCACAATGATAGGCGGCATAGGCATATTTTCAGACGTAAAAACGTCAAACCCCAACGGTAGTCTGAGTTCAGCATCAGGTGGGCCTTGCCAATCAGGATTGTGAGGAATGGGTTTCATTCCATCATTGATGGCATCTGCTCCGGTGAGGACACCTAAGACGTTTGGCATAGATGCAGCGATAGATGTGTCTATTTCAACAATTCGAGCGTGTGGGTGGGGTGATCGAAGAAAAGCGGCATACGCCATAGAGTCAAGCTTGACGTCGCTTGCATAGAGGCCACGACCTCTTGTTAATCGTAAGTCTTCGACGCGCTTCACAGATACACCAATACCATTTGGTCTCGGTGGACTTTGGTTCACCACTATCTTCCTGCCCTTAAAGATTGCTTGGGAAAAGTTACTTGCAGTTCCAACTAATTGCTATGGTGTGGCAGCTAATGTCGAAAAAAACATTGGCCAGTTTTTCTTAAATTTTGAAAGGGTTGTGTCTCAGAACGAAGAGGTGATCATCTCATAACTGCTCAACACCGATTTTCAAAACGCCAAGGTCAGTGAGATAACAACAGAGTTACTTTAATTTTGGTCTAAAAACGCTTCATTCAGTATTACTTGGATTTAGACGGTCTCGTAATTCTTTACCTGTTTTGAAGTAAGGCGTGTTTTTACTATCAACATCGACTGCTTCACCGGTCCTGGGATTGCGACCCGTTCGAGATTCTCGGCGCTTAACTGAAAAAGCACCAAATCCTCTGAGCTCTACGCGATCTCCGCGAGATAAGGCATCGGAAATTTCATCAAAAACGGTGTTAACCACTTTTTCAATGTCGTGACTGGTTAAATGAGGATTGCGCTCTATCAGACGAGCGATCAGCTGTGAGCGGGTCATAAAGGACGCCTCCAGGTCTTTTGCTTTAAGAAGTTTAGCTCAAGCATACCGAAAGCCACAATATTTTTTAATTTTGAGAATCACCCAACAGAATATAGCGAAAATTGCGGGCTATCTGCGTTATTTAAACGGACGCGGCAGATCACGTTTATAAATAATTATCGGCCAGCTTAAGAGCTGGCCGATAATAAGCCATGGTTATAAGACTAATCTTGAAAAGATTAGAAGCTGATTATGCTTCATCCTCTTCTTGTTGGCGGTTCCGCAACGCTGCGCCCAGAATGTCACCAAGGCTGGCACCCGAGTCGGATGAACCGAATTGTGCCATAGCCTCCTTTTCATCCGCGATCTCACTTGCCTTAATTGACAAGGTGATCCGGCGGTTATTGCGATCTATCTGCATTACCATCGCATCTACCCGCTCACCTACGGCAAAACGGTCAGTCCGTTGTTCACTCCGCTGACGAGCAAGATCTGATTTGCGAATAAATCCAGTTAGCTCGTTGCCAAGATCCAACTCTAAACCATTTTCTGTCACGGATGAGATGGTGCCAGTGACAACTGCGCCACGACGCATTTGCTCACCTTCACCCAGGGCTGCTTCAAATGGATCTTCAACGAGCTGCTTTATACCAAGGCTGATACGCTCTTTCTCTGGATCAACATCTAGCACCTGTGCCTTAAGAGTTTGCCCACGCTCATAATCTTTGATTGCTTCATCGCCTGAGCGTTCCCAATCAAGATCTGATAAGTGGACCATACCATCAATGTCACCAGGAAGGCCTAAGAAAAGGCCAAACTCAGTGATGTTCCGCACTTCGCCTTCAATTTCAGAGCCAACGGGGTGACCTTCCAAGAAGACCTCCCATGGGTTGCGCTGAGTCTGCTTGATGCCAAGGCTTATGCGGCGTTTATCTGAGTCTACCTCTAAGACCTGTACCTCGACTTCTTGGCTAGTAGAAACAATCTTTCCAGGATGCACGTTTTTCTTGGTCCAACTCATTTCAGAGACATGGACTAGTCCTTCAACGCCAGGCTCTAATTCAACAAAAGCGCCGTAGTCTGTGATGTTGGTCACTCTACCTGAGAACTGAGCATCAATTGGATACTTGGCCAGCGCTCCTTCCCACGGATCAGTTTCCAACTGTTTCATTCCGAGGCTAATACGCTGAGTTTCAGAGTTGAAGCGAATGACCTGTACAGTCACGCTTTGACCAATTTGCAGTGCGTCAGATGGATGATTTACCCGGCGCCAAGCGATGTCAGTGACATGCAACAGACCATCAACACCACCTAAATCGATAAATGCACCATAGTCCGTGATGTTTTTGACGACGCCCTGCAGAACTTGTCCCTCTGCAAGATTTGATATCAGTTCGGTTCTGGCCTCTGCTCGGCTCTCTTCCAGAACAGCGCGGCGGGAAACAACAATATTTCCTCTAGCCCTATCCATCTTTAAAATCTGGAATGGTTGTGGTGTACCCATTAGAGGGCCAATGTCACGGACAGGTCGAATATCAACCTGGCTTCCAGGAAGGAACGCGACTGCACCAGCCAAGTCAACGGTGAAACCACCTTTGACACGGCCAAAGATGATTCCCTTGACCCGTTCGGTACCGTTGAAAGCATTCTCAAGTTGCTGCCAGGATTCTTCTCTGCGAGCCTTGTCTCGGGACAGTACAGCTTCGCCGTTACGGTCTTCAAGTCGCTCAACGTATACGTCTACTACATCACCAATTTTTAATTCGGCTGGTTGTCCAGGCGCTCCAAACTCTTTGAGTGGAACACGACCTTCGGCTTTTAAACCAACATCTACGAGCACACTATCGTGATCTACGGCGATAACTACGCCCTTCTGAACAGTTCCCTCGAAACCATCCATCTCGGTGAGAGAGTCTTCGAGTAAACTAGCAAAGTCTTCATTGTTAGTGGGCGCTGTCTGTGTATCGGCCATATTTTTCATCTCGTGCGGGCTTGGCGCATTCAAGCGCTTTGCCTTTGGGTTGGACGCCCAATAAAACGGTCAGCCGTCTCCGGCCCCGCCATTGAGCGAAAGGTTAGATTGATTTTTGAACCGCGCTTACCTCATCTGAGCGCTATCGAACGAGAATTAATCCTTGGCGCCCTCCTGTAGCGCCCGAAACAGCGACCGGGAAAGTACGCTGTTAGGACCCGCTGCGTTTGTTGGATGCAAATCGCTCTTCGATGGTTTCAACAGCAATCTTAAACACTGCCTCAGCGTTTAGACTATCTGTATCGAGGCAAAAAGCATCCGACGCAGGCTTCAGTGGTGCAGTGCTGCGACCACTGTCCCGTTCATCACGCGCCCGAAGGTCGCTTAGAACGGACGCGTATATAGCCTCTTCTCCCCGGTCCTGCAACTCTTTCACCCTTCTGCGTGCACGAATTTCCGCAGAGGCGAGCAAAAAGAACTTCATGTCTGCTTTTGGGCAAACTACGGTCCCAATATCACGTCCATCTAGAACGGCGCCGGGAGGGCTCGCCGCAAAATGCTGCTGAAATGCTAGTAGTGCTGCGCGCACACCGGGGATTGCCGCAACCTTTGAGGCCGCTGCTGCTGACGCTTCACTTCGAAGGTCATCGCGATCAAGGTCATTGTTTTTGAGGGTCTGTGCCGCCGTGGTTGCAGATAAAGGATCAGACGGATCTTTCCCCTTTTCAAGAACGATCGCTCCAACAGCTCTGTAAATAAGTCCAGTATCTAAATAATTAAGGCTGAAATGTTTCGCCAGGTTTCGGGCGAGGGTACCTTTCCCAGATGCTGCAGGACCATCAATTGCTATTATCATTGTTTGGGCTTTCCAAATTCAGCCCCAAGGGATGCCATCAATGCTTGAAAGCTTGGGAAACTTGTAGAGATAGGACTTGAGTCATCGATGGTTATTGGATGCTTCGAGATAAGTCCAAGGACTAAAAATGACATAGCGATTCTATGGTCCAGCGCTGTGCTGACAGTACAGTCTCCTTGTATGTGGCTAGATCCAGTAACAAGTAATTCATCGTCAGACTCAGTTACTTTAACCCCAGCAGAAGCTAGGCCTTCAGCCATTAGTGCTATTCGATCACTTTCTTTTACTCGCAACTCCCCTATGCCCCGCATTCTTGTCTGACCTTCAGCCGCTGCCGCTGCGATAGCTAGAATTGGATACTCATCTATCATTGAAGCAGCACGAGCTGGAGGAACATCGATACCCTTTAGGGTCGAGGTACGAACTAAAATATCTCCAACGGGTTCGCCCCCTACGTCATGCGTATTAACTACTTCTATATCACCCCCCATTTCCTGCAGTGTTGTGACTAGCCCTGCCCGAGCTGGGTTAAGTCCTATATGATTGAGACGAACTTCTGAGTCCGGAGTAATGAGAGTAGCCACCATTGGAAATGCGGCCGATGAAATATCTGCGGGAACGTCTACGTCTATCGCACATAACTCTGGTTGGCCCACTAAGCGCACTTCCCATCCATTTTCACCGATTGCTAGGCCACTCTGTATTGTTGCACCCATGCGGGAAAGCATCCGCTCGGTGTGGTCACGGCTCATGACGGGTTCAACAATTCGAGTTTCGCCCGGTGCGGCAAGCCCAGCTAACAGCAAAGCTGATTTCACTTGGGCTGAGGCTACAGGAGAGGTGAAGTCTAGAGGCATTGGGTTTGCGGCACCTCGAATTGCCATTGGCAATCTTCCATTAGACCTTGTCCAGAATTGAGCTCCCATCATGGTTAGAGGTTCCGTCACTCGTGCCATTGGTCGAGAGCGAAGTGATGCATCTCCTGTCATAACGGCAAAGTTTCTGCAGCCAGCTATAGCACCTGCTAATAGCCTTGCAGCTGTGCCGGAGTTACCCATGTTCAAAATATTTTCTGGCTCTTGAAAGCCTTGAACGCCAACGCCATCAATATGCCACTCAATGCTTGCCTCTACTTCGCGACGCTCAATAGTTGCTCCGAGCTGCCTTAAGGCTTTTGCCATGTCGATGACATCTTCTCCTTCGAGAAGTCCTGTCACACAGGAGTGTCCTACAGCCATTGCATTCAACAAAAGTGAACGATGAGAAATTGACTTATCACCCGGCGGACGAATATTTCCCTTCAGGCCCGTTTTGGCTTGAATGGCGAATAGCGGAGCCGCGAGCTTCGCGTTGGAGAAGGGGGATCCCATTTTGGCTTAAAGTCTCCTACTATATTCATCTGCGGCGATACGGCGTACAGATGGTATTTGACAGGTCGTGACCTTTCTGGCAATTCCGCGCCGTTGTTTTCTATGGAAAGAAGACACAATTGAGTTGGAGAGTTCTTTATGGATCTAGCTGCCCGAGGAAAAAAGCGCCGCTGCTTTGAGTGTGGTGATCAATTCTATGATCTATTACGTGATCCGGCACCTTGCCCTCATTGCGGTCATCTGAACCCTCTTGAGGCATATATTGCGGGTAAGCGTACTGAGCCTTCTGAGCCAAAGGTAGCAAAGAAAGATCGTTCTTCTGATGTCGATGATGAACTTGATCTAGATGATGATGGCATCGGTGATGACGACGATGACGTTGTTTTAGATGACGATGACGACGATGATGATGATGATCCAGAGCTCTCCCGAGTTAACATCGGTGGAGATGACGACGACGATTAGGGGGTGTTCCAGAGGTATTGCGCTTCTCAGCCTTCAACGTTAAATCGTCTTTTAGAGTTCTGCTTGTGCAGTGTAAATCGGGGCCATAGCTCAGTTGGGAGAGCGCTTGAATGGCATTCAAGAGGTCAGGGGTTCGACTCCCCTTGGCTCCACCATTGCACCGCGTGACTAAGCTTTATCGTTGAGGCGTTGGCTGTGCTTTTGGCCCAGCTTCTTAGTATTCAGCGCGCTAAGGCTTGCACTTCATTCATGACCCTTAGAATGTTTCCGCCCCATAATTTTTCTAAATCTGTTTCAGAGTAATTTCGGCGCAGCAACTCTATTGTTACATTGGGACTTTCTTCTGCGGTATCCCAGCCTCCTATTCCTCCGCCACCATCAAAATCACTGGCAATGCCAACATGGTCGATTCCTATTTTTTTGACTGCATAGTCTATGTGGTCAACGAAGTGTGTGACTGTGATGTCAGGGTGTTGGGAATAAATTTCTGCACGTTCTCTTCTGTACGCAGCAAGCTTATCTGGGCTTGCGTTTAGTGTGTCAGAGGACGAGTTTAGCCCTAGACGATTTCGAAGCGCTGATAAGGCAGATGATACTGGGGTTGCGACCGAGCCCAGATAACCACGAAATGCGCACATTTGTGCGACGCCACCTTTGTCGCGGATCGCATGGAGCTGCTCATCATCTAGGTTGCGACTATGTTCGAAAACTGCATTGACACTTGAATGGGAGGCAATAACTGGCGCTCGAGAGGCCGAAAGTGCTTCAAGACTGGTTCGTCTTCCGACATGGCTCAGATCAACCATGATTCCAGCATCATTCATTGCAGAAACAAGTTTCTCGCCAAACGCAGTTAAGCCAGTATCTTCTTTGCTGTCGCCTCGACTGAAATTAGGGTTGCTGCTGCAACCGAATTGGTTGTTTCCAAAATGTGTTATTGAAATATAACAAACGCCTCTGGCCGCCCACATTGGAATATCATCGATTGAACCTCCCAATGGATAAGCATTTTCCATCCCTATAAGGCCAACAAGGCGGCCTGTGGCATGAATTTCCGAAACATCTTTTGCGGTTCGTGCGTGACCAATTTCCTTTGGGTAGGCCCGAAACATTCGGGAAATTCCAATGAATTTTTGCTCTGCTGCAAGCCTTGCCGCAGCATAGCCTTCATCGTCACAGGTTCCTTGTCCAGTATAGACAATGAAAAATCCTGCATCGAGGCCACCAATCCGCATTTTGGGTAAGTCAACCTGGGCGTGGGTAATGCGCCCAGGGTCAAGTATTGATGTCATGAAGCCCGGGCCCGTGTCGATGTGAGTATCAACGGTTAGCAACCGGTCGTGTATAGTTTTAGCCTCGGCTTCGAGAGAGGGGTCAGTCATCGCGAGAGAAGACCCTATCTGACGCCCCAATGTATCCCCTGTTCCAGGTTGGAGTGATATGAAACTCATTTAGGCAAAGATGAGCTGGAGTCTCAGCAATAAAACGAATAGCCCTTCCCATATCGCTTTCTTGAATCATGCGAGCTTGATCTTCAGGACTGGGGGGTATTGGCCGTTTAGTAAGAATTTCAGTGGCTACTTCTCCAGGACAGAGCGCACATGCCCGAATGCCTAAATGACAATGTTCGTGATTTATACTCTCGTTCAAAGCGTTAAGTCCGGTCTTTGCAGCAGTGTACGAAAATCCAGAAACACCACCGACTCGCTGGCTTGCCATCGATGATACATTGATAATAAGGCCGTCACGCTGAATGCGCATTGGTTTCAGGGCAGCCTGACAGACATTGTATGCGCCCCCAAGGTCGACATCCAAGACCTTGCGCCAATCATCATGGGAAATTTCTTTCCATTTCCGCTTAGGTACATTCAGCCCCGCGCTATTTACTACAATATCAAGCCGATTATGGGCTCCGAGAATAAATTCTACCGTCTTATCGCAAGCTTCAACGTCCACGATGTCGAGTGGAGCCGTCTCCGCATTTCCTCCTGCTGCAAGAATAGTACTCTTAACATCCTCAAGCTGCGTTTTTCTTCGGCCTGAAAGAATTATGAAGGCACCAGCTTCTGCTAGAGCGAGAGCGCCTCCGCGGCCAATGCCTGTTCCAGCACCCGTTATCCAAGCGATTTTACCTTCAAGAGTTTTCATATTCTAAGCTTTCGTGTCGCGCAATTCGTGAGACTTTAGGGTTGCT
>Ga0255774_10001928_pt1 | contig 16223 bp, 23 predicted proteins | sample 101ome_17_FD_179972 | JGI IMG/M metagenome (GOLD analysis project Ga0255774, IMG submission 179972) | Coastal salt marsh microbial communities from the Groves Creek Marsh, Skidaway Island, Georgia - 101407AT metaG (version 2) | ecosystem: Environmental > Aquatic > Marine > Intertidal zone >...
GAAATCGAGCGCTGTTATCGGGGTGTAGTACGCACCCTTTTGGGCGTCGAGCACGGTCGCACCGACGTATCCCTCCTCAGAGGCCGAACCGTACTTGAGGGTGGGCACCCTGAATCCCAACTCGTCAGCCTTCTTACACAACTGTGAGAACACTTTGATTTGTTGTCCACGCTCGACTAAATATTGGAGGGGAACCCACGTCGCTTTGGCCATCTCTAACATGTTCAGAAGGGTGCACATCTTTTTCAACAAGAGGTGGGGCAACAGGGTGTCTTTCACACAGTATTCCGCAACCTCGGCCAATTTATCGGGGTCACCCTCCCGAAAACGCTTGAACATTTCTTTCGGTGGCATGTCTATTTTTTGATCACCCAAAAATTTTTTCGACACCGCATTGAGGGAGTAACTATCCAATTTATAATTTTTTTTAGTCTCGTGAAACATGTCAAAGATGAATCGCCCAGGCATCGGCACCAATTTCAAATTATTGTCCCCGAGTGCACTCGAACTCAAAGTCTTGTAGACCAACTTAGAAGGTCGATCTTTAATCCTCCCGAGACAAAAGAAAGAGGGTGAACACTTCACAATCATGGCTCGAGTGATGATGTATTCCAAATCAAACCCAAAAATATTCCACCCATACATGATGTCGATCGATTTCTCGTGAAGGTATTCCCCGAACGCCTCCAACATTTCCCGCTCGGTGTCAAACGAAAGCACGTGTGTGCCCTCCAGTCCCGAGGTTTTTTTGTAACAGAAGCACGTCTTGTCGAAAGGTTGGTCCTCCTTCCCGATCTCACACAAGGTGACGCCGATTTGAAAGCACGCGTCGTCCTTGACGTGGGGGTCGGGAAATTTCCCCGTCGATGAGTTAGACTCTATGTCAAACGAGGCCAAGACGAACGGGGCGACGTCGTCTCTCTCCACCGGACGCAAGGTTTCCCACTTCACACACCAGAGGTCGATGTCGACGCGGTTGAGGTTACACCTGCGACAGTCCTCGCCGGTCTCCAGCCAACCAGTGGAAGAGATGCCCGAACGGTGCATGAAGGCCAGACAAGGATCGAGATTGGCCTCGTACACTTTCGGTTGCCACTTGGAACTCTTGCAATTCAAATACATCACCCTCCGGAGGAAGGACTCGATCTGCTTTCGGTGGGCGAGCGCCTTGCTCTCGATACGCAGGAAAGGGAATGTCTCCCCGTGAGAGTACCCCCACATGTCTTTCTTGTGCTCCAACGTGGCCGAGAGGACGCACCCAGGACATCGCTCTTCTATTTTTCGAAGGATCTCTCTCTGCGTGCCCGGGCGATCGTCGGGGATCCTCACGAAAAGGTATGGGTTAAAGTTGAAGGAGACGCACACGCTCTTGCCAGCATCAGTCTTCCCGAAGACGGAGACTTGGTGTTCGCTCACGTTCCCTTCCTCGTCGTTCACGTCTCGGGCCTCCCAGGTGAGGGCCTGGAACAGCATCTCGCGCGCTTTGAATTAAAGTCGAGTGAAATTTTTATGTGAGCATATAACAGTTAAACAAAAATGGCTGGTGTGATCGCTTTAACCGCGACTGGAATCCAGGACGTGCATTTGACTGGAGAATCCCCTTCGGTGAGTTTCTTCCGACAAGCCTACAGACGGTATTTGCCGTTCGCGATCAAGCCGGAGCGCCTCGATTACATTGGTACTTTTGGTGCTAACAACGAAGTGTCTATCCCGATCCCGTCCAAGGGCGATCTCCTGACTCACGTGTGGATCGAGTGCCCGAACATCGCCGCTACCGGCACTAACACCACGGGCTTCTACTCCCAAGACGTGCAAGTCCCCACCGAGTTCACCCTCAACATCGGCGGTCAGCCGGTGGTCACGATCGACGCCTTGTACGTTCAGGCCGTGCACAACGTTTTGATGCAACCGTCCCAGGCGAAGGCGTCCTCCTCCGTGACGACGGCCGTGGTCAAGGGTAACGGTGAAGGTAACAGCGCGGGTGCGTCTGGACACTACGTCATCCCGTTCTGGTTCTCCGAAGACTGGACCAAGGCCCTCCCACTGCTCGCCATGCAATACGCCGAGGTGACCATCTCCGTCAAGTGCCGCGGCGGAACGTTCTCCCCGTCCGCCACACCGAAGGTGTACGGTATGTTCGCCTACTTGGACACCGTCGAGCGCGATTTCTTCGTCAAGCAACCGTACGAAATGTTGATCACTCAAGTCTCTCGCCAATTGGCTTCCAACACTGACACCGAATACGACCTTTCCTATTTCAACCACCCAACCAAGTCCATCCACGTGGTCTCCGGTAAGGCCACTGGAGGTCACTGGTCCGACCAGTGGACGTTCACGGGTGATGCCACGATGTACATTAACGGCACCCCTCTCTTCGAAAACATGTCCAATGTGTATCACCACACTATTGTGCCGGAATTGCACTGCACCAACCTCCCGGATGGGGTCTTGGACACCGTCCCGGTTTTCACCTGGCCACTCAGTCTCAATTTCGGCCGCTCCCAACCGAGCGGTAGCCTCAACCTCTCCCGAGTGGACGGGGCGAAGATTCACATCGAAGGCCCGACCGGTGGTAACACGCAACACTCCTTGTATGCGGTGAACTACAACATATTGAAGGCGAAGGATGGCCTATGTGGGGTCCTCTATGGTAATTAGAACCTCCACATAGGGATTTAATCTGTAGCGTATTGGAAATTCTAAAATTAGATTATTTATTTTTACTTTCCTTTGGAGGGTGTACACAGGAATCATTACCTCCTCCAAAGAAAAAAAAACTGGTGCGCCACACACCACCGCCAGAGATGGATCTCGTCGACGCGTTCCAGCCGTCGCTCGGCGACGACTACTTCTTAGAGATTGCCGTGATCGGCGCGGAGACGGACGAACTCGTCCGCGTCTACTTTAACACCCTCACGAAGATCCAACGCAAAGTCGCGGAGTTCGGCGGCCCGCAGGGGTGGAAGATCCTTCCGTGTGGGCACAACCACGCCGGGTGCAAATCCGTCGTCTTCGAAAAAGAAATTTCCCCCGCGGCCCTCGAGGGGGTGTGCGAACAATTTAGTTTGGGTATTTTGGAACTCGAGCGGATGCCCCCCGCGACGCCCGAAGATATGACCATGTTAATAAAAAAAACCTGATTTTCCCTCATTCCGCGACGCACGAGAAATCTGTTGACCCCCTCAATTTCGGCCCAAAATCTGTCCGAAATTCACATCTTGCGTCAAAAAGTGAGCAATTTTCAATTTCATTTTCACGACCCCCGAAAATGTTTCAAGTTACCAGTGCCGATGATGTCGCGAAATTATTGCGCAAACATAATTACGATGAACTCATACATTTGGCAAAAACATGCGATGATGACGAGTATGGAAAAGCAGTCTTAAATAGGTTGATGAGGGACGTACTGAACACGAAAGTAGGGGAACTCCTCCGTGAACTCTTGAAGAGGGGGGCGATCCTGGAAACGAGGGCGAAACCCGGCCCGAAACCTGGTGCGAAGAGAAAGTCACCCGCACCGGCGTCCCCGGCGAGAAAGAAGAAGCAGGTCGAGGAGGAGGCGGAGCCAGAAGAGCCCACCATCGCCACGGTGGCGGCAGCCGCTGAGGCGGAGGCGAGTGGTGAGGACGCGGAAGCCGATGCGTTCAATTCACCCAAACCTAAGAAGAAGAAGACGTGAGACCCATGTCTTCTCGGAGTTCATCGATGCTCCTATAATAACGTTTCAAGTCCTTCATAAACCTTTTATTGTTTTCCAAACACTCGCACTCTAACTTATTTTTCAATAAATAAGCCAAGTTAGATTTTGAATATCTCGTCTCCTTTTGATTCTGCGTCGGTCGTCGAGCCACGAGAGCCTTTTTAGGTTTTTCCTTCTTTTTTTTCGGTTCGATGCGGTTCACGAACGAGAGGGCTTGCATGAGGGTGTCCGCCAAATCGTCCTTCTTTTTAGAGGCGTCGAAGAGGGCCAACCAGTGACGATTCGCCCCGTCGTCGTCGATGTACTCTCGGCATCGCTCGATGGCGGTCTTCTTCCGTTTCAGGTAGGCGCGCTTCCCTGGACCCGCGACGTCGGGCACCTTGTGTCGCGCGTCGTACAGGATCGTCTCTGCGTGTGGGGCTTTAATGACAAAGTACGCGTGTAAGAAATGCATCACACATACCATGCGTTTGTTTTTCGAGGGCTGTTTTTCGATGAGAATCGTTTTCAATCGGGAATCCCTGACCCATGGACGCTCGTCCAGGTGGTCTCTCAGGGTCACGTAGAGGCCATCTTTGTGTTCGGGTGGGACCCCGGACACGTCCCACTCTTGGACGATTCGAGATTCGTCGTCGAGGAGACACATGGCGAGATTACGAATGCCAACGTCAATAGACAGGATCATTCTTCTTTATTATTAAAAAACGTCATATCTTTAATTTCGCCTCGTGTATTTCGCGAGGCGTTTCGGGTAGCGACTCGTGCGCACGAAACCAATCTTGAGGAGAGCCTCCTCGAAAGCCTCCAACTCGTCCTCGAACCACACCTCCGCCCCGTCGATGGCGCGCAGATCGGTGGTGAACTCGAGCCCATCTGGAATCGCGTTGGCGTCGTCGGTGAAATCGATCGTCTCCTCACACGTAACTCTAAGAAACTTTTCACTCAACACAGAGTCGTCCGCGAAGACGAATGAAAACTGTTTGCTGTGTGCGTCGTGCTCGAGGAGAATCGGCGTTCCCAGAGACGCACTCAGGAAAGAGCATGCATCCCTGATTTCCCCCACGTACACAACGCGGTCGGTCGTCAAGTCAAATCCCTTGCAGTGAGTGTAGAGGCTCATCTTGTATTGTACTGATACAGTGGGCGACATCTTTATTTACTTAAACTTAAATCCACCACCACCCATCTTCTTCGAGGCGGCGCCACTCATGTTCGTGGTGGCCTTTTGACCAGCCGGGGAGAGGGCGAATGCGAGGATAGCGAGGCACACGACACAGAGGACGATACCACTGATGGCGTAGATACCCGTGAAGGAACCGACGATTCCGGAGATCCCCTCACCGATGGAATCAATGATCGACGCGAAACCCGTGTTCTCTTGCTTGACGGACGCCTCCGCCTTGGCCGACAATTCGTTGACGATCTTCGTCTCGGAAATCTTCTCGGCCAGTTGGTCCGTCACCGCCGACGCGGACAAAACCGCCACGATATCCTGGGACAAGTCGAGGCCACCCTTCCCCTCTGGGCACACGAAATTGCCCCCGATGATCAACTCCTCTTGGTTGATGTTCACCTGTTCGGCGAACAATTCCGTTAAATTCTCCGTCGTAATGTTTGTCTCTACGATGTTACGAACGGTCGTGTTGATGGTTTGTTCGATGTTTTGATCTGATTTACCAATGACGTCCGAGAGTGAGCCCAACTCGGTGAGCATCTCCATGTTCGCGGCCGCGGATTGTTCCATACTGTTGGCGATGTCGTGCTTCATGTTTACGATTTCTTTGACGGTCGCATCCACTGTCGATACATTCTTTGCGTCAATTTTCTGTGCGGTCTTGATCTTACAACCGACGACACTCCCCCTGATGACAATCTTCAATTTGTTAATGTTCGTCTGAGAAGAACCAACCTTCACAGTGTTCTTTGTGATTTGGTTAGTGATGGTCTGGTTCAGCGCATCCATGTTAAAAAACTGCTTCACGGTCTGGGACTTGCTTCCTCCCATGGTCGTTTGATATAATCACACAAAAAAATATCTGTGCGAACCATATATGAAGATTACCAGAAGAAGCCTCTTGCTCCTCGCCGTTGTCGCCGTCGTCACCTTTTTGTTGGTGCGTCGTCAAAAAAGAGAGTTCGCTGGCAACAAATTGAAGGTTCTCAGGTTCGTGAATGAAAACCCGGCAGCCGATGGCTTCGCGGTCATAGCTGAGTTGGAAGCCGAAGGGTTCTCGGTGGAACCACCCCAAATGGAAAAGATCCTCGAACTCGCGAAGCAACCGAAGAAGAAGGCCCTCGCCGATTTTATTTTAGCAATGTAATAGTAGATGGGAGACGAGGAAGATTATCAGTGTAAAACTAGACCCAAAACGATTGACCACTTGAGAGTCTGTGAAAAAATCGCACCCGAATTCATCAAGGCCCCCACGCTAAAGATTTTCCACAGATGGCTCGAGACCTCACGAGATGAACTGGGAGAGGATGTCGCGAAGCAACTTTTCTTAATCATACACCAGAGAGTTTACAATCAGCACGCGAAGGCATACTGCACCGATCCTCAGTTGAAAGTCAAACGCATTAACGATGTGATCGATTCCAAAAATAGACTCAAGTGCTCCATGTTCGACAAGGACGGCGCGACGATGAAAGCCTATTGTGGGGAGAAGGGCAAACACAGAATCAACGCGAGAAAGACCGTCGAACCGACGTGCACACAAAGTGCCCTGGGGAAGGCGATCTTCGATAAAATCGCCATTAAGTACTGTAAGGATTACCCCAAGGAGGTGTGGTGCAGTTGTTACAATATGCAAACCGGGGTGTGTGACCTGGACAAGTCGGCGGCGGGGTGCAGCATGGCCAAGTTAGACCCAGCGCTCGCGGACGAGGCGGCCATCGGCAAGGCTGGATACGACACCCTCACGAAATTGGCCCAGTGCCGTTTCGGGACATGCGACGAGGAGGTGCTCAAAGTCAAAGATCCGCAGTGCCCGGCGAAGATGAACATCTGCGGAAGGCAGTGGCCGGTCGCGTCGACGAGAAACAATGAAATCATTCGTCACTGCGTGATTGGAAGCGACGAGGAGGAAGACATCGAGAGTTGGGGGAAGGCGCAAGATTTCAAAGACACGCAAAAGATCGTCGACGCCCTCAAGCCGAAGAAGGATAAAAAAGCAATTGCGCGCAAACAAAAGGACATAAAATACATGGGTGTTTCGGTTTTGAGTTTAGTGTGTTGTCTCATGATGATTGCGGTGGGGATGGCTCGACGTAGTTAAAGACTTTCTTTGCAATTTTTATTAATATGTGGTGCTGGCATTGCTGCCACGAAATCGAGGGCGAATCCCTCGAGATGCCTCATAAATACGACGAGAAGAGGAGAAAGTTCTACACGTCGGGCCACTTTTGCTCTTGGAGTTGTATGAAGACCTGGGCCATAGACAGGCACGGAATCACCCGCGGCGGGATCATCGTCTCCAACATCGTGTGCATGCGCAAACAGTTATTCGGGCAGATCGGTCCCATACCCTGCGCCCCGAACAGATACAAACTCAAAGAATTCGGTGGAGAACTTACCATTGAAGAGTTTAGACAAGACAGCCTCCGAGACAGTGGCACCAAGAGACACATCGATAAGGAAGACGTTCGTTCGGTGCTCGTCGCGCCTCAGCGCACGGAGTCACCGCCTGCGGTGGTATCCAAAGACGGCGGGGACACGTTGAAACTCAAGAGAAACAAACCTTTAGTGCGCTCTCACACGAGTTTAGAATCGGCGTTGGGATTAGTGATTAAACCGAGGCAGTTATCACAGGAATTACCCGTGAAAACAAATTGACAGTGGTCGCATTCATTGAGGACGATGACGTCCCGCTTCTCTCTCTTCTTTGCAAGTCTCTCGACGGTGTACAAACCGTATTTGACGATTTCTTCCAAAGAAGGGAACATTTTGATTTGGATTTATTATTTAGCGAACGTTAACTTTATTTACTTCTTACAACACTTGAAGCACGAAAGGCACGCCGCCTTCGCCTTCAACATGGCCGCGAAGGAATCGACCATCGCCGGAACCATGCGCTTGAGTGTTCTTTCGAACTCGGTGTCTTCCTCGCCTTGCTCGATCTCGGAGATCAAGTGGTTGAGGACACCGACGACGAGGCGCTTCTTCTCTTGGCCGGTGAGGTTCTTCATCTTCGCCGCGAGCATCATCATTTCGGAGACGATCGGGGGCACGTCCTCCTTGGTCAAGCCATCGGCGACGTAGTCACGCTTGATGCGCTCGACCGTGGCCACGAGACCCTTCGCGTCGATCTTTCCAGAGAATCTTTCCAAGAGGGCTTCCATTTTATTATACCTAGTAGTAATATAATAAAATGAACGTCGATAACGCCATCGTCGGAACCGCACTCGCCCTGGGGGCGGTGCAAATGTTTGACTCCCTGAGACGCTCGGACACGATGACCGAGGAGAGCGTGCGCAACCTCCTCTTGGGTGCCGCCGCCTCCTTCTTGTGGCTCACCCATCAAGTGCGAAAGGGGGCGAACTTTTCCGCCCTGTACAGCGGTCTAGCGCTCGTGCTTCAACTGTATTTGTTAAGCACAGTGCTCCACCGCGACGCACCACTCCGTCGTGCGGATGAAGCATGAGGTGCACCATCAACCGAAGGAGCGACATTTTTTCCTCGAACGTCAATCTCTTCTTCGCACATCTCTGTAAAAGGTGGGCGAAGAGCAGACACATCAAGTGAATCGCATCCACGACGCTCATACCGCTACATTAACCTTTGCTTTTTTTGAAAACATAAACAATCCACCGAGGAGGACGAAGATGAACATCGCCAAGGTGAGACCGGCGAAATTCTTCGCGCTCTTCTTCGCGTTGTCGCACTTGCGGGTAAAGTGCACGGTCATCGCGGAGCCGACGAGACCCATGATGCCGTAGAAGGTCATCCAGAAGGCGAGATCCTTGCTAAACGATTTCATCGCCAAGAGGGTGAACGGGATCGTCAGCGCCATCGTCAAAGTGTGCGCCAAGAAATGCTTGGTGTTGGTCAGGGATTTCGAAGATTGCACGGCGCTGCAGTTGTTGTAGGTTTGGATCCCCATCGAGGACACGGCGATGTAAAAGATACCCAAGACGAGGAGCACCATGATTTGACCCATGGACATCTCCAACTGTACCTTTCCTGTGGCCAAACGTTTTGCGTTCTGATAAAGCGCGGCGGTGGTCACACCCGATGTGGACATTGTTATAATTGTTAAAGAAAATAATTCAATCTTACCCAGTATGAGATTGCGCCACGAGAAAGATTTGGGATGGGGGAACGTCGTGATTCAAGTGAGCGATTTGCTCCACCACTCGGGGGGCACTGGAAAACTCTCCGAACCCGTCACGTGCGTGGACCTCCCGGTGTCCACGGACCCGAACGAGGAGGAATACACCGGTAAAATTTACATCAACCCCTTCACCTTTAACAACGTCCACCCGCTGATGCGAAAGTTCGTCAAGCCCACCCCAGAGATCCAAGCCCTCGTGGACGCCAACGCCCACGGGTGCAAAGTGGGTGTGCACATACGCAGAGGGAGGTACTCCAAAGATTCCTACGACGTCGGGTTCGGTGAGGCCGCGTGGCACTGCGACGACCACGCCCTGGCGAGGTTCGAGGAGGTCATCCGCGACGCCCAAGAACCAATCTTTTTGGCGACCGATTCCATCGATTTAAAAAAGGAACTCATGGAAAAATATCCGGGGAAGATTAAATCCTATGACGTCCAGAAAGTAATTTTATCGTGTCCCGAGTACAAACACGAAGATTGGACCGACGTCTACGTGGACTGGTTCCTCCTGAGCCAGTGCGAGGAGGTTTACATCACAGCGGGTAAGGATTTCAAAGGGTTCTCCACGTTCGGGTACACCGCCGGTGTCTACGGGGCGGCCAAAAACATTCACTTTGTCACAAACAAATAAAGGATTGTAATGCATAAAATCATAAAGGATGGCTCTCATCAGTTCAAAAACGTTCGCCGACGCCTGCGACTTTGTCATCTGTCACGCCTACGGTGACCTCGGAAACATTCGCAAACCCGAGAAAACACCGAAGCGAATCTTCATCGCGGGGGAATGGAGCGTGTTCGAGCGGGCCCTCCCCCTCCTCACGTCTTTCGACGACAAGTATGAGTTGGTCTATCACTACAGCGACCCTTCGTTCGACCGGTTCAAATTCGAGGTGATTCGACCCTACGTGACCTGCATTTACGCCCAAAACTGCGAGTTCGACCACCCACTGGTGAAGAAACTCCCCCTCGGATTTCCCGATGGGAAGGTCCCGCAGCGGTTGAGTTGCCCCAAAGACATCCTGTGCTACGTCAACCTGGGTCTCTACAACGAGGACGAGTTGAAATTCGCCATGTGTCGACGCATCCGGCAGAGGGTGTATGACTATTTCAGGGACAAACCGTGGGCCGTCGTCGACGAGACCCCGATCCCGTTCGAGGAGTTTAGTGAAAAGTTGAACCGGGCGCAATACGTCGTGTGCCCCATGGGATTCGGCTTGGACACAATGCGCTTCTACGAGAGCGCGTGGGTGGGCGCGACGCCCATCGTCACCCACAGTGGCATCGAGAGGGACGTGCACCGAAAGTTTCACCCACTCGTGGTGGACTCCTTCGAAGACGTCACCGAGGACATACTCAGAGGACACGAGAGACAAGTCGCGGGGGACGAGGCGTTCAAAGTAGATTTTTGGTTGTAATTGCTACAGTCGTCGGTAAAAATGCTACAACATAAATTGCAATTGTAATTGTTATTAAAATTTGAATTTAAATTTCTCATGCGTTGGTCGGCACTCTGCGACGCACCCATGATGCGCACGACGCCACGCGCGACGCGTGCCTCCATCAGTGACCGCGAACGAAGGAAACTAAACAAACGACTGAACGTTGACAAGAGCAAGAGATTTGCGAAGCGCGTGAAATATGAAGGCACGCGACGGTGCTCTAACGAGAGTGCTGTGACACGTAACAAGATCTTGTTGGAGATCCTTCAACAAGAAAACGTTCGTGGTCCAGCGCTCATCATAGACCATGTCGATTGCCAGACCGCCACCTCGATTCGTGAGCACACATCTGATGTGGTCTTCACACAACGCGATGGTGAAGTGGCATGTCAGATGGAGAAGCATCTAACAAAACACTGGATCGGTTTTGGAAACACTCGCGTCGTGCACGCGCACGCACACGAGATGACACGGCCAGCGTTTCAAGTAAAGATTGATTGCTTGGACACGATGCAGTCATGTGCGGAATTGAACCGACGAAATCCAATCATGATTTTCATGGAGAGATTAAATCAGGGATGGTACGACGAAAATGCGATTGTTATGATAGTCGCCTTTGGTGGAAGAAAAAAAGGAAATTCATTCGACGATAATTACTCATGTGCGACTGAATGTCTCAAGGGTTTAGGTTTGCATGTAGATGTCATAAAAACGTTTCGCCAAAATTCTGGTAAGACTTTTGTGTGGTATCTACGTGTCAATTCTAGACCTCCGGAGACTGAAGAAGACATGACGTCGTCGGTGGATTCGGGGTATGAGAGTCCATCAATCGAAGGGGACGTAGACAGTGCATGTCAAACGGTCATTGAAAATTATGCATGGAGCAGACCAACATCTTGGTGCCCAAAAACGTATCCGCACCTCACGCACCTCATGGCAAAGATGACGTGTCCCGCATGATTTTGATGCCTTGTTCTAGAGTTATCTCGGGTTTCCAATATTTAAGAATGAAATCGTCCGGTTCGTTTCGAATCGTCTGCGTCGCGTCCTTCTTCCCCTCCTTCGCGAACACCTGTCCCGGGGCGATCATCTCGGCGACGTCTTTGATCTTCGTCCACACGTGATTGGTGACGTCCACGGAGGTGCGCCCGGTAGCCAATATCTCGTCGTAATTGTTCATGATGGCCTCCAAGCACTTGCTGCAGTCGGTCGTGTACAGGAACTGGCGCTCCTCCTCGCCGTCGGTGAGCATGTGGATGCGTCCCTCTGTCTTCGCTTGGTGAATGAAATCCGGGATGACGTGGGACTTTTCACCCACGGGTTCGTTCCCGTAGACGTTCCAGAAGCGCATGGAGAGCCCACCGGTGTTTTGGGTGTAGTGCTCGCCCAAACACTTGAGGACACCGTAGGCGTTGTCCATCATGTTTTGCATCTGCGACGAGGCGAAGACGAATTTCTTCCCGGCGAGGAGGGAGAAGGTGTTGGCCATGATGGCGCAATTGCGGTTCATGAAATCGATCGTCATGTCTTGGAGATACTTGGACCCACCCACGTCGTAGGCGAGGAACCACACGAAATCGCTCGCATCGATCGCCTTTTTGAGGTGAAACGTATTCGTCGGGTTGCTCAGATCGTGCTTCGGGGAGAGTTCGATGTCCCAGTCGGTGACGTCGTGACCGACCGAGCGCAGGTGCGTGCTGAGGGCGCTGCCCACGACACCGGAAGATCCAAGAACGAGAACTTTCATTTATTTATTACATCAAAAGTGATCATCAACTTTAATTACATCCAGCATCATAAAATTCTTTTTGACCGTTTTGTCGAGTGACGGATTTGATGTGCCACAAAGCCAACTCTGGGTCCGCACTCAGGAGTTGCGGGGGTACGGTGCCACCCGTGAGTTTTTCGTGGACGCCCCCACTCCACTCGATCCCGGCGTTGTTTTTGTAGTATCTCCCTTGGTAATCGGGCCAGTTGATGAACCCCGTGTTCGTCGTGCGAAACTGGTGCTTCTCGAGGAAACGCTGGGTGTACCCGGGGCAGATGTTGATTCGAGGGATGTACAAAATGTCACCCGTGAATTGTCGAATGTTTTTCATCAAAGCCTCTTGGGGGATCTCGTCCGCGTCCAAGACGAAAATGTAGTCCCCCTTGCATAGACTCGCGTGGTGATTTCTGTGTTCGGCAAAATTTCCATCAAACTCCTTCTCGTGCACGGTGATCACGCGCTTGAATCGCTCCAAAACGTGGCGCACGGCGTCCGTGCATTTCTTCGCGTCCACGAGAATGTTTATGTCGTCTTGAGGTGCCTTGGTCTCGACGAGAAATGTGAGGAGGTCACTCAACTCTCTGTGCTCGCTGCACACGCATATGGCGTAGGTGATGGAGGACATTAATTAAAAAGGTGGATAGTATTTTTAAGTAATGGCATCAATTCCAAAAGTGATCCATAAAATAATCATCACCGAAGATGGGAAAATACCACCCTTCCCGGAGGGTTTGAAGCGGGCCGTCGAGACGTGGTACAGGTTGAACCCCGAGTACAAAATCAAATTTTACTCCGGAGAGGAGTGCGAGCGGTACATCCGAGAACACTACGACGAGCGAACGCTCGCGGCGTATAAGAAAATCAAACCCTACGCCTTCAAGTGTGATTTCGTGCGACAACTCATCCTCCTCAAGGAGGGTGGGTGGTACTCCGACCTTCGCCAGGTGTGTTTGCAATCCCTCGACACCCTCGTGAAGCAAACGGCCGGGTCCACCTATTACATCACCAGAGATTGCCCTCCGAACGAGTTGTGCATGTATAACGCCCTCATCGGCGCCGCCCCGGACCACCCCATCACCAAGAAATACGTCGACACGATAGTGTTTAACGTCGAACACGACCACTACGGCCTCGACTGCCTCTACGCCACCGGTCCGGGGGTGTTCATGCAAGCCTCGATCGATTACCTCCGCGCGCACCCGGACAAGTGCTTCATCGGGATGCACACCAAGGATGAACACGTCGAATTCGGGGGTGTGCGTTTCGTCAAGTGCAAGTACAACGACGCGAGAGGGGCGGACAACTCTGATTTACCCGGGACGAACGATTACGGGGACATGTGGAGAAGGAGGGACATTTACCATTAATTAATCTTACAAGATATGGTGACTCTCGGACCTAAGGTGTGGGGCGTGTGGTACACCCCACTCGGGATGTATAACGAATCTCCGGGTTCTATCACACAAAACGAACCGTCGTCGAATTTATACATCATCTTGCCGATGGCTTGGATGAGCAACACGTTTTCTTTGTCGCTGTGACGACCGTAGGTGTCCGCATCAACTTTGGTGCTCACGAAAGTATAAATGTTATCGATCGGCATACCGGACGCGCGTATCTCGTCGAACGCGGGTTTCATCGTTCCTGGAAGGTACATTGAATCTTCACACTTGATCAGATCCGTCGTCGCGATCTCCACCGTGTCGTACGGACCCGATTCGTCGTGTATGAATTTCGCCACGACGTCAGACTCTTTGATGTGTTTCACGCGTTGGAAATGCCCGGGGCGGTACACGACTCCTAGATTCATGTTATGAAATGTTGTGAAAATAATTATTACTCGAAAATGCGACGCGCGAAAAAAGTCGATCCACCGCACGTCCTCCTCCACCGGCTCGCTCGCATGCGGTGCACGCTGCGACGGTGCGGTCAGCGCTTAAGACCACAGATTCAAGACGCGGTCTTGTGTGGCATCTACCCGTTCGACGAAGGGACCGATGAGCACCGCCTCTTCGACGAATTGTACGATAGGATCTTGTCCGGCAGAATAAGATCCAAGTTTGAATTGCACTGCCTGGATCGCGCCTTCGACGCCCTGTCCACGCGCAAGTGCCTCGACTTACTGTTGTTGTAATCTCACCCACTCCGCGTCTTCTCTGTAAATCCGCGCCAAGTCGTTCCGGTGCACCTGCGCGAGCAAGTTCAAGCGGTTCGCGAGCCTCGGGTAACCGTCGCGAAGCGCCCGCCTGAGAGCCATGCGTCTCGCCCTCTGTGTTTTTTGGCGCACGAATTTGTACCCGTAGTTGATGAGTCGTTGACCCGTGGGTCGGTTTCTTGGAATTCGAGGCGACGCCCCACCCCGGCGACGGCGCCGCGTGCGAGGGATGGTGAGCGCCGTGTACGAACCGTTTGAATTTTTTTTGTACAGACGGCCGTTCGGACCCACGAAGACGTTGATTCGGGTGTAATCTGGATCGGTGCGACGCGTGCGTGGGGCCATGTGCTCCTTATTAAATTACAAGAGTTTTTTCGTGGCCGACCCTGATCTTGGTGTTCACCCACACGGGATACCCCGCCTCTTTCAGGTTACGACAGAACGCGACGTCCTCCGAACAGATGTCTCTGATGATCGTGCCATCGTCCCTGGTGATTTCCTGTACGGGGGAGTGGAAGTATGGGTAACGCAAGTTTTCAATCACCCCTCGCCTCACGGCGAAGAATCCCATGCCGTTATACGCCACTTTGATGTATTGTTCTTTTTCATCCTTCAAATCATCCGGGGTCATGAATTTAAAACTCCCGTGTTCCTTGAAGAATTCCTCGTCCCACGTCTTGACGCACGCGAAATGTTGAAGGTCGATCATGCGGTACAGACCGGAGACCACAGGGTACGTCTTCGTGTCCTCGATGATCTGCTCCACCTGCCACGGTTGGAAAAAGATGTCGGAATCGATCGTGAACCATACGTCGTAATCCACCTTCCCATCGAAAGGTTTTTGGTTCGCACCACGAAGGACGTCCAATCCCAGGGTTTTCATTCGCGAGAATGGTACGTACGAAGAGAATTCATTGATGATGCGTATCTCGTGTCCTTTCTTCGTGAGGTACAGCAGCGTCTCGCTCCAGTGGGTGAGAAAATGCCCACTGAATTCTCTGCCGGGAAAGGCGAAGACGACTTTCATTTTAGTTTGAAAGCGCTAGGTTTTTTTAATTGTGTTATAGTAGTGTCTATCAATGGGTAAAAAATTCGGGAAAAGTGGATCCACAAAAAAAATCCAACAACCTGGGAATTATTACACCTTTGCCGCCGGGTGGTATAAGGGACACGATGTTGAACAAAAATCACGAGATTGTAGCTACAGCGAATCAGAACACTGCGGAGCCACCTTTGAAACGGGGAGAAACAAGCCATGTGGCGGATGCCGAACGCGCATCTATTGTGCAGGGGCGTGCGGTAATAAACTTCATTTCACGGAATCGGCTAAGGGGAATTCATGCCCTGACGCCACTAGAACAAATAAAGCATGGATGGGACAGTTCTTGGCAAAAGATACAGGGGGACAGTCTGGATTCGTGTGCGTGTACAAAAAGGCGGATTATTTCAAGGATGACGTTTTGAGGAATCTGAGCAAAAGTTCACACTGGACGACTTCTGGTCTGAAAGGGGGGCCGAGTAATTACGAACAACTCCTCGTGGGTACACAAAAACCAAACACGAGAAATTACAGTTCAGTGGGTAAGGGGTATTGCGAACAGGTGGACAATTTGGACAAGGTGATCCATCACAACGGCGAGACGTGTTACAGATACCTCTCGAGAAAGGTGAGCACCGTGGCTGCCAAGCAGAAATCGGCCGATTACTGCAAAAAGAAACTGTCGGCAATCAAATCAGAACTGTGCACACCGGAAAACCTCGGGAAAACCAAACACGACGCCCTGGCGGGTAAATACTGCGAGACCGACGACGGTAAAAAGGACGAGTGGTG
>Ga0255774_10001953_pt1 | contig 16138 bp, 9 predicted proteins | sample 101ome_17_FD_179972 | JGI IMG/M metagenome (GOLD analysis project Ga0255774, IMG submission 179972) | Coastal salt marsh microbial communities from the Groves Creek Marsh, Skidaway Island, Georgia - 101407AT metaG (version 2) | ecosystem: Environmental > Aquatic > Marine > Intertidal zone > Salt...
TGTATCGATACGCAAGTCCTGGCGCACAAGTAAAACCGCCGAGACTTTCGAAGCTCTACGATAAACTCGGTTCGTGGGAAGCGAAAGAAGCGCAGATGCAAAAACAGATTCGCGATTTAGTCGTCCATCAAATGTGCGTGTATTTACAACGATTACAATGCGTCCGAGCACCGTATAAATTGTCTTCTCCTGAAGAAGAGGCAAAGTTTGCGGAAGGTTTTCGTTTCGAGCTCACTCCTGACCAAAAGATGGCCATCGAGGATATCAACGAGGACATGACTAGAGACACGCCTATGGACAGAATCGTCGTCGGCGATGTAGGTTTTGGCAAGACAGAGGTTGCTTTTAGAGCCATATCTCGAGCGTGCTTTTCCGGCAAGAATTCTTTCATTCTCGCGCCAACGACAGTTTTGGCGAAACAACACGCCGCGAACGTTGCCGCGCGATTCCGACACTTGGGCGTAGAAGTCAATCTTCTCACGAGACATGTCAAAACGAAAGAACAAAAAGAAATTATGGAGAAGTTTACCCAAAAGGACTCAGGGAGACCGCAAATCATCGTTGGTACGCACGGTTTGTTAAACTTGCCGACGGAAGTCTACGATAACTTGCATTTGCTAATCATTGACGAAGAGCAAAGGTTTGGAGTCAGACACAAAGACCAAATATCCGCGTTGAAAGCAACGGTTGACGTTTTAACTTTATCGGCGACCCCTATTCCGAGAACGTTGCACATGGCCGTCTCGGGTTTCCGGGACGCGAGTTTAGTCCAAACGCCACCACCGCAGCGTCGGCCGATTCAAACGAACTTGTTACCCATGGACGAAGATAAAATTCGCGAAGCTATTGAGTTCGAAATCAATCGCGGAGGGCAGATTTATTACATCGTTCCCAGAATCATGATGATGGGCGAGTCGCGAAAAAGGTTGTTTGGTATTTTGCCGAACCTACGAGTGATTGAAGCGCACGGACAAATGGACGGGGATACCTTGGATGCGGTCATGGATGAGTTCTCAAACGGCGAGGCTGATGTCTTGTTGTGCACGACGATCGTCGAGTCTGGTTTAGATATTCCGAATTGCAATACGATTATCATCGAAGAGGTGCAATCGTTTGGCTTAGCGTCGTTGTATCAGTTGCGCGGTCGTGTCGGTCGCGCCGACCGCCAAGCGCACGCGTGGATGTTTTACGGGCAAGATCCAGAATCATTGAACGAAAAAGCAAAAGAACGCTTGTTAGCGTTGGAAGAGTCGTGCGGATTAGGTGAAGGTTTCAAGTTGGCGGAAAGAGACATGTCCATTCGAGGTGTCGGTACTCTCTTCGGCGAGAAACAATCCGGCGAAGTCGATTCGGTGGGTGCAGATTTGTACCTCGAATTGCTTTACTCGCAGTTACAGCGTGTTGAAATGATGCGCTTGAAAGCGTGCCTCCCCGGGGAAGTAAAAATCATTCACAAAACGCTCGTGTCGGACGACAAGAATCCAGAGATTGAAGATGACACGATGCTCGTCACGACGGAAGTTCGCGAATCGACGGATGACTTATCCATTTCTCCCACCTACATTGCCACGGACACCGCCCGAAAAACGGCGGAGAACATCGTATTCAAAGCAAAAACTGCGCGTGAGTTCTCCGTCGCTTCGCACTGTTTGTTGAAACACTTTGGCGAAGTGACGGACAGTTTCACCTCGTGCGCTTTGCTTGAGCGCGAAATCGCGTACGCGGCAGCTGAATTAGGTATTAAAGAAGTCGTCGCGGTGAGCTCGAGCGTAAAGAAAAGAGGCGGTTATGTCGATTGCATAATCGATTTGCCGACAGAAGTGAAAGAAATGCTTGTTACCGGCATGGACGAACGGTTCCAAGGCGACGTTTTGACAACGGACGAGGGGATACGCATTCTAGGACAGAAGAAGGACAGCGAATCCAAGGCGGACATTTTGCTCTTGGCGGTCATGTCGTTGCGACGGATAAGCGAAGGCGTCCCGGCGTTCGTAAAATATTTGTGAGCTGCTTTGCGTTTCCGTTTCGTATGTCTGAGAGAGAATGGCGCGTTTTTCTTTTGTGTGGATAACGGTCTGTCTACGTGTCGAGAGAATACGCGAAGAGTAAGCGAGACAACATCGTCGTCGTCTTCTTCTTCTTACGTTATGTAATAGCTGTTTAGATCGTGTTTTCATTTACACTCTCCTTTTGTTGAATTCTGTTGTTACAATCAACATCTTTGTGTTTTTAAAGCCGCGCTCGCATGTCTCTAAGAATGACCCATTTTATATCTGTACACTAAACCTATTTCTTATTTCAAACGCATAGCTTTCGCTACCGCTGTTTTCGACGTAACGCTCGTGCCGTCTTTCGATAGGTATCTATTCTTCCTTTTCGTATTCCCTGTCCCGGGACTTTGTAATCGAACGTCGACGACCCACTTTCGAATGTCTTTCTCCTCCGCGCCGAGCGCGCGTAGGTATTTGGAAAGATTCTCGTACGCTAGAGAGCAGTAGTCTTCCGGATCCTCTCTGGCTTTTAAAAGACAATCGTAACAAAACCACTCGCGAATCTTATTAACGTCTACTTTGCTTTTAAATCCAGCACATGAAACGTGATAAAAGTCGTCGCAAATATCGCACTGGATCACTCTTTTGCTCCCATTCTCGACGCAAAAATCTTTGCACGCCGGGCACGTCCTCCTCCGCGCCTCCTCGTCGTCCTCGTCGTCGTCGCCTTCGCTTCCTCTCGCTTTCTTCCACTCTCTCTCCTCTTCCACCGCTTCCTCTCGCGACACCTCCCCTCCTCCTCCTCCTCCTCCTTCATCTCCTCCGACAATTTTCACGGACAAAACCTCGTCGTCTCTCAGCACGTCCAAAATCGGATCTTCGCCCCGCACTTCGTATTTTCCCGCGACTAAAACTTGAATAGACTTTCCTAAGAGAATTTCCACGTCAACCAACTTTTGCTCGACGAAATCATTCACCGTGTGACACTTGCTCGTCGAGAGGATTAAATTCGGCCCGTTCTCGATCTCGACGCGCACGCGAATGACATCTTCTTTCGCGTCGTTTCTTTGTTGAAGACGATGCTTTTTTCTTTCGCGCGCGCGCGCGTTTTCTTCTTCTTCTTCGTCGTCGTCTCCGATTGGATTTACATCCTCTTCCATCGCGACCAACGCGTACGGGTTCGTCGCGTCCACGTCGTCCGACGAGACGCCTTTCAACGACGGCGTCGTTTGATTCGTTCCGGTGCCGTTGTTCTCCCAGGAGGAGACCCCGACTCTTTGCGGCGGGAGGAACGAATTCATGTTTCGCGAGAGAGAGAGAGAAAGAGAGAGCGCTAAGGACAAAATTTGTGGCGCGCTTTGACAGTTACCGAGAAGAAGAAGAAGAAGCGATGCGCTTACTTCCATTGACATTATTTACACACAGATGCATTACAACGCGATACTAAAAGCAGCAGTACAGAAACGCTATTCTTTTTGTGGAGGACCAAAACCTAAGGCCAACCCGACGTCCCATTTACTCGTGTACTCGTACCCTTCCGGGGAGATGTATTTACACTTTTGCGTGGATTTGAAATCGGAGACTTGCGCGCTCCATCCGAGCGGTAAAGACTTGCCCCGGTAGTTGTTGGAGATGTAGTTTGATAGTTTTTCCAGCGCGGCGAGGTTGGTGGTGTCTCTTTGGAAGGCGGCTTGTTGTTCTTTGATCGTTTCTTTTCCTTGCTGTTGTTTCGAAAGTTCTGGCTTACGGTTTTGCGGTTGTCGAGGAGGGGATTGCGTTTTTTGTGGTTGTCGAGGAGGGGATTGCGTTTTTTGCGGTTTTGGAGAGCAGTCGCTGCAGAAGAAATCGCCCTCCGGCACTTTCATTAATTTCGGAGTGCAACAGTAGATGTGTAGTCCTTTGTCGCACTTGTCGCACAAGACTAGCAGTTGCGCGTTGTCGCCTCTTTTACATCGTTCGCACACTAACCCTTCGTCCGCGGCGACATCCCACGTGCGAGTCCAATGCTTGGCGCACCGATACGGTTTTTTGTGAGATTCCGATTTAAATACGCACTGCGTTCCGTTACTCGTCATCGCTTCGCACTGAAAATTGTTCATTCTCGCTGGCGGTCGAAATACTTTCGGTGAATTCGGAGCGTCGATGCGACCGTTCGCCGTCTTAATCACCGGCGCTTTCTTCGGCGCTACCTGCGACGCTTTCTTCATCTCTTTCTGCTTCTTCTCGGATTTCAACATCTCCTCTACTTTTTGCTCAACCTCTCGTTTCTTCTTCAAACTGCGCGCGCGTTCTCTCTCCCTCGCCTCTTCTTTCGCTTTCTTCAACGCCGCCTCGCGCTTTTGCTTCTTCATCGTTTCTTCTTTCTCCCGTTGTTGTATCTCTCGCTCCCGTTCCTCCTTCGTCTTCTTCTTCTTCTCGCGAGCGGCGTCCTCTCTCTCTCGAACAGACCCCTTGTCGTCGTCGTCGTCGTCGTCTTCTTCCTTCCCATCGCCGCTCTCGGTAATCTCAACGATAACTTTCTGCCCATCTCGCATCAAATGTATGCCTTGTCCGCCCAACATCTCGTACCCTTCCTCGTCCGTCACGCGCACTTCTTGTCCTTCCAGAAGCGGCACATCGACGAATTTCTTGCACACCCAATCGTTGATCGTTTCGCAATCTCGCGTGTCCAAAATAAACTTCCCGAGCGATTTGTTTCGCTTCTGCACGTCCACTTTTATGCGGTAGTAATCCGCGCGCGTCGTCATCGTCGTTTGATACGGCTGCTGATGATGAAAATGGTGTCGAACGGCGTGATGTTGGTCGTTGGGGGATTGATGCATTCCGGTGCTCGATGTATCTCGAGTCGTCGTCGTTTGCGGAGGCGTCGAATCGTCGTCGAAGAGCGTTCCTTTGTTCTTCGTATCGTGAGAAATAGTGTTCGCGGGTTGTTGTCGCGCGGGCGAGTTCGAGGACTCTCTCTTGGCGATCACCACCCGGTCTCTGTCCGAGGCGATGTTCAGAAACGTTTGCATTTGCGTGTTTTGCGTCTTTCAGTGTGCGGCTTTTCCAAAAAATCAAACTTTTTTTACATGCGAGCGATACCTACAATCGAACAATCCTACGTACGGCGGCGTCCGGAAATAATCGCGACACTCAGAAGAAAAATGGCGATAACGTAAACCGACTTTTCTTCTCTGGTTCTTCTGTTTCTATCTCATCTTTACGTTTTCTCTGATAGCATCGGCTGCATAGGTTTTCTTTGCCAATCAAAACGGGCTCGGCGCACGCGTTTTCGTATTCGCCGTAACCTCGGCAAAACTTTCTTTCCTTGCGGCTCGTGCAGACAATACACAGTCCTGTTTCGCGAGAAGACTTTGCCATGGCGCACGAGCCTAGCTTTTGGCCGTAGCCGATGCAACCATTCGGCAGATCTCTGAGAAAGTTATCTCTCAGACGAGCGTAGTTGCAAGCTTCGCAAAGTTTGAGCGCATCGTCGAGCATGGCGCGGTAGACGTCGTCTTTAACATTCGGAGGCCCGGGACAATCTTTTCCGGTGCAAAAGAACTCTTCGTCTTCTTGTTCGTCGTCGTCGTCTTCTTTTTTTAGCTCCTCCTGTTCTTGCGGTTTTTCCATCTCAGGTGATTCTCTCTCGTTTTCTTCTTCTCTTTCTTCTTCCTCTTCTTCTTGAACCGGATGCGCATCTTCTGGTTTGAATGGCCTCGCCTTGGTAAGTTGATGCTTATGTCTAGGACACGTCAGGGCTGAATTCTTGCACCGATCTCCTGTCACCGTTATCGATCTACATTGCACGAAATCTTTTGGTTTTGGATTAGAAACTTTGGGCACGACGACTACACGATCGAGAAGACTACGCGCTTCGCTCGAGTGACGAAGCGTATGTTTTGGAATTCGAATGTTGGATTCTTCCTTGGTACGAATGCATCGCGAACACAACTTGGAGCCCCAGTACGCAGGTGTCCTTCCGCATCTTTTATGACCATCCAAACCTGGACATGCGCTCAAATCGACCCGCTGCTTTTCTTCTTCTTCTTTTTCATTTTCTGTTTGCATCGCTCCCCTCGGCGCAGGTTTCTCTCCTTCCTGTTCCACTTGTCGCTTTGTCAAACACTTCGAGCAGAACCAATCGCCTTTTGGAACTTCCTTTAATTTTACGCAGTACGAATGGTAACCGTCGTCGCACCCGTCACAAAGCATAAGTTGTTCGGCATTGTCCCCTAGCTTGCATTCCTCGCATACGGTATCGTCCTCCGGGTAGGTGATGGGTTCCATCTCCGCCCGCCTCGTTAAGCACGCTTTTTTCGCCGTCCGGTTTAAGCACGTCTTGCAATGTCCACATCTTTCGCTCGTTTTTATTACTTTGAACCGATTTATCCTCTTCTTCCCCGAGCTGTGAGTTTCCCGTGGGCTCGTCGTATTCATCTTCATCGGCGTCGTCTGCTTCCTTCTCTTCGTCTTGGGTGTCCCATTCGTCGGCTTTGGCGTCGTCCAGTTCTTTCCGTTGATCTTAGTCATCCGTAACAAAGATGCCACTTTCTTCTTCTCCTCATCGATGTTGTTCACCTCCTCCTCGTCCTCCTCCTCCTCGTCGTCGCTAAAATTATCGATGTTCCTCGTCTCGTCGTCGTCGTCGTCGTCGCTCGGCAACGCGTATTTCCTCTTCCCCGGCTTCGTCGCGTTCCCGAAATCCCCTCTCTCTTCCTCCTCCTCGTGGACTTCTTCGTCGCAATACAACGCCTCCTCGTCCAAAACCTCCACTCGCACCACGTCGTCCTCTCTGATCAATTCAATCTCGTCTTCCAAACACAAAACGTATTTGTCGATTTTCATCCTCACCAGAGCGTCCGACGGCACGAATCGGTGCTTGATCTTCGCGTCGAGAAAGTCTCGAATCGTTTGGCAATTGGAAGTCGATAAAAGCGCGAACGCGTTGGTGTCGCGCGTCTTATCGACGATGTGTACTTTCACTCGTCGATGTTGTTGTTGTTGTTGCGCCGCGTAACGCGATGGCGAAGGTTCTTTTTGCTTGCGCGGGACGATGAGATGGTGTCTTCTGTCGACGACGACGTCGTCGTCGAGGCGGATGGAAGGGAGGAACGCGTTTGACATCCGGCTTTTTCTGTGGCGCGTGTGAAGATATTTTATGAGATATTTTTAGCGGTAAAATGGTGAAGTGGATGATTTGTATATCGCAAGATGTTTACTTACAAGCGCTCTGTTTTATTCTCTCTCTCTCTCTCTCTTTCTCTCTCTCTTTCTCTTTCTGTCTGTCTCTTCGCGCGTCAAAATTCACGCGCGCGGTACCCGTGTGATTGTGTCGCGCGATGTTTACTCAAACGCTTTGCCGTTCGCTCTCTCTCTCGCTCTCTCTGTCTCTTCACACGTCAAATCCGAGGAATCTGGCGACAGCTTTGCGGCTTCGAAACGTCGCACCGTTTGGGCTGAAATACTGAAAACACGGACCATATTCATACACGGTGCAGGAGCACTTCCAATTGTAAGACAAGGCTCCTCCGAGAGATTTGATATACGCGCGGAGTTCTCGCAAAGCTTGGTCGCACCTTTTCTCGAGGGAAACGGTGGAATTTACTTTTGTTTTCTTCTTCTTCTTCGAGACGCCGGATTTTGAAGGCGACAGCGTGTGCGCGTTTGTTTTCACGCCAGGTTGGGAAGCGTGCTTGCGTTTTGAAGTGGTCGGTGAGTGCGTGCTTTTTTTCGGGTGCGTTGCATACGGACTCACCTTCTTCTTCTTTTCGATGTGTCTGTTTCGCGGATTCTTCGACAGCACGGCTGGCGATCTCGGCTGCGCTTTCTTTCTTTTAATCACGCAGCTCGCGCATACCCAATCGCCTTTCGGAACGCTTTCTAAACCGTAGCAAAACGTGTGATATCCTTGGTCGCACGCGTCGCACAAAACGAGCTTCGAAGGATACGTTCCCTTATCGCAAAGCGCGCAAATAACGTCTTCTTCATCCCGGTCCTCGGATTCTCTCTTTTTGCGAATTTTACCTTTAGAATGCCACGGACACTCACCCGCTATCCGCTGGCATACTTTGCCATTGACCATCACGTGGCCGCACATCTTCTTGCTTCCCGAAATGCCGCCTTTCGCGTCGCTTCTTTGTAGCGGCTTCCACTCCTCCTCTTCCTCGGATGCCGTCTGCTCTTCTTCTTCGCTCTCGCTCGAGTCAGAATAAAAACTTTCTTCTTCTTCTTCCGTCTCTTTCTTCGCGACGTAGTCGATGTTCTTCCACTTCTCTCCGCTCTTCTTCGCAGTTTTAGCTTTCTTTTCGTCATCATCATCATCACCCCCATCGGTCGTCTTGATGCACACGACTTCGTCTTGCCCTAAAATCGAAATCGGCGATGACTCAAGCAGCGCAAAATCACCCAAAAGTACCTTGACCTCTCTTCCTCTCAACATCTCGATGTCGTTGAGCTTTTTCGAGACAAAGTCCGCGACGGAGGAGCAACCGTGCGTGCTCGCGACGAATTTATCTTTTCCATTCACGAGCAAACGAACTCGAGGCGACGAGGCGAAGAAGGAAGCGCGCTGTTGATGTTGATGATGTTGTTGTTGTTGTTGTTGTTGCAACTGTCCTGCTCTCGCGGGGAAATCGGAAACAACCGACGGTAGAAGAAGAGAACGCGTTCGATGATGATCCAAAGGAAGGTTCTCCTCGACGAACGTGGGACTCGGTAGGAACGTGTTCATGTATTTCTCGCGTGTTTTCGTGCGCTCGACGCGTCACGCGCGCAAGGATCTGAGGTCAAAAGGACTTATTTGCGTGTATTTTTAGGTGCGTGCAAAGATACAAAATTTGTGTGCTGTTGTCTCTTGGATTTTGCGCGTCAAAACAGATTCCCGCGAATTCTTCGTTCAACGAACGATTTGACTGATTCGAAACTCCCCGTGAGCGTCGGAGTGCTGCTCTCGCGATCTTCTTCCTTTTTCGTCTTCGTTCGACTCTTCTATCGGATGTTTGCTCTTCTCGTTCGTCGTCTCGTCGGCGGCGCTTTTGCTCTCCGCGAAGAAGGAGAAGAGTTTGTTCCGCGGTGGAAACGTGAGATGTTGGTACTCGGTTTCTACTGATTTTGAAAGATTGCGCTTCAAGAAGGGTGGGTTGGTGCTTGGTTTGCGTTGCTGTTGTTGTTGTTGTTCGGATGAATGCGGGCGGGCTTCTGCTTCGGAGCGTTTATCGAGCTCTCTCTTTAATCTAGCGAAGCCATCGTCTTCCTCGTCCTCGTCCTCGCCCTCACTACCGTGTTCTACTTTGTTGTCGCGTTTCTCCTCTTCCTCGTCGTTCAGTTCTGTCATGACGCCGTCTTCATCCTTTTCGTCGTCTTCTTTCTCCTCGCTACTACTAGGAGACTCAATTTGCGCCTTTTTCAGCTTCGGTAACGGTTTTTTCAATAATCCGAGCACTCGCGCCACTTCTCGTCGGCTTCTGTAACACGACTGCAAATCCGGAGACACGAACAGAGTATCTTGATGGCCAGATGCTCTCATTTGTACATACACCTGCCAACCAATCGGATTACCTCCCAAATCCTCGATATACTTTTTAAAAGACTCGATGGCTCTTTCTTCAGCTTTTTCCTCTTCTGGCGTTACGTTGCCTTTGCCTTCTGCGAAAGACTCGATATCACGCGCGCGAAAGAGACGTCGAGCAGCCGTAAGTGCTTGTTTTCTCTCCTCTTCTTGGTTTTCCGTGCTTGATTTTCGTGGCTTCTTCGAATCCATCGGTAACGCTTGATACAAGGGCAACTTTCGTCGTCGCGCCTGTTTCGGTTCTTCCGATGCGACTGCCGCTGTTTCTTCTCGTTTCTTTTTACGACTCGGATTTCCATGAACACCTCGTCGTGCGTTCATTGCACTCTTCTTTGCCGTGCCACCCCATCTCCTTAAACGCCCATCCCTGTCCATTTTCACTCCTTTATCTTCTCTCTCTATCTCTTCTTCCGTTTCTTCTTCTTCTTCTTCTTCTTCTTCTTCTTCTTCTTCTTTCTCTTCGCTCGTCGTCTCTTCAACTTCTCTTCCTCTTCTCTTTGGTCTTCTTTTCACCAAACCTTCCTCCTCGTCGAACGCGACGTAGCACACCTCGTCTTGCGCGAATATCGCCGTCGACTCTCCGTTCAAAACTTCAAACCCATCTCCCAGCGTCAGTCGGACGTTCTTTCTCGCTCGCAAATGCGGCACCGCATCTTTCAAACGCCGGATTAAGTCCTCGACGGTTTCCGTTTCCCTGATTTCGAGGACGTATTTTGTTCGCTCGTCGACGACGACGCGCACGCGTAACAGCTGCGCGCTAGAGCGATGAAAAGGAGGTGAAGGAGGAGGAGGCGCGCGGAAAGATGTCGACGGCTGAAGAACGAGATCGTGACGGGTGTTGAACATTGCTGTCTCTCTTTTAAAAATACGCGTGTGAAGATATTTTTAGGTTTGCCTTTTGTGTGTGTATTTTTAAAATGTTCATCACATGCGCGTCTCTCTCTCTATACCTCTCTCTCTTTCTTTCTGCTCGTCGTAACTCCGCCCCGCGTTGTTGTTCGACCATCACTGAGCAACGAACACGTTCAAACTCCTCGCGACTTCGGGTTTAGACCTGTGTCTTTTCCCGTTCGGGTCGATATAGATGGCGTCCAGATGACCGTCTGCGCGTCTCGCCACCTTCGCCGACCAGTTCGCGGGTAACTCGCCGCCCATGGTTTCGATGTACTTTTTGAGCGCCTCTAGCGCGGCGTCGTTGGTGACCGGGACCGTCGGTAATTTGGCGACGGTTTTCGCCGGAGTTTGCTTGTTGTGCTTCTTTTCTTTGCGTTTCTTCGTCGTCGGTGCGGTCTTTTTTGCCTTTTTCTTCTTCCTCGGTTGAGAGTGTTCGTTGGAAACCTTAGGTTGTCGCCCGCGTTTTTTGCTCGGCACCGGTTCCGCTGCTTTGACCTTTTTTGGAGGTCGTCCACGCTTCTTCTTTTCTACTAGAGGCAGACTCGCGAGCTGCGTTTCTGGAACCGCGTTCGCGTTGGGATCGACACCGTCGTGGATTCTCATCGCTTCTCGATCTGGGTAGCGCGGCGACTGTTTTCTCGATTTCTCTTTCTCAACCGTCGTCGCAGGCGCTGGTTTTTGAACTGGCTCCACCTGTTCCTCGACTAATTCGTTTCTTTCTTCTTCTTCTTCTTCTTCTTCTTTTTCTTCTTCTTCCTCGTCCAACAGCGGATCCAACGCGCTCGACGCCTTCACCTTCATTGAGTGATACTTTGTTTCGATGCATCCGAGCTCCATCGTGAACGGATCTCTCTTCCACATCTTCGAACCGTCGTGAAACTCCTCTTTCGATAACATTTCGCCAAAATCATCCTCTTCTTCTACGGCGGCGTCATCCGCCGCTTCAAAAAATGGAGGTTCGTACGTCGCCGGCGTTTCTTCCGTGTACGTTAAATTTAAATTCGCCGTACTTCCATCCGGCAACGCGTCCAACGTTCTCACGAGCGACAAAAGCGTCCTAGTCGTCGCGATCGCGTTTTTTCGAATCCTCTTTGGATCCGTCAGTCTCTCCTCGTCGTTTCTTTTCTTCGCACCATTCGTCGATGCCTTTTCTTTCCCTTTCACGCTCGTTGTCAACAATCTCGCTCGCTTCGCCTGGTCGTATTCGACGGTGAACAAGTATTCCTCCAACAGCGTCTTCGGATCGTCCGGGTGCGAAATAACCAACGCAACCGATCGCAAGTACCCTCGCTTGAGCGCATCAAACACGCCATTTTCCATCGCGTCCAACAATCGTTTCGATTTCGCGCACTTCCGAAGCATCCTGGGGACATTCAGCGCGTTGCTGTTCGCGGCGTTTTGCTGCTTCGCTTCCGTAAAGTGCGTGTTCGCGTCAAATATGCCTACAAAAAGCCAGAAAGGGAAAAAGAAAAACGAAAAAAAGAGTCAGCGCGCGCGCGTGCGCGAATGTTCGAAAAACGAAACAATCATCGCGCTCGCTCGAAAAGAGAAGAATGAGAAGATGGACGACAAGGAACGCGCGCGTGCGCGCGCGCGAGAGAGACTATCTCTCGCCGGAATATTTTTTTTCAAAATCCTTTTCTCCTCTCGAATAATTTTAAAAAAATATGCACGCACCTCTCTGATAACACACCACGTCCAACCCGACCCTGAGCTGGTTCTCCACCACCGCCCGGCTCGTTTGTTCCGTGATCTGTATCTGCTTCGCGCTCGTCGCCATTCGAGTTTTTAGAGCAGTAATAATTATAATAACAATAATTAAGAGGAGTATAGTAGAGTTGATTCAAAATGTGTGATGCCGAAATGCAAAAAAATTTTGGCCGTTTCCCCAACAAACAAACATCCCCTAAATTATTTTTGTAGCGAAACCCTAAATAAAAGAACATTGCTTTTCTTGCTTACGTGTTTCTTCTTCGTCACAAAAAGAAAAAAAAAAAGTTCACACGAGAGAAACAAAGAAAAGAGCTCTCGTGCATGCACACTTTGTTGATACGAGAAGCGCTTTGCACATCGATCAAAAGAACTGGCAGCAGTCATCACAAACGAATCTTCTTCTTTGACGTCTTCTTCGCGAACACAACGAGAACAACTGTTTCACGACGCGCAATAATGAGTGGATTATGGTCGCACGTAGAAGCGGCGCCGAAGGTAATTACATTCATTGCTTTTCATTTTTTTTTTTGGGTTTTTTTTCCCGGGATTTGAAGCCGCCGTTTTATCTCTTCGTCTCTCTCTTTCACTCTCTCTCTCTCTCTCTCGAGCCGTTTTAAAAGTTTTTCTTTAACTGACGCGTTCCGTTCGTTCGTTCTCTCTTCGCGTCTCTCTTTTACGACGATGATTCATAAAATGAAACTAGGACCCAATCTTGGGCGTCTCGGAAATGTTTCACGCGGACACGGATCCGTCGAAAATGCTCCTCGGCACGGGCGCCTACCGAGACGATAACGGTAAACCGGTGGTTTTGGAGTGCGTGCGCCAGGCGGAGAAGCGACTGATCGAGGACGCGAAGAACATGGAATATTTACCGACGCAAGGCGATAATCAGTACATCTCTAGAAGTTTAGAATTGGCGTACGGGAAGGAGATTGGAGACGCGAAGACCATCGCGGGGATACAAACGCTGTCGGGGACGGGCGCCTGTCGCTTGTTCGCCGAGTTCATCGCTCGATTTAAGAAAGGCGCGGTGTGTTACGTTCCAGATCCGACGTGGTCGAATCACTTGAATATTTTCCGCGACGCGGGGGTCGAGACGAAGACGTATAGGTATTACAAAGCGGAAACGAGAGGGTTGGATTTTGACGGGTTGAAGGAAGATTTGGGGAAGGCGAAGGAAGGGGACGTCGTGTTGTTGCACGCGTGCGCGCACAACCCAACCGGGGTCGACCCGAGCGAAGAGCAGTGGCTGGAAATTTCGAAACTGTTCAAGGAGAAGAATTTGTTTCCATTTTTGGATAGCGCGTACCAAGGTTTTGCCAGTGGCGATTGCGATAAAGATGCGTTCGCGTTGAGAATGTTTAAGAGAGACGGACACGCCATGGCGTTGGCGCAAAGTTTCGCCAAGAACATGGGGTTGTACGGTCACAGAGTTGGGACGTTATCCATGGTGTGCGCGTCCAAAGAGGAAGCGACGGTCGTCGAATCGCAGTTGAAAGTGATCGCGAGAGCGATGTACTCGTCGCCGCCGTTACAAGGGGCGAATTTGGTTTCGACCATTTTAGGCGACGAAAAGTTGAACGCGTTGTGGTTAACCGAGGTAAAGATGATGGCGGATAGAATTATCGACATGAGAGCAAAATTAAGAGAGGCTTTGGAGAAGAGTGGGAGCACGATGGGGTGGAAGCACGTGACCGATCAGATTGGGATGTTTTGCTACTCAGGTTTAACTCCCGAACAGGTGGATAGATTGAAGGATGAACATCACATTTACATGACGAGAAACGGTAGAATCTCCATGGCGGGCGTCACGAGTAAAACGGTCGAAAGGTTGGCGCAAGCCATGCACGCGGTGACTTCATCTTGATTGAAGAAAGAAGGAAAAAAAACTAACGCCGTGTGCGTTCGGTTGTGTGTGTATGTGTTTTGTTAATGCGATTGATTGATCACTCGAGTACCAACTGATTGATTTTTTATTACGTTATTAGATTTTTTACTTTTGCGTTTACTTTTTTCCTCCTTTGCCTCCTTTGCGGTTCTTCGGTTTCGTCGCCCCGGTGGAGAACGAACTTGGGTTCGTAAACGCCGTCCCGGAGAGCCAGTCGTCCTCTTTACCCCCACCTTTTTTGTTATCGTTGCCCGTCGCACCACTTCCTCCTTCGCTCATCTTCTTCGCCGCTTCCGCTCTCGCAGCCGCCATGTTAATCTCGTGCGTCTTCTTCTTTTGCTTCTTGCTCGCCTCAATCGCGTTTTCACCGATAAACGGTAAATACGCATCCAACCCGAACACTCTCAACACCAAATACAAAAGACCGAGCGCAAAGCTCCCCAACGCGATGTACACGAACGTCAATTGAAAATCAACCGCCACGTTTGGATCCAACACTCTCACCGTGTGATTAAAAAAGGTTGTCGCGTATTGTTCCCCATCTTCTTGATAAAACGCCGTCAGTGCCAACGTAAAATCCATCCCAGCTAACGGCGCGGGTAATTGAAACGAATACGGCACCGTTAACTCTCTCCCTGCGTTCACCACGGATTGCTCTTTACTCGTGTACAAATTCTTCGCCGCGCCCTTCTTCGCCCCGCGTTTCGTCGCCAACTTCTCGCTTCCGATCCTCGGGTTAAACGGCGCGAATTCCTCGTCCTCCTCGTCCTCGCCGGTAAATTCATACTTGGAAAAATTTGCCACGAAATATTGAAACGCCTGCGGCGCGTTCACCGATCCCGCGATCGCTTGCAACTCAATCGTCGAATCGCCCACGTTTCGGACGCCCAACAAAGCGGTGATGTCCTCCGCCGCTGGAAATCGCAAATCGGTCCCAAATCCAGGGAAGACGACCGTCGTGTCCACGGACGCGGACGCGTCCGGAATGTCCGTCAAAATGTGCTTCGGTGCTGGTGCGGTCGTTTTCGGTTGTTGTTCCTCCGCCGCGTGGACTGTTGTTTCGTAATAGAGAGAGAGAGAGAAAGTCATCAGCGCCCGCCGAGACACACATAAAACCGATCGGGGAGAGCGGAAAAAAATTGAATTCACATCAAAAAGAAGAAGAAGAAGAAGAAATAAACACACGCACCACCACCGGCGAGGGAAGAGCACCCCAGCAGCGCTAAAGAGGCCACGAGGAGCGTTTTTGTCGCCCGCGACGCGGCGCTTTTGTTGTTGTTGTTCGCGAAAGAAGAGAGTGACATTTTGGTGTGAATTGTGCGCTCTCTCGATTTTTTTGTTTTTTGTTTTTTTTTATGGCGACTTTTGGTATGAAAGAGACACACCACGAAGCGAAACGTGAAAATGTGACTTGTTTACTTCTTTACGCGTCGCGTCGTGCGCGGTACCGTGGGTACATCAAATATACATATATGTATATATACATGTGTTTTATAAAAACTCGGCGTATTTTCTACAAGGTGTTTCAATAGTGACGATGATTGTTTTTTGTCTACGTGAGTGCGTTGGATTGTTGTTGTTCTCTGCTAGTTTTTCATTTTTCGTCTCGCGTCGCTTCTTCTCGCCGCGCGCGCGTCTTTTGGTTTCATTTTTCTCAGACGCTTCGCGTGGCGCGGGTTTTTCGTTGCGAAGGCGGCGGCGTGACTTCCTTCTTTCCTTTTTTCTTGCTCCCGCTCGGCGATGACGACGGCGCCTGCGCCGCTGCTTTCGTTTGCGCCGTTTTCGGGTCGATGGCTTTATTTTTATCGTCTCGCTTCTTCTCCGGTTGTTCCGGGGGTTGTTTTCTCGAGCTTTTGTCGCCTTTATCTTCCAATTCGCGCAGCAATGACGTCAGGTTACCTTTGGAAATGTCGTTCTTTTCATTCTCAACCGCGACTGTGTTGCGTTCTTTTTTTCGTTTCGTCGCGTGGAATCTATTTTTAATGGCGTTCGGCGAACGTCCAGGCATGAATCTGGCTAAGATAGCCCATTGATTGCCGATGTGCGCCTGGCAATCCAAGAGATGAATCTCCTCCCATCTCGTCCACGGACGAGACGTTA
>Ga0255774_10001966_pt1 | contig 16053 bp, 13 predicted proteins | sample 101ome_17_FD_179972 | JGI IMG/M metagenome (GOLD analysis project Ga0255774, IMG submission 179972) | Coastal salt marsh microbial communities from the Groves Creek Marsh, Skidaway Island, Georgia - 101407AT metaG (version 2) | ecosystem: Environmental > Aquatic > Marine > Intertidal zone >...
CGCTCAATTGGCGGCCCCCAGCCTAACCCGTCCTCCTCCGGGATTCCCGGTAGACTACAAGGGGCCCATCTGGGCCCCTTGCTGCGACGGGACTTGAGAACAGGATGGAGTGATTTGACGAGAACCGTGCCGAGGCGTACTTCATTGCAGGTGCCCCAGTCAGTTATTGCTATCACGACCCTGCTTGTTCTGCTGCCCGGTCCAGCAGGTTCTTGGGACAGTGACGATCTAAACCTCTTTCGCGCGACATTAGAATGCGAAGCTTGCGACCTTTCGGATGCCAATCTGGTCCGGACCGACCTGCGATCATCAAAATTGACTGGCACCACACTTGCGGGCGCGAACCTTTACTACGCGCTTCTCATCGGTGCAGACCTTAGCGCGGTGGACCTTGGGGCCGTCGACCTGCGCGGGGCTAACCTTTTCTATGCGATCCTTTCGGGTGCCAAATTTCACGGAACACAAGCGACTGGGGCCAATTTCGCAGGTGCAAACCTGCGCGAGGCTGTTTTTGAGGATGCCGATTTGCGAGGCGCTAACTTTTTTGCCGCCAATCTGTCCGGTGCGATCTTTCAAGCGACGGATCTGGACAGCGCGTCATTGGTCCGCGCTGATCTCTTGAATGCATCCATTCAGAGGCGCACACTTAAGGCCGCCATTCTATGTGACACGAGGATGCCCGATGGCACGCGTTCGAACAGGGATTGCTGATTTTCATCGCGATGCTCTCGGGATTGGTCGCCTGCTGCGGGCGTATCTCTGCGCGATCGTTATTACTCTCCTGCTGCTCGGGTGCAAAGCTCTGGCGCAAAGCGCGGAGCCAGATGCTGTACCATTGCTTGACCGCATCTCAACGGAGGTCCTGTTCGAGGTCTTTCCGGGCGCAACACGACTGAAACTACTTGATGATGGCGGCCCAACCGCAGCAGAAACCTATCGCGGCCAGAACCTGGTCGGCTACGTTTTTTCGACACTGGATGTCCTGCGCGCACCGGGCTATTCTAGCACGCCTTTTGACGTGGTCGCCGGCGTAGACTTGGAGGGACGGATAACCGGCGCGGTTGTCTTGTTTCACCGCGAACCGTACTTGATCAATGATGCCAGGCGAACAGCACAATTGGTCACCTTCCTGCGGGCCATGCGAGGCACTGAGGCGCGCATGGGTGTGGAATCCGAACTTCCACCAGGTTTTGTCGCCGGCGCAACAATTTCGGCTCGGGCGATGCGCAATGCGGTTCAAGAAGGTGCGCGAATGGTGCTGCGGTACCGTACCGAGGATTTCACGGTCGCCGAACCCACTATCGACATGATCAATTTCAAACCTATGGATGCAGATCAACTTGTCGAGAATGGAGGGTATGTAAATGCCAAGGTGACAAATGCCGACCTTTTGACGGCGATGTCACGCGCGGGACTAGGCGACCTCTTGCCGGAGGTACCCATGACCGGCGGGCAGGATCATATCTATATCGACTTCGTTGCCGGATACGCCAACCCGCCAAAGATTGGACGCAATGGAACCGGATTGGAGCCATATGACACCCTGGTGAACATACTACCCGAAGGCACACATGGTATTTTTGTTGCTACACTTGGGGGGGTCTATGATCACCGCGGGACACGATACAACAACCTGTCGTCGGGATTCTTGCTCGACCGCGTATCGGTAACGCAGGGTCGCGAGGAATATCGGTTCGACAAGCCCGACATGATCGTGACCTGGGGCAAAGTGGCCGACATACTTGTCCTGCCGCCGGACAACGACTTTGATGCCATGGCGCCGTTTCAGGTCAACCTGTTTGCGTCGGCGTTGCGCCCCGATAGGACGCGAGAGCCGTTTCTTCTGGCCAGTCTGGACTACCAGTTGCCTGAGGCATTCATCCTTATGCCCGAACCGCCGCCACCTCCGGTCTGGATTGAAGCCTGGCAAGCAGACCGGTTCGAGATTGCCGTCCTGTCCGTGGCTCTTGCTCTCCTAACGGCAATACTGGCATTTCAGACTGCTCTAACCAAGCGTAGGCGGGTCTTCCGACATCTAAGGAACGGGTTCCTTGTCTTTACACTTGTCTGGGTGGGTTGGATTGCAGGCGCACAGTTATCGATCGTCCACCTTGTAAACTACCTAAAGGCACCATTCGTCGACCTCAGCCTGGCCTTCTACCTCGCTGAACCGCTGATTGTAATTATTTCTGTTTACACAGCTCTGTCCCTGATCGTGTTGGGCCGAGGCGTTTTTTGTGGCTGGCTCTGCCCATTCGGCGCATTGCAGGAGTTGTTAGCTATTGCCGCCCGAACCATGAAACTGCCGCAATGGAACCCGCCCGAACGCTTGCAGCGCCGGCTCTGGTCGGTGAAGTACGTTTCCCTTGGAACCATTCTGGTTCTTATCGTCACTGCACCAGATTTGGCGATCATCGCTGAAGAAGTCGAACCTTTCAAAACCGCAATCACCGCGATGTTTGCAAGAGCTTTGCCCTACGTTATATACGCAGTCGGCCTTTTGATCATTGGCTTGTTCACCGAACGCGCATTTTGCCGCTTCCTGTGTCCTTTGGGTGCTGCTCTAGCCATTCTGGACAGGTTGCATATTCTGGAGTTGCTCAAAAGGCGCCCAGAATGCGGAAACCCTTGCCATCTTTGCGAACGCTCCTGTCCTGTGCGCGCGATAGAAAGCACTGGAAAAATCGTTATGGCGGAGTGCTTTCAGTGCCTTGATTGCATGGTTGAGTACCATGATGACCAGCGCTGTCCGCCGTTGGCGAAGCTGCGCAAGGAACGTGAACGCGCGGCAGGCACGCGACCTCGACCAGCCATTCCCGACCCAGCGATCGGGGTTTCGGCATGAAAAATCTCACCCGCCGAACTGCACTTCGGGTGCTGGCCGCCTGCGCATCGGTTCCGATTACCGCAATGGCAATGCGCTCGGTGCGGCAACACATAGAACCGGTATCCTGGCAGGGGCAAGCTCTGGGCGGCCTGGCCGGCCTGACCTTGTGGAGCACTGATCCAAATCGCGCAAAACGCACTTTAATCCAGGTTCAGGCAGAAGTTGCTAGGCTTGAACGCGTGTTCAGTCTCCATAGGACCGACAGCGAGATCGCACAATTGAATCAAGTAGGGCAGATTCATCACCCCTCACCGGATCTGCGATTTGTGCTGGAAGAAGCGCTTCGGGTTGCTGAGGTGAGCAAGGGGTCATTTGATCCGACCGTGCAGGCGCTTTGGAGACTTTATGTGAGCGGTGTTAGACCAACAACTCAGCAGCTTGAAGATGCGCTGAAAGCAGTGGACTACGCCGCCATCTCACTAAACAGACGGCAGATCCGCTTAGACCGCAAGAATATGGCAATTACGCTGAACGGCATTGCGCAAGGCCACATAACCGACAGGGTGACCGAACTGCTTGGTAATGCGGGTTTTGAGAACGCCGTCATTCAGTTGGGAGAAACACGCGCATTGGGTGCGTCACCGGATGGAGATCCGTTTCCGATTTCTATAGTTGACCCCGACAGTCCGGACAGGCTGGTAGGATCGCTTGCGTTGGCCAATGCGGCACTCTCGGTTTCTGGCGGGTACGGGCACCAATTTGACGCAAGTGGTATGCATCACATTTTCGACCCCACAACGGGACGTAGCGCGGAGTCGCTCAAGCAGGTGATTGTAACGGCAAGGACGGCAATCTCCGCGGATGTCCTGTCTACGGCGATATACGTTTGTGGCGAAGAGCATGCCCAAAGCGTCCTGCTGGCAGATGCCGGTGCCCACGCGGTTCTGACCCGCAAAGATGGCTCTACAGTTGCTTATTGAACGGTTGCGCCGGCCAGCGCGGCAAACCCGAGCGCAAACAGCATAGGGTCGCGGATTTTTTCCGCCAGATTTAGGGCTGTGGGCGTATCGCCTGCTGCTGCTAGCTCGGAAACGATCACGAGCATAAATTCTTCGATATCGCGTGGATCGGCATAAGAATTGGCCATTTCTAGCGCCATCGCGTTCCTGCCTTCTCGCGCAAGCATTTCAACAATGCTCAATGCCTCGTCGAACCGTTTGTTCCGATCCGCGATCCTGAGCAAGGTTTCAATTCCGCCGTCAATGTTACCCACACGCGCCAATTCAGACGCGATAGCTACCCAAGCAAGGTCCGAACTTTCAACATCGGCTATCTCTTCGGCGATTTTGACCGCACTTTCGAATTTACCGGATCGGGCGGCATATGCGGCCGTATCTGCGAGCGCCCTGCCGTCACCATAAGTGGCCTGTATTTCCCGCGCCAAGGTAAGCCCTTCGTCGAGATCCCCTTGCCGAGCCATGCTTGCCGCAATTGCACTCAGTGCATTACGGTCACCGAAAGCGATGTCGATTCTGCGCGCGGTTTGCAGTGCCAGTTCTATTTCGCCCAAGCTGGCCTGGGCCCCAGCAATTCTGGACAGCGCACGCGAACGCCCAACAAGATCGGGAATGGCATAGGCAGTCTGAAGCGCGGCATCGAAATCGCGGTTCTCGCACTGAATCTCGGCGATTCCTGCCAGCGCCTCGTAGAACCAGTAATGGTCGAATTCGGCATTTCGTGCGACGACGCCGCTGGCAACCTTATAGTCGCTTTGCGTATCGGTGAACCAATACCCCATGCCGATGCGGCTTGCGGCCCAAATGGCCTCGGATATGTTTCCTGACTTGGCGATGGCGACCGCAATCGTCGCCTGCGCTTGTGACCGGCGATAGGGATTGGAAATTGCCAGAACTGTGTCGAATGCATCATCCACGTTGCCGTCTAGTGCCAAGTGCGTGGCTAGAGTTTCCAGCGCATCTATCTGTGCGGACACGATCCGCCCGTCTGCCGCCGAAATCGCCAGCTGGAATGCGGCGTCGAAATTGCTCTTGCGCGCCGATGCAGACGCGATTTCGCCCAAGGCATCTGCCCGTGTGCTTGCGTTGTCAATTCTGACGGATTCAGCAATCGCTTCGTCTATGCGCCCTAGCCTCGCGAGAGCAGTGGTCAGTGCCAGATGGACTTCGTCGCGCTCAAGTTGCCGGGTCAATTCTGGAAGCGCGGCCCGCGCCTTTGCCAGCAAACAATCTGCTGGCAGTTCCACGCAATCGTCGGCCGCGTCCTCCGCCCGCAAACGGCTGTTATCGAATAATATGGCGCTTCCGAAGACGCAAAGCCAGAAAAGGCAGCCCAATATCCCACGCATATCGCGAGCGTATCGCAGTCCCGCCGCCCCGCCAACCCGTGAGAGCTGAGATAGTTGTTTTTTTCGTTAATCCAGATTATGGTGGTATGGCGTCTATTCAGTTGAGAGGAGCAGGAATGAAACTTTCAATTACGGTGTCAGTCGCTATGGCTTGGCTGTTCGCCACCCCTTGCAGTGCCTGGGACGAGGCTCATCTTGCCAAGCTCAAAGAGACGGGACAATGCGCTGGCTGTGACTTGTCTGGTGCAGATCTGAGATGGGCGAATGTCTATGCGGCTGAACTGGGCGGGGCGCCAAACCTCGTAGACGCAGTCTTGGACGGCGCGAACCTCTCGAATGCCAACCTATTCGGGGGCAACCTTGAAGGCGCCAGTCTGAAAAACGCCAATCTAGCTGGCGCAAACATGTCCTGGGGTAGTCTGATCGGAGCGGATCTGTCGAATGCAGACATTACGGATACAAAAATGACCGGTGCTATTTTCTGCAATACAGTGATGCCTGACGGCGAAAAACTAAGCACGGGGTGCTGATCGCGGCACGACAGTGCATTTGTATACAAGGGAGTGTGAACACGAGATGTTCGCACCCCCCGAGATGCATCTGACGCCCCTGAATTCACTCCCTCATATGGTCCCAAGCGGCGCCGCACAGTGTCAGGACGATCCTGAAATTCAAAGTTTCACGACTGCGGACAACGTGTTGTCGTCCATAATCTGATGATGTCGTTCTTGCAATCCAGAGTTGACTATTGTCACCATCGGGGCAATGTCGCGCGCGGCCGCGACGTCCGCGGCCCATTCTTCGCAGTCAGAGTTTCTCGAAATGCTGAGGTTTCTTTGCAATGGAGATTCGGGTTCTGCTTCAGTTTAGGCGACCGCAGTGTGCCGGTAGACTAGTTTGAACTGATCCAAGATAGCAAAAGGCCGATCGCCCTTATGATTTCGCCAATCGACGAGAGCCGTGGCCCGTTCGATCTTGACTTGGTTTCGGTTGGTTAGGTTGCGGTCGTGATTGAAATGTTTGAAAATGGGTGTACGGACGGATGCAAATTTCTGCAAAATTCACAGTAGCCAAAACAGTGACATTGCGCACTCGTGTCATCCGAATGGCTGGTGCGATTTATCGATACGGTTGTTAAGATTCTGGCCTATCGATTGCTGTGGCTGTGCTCGCGCTTCTGTAGGTGCTGCCGAGGAGGAGCGGTGAGCCTCCCCCACTGAACTGGTCCACCACTATGTTTAGGAAACGGAGGACAAGGAATGGCAAACAAGCGACCGAAGCCCGAAGAGATCGTTACAAAGTTACGCCAAATTGAGGTGCTGATGGGTCAAGGATTGTCCCGCCTTGATGCGATCAGACAAATTGGTGTTGTTGAGCAAACCTATTATCGCTGGCGCAGACAGTATGGCGGTATGAGCGTTGATCAAATTGAAAGAGCTCAAACGCAGACAAAAAGAGAATGAACAGCTGAGAAGAGCTGTCTCTGATCTGACGCTCGATAAGCTGATCTTAAAAGAAGCCGCACGGGGAAACTTCTAAGCCCCTTGGCCTTCGAACGTAAGGTCGCTTAAATGAGTAATCGGAGCGGCACGGAAGCGTGACAGGTCCAGAGCGTGAAGAGAAAGTGATCTATCTTCGTCGCAAATATCACCTCGGTCCCATGCGGATCGTTTGGTAGGAAAGCAGACGTTCAGATATCCTCGAAACTGGGTATTTCCCTGCGTCGCCGCCTGGCGGCAGGGACCCCATTTTGAGTTCTATATAAAGGCACCGAAAGATAGCTTTCGGATTTCGCCACCCCCGCTAATAGTGGAACTTAGTTAAGACGTTCACCCGAGCCGGAAGCAAAATAAGATGCCTTGCTCAGATCAAAGGCAAAGCAAAGGCTTTTCCCCGGAACCGCACTGGTTTCGGCATGCATCCGTGCAGTGATCTGTTTGCCGCCAAGTTCCGAAACCACATAAGTATCAGCCCCTGCTGGCTCGACCATATCCACGTGGCATTCAGCCTCTTGAACACTTTCACCGGCGCGGAAACCTGACTCGGCAATGTCTTCGGGACGAAGGCCAAGGATAACATCCTCGGGCAGACCATTGGCTTTTTGGTCAATCAAAACAATCGGCTCGCCGATTTCGCGGGTAATCTCGATCTGCGCCCCTTCACCATTCTGGCGCACCTTGGCAGGGATCAGGTTCATCGCAGGGGAACCCATAAAGTCAGCCACAAACAGGTTGGCTGGCTTGTTGTAAATCTCGGCAGGCGTGCCGATCTGCTGGATCACCCCGCCCTTCATCACAACGATCTTGGTGGCCAAAGTCATCGCCTCGATCTGGTCGTGGGTCACGTAAACCATCGACGCGCCAAGGGTCTGGTGCAGTTTCTTGATCTCCGAGCGCATCTCTACACGCAGCTTTGCGTCAAGGTTCGATAAAGGTTCGTCAAACAAGAACAGCTTCGGATCACGCACCAAGGCCCGGCCCATCGCCACACGTTGGCGCTGACCGCCTGAGAGTTGCCCCGGACGACGGTTCAGCAGAGGTTCAATCTGCAACTGGCTGGCCACTTCGTTCAGCTTGCGTTCCTGTGTTGCCTGATCGACACCACGTACTTTCATGCCAAAGGTGATGTTCTTGGCCACCGACATGGTCGGATAAAGCGCATACGACTGAAACACCATCGCAATATCGCGGTCTTTTGGGCTAACGTGTGTCATGTCCTTGCCGCCGATGTGCAAGCTTCCCCCAGTGATAGGCTCAAGACCGGCAATGCAGTTCAAAAGAGTGGATTTACCGCAGCCCGAGGGACCGACCAGAACCAGAAAGTCCCCCGGTTCGATCGCGACGTTGATGTCCTTCAAGATCTCGGTCGCGCCGTAGTTCTTGTAGAGGTTTTTGATATCAAGAATAGGAGCCATTGGACTTATCCCTTTACTGATCCGGCGGTCAGACCGCGGATGAAATATTTGCCGGCAACGACATAGACGAAGAGCGTCGGAAGGGCGGCGATGATGGCGGCGGCCATATCGACGTTATATTCCTTCACGCCGGTTGTTGAATTGACGATGTTGTTCAGCGCCACGGTCACGGGCTGCGTACCTGCCTGACTGAAGGACACCCCGAACAGGAAGTCGTTCCAGATCTGGGTGAACTGCCAGATGACGGTAACAACGATGATCGGCAGTGACAGCGGCAGGAAGATCGACCAGAAAATGCGGAAGAAATTCGCGCCGTCTACCTTTGCTGCCTTCACCAGTTCCGACGGAATCGTCACGTAGTAGTTGCGGAAGAACAAGGTGGTGAAACCGATGCCATAGATCACGTGGACAAAGATCAGTCCCGGGATGGTGCCCGCGATACCCATCATGCCCAATAGTCTTGCCATTGGCAGCAGGACAACCTGAAACGGGATGAAGCAGCCGAACAGCATAAGCGAGAAAATCAGGTTCGCGCCTTTAAAACGCCACTGGGCGACAACGTACCCGTTCAACGCACCCACAAGGGTCGAAATGAACACCGCAGGAACGGCCAGCAGGACCGAGTTCCAGAAGTAAGGGCGCAGGCCTTCACACTGGATGCCGGTACAGGCGCCGGACCAAGCAGTTTTCCACGCGTCAAATGTGACTTCACGAGGTAGCGCCACAAGGCTGCCGGTGCGGATTTCCTCAAGGCTTTTCAATGAGGTTGTGACCATCACGAAAAGTGGCATCAGGTAATAGACTGCGAAGATACCCAACAGTACATAGAGCAACCAGCGCAGGGCAATTTTGCCAAGGTTTGATTGGGAAGCGGATTGGTTGAGAGACAGATCAGCCATCGTTCTTCGTCCTCAGTTCTGAGTAGAGGTAAGGCACGACGATGGTAAACACGACCAGCATCATGATCATCGCAGACGCTGCTGCCTGACCGATATCACCGCGCGAGAACGCCATTGCGTACATGTATGTTGCAGGAAGGTCGGTTGCGTAGCCGGGGCCTCCGCCAGTCAGGGCGATGACAAGGTCAAAGCTCTTGATAGCAAGGTGGGCCAGAACGATGAACGCGGACAAAAAGATCGGGGCCATCGAAGGGATGATGATGGCAGTATAGATGCGCCATGTCGGAATGCCATCGACCTGAGCGGCCTTGATGATCTCTCCGTCCACCGATCGCAAACCTGCCAGAAACAGCGCCATCACAAAGCCCGAGCTTTGCCAGACAGCCGCCAGCACAATCGTGTAGATCGCGAGGTCGGGATTAACGACCCAGTCGAAGGTAAAGTTTTCGAAACCCCAGCCTTTGACAGTGGCCTCAATCCCCAGACCGGGGTTCAGGATCCACTTCCACGCGGTACCGGTCACGATCATCGAAAGCGCCATCGGGTACAGGTAGATCGTGCGGATCACGCCCTCGGTTCGGATTTTCTGGTCCAGCATGATTGCAAGTAGAAGACCGAGGACCATCGCGATAATGATAAAAAGTGCGCCAAAGATGAACAGGTTGTTCATCGCTGTATCCCAGCGGGGTGAATCAAACAGCTTGTCATACTGGACAAAGCCTTTGATTTCGTAGCGGGGTAGTAGTTTTGAGCGCGTCAGGGAAACCCAAGCGGTCCAGCCGATAAACCCGTAAACAAACACCAGAACGGCGATGAAAGACGGAGCGAGGACCATTTTGGGAAGGTGGTTTTCAAGCCATTCAGACATTGGAAACTCCGGGAAAAGGGTTGCTCCGCCCGACGGGGAGAATTGTCGGACGGAGCAGGATCGGATTAGTAGCTGTTGGCCACTGCTTGCGCCAGCTGAGCCACTGCGTCAGCCGAAGACATATCCGAGTTGAAGTGCGCGGTCACAACGTCGGTGATCGCACCGGACTGTGCACCACGAAGCGCCATGCCGTGTGCATAGGATGGCAGAAGCGAACCGCTCAGCGAGCTGGCGTTCATGTCTGCAGCCGAGATGTGCGCACAGCTGTCGAACTCGTCCAGCGCGACGTCAGTACGTGCAGGGATCGAACCTTTGTTCAGGTTAAAGACCTTCTGGAAGTTCTGGCCGACGATCAGTTCAGCCAACAAATCCTGACCGGCTTTCTTGTCGTCGCCGTCAACGTCGAACATTGCAAAGCTGTCTACGTTGTAGAGATAACCTTCGCCCGGAGTGGACAGACACAGGAAGTCTTCGCCAGGCACTTTGCCTGCCGCCATGAATTCACCTTTTGCCCAGTCACCCATGATCTGGAAAGCGGCTTCGCCGTTCATGACCATAGCCGTTGCAAGGTTCCAGTCACGACCCGAGAAGTTGGCGTCAACATAGCCGCGCATTTTGCGCATCTGGTCAAAGACAGCGACCATTTCATCCGAAGTCAGTGTTGCTTCGTCCAGTTCAACAAACGCTTTGCGGAACCCGTTCGCACCAAGGATGCCAAGGGCGACTGCTTCAAATACTGTTGCGTCCTGCCATGCCTGACCACCGTGGGCCAAAGGAATGATTCCTGCGGCTTGCAGTTTGTCTGCGGCAGCGTTGAATTCGTCCCATGTGCTGGGCATGTCGATGCCGTTGGCTTCCAGAACGTCAGCGTTCGCCCAGATCCAGTCAACGCGGTGAACGTTCACAGGTGCTGCACACCAGCTGCCTTCACACTGCATGTGGGCGGCGATTGATGCTGGCAGAACGTCTGCCCAACCTTCAGCTTCTGCAACCGATGAGATGTCAGCCAGAACGCCTTCCTCGTACCATTCCTGAATGGCTGGGCCTTTCAGCTGAACGGCGGTTGGCGCGTTGCCCGAAAGTACACGTGCGCGCAGCGCGGTCATTGCGGCATCACCGCCACCACCGGCAACCGGCATGTCGGTCCATGTGCCGCCGTTATCTGCGAATTCCTGCTGTAGAACAGCAACCGATTTCGCTTCACCGCCCGATGTCCACCAGTGCAGAACTTCTGCCTCTGGTCCGGCGATCGCGCTGGAAGCTGAGATTAGGGCAATCGAAGAGACTGCTGCGTATGCGGTCATTTTCATAAGGTATATCCTCCCAATAAGAACACCACCCTCCTCGGCGGCGTTAGGGCTATCATTCGCAGACCGGCCTTTGAAACAACCGCCAATCCGAGCGTTTCTGGGCGGCAACGATTGATTTTCCCGCGTTCTGTTACAGCATGTTACCTTGTTCTTGATTTTGTTGCATGGTGTTACTTTGGGTAGGTCTGCGTCGGACTGGTTCCGGTAGACTTGAGAGGTACAGACAATGGCGATTCCACGCCTGTTGGTAGTTGATGACGATCCGGATATGCGGTCAATGCTGACCCAATTCCTGCGGCAGAACGGATTCATCGCCCTTCCCGCTGCAACCGAGGCGGACATTCGCAAACAGATCACCTCGGAGCGTGTTGACCTGATCCTTCTGGATGTCATGCTTGGTGATGAAAGTGGTATCGATATCTGCCAATCTCTTAGACAGGAGCAAGACGTTCCGATCATCTTTATCTCGGCCCTATCAGCAGATCACCACCGTATGAAAGGTTACGAAGTCGGCGCAGATGACTATATCGCCAAGCCCTTCAATCCCAAGCTCCTGCTGGCTCGTGTGAAGGCTGTCCTTCAGCGTGCCCGACGGACGTCGTCTCTGGCGTACCGACGGCGCACAAAAACCTTCCGGTTCAAAGGATGGGTCTACGACGGCAAACAGGACGAAGTCCGCGCACCAGATGGCTATCAGGTTTCCCTGTCTCAAAGGGAAACCGGCCTGCTCAAGGTATTTCTTGCCAATCCTCACATCCCACTGACCCGCGAAGAGATCGCCGCAGCACTCGATGTTACAGGAGAAAGCGACGGAACCGAAGCGACTGGACGAGCCATTGATGTTCTGGTCGGGCGTTTGCGCAATAAAATAGAACAGGATGCAAAGTCGCCTCAACTCGTACGTACGGAGCGGGGTGTCGGGTACGTGTTCTCGACCGATGTCGAAGTTCAGGAAATCTGATGTTCGGCCGCTTGCATCTACGCACACTTTCGACGCTTTGGATCGCCGCCGCGCTTGGAGTCGGGGTGCTGTGCAGCTCTATGTGGTTTTTTTCAACGCGCGCGTGGCAAGACCACCTACATCGCGCCTATTCCTCAGGCGTCCAAACCTTTTACGCTCTGGAAAACGGTCAAAATGTCTCTGGCATCAAAATCACTCAACTGATGGGCTTTGACTTGGAGAATGCAGAGAGCGGCCATTTCGAACGCGTAAGCGGTGCTCCAAGACCCTCATATGTCACGCTTTTATCCTTGGTCGACAACGTAGGTGATCCCACGGATTCATCTGGCGTTAAAATCGCCGTCGTATCCGACCGCCTTCAATACAAAGTCGCTGACATAACATCGGGTGACCACTCTTCGCCTGCGTTGAAGTTCGGAGATCTCACCCAGCTTCTCGCAACCTACTGCAGCGATCCGTTGATCTACGCAAACCTCCGGAACTCGGGCTGGATCAAAATAGACGGGCTGACCATTTGGGGGTGTGACGCCGCGCCGAAAGACTTCCGGATACTCTCTGCGATCATAGCTATTGTTGCGATCGCAGTTCTGGTCACCCAGATCGGAAACACAACGGAAGCCTTCGAGAGCTTTTCAAGAAAGCTGAAAAGCCGCAACCTTGTTGGGGGGCCAGACAGTTATGAAACCTCCGGACCGCAGGAACTGCACGAAATTGTTCAGTCTGTGAATTCATACCTCGAATTTGAACGCTCTCAACTTTCAAAACGCGCAATCGTCCTGTCCGGCGTCAGTCATGACCTTGGAACCCCGGCAACGCGCCTGCGACTACGGGCGGCTCTGATCGAGGATCAAGGCATTCGCCAAAAACTTGAAGCGGACATTGATCAGATGACCGGAATTATCGAAAGTGTCCTGACCTTCACACGTTCGGAACTGAACAGCGAAGAGCCGAGAAAACTGTCGCTAACGTCTTTGGTTGAGGCTCTTGTGGCCGATTATCAGGACACAGATCAACCTGTATCGATTTTGGAGAATTCACCATTTGAGGCTACAGCAGGAAGGTCTGTATTTGCTCCAAGATCAGGAAGTGTAGCGATCAATGAAACATCAAAAATCCTAATGCACGCGCGACCGGTGGCACTACGACGGGCTATATCCAACCTTATCGATAACGCTTTAAAATACGGCCGCCGCGCAACAGTTTCAGTCAGTTCCAACGCGAACTGGGCAATCGTGACTGTCGAAGACGAGGGAGCTGGAAGCACTGCCTCGGACATGGAGCGCCTTCTGGAACCGTTCGAGCGCGGCGACAACACTCAGAACGTATCCGGTTTCGGATTAGGCTTGACCATTGTCGCCACTGTTGCGCGTCAGCACGGCGGCAACATCAGCTTTGAAGATGGACCAAACGGTGTGCGCGCAAATTTGCGGCTACGACGTTCATGAACAGAGCAACGGCAGCTTTATCCGTTTGGCGGACCTTCACCTTCCCAAGATGCCACAGCCTGCTTGAATGGCCGCTTCGGTGAAGCTGCGCCGCTGGACCGGCTCAGGTGTGAATGTCAGCTAAGGGCCGTTTCTCACCGATACAGAGGCAACAATAGGCATACCTAACCCAGTATCCAAGGAAATATTAAATGAACAAATTGAACCTTGAACGCGCCATCGAAATCGCTGCCGCAGCCCATCGCGGGCAAACGGACAAAGCGGGCCAGCCCTACATCTTGCATCCGCTTCGCGTGATGTTGGCCTGTGTCGGCCAAGCCGCCAAGATCGTTGCTGTTCTGCACGATGTAGTCGAGGACACCGACTGGACGCTTGAAGCCCTTCGAGCAGAAGGTGCCAGCGTTGATGTTCTCGCAGCACTGGACTCGGTGACACGCCGCGATCAAGAAACCTATTCGGAATTCATCGAGCGTGCAGCCAGAAACGAAATCGGGCGCGGTGAAGGTTGCTGACCTTCAAGACAACTTGGACCTGTCGCGGATCGCCTACCCCACCCAAGCGGACTTTGCACGAATGGACCGCTACCGAAACGCCTTACGACACTTGGGCGGTCAACTTCCCGAGCTTACTAACGATTGACCGGATCGGCACTGCCTCCACTCGGCCCATCGCTTGCGCTGCGCTTTCGCGATCCGTTCGCGGCCCTCGCATGTCTTTGGTCCGGTACTCAAGCCACCATGAAACCTGCATCTTTGTTTGCCCGGTAGTGCCCTCGCCTTGCATGGCTTACCTTTTCGGGTCGTAGCACCGCAAACGACAGGTCTCGCATGGATCAGATCGTCAAATCCGACTAAGACCCCACCCCGCGCGCGCGAAGTCGGGCAAAAACCTACTCATTTTTCGATGCATATTTCTGGGCCTCCTTTGCCTCCAAAGCTATTCGGCTATTCTTCGTTTCGCTCCTTGGCAAATAATCTCGGAGTTCTTCAGCACGTTTATTCGCTCTTACTGGCTTCTCTCTTTTGAGATCTGAATTTTCCGTTTCACCTTCACTTGCCCGCACGTCTTTTTTTCGTTTGAGTATTCATTTGGTATTGTATCGTCTTTGTCTTCGTCTTGTGTGGGAACATGGTCGCCACATGGTGTGTGGACAGTGTCAACAGTGTGATACGTTAGACTTGGGAGTAGAGCAGTTAACTCTCTTCTTAAAAATCGTTTTGCGCCTGAGAGCTCCGAATTCAAAGCTGGAATTATGTCTTCCTGGGGCTGATAGAGACGTATCGTAGGACGCTTGAACTCTCAGAGCTGGAAGCACGCGTGATAGCGTTGGAGCAAAGCCATGCGGCTTAATGGTCGTGTCTTCAAGCTGGAGAAAAAGACAAGCGGCTCCAGCGGTATTGTTCACCCGTCTGTCATCTTCAGAACTTCAGTTTGGCGGGAAGATGACGATGAACTCATGTCAGAACCGAGAGCTGCCCACGTTCGCACGCCAACGGGGTGGGATTATGTTCAGCCCGAGAAAGGCGAAAGCTCGCAAGACTTTGAGAATCGGGTTGAGCAGATAAAACGCGATTGACGGCATGAGAGCGCATCGGCGCAGCTCCGCCCGCGCGTGCACACGCGTGCCATACGTTGTTTAATTCATCAAATGAATCTCGTTGCTAAACGCAACTCGGATTTTCCGATCTGTCCGGTTAGTTCCGAAAGTTCTGTGGGGACGAATATGGGGACAGCCAGCTGAATATTAGCCTAAAGCAATGTTTCTAATGTGTTTTATGAGGGTAAGTGGCGGACCGAGGAGGATTCGAACCCCCGACCCCTTGATTCGTAGTCAAGTACTCTATCCAGCTGAGCTATCGGTCCGTTGAGGCAGCGTTTAGACTTAGAGGAATGGCAATGCAAGGGGGGCCGGACAAAATTTCAGGAAAAAGTTTCGTCGCCCTTTGGAAGGGTGATTTTAAAGGCGGTGCCGTCTGGTCCGGTGTGTTCAAGTTCAAGCGTGCCACCGTGTCCGCGCACCAGTTCCTGTGCGATCGCCAGCCCCAAACCGGCCCCGCCCTTGCGGACATTGCCTTGAAACGGGCGAAACAGGTGTTCTTGGGCTTTAGCAGGCAGGCCCGGGCCGGTATCGGTGACATGGATCACCCATTCGTGGTCTGTCTCGGTGGCGGCCAAGTTGATTTCGCCGGGGTTGCCGGATGCAACAATCGCCTGCCGCGCATTACGTACCAGATTCGAGATCACGCGAAACATCTGTTCGGCATCCGCGTTGATCATCAGACCAGCAGGAACGTCCTCGGCATAGCTAAGATCATGGTCCTTATCAGCCAGACGTTCGCCCTCAAGCACATCGTCGACCAGATTGGCCAAAGCAAACCGTCCCAGCACTGGCGCTGGTTCCTGAGCGCGCCCGAACGACAGGGTGTTTTCGCACAAAGACACGGCCCGGCGGATCGAATTTTCC
>Ga0255774_10001978_pt1 | contig 16019 bp, 2 predicted proteins | sample 101ome_17_FD_179972 | JGI IMG/M metagenome (GOLD analysis project Ga0255774, IMG submission 179972) | Coastal salt marsh microbial communities from the Groves Creek Marsh, Skidaway Island, Georgia - 101407AT metaG (version 2) | ecosystem: Environmental > Aquatic > Marine > Intertidal zone > Salt...
AGCAGCAACGCCTTCGTTTTTTGCTTCCTTTCCTGTAAAACTATCCTCCATAGGTTTACCGTTCGAAGTGTCTTTCTCGTCACCAAGTGTTTTTGAACTCTCGATGGACTCGCTTTCCTTCATTTGCTTGAGTAATTGACTTCGGTCAATACATTCCGCCGAAACTGACTGACGGCGACGAAATGCTGGACGCTCAGATGATTGACTATTATTTAATGCCAACGACGGTGATGATTGCAAGTCACCCACAGTATCCGTAATTTCGTGATCGTCTTCGCTACTCTCTTCAGAACTTTCATCAGATCTCTCGTCCCCTTCTTCAACCTCCTCTTTAGCCTCCTCTTGTTCGTTCGCTTCATCCTGGTATCCTTCCTCGTCCTCAATGTGGGCCGGAGCCTGCCGTGCGACGATTTCATTCTCCCTCTCATTGCTTCCCACCGCTGCGATATCAAATGTTTGCTCCGCGCTTTCTGCACCGTTAACATTACTGTTGCGAAGTATTCGAATCGTGTTCGAAAGAACTTCGAGTGGATCTTGTTGTGACTTTGCGTTCTCGACTAGTGCATCCGAGAGGAGAGCGAAAAGGTGAGATACCCCCAAAGTTTCGTTCAAATATGAACTCGCGTATTCATCGGAATGTTTGACTGTGACTTTAGATTTCACTCCATCGTCTTCGCTTTCTTCGTTATCATCGTCTCCTCTTTTCCCGTCTTGATCTTCTTTTCTGTGTTCGTCGCTCTGCTCCACCGTCTTCGTCTCATCGTTTTCGTCGTTGATATTGTCGTTATTAGAACAGAGTTTTCGGATATATTCGCGGACGTTGTTTGGTCTCTCGCTTAGCGTCGCAGATAACATCCGAGTGAACAAATCATCGATTTTGTGCGTACGAATGTATGCGTCGATGCTTTCGATGTGCGCTCTGTCTTCCATCTTTGGATTATGCCGCGCGCGATTCGAAATAATGAAGAGAAAAGTCAAACAAAGCAGAAGAAGAAGAAGAAGAAGAAGAAGAACAGTGGTTCTCGTTCGTTCGTTCGGGTGAGTGATGGGTTATTTTTAGCGTTTGGTCAAAAATACGACCGGGACGATGGGAAAAGCTTGGAAAAAATTAAAAGAGAGAGCCCTCCCACCACCAGCACAACCAACGATACGCACGACTTGTTGGGAGATGTATCCTTGAAACACCTAAAAATATTGGAAGATAAAAAAGAAACGCGAAGACGCGCGCGATGTCCGCCATGCGCATAGAGGAGGAAGAACGAGAAGAAGATGCTAAGAAACTGCATCGCGAAGCTCCGGATGGAGCCCCGTATTCTCAACCAGTAGAAAGAAAGAAGAAGGAGGAAAAGGAGGAGGAGGAAGACAAAAAAAAGACGGGGCACGGAAACCAAGCAGCGCAAACGAACGCGCGACGCTTGATTGACTGTCTCGCGGAGTGGTCGGATGTGATATCCTCTTTCATCAAGCGCGATCTCGATATTACGATTAACGACGATGGGAGCAGTATTCATAGCATTAGTGGGAGTAGTGGTGAAATAACACAGGCGGCAGCAGCAGCGATGACGACGACGACGACGACGGGCCCGCTTCGCGAAATAGAAAGGTGGAAAGAACGAAACGTAGAAAGACACACACTTTTCGAACAGCTGACTTGCCAAGAGATGAAAAAGACAGAGCAAAGCTTAGAAGATTCAATACAATCTGCGATAATAGAAGACCCGGAGCAGCGATCAAAAGCACATCAGACGCTCAATAAGTTCCGATATTTGCGTGAAAACCTTGACGCTTTGTGCGCTCAATCCGAGGAAAACGTGAAATTCCTCGCTACGTTAGAAGGGCATTTCGTGACCATCTCCCGCGGGTCCTTCAAACGTATCGCGAATTGCCTAGAGCCGACGCTTGAAGCACTTAGATTAGTTTGGATAATTTCGCGTTATTACTCTAACGATGACCGAATGGGGCAGCTCATGGGTCGAATAGCAGACGAATTATCACTGAGGATAAACTCTGAAATTGACCCAAAGCTGGTTTTAACGGCGTCTCCCGAAGACGAATGCGTTTCGAAAGAGAGAGCAGAAAATGACGAAGATCATCCCGGATTGCAGAAAACACCGGTGTCAGTAAATATCGAATCATCGAAAAATGTGCGCACGAATACGGGTGATACTCAAGGTAATAGCAATCTTACGGTATCAGAGAAGCTACGGGATGCATCTTTAGCGCTGCGGAGTTGGAAGACCAATTATTTAAAAGTGCGAGAAAGTATAGAACGATCAAATCGAGATGCAAGATGGGAATTCGACCGCGAGCGACTCTTCTCTAGAACTGATCATATTGCGCGTGTGTGCGACGATTTAGGCGAAATGCTCGCGGCATCTTTAGATTTTCAAACCTTTCTGAGTCCCAAATTCCGAGCGGTAACGCTCGATCAAGTAGGTTTCGACGACGCGATGAGACGAGTTTCGAATATGAACAACCGAATTATTCGTTGCTCATTCAACGCATTTGATCCATCAAAAGCAGAAGACTGGGCCGATGGTGTTCAAGTTTTTAACGGAGATCGCGTCCGCATTGAGCGAGTCGTGAGATCATTCATTGACCAATCTTTTAAACATTCCACATCTGCCAAGGCAGCTTTTGAATTGCTCCACAGCTTTCGAGCTATGTTCAACACTCCGACACTTCTGAAGAACTCAGGGTCGATAGGTGTTGGAAGAGATGACAGTTGTAATCGTGAGAGTTCTTCAATACGAACTTCTCCAGTTAGAGATGTTCTGAATAAACAGATGAGGGATACAACGCGGGACATTTTAGATCAGTTTGGTAGAGAAATCGATCAAACACAACACTATTTTCACACGCAAAGAAGAAATGTCCCATTACTGCGCAATCAACCTGGCGTGAGTGGTAAAATTGCGTGGTCTCGAGCTCTCTTTGTATCAGTTAGAAGAACTATGCGCATATTTAAGTACACATCTCTTGGAGAGGATGTTCAAAGTTTGGCTGCTCTTGATATTGAGAACAAGTATCTTCATTTTTCCAAGTCTGTGTTAGATTATGAGAAAGAACTGGTACGAAATTGGAGCTCTGAAGTTGTTGATGAATCATTAACTAGTTTACGATCGTTTATTCTCATAAAGGATCCTATGGCAGGTTTGCTTTGTGTAAATGGAGGGCTTTCGCAATTATCGGTGCCTACGTTTCGACCGAATTTCCATGAAAATTTATCCGTTTTAATGCACGAAGCCAAGAGTATCTCGCAATTAGGACACGAAATTCCCTCAGCTGCGAAAGATTTCGTCCTGCAAGAAGATGTTTATCGATATCATCTGAATAGTTTGAAAGATGTTTGCTCGGAGTATTCACGGGTTACGTCTGGTCTGACATACCAAGAATTTACTTTACTAAAAAAACAATTGATGGAACTGGAAGAAGTATTTGAGCCAGGTTGCTCTAAATTGAACTGGAATGCGCTAGGCTTCAATACCTTTATTTATTCGGTACGCTGTGCGATCGATTCCTTTGAAAGAACAGTACTTGAAGTAAGACGTATCTCGAAATCGATCGAAGAGCTTACAGAAACGATATCTGAATTGAATTTCTTCTCTCCCTCCTACACAATGGAGGCAGAAAATGATGTTGGAGAGTTACCAGAATTAGCCGACGTGATGTGCACATTAGAACGCACTCGCGATGAAATCATGGAAAGAGCAGTTGGAAAATATAAGGAAGTTTCGAATCTTTTATCAGATATAGAATTTTGCGTCATTGGTACGCGATCCAAAAAGGCCGTGGAAATGCAAGCATTTTACGAATTTTCTGAGAAGGGAGTTTATCGCGCTCTCGTCAGGGCGATATGCTCTAGTTTACGCTCGTTTCGAAGGAATTTTGTATCTCGTCGTGGTGTTGGAAATGGTGCATTTTTTCGATGTTCAATTAAATTATGCTCACAAGATGTGGTCATATCTCCATCTTTGGAAGATATTTCCACACAACTCAGCTCATTCGTCGATTCGATACAAAATATCGGATCAAAATTTACCAGATGGATGCATGGCACTTGTCTCGAAGTGCTTCAGACACAATGTGTTGATGATGACGAAAGAAGCGATGAGGAATACGATGGTTGCTGCTATTACCGCGAAGGTACAGAGGATATTGATATCCTCACAACGGCAGACAGCTCTGTTCAAAAAACAGAAGAAGATGCGTTTGGTATTACATTTTCTCGTGATCTCAAGGCAACCATCGCATTTAACAAATCTACGCTTGTTTCACGCCGTGCAATTGAAAGATTTTCTCGAAAAATTGCGAAATATGTCGAAAGTTGGGGTAAGTTTCGGCACGCAACGAACACGAAAGACCGTAAAGATTCCCTGAAAACATTCACAGATCTTTCCGGTCTTGAGTTTGCACCGCTTGACGAATCATTCAGTTTGTTTAATCAATATAAGAGTAGAGTACTAGCGGATTCGAAACGACAATGGACCGTTTCGTGCGCAAAAATCGATGCAACGCCACTTATCATAGGGATTGCTCGAGAATGCGACATTTGGATCAAAGAGCTTTCGCGCATTTCAGCAGCGCGGGACCGTAAAGTTCTAGCAGAAATTAATTCAAAAATTCAGGACGTGAACGATATAATAAACGCAGTTCCTTCAAGTATGGATGAAATAAAAGTTTTTCTTAGACTGGTCCAAGATATACGCATAGACTGGGAAACAGAAATAAAGATTCTGAAAATTAGAGACCGGATACAACTTCGCCTTCGTGCGCAACCAGAGGAGCCTCTATCACCATCATCAGCATCATCAACAACAAACCATACCTCTGGTTGCTCGGATATGAAAGGCGTTTTAGAAACGTTGGCGAATTGGAAAGCTTTTGAAGAGAAGATTGAAAGAGTTGATGTGGACTTCCAGCACGTTCGTATGAAGTTTGAAGACCAATTACGTGAGGAGTTGAATGTATTTGAGAGTACGTGCGAAGAAACGCGAATTAATATGCTAAAATACGGACCAGCATCTGATGAGAGTTTGCTAGACCTGCACGTCGGAGCATTGAGATTAAACGAGTTCAAATCGAAAATCGTTGATCTATGCAGTCGCCGCGACGCCTTGCGTGACTCTGAAAAAGCATTTCAATTTTCTCCACGTCAGTTCTCGAGTTTGGTAGAATTGCGATCAACTATTGAAGAATATGAGAGCTGCTACGCGCTGTTCGAGAAATTTGATTCTAAAGTTAAACTTTTTTCGTGCGTGCCGTGGGATTCTATCGATATTGAACAACTGCGTGCAATTGCCCATGAATCCAAAAGGGATTGTGAATCAAACATCACAGAAACTCCTAAGACGCTTGAATTGATCATGAGCATTAAAAATAGCATAGCATTATTCGAAGAGACTCTGGATTTGTTTTGTATTCTAAAGTCACCAGCAATGCGTCCAAGGCACTGGGAAGAGCTAGCAAGATTGGCGAAGACATCCATCACATTGACTACGGTATCCTTAGAGGATGTATTAAAGCTCAGACTATACGAACATGCACAACATGTCAGGGAAATCACGAATAGAGCCGAACGAGAAATGAAGATCGAAGACGATTTAATCAAACTCAGTACGGATTGGGAAGACGCGCAATTTGATCTGCGGCCGCTTGCACGAGATTCAAGAGAGGCCCGTGAAAAGACGCTGATCCTATGCTCCGTTGATGAGATCACACTTTCACTTGAAGATTCAAGCCTGACACTCCAATCAATGTCGGCATCTAAGCATGCAGCAGCATTCAGAGATACCGTTCAAAGTTGGGAGTATAAGTTAGCACATGTTTCAGACGTGCTAGAGGCGTGGATTGGAACGCAACGCAGATGGATGTATTTACAATCAATTTTTTGTGGTGCCGATGATATCCGAGCACAACTTCCCCATGAAGCTGACCAATTCGATCAAATTGATCTTGCCTGGAGGGAAATCATGCGAAGCACGAAAGAGACTTGGGAATCAAAGATCATGGATTCTTGCAGAGTGGAAGGGCGATTGCAGCACTTAAAAGAACTCTCTTTGCAATTAGAGTCCTGTCAAAAGTCACTATCACAGTATCTGAATACGAAGCGTGACGCATTTCCCAGATTTTTCTTTATTTCTGACGACGAGCTCTTATCGATACTCGGCACCTCGGATCCGACGCTTGTTCAAGAGCATATGTTAAAGCTCTTTGATAATTGCGCGAAATTGATCTTTGGTCCAAACAATGAATCCATAATTGGATTGATGAGTAGCGAAGGTGAGTCGTTCGAACTCTCTGAGCCGGTTCAGGTTTTAGGTTTACCAGTCGAAGTTTGGATGAGAAAAGTAGAAAGTGCAATGCGCACCACGCTGAGAGAGATGTGCAAAAAAGGAATCCGGAGGTATGCCAACGCAGCTTCGCGAACGAAATGGATACTGGAGGAATTAGGTATGGTTGCGCTCGTCGGCTCTCAGATTTGGTGGACTTGGGAGGTTATCGATGTTTTTCGTCGCGTGAAGAACGGTCAAGATAAGATGGCGATGAAGTTCCTTTCGGAAAAACTAACAGCACAGCTAGCAGATCTTACTAAGCTGGTACGTTCTGATTTAACAAACATGGAGCGGAAGAAAGTGAATACCATGATAATAATTGATGTACATGCTCGCGATATTATAGAAAGCTTTGTACGAGACTCGATTCTAGACGAATCTGAGTTTGCGTGGGAGTCTCAGCTTCGCTTTAAATGGGATAAACGGCGAGATGACATCGTAATCAACCAGTGCTCGGGAGAATTTTTGTATGGATACGAATATATGGGTCTAAATGGACGATTAGTAATTACAGGCCTTACTGATAGATGCTATATGACACTCACAACAGCATTGGCATACAGGCTCGGGGGTGCCCCAGCTGGACCTGCTGGAACAGGTAAGACAGAAACCACGAAGGATTTAGCAAAGTCCATGGCTTTGCTTTGCGTAGTATTCAACTGCGGAGAAGGTCTAGATTACAAAGCGATGGGGGCCATCTTTACCGGTCTCGTGCAGTGCGGCGCTTGGGGATGTTTCGATGAGTTTAATAGAATAGATGCGGAAGTTCTCAGTGTAGTATCATCCCAAATCCGCCTCATCCAGGAGAACTTGAAAGTAAACGCGAAGCGGTTCAACTTCGAAGGTAAGGATATCGCTCTAGACTCCAGGACGGGTATTTTTATTACCATGAACCCTGGATACGCTGGTAGAACTGAGTTGCCAGATAACCTGAAAGCTTTGTTCCGCCCGGTTCAGATGATCGTTCCGGATCTTCAGCAAATTTGCGAGATCATGTTGTTCTCGGAAGGTTTCGATAGTGCTAAAGAACTCGCGAAGAAGATGACAGTCTTGTATAAGCTTGCAAAAGAGCAACTTTCCAAACAATCGCATTATGATTTTGGTTTGAGAGCTTTGAAATCAGTGCTCATAATGGCCGGAGCTTTGAAGCGAGAGTCCCCAGAACTCTCTGAACAGCTAGTATTAATGCGCGCACTGAGAGATATGAATTTGCCGAAATTTGTGTTCGAAGATGTTCCTTTGTTTCTTGGTTTGATAAATGACTTGTTCCCTGGAATGGATTGTCCGCGTGTTCGATACCCGAATCTGAATGATGCTGTGGAGAAAGATTTGGAGAATAACGGATATCAAGTTCTTACCGGCCCTTCTGAGCAAGTCGATAAAGTCATTCAACTATACGAGACCATGCTGACAAGACACACTACTATGTTGGTTGGAGAAACTGGGGGTGGGAAGTCAGTGATCATCAAAACTCTCGCCCGTGCTCAAGACATGCTCGGTAAACCAACCAAGTTGGTTTTGCTTAATCCAAAGGCTCAACCAGTTGCTGAGCTTTATGGCTCACTTGATCGAGATACCCGTGAATGGACAGATGGTTTACTATCAAAAATATTTCGGGAAGCTAATCGTCCTTTACCGGAAAATAGAGATAAGGAATCCCGTTACATCGTCTTCGATGGTGACGTCGATGCAGTGTGGGTAGAAAATATGAACTCCGTCATGGACGATAACAAACTATTGACATTGCCCAACGGCGAACGAATTAGACTTAGAGATCACTGCAAATTGCTATTCGAAGTAGCGAATCTAGCGCACGCATCACCAGCGACCGTTTCTCGATGCGGTATGGTATATGTAGATCCAAAAACACTGGGTTTCCAACCAATTTGTGCTTCTTGGATTGAAAAACAAAGTACAGAGCTGATTCGAAGCGCTCTCTCGCGCATATTTGATAAATACGTCGCCCCTCTCGTAGATTTTTGTTTGGAAGGTGTTGCTGACGTGGAGCCGCCTCCTACTTCTAGCATCGAAAGAACGGCGTCGAATTACGTGGAGCAACTTTGTTCTGTCCTCGATAGTTTACTTCTACTCTCTACAGAAGATGGAGACAGTCATCCTGCTGACTCTTTCAAAGAAGACTCTAACCCTGCATGTGACAAGAACATCATGGAATTCACAAGAAAGATAGAGAGAATGTTTATTTTTGCTCTCACATGGTCGTTTGGCGCCACGGTGATCAAGTCAGATAGAGTTAAATTTGACACTTTCCTTCGCATGCTTGCTGATGATCCAGCGTGTTCATGTACTCTCAATTTACCGAGTTCTGGTACAATGTACGAATATGGATACGACAGTCCAACCGATACGTTCTTCTCTTGGGAATCCAAAGCCGAAAAGCTTCCATTAGATACTCACTCATCGTTTTCATCTCTGCTTATTCCCACAGCAGACACAGTCAGATCTTCTTGGCTATTACGAACGTTAGGTAATTCCTCAAGTAAGCCTATCCTCTTCGTAGGTGCGTCTGGCACGGCAAAAACGGTTACTATAGAAAATGTACTCGCCGAAATGACAAGCAAGGATGGTGCTATATCCTACATAACGATGAATTTAAGTTCGAGAACCAGCTCTCTTGATGTGCAACGTGCTATCGAAGATTGCATTGAGAAACGTACCAAAGATGTTTATGGACCACCACTTGGTAAAAAATTAGTCGTATTCATTGACGATTTGAATATGCCCAAAGAAGATTTATACGGAACGCAACAGCCCATTGCATTGCTGAAAACTATGCTCGAACGCGACGGCTTTTACGATCGCGGGAAAGAGTTAAACTGGAAAACTGTCAAAGATACGCGTTTTATTTGTGCAATGGGACACCCGGGAGGAGCTCGAAACACAATCGACGCACGGTTTGCTTCACTATTCAATATTTTTGAAATCGAAGCACCGTCTGAAGAGAACTTGAGAACTATCTACAGAAATATTCTAGAAACGATAGCAAGCAAACTTGGCATAAATAACGACGGCGCACCACGTATTTCAAACTCGGTGTGCGAAAAAGTTCTCGGGGCTACTCTCGAGCTTTATCATTATGTTCTCGATGCTTTACCACCAACACCTTCGAAATTTCATTACATATTTAATCTTCGCGATTTGTCGCGTATATTTGAAGGAATGAGTCAATCAACTTGTGATAGTATTGTGTCGGAAAGCGCATTTGTGAGATTGTGGCGAAACGAGGTGTTGCGAGTGTTTCATGATCGATTAGTGGATACTAACGATCGAGATTTGGTCAAACTAAAGATAGAATCACTCGTTGTTGATTACTTTGACTACGATGAGAGTATATCGAAGCACGTTCTTTCAGATCCAGTTTTATTTGCTGACTTTAGGACAGAGTTACTTGATGGAGAAGAAACTGCGCAGCACAAAGAAGCTGACATACTAGAAGATAAAGATGAATCCGAAGAGAGTGTTCCAGAACCGAATGCTTCCGCAAACGAGAGCGATTTGAATATAACGCGTGCTCGATACAAAGATGTTGGGAACTACGAAGATGTCAAAGTTGTTTTCCAGAAAGCGCTGGATAGTTGCGGAAGTGAAGAAAGTCCAAATAAAAAGATGAATCTTGTCTTTTTCCACGATGCGCTCGAGCACGCGACTCGAATCCACAGAGTTTTAAGACAAGAACGTGGACATATGCTTCTAATTGGAGATGGTGGTTTCGGAAAACAGTCATTAGCAAAACTCGCCGCGTCAGCAGCAGGATGTTCAGTTTTTGAGATCACTTTAACACGTGGTTACGACGAGAACTCTTTTCGAGAAGATTTGAAACGTTTGTTCACAAGAGTAGGCGTAGACAACAAGAAAGTCGCATTCTTATTCACAGATAACCACGTCGCGAATGAAAGCTTCTTGGAGCTCATTAACAGTATTTTGACAAGCGGAACAGTTCCTGCGCTATATCCAGACGATGAAAAACTGGCGATAGTGCGATCGATCAGAGATGACGCTCTCAAAGAAAATGTGCGAGATACTAAGGAAGAGCTTTGGCGTTTTTTCATTTCACGCACGCAAAAGAACTTGCATGTTGTGCTGTGCATGTCCCCTACTGGCGATTTGCTGCGTTCAAGGTGTAGGAATTTTCCTGGTTTAGTAAATGATACCGTCATTGATTGGTTTACGGCGTGGCCAGAAGAAGCACTTTTATCTGTTGCGACGACATTTTTAAACTCTATTGACGACATCCCATCTGATTTGCGCACTCCAATCGCAAATCATGTGGTATCTACACACCAACTCGTTATGGAGCTATCTATTAAGTATAAAAAAGAGCTGAATAGATCAAACCATGTTACTCCAAAGAATTATTTGGACTTTATCGCAAACTATTCGAGGATGCTCGGTGTGAACCGGAAAAGAATCGGTGAAGTAAGAGCTCGTTTGGAAGGTGGCTCCTCAAAATTACTGCAGGCTGGGAGTGAAGTTGATGACATGCAAAAGTCCCTCAATCAAGCGAAGGAAGTCGTTGAAGGTGAGACGAAAGCATGTGAAGAGTTATTGAAAGTGATCACGGCGTCTACGACTGATGTCAAATCGAAGCAAGAAGCAGCAAGTTCAAAAGAAATAGAGCTGAAAAAAGAGAACGAGACGATAACCGTGAAGAAAAAAGATGCAGAGAATGACTTGGCAAAAGCGATTCCTGCGTTGGAGGCCGCCGCATTGGCGCTCAATTCACTGAAAAAGGAAGAGATCACAGAATTAAAGTCATTTGCTAAGCCGAATATTGCTGTCCAGAAAGTTTGTGAGTGCGTAATGATTTTGAAAGGTCTTCCAAACGTTTCTTGGTCAGGGGCCAAAGCGATGATGACAGATACTAATTTTCTGAAGTCCCTTATTGAATTTGATAAAGATGCCATAAAAGATAAGCAAGCGAAAGAGCTAAAAGCGTACACGAAAGATTCAAAATTTACTCCAGAGGAGGTTACGAAAATTTCTAGCGCTGGTGGTGGCCTCCTGAAGTGGGTGTTTGCCATGATTAAGTACAACGAAGTCGCTCGTACAGTGAATCCAAAGCGAGCTGCCGTTGCATCTGCTGAAAAGTTGCTTCGGACAAAAACGAAAGAGCTAGCCAAGACAAAACTTGAAGTTGAGCAATTGACTGAGGAACTCGCGTCTCTGACCGAACAATTTCAAGAGAAAACGTCCAACCAGATAAGACTGAAAGAAAGAGCCGAAACAATGGAAGAACGCTTATCTGCAGCTGAAAAACTTTTGAAAGGTTTGGAGTCTGAACGTGTGAGATGGGCAAATGAAATGAACGAACTCGATGAAAGCATGGAAAATTTAGTAGGAGATTGTTTGTTGACAAGCTCATTTTTATCCTACTCTGGCGCATTTACGTTTGAGTTTCGCAAAAAGTTTACGTATGATACGTTATACGAAGACCTTAAAGCTCGAAATATTCCAGTCTCGCCATCTTTTCGTCTAGAAAATCTGTTGACTACAGATGTGGAACTTGGAAAATGGGCGAGCGAGGGTTTGCCGACTGACGATTTGAGTGTTCAGAATGGTATATTGACAACGAAGGCATCGCGATATCCGTTATGCATAGATCCACAAATGCAAGCCGTGAGATGGATTAAACAGCGTGAAGGTAGAAATCTCACGGGAAAGATCAAAACGTTCAGCGATGCGGACTTTCTTAAACAACTTGAGCTCGCCGTGAAGTATGGATTACCGTTTCTCTTTGAAAATGTTGGAAAATACTTGGATCCGGTCATTGACAATGTTTTAGAACGCCGCATTACTGAGAGGAATGGTATTAAGACGGTACAAATAGGTGATTCAGAGGTTGAATGGGATGATAACTTCAGGTTGTATATGACTTCCAAAATCCAAAATCCAAGTTACGGACCCGAAGTTTCGGGTAAAACAATGATTATTAATTACGGCGTCACTCTCGTAGGACTTCAGGAACAACTACTCAACGTGACAGTCAAAATGGAGCGACCAGATTTAGAAAAACAGCGCAAGTCTCTAGTTCAAGAAACTTCTGTCAATAAAGCTTTACTTAAAGACTTAGAAGATACATTACTGATGGAGTTGTCAGCAGCTTCGGGTGAAATCCTGGATAACGTAGAACTGATAACCACGCTGGATGAGACGAAACACAAGGCGAAGGAGATCAGCTCTAAACTCGAAGAAGCAAAAGCTGCGAGCGAGAAACTTGTCTTGGCTAGACGAGCATACGAGCCTATCGCAAAAAGAGGAGCCATCTTATATTTTGTTCTTCAGAACCTCAACAAAGTGAACTCGATGTATGAATACTCCCTCACGTCGTATCTGGAGGTTTTCAAGTCCTCGCTTACGAAAACGAGAGAAAAAAACAACGTTGGTTTTAAATCGTCGACAAAAGATAACAAAGACGAACACGACAAGTCATTTCAAAACATCGTTACGGAATTTGTTAACGATTTAACTCTCGCAGTGTACGAATTTGCTTCATTAGGATTGTTTGAACGCGATAAATTGACGCTTTCAATGCACATCACGCTCCAAATTTTGCTAGGAGACGATGTCGTGGATATGGAGCAGGTTAACTTTTTTAACAAAGGTGGTTTTAAATTAGATGGGAATGCCGAGGGTGATAATGACAATAGCAACGAAGCATCGACATTTGCGAGCGAAGCACTCGCAATAAAAGCTGTGCGTGATTTTTGGCCAAAGTCTGGATTACGGGACTTGGAACAATTAGTGATGATTGAATCTGCTAGCAAGTGTATGAAATCTTTGCTCGCTGATATTTCAACAAGAGAAGAGGAATGGAAGAAGTGGTTATCAAGCGAAACTCCAGAGATCTCATCTATACCAGATGGCATTCAAGGCAGATTGACTCCGTTTGAATTTTTGTGTCTATTGAGATGTGCTAGGGTTGATAGGATTACCGCTGCGACAACCCGGTTCATCTCGTCAACACTTGGAGAGCAATACGTAACGCCACCTATCATCAATTACGATTCTATATTTAATGCGACGAGTGCAAAGACACCAGTCGTGTTCATTCTATCGCCTGGTGCGGACCCAGCTTTTGATGTGCTGAAGCTTGGGGAGAAGAAGGGTTTCCGTCTTGGAGAAAAATTGGAGTTTATGGCGCTCGGGCAGGGTATGGGACCACGAGCCGCCGAACTTATATCATCTTCTGCACGGGAAGGTAAGTGGGCAATGTTACAGAATTGTCATCTCTTGCCTTCATGGCTTGGGGCGCTGGAGAAAATTTTAGAAGATTTAGGCGACGTTCACAACGATTTTCGCTTGTGGCTGACAACTGAGCCCGTCGATACTTTCCCTCTGGGAGTGTTGCAAAGTTCTCTGAAAGTTGTTACGGAACCACCAGCTGGTTTACAGCTAAATATGAAAGCATCGCTCGCAAAGTTATCAGAAGACTCCCTCAGTAAGTGCAACCACCCTGCGTTCCGAAAGCTATCATATGTTTTGACATTCTTCCACGCCGTCGTGCAAGAACGCAGAAAATATGGTAAATTAGGATGGAACGTTCCGTATGATTTCAACGAAACGGATTTTAGAATTTCGTTATCATTGATAGAAACCTATCTCAACAAAGCATACATCTCTGATGACAACGACGACCATACCACCACCGGGATTTCTTCCTCGAGAATATCGAACATGACGAAGCAGAAACCAAAAGCAGACATTCCATGGGCAACTCTGAGATATTTAATTGGTGAAGCCATGTACGGTGGGCGCGTATCTGACTTATATGACAGACGCATTCTCGTGACGTATTTGAACGAGTACTTTGGCGATTTCTTATTCGATCGAGATCGACCATTTGCGTTCTACACGTGCAAATCCAAAATGAATGAAGAGAATGACGATAACTGTAAGAAGAGCGAGGATACATTGTTGAGCACAGGAGTCTCTTCTTCCGCTGAAGTTGCCGTAAACTACGAAAACTTTTTTGGGTTGCCTAAAAAAACATCTTACGAGGAATTACTCCGTGCGATTTCCCGGATTCCCGCAGTGCAAACTCCTGAGGTATTAGGTCTACATATGAACGCAGATGTTGCACATTGCACGAGAGCTGCCAAACTCATGTGGGAAAATTTAGTCGCTTTGCAACCGACGAGCACCTCTTCATGTGCCATTCCAGCAAACACGAGCGACGGTGATGATGGTGTGCACGATGGTCTCTCCCAGAAAAAAACGAAGAGTCCAGAAGACGTGCTAGATTCAATTGCCGCCGATATTTTATCCATCTTACCGCAGAAAGAGGATAAAAACTCTGACGTGAAAAAGTTGAGGAAAAAATGGGCAAACGAGATTACTCCGATTCGTATCACACTTTTACAGGAGCTTGAAAAACATAACAAATTAACGAGCGTGATGAAGCAGACTCTGCTTAGTTTACGTAAGGCGTTAAATGGTGAAATAGCAATGTCATCTGTGCTTGATAACGTTGCGATGTCTTTGAACTCTGGCTTCGTTCCGAGTTCATGGAAGAGAGAAGCGCCAGAAACTGGGAAAAATATCACTTCCTGGATCCAGTGGTACCGCAAACGCGTCTCTCAGTTTAGCGAGTGGGTCGCGAAACATGACGGTAATTTACCGCCGTGCGTGTGGATCTCAGGTTTACACTCACCAGAAACATTCATCGCTGCTCTTGTGCAGACATCATGCAGAAAGAAAGGATGGCCGCTAGATATTGCACACGTGAAAACAAAGCTCACGCACGTAAAAGATGCACGTGAGATTAAACAACCGCCAGAAAACGGATGCTATGTGTCTGGATTGTACTTAGAGGGTGCCAGATGGGATTGGGAATCTCACACGCTCGAGACGCAAAAGAACAACGAACTCGTAGAGGAACTTCCGGTCATGCACATAATTCCGGTTGAAAAAAATGAAAGCGCGAAAGCAGGCGAGTTACGGGTCCCAGTGTACACAACGCAGGCAAGAAGAAATGCCATGGGAAAGGGGTTAGTTTTTGAAGCCTCTCTTCATTCGGACGCGCATGAATCGCACTGGATACTCCAAGGTGTATGCATGACTCTGAATTTAGATGATTGATACTTTCAGTGTGAATTTAATTTAACAGATATTTTTAGGTGCTCGACGTTTATATACCTGCTTACACGCTCAACTCCTCAACACGCCTAGAAGTTTAGAGGACGCTTTTTTGTACCGGTACCTTCCCCTTACTAATTTGACGCTTCGAAAAACCGTACCTTGAAGCGCGCGAAAATCCATCGCGCGCGCGATAGTTATTTATTCATGACTTTATCAACGCTTCGCGCATCCGGATCGTTGTCGTCTTCCGTTTCGATTCTATCATCTAAGCCGCGTTGTTCTTTCGACATCGCGCAGAGAAAAGAGAAAAAAAAAGAACGTAACGGTCCGGCATCACTCTTGCGAGTTCGTGCAGGGCTACCCGACGATAAAGAATACGTTCCCAATCGGTTTGAATCGATACAAGATAGAGTAGCAGTAGAGAGGAATAGAAGAAGAATGTCAAGAAGTACCATGAATGCATATTCTGCAGCGATTGTTGCGAGCACGGGAAGCTATTTTGTTGCTTCCTCGGCAGCAGCGGTGAGTAGCGATGACGAGAAGAAACTGTATAAACTTACGCTTTCGGCGTGTCTATCGATGTTGGCA
>Ga0255774_10001980_pt1 | contig 16009 bp, 4 predicted proteins | sample 101ome_17_FD_179972 | JGI IMG/M metagenome (GOLD analysis project Ga0255774, IMG submission 179972) | Coastal salt marsh microbial communities from the Groves Creek Marsh, Skidaway Island, Georgia - 101407AT metaG (version 2) | ecosystem: Environmental > Aquatic > Marine > Intertidal zone > Salt...
TCTCGCTCGCGTTCGGCCATTCTCTCCCTCCACGACACCCTGAGGCCTTGGTCTTGGTTTCGCGGCGCAGTTGCGACGCTCTGTTCCTTGGCACGGCGTTCGCGCCAGCGCTCCACAGCGGTGAGCTCCCTTGCCATGTGCGCTTCGTCCACCCGATACTTCTTCTCCGTGTTCTTCTCCCGCCGTTCCCTCCACGTCTCGCGCAATCCCGCGAGCCCCTCGGACAACCTTTTGTGCTCGGTTTTAATCTCCAGGGCGGTTCCCGTCTCGACCTGCTGCAGCAGGGCGTCGTCGGCAAAAGGGAGATGCGCGCCGATCGTGGCGTTGAGTTTCGCCTGTTTTTCCTCCTCTCGCTCCATCTCCGCGCGGCTCGCCTTCCTCTTCTCGAATTCGTTCGCGATCTTTTCCTCGAGCATGATGTCGTGTTGCGCGCGAGCGATGAGCGCGTTGCGACCTTCCGCCGCGAACTCTTCGTACATACTCTTCCCGAGTAAGAGACTCATGCCAATGTGCGTGGCAAACAGAACCAGCGTCACGGCAGTGTTCACGTAGTCCCCGTAGTCCTCGCGGTACAGGATGCCGCAGTTGAACGTGATGATGGAAGCGAGCAGACCATACGACTCCAGTCGATGCTTTCTCTCGTTCGCGTACGGGTTCGCGACGAGGTGCAGCACGAAGCTCGCCTCGAGGAGCCAGACGATGAAGTACCCGCCCATCCTCGTCGAGTCGCAAAAAGCGACGACGAACGTCGCGAGGAGAAATTTGCGGGCGAAGATGACCGACTCCCACCACCACGCGCTCGTGAGGTCGTGTCCTTTGAAGAGAATTCCGACGCGATATCGCATCCCGAGTGATCCGAACAGTTCCCCTTCAGATTGGACGAGTGCGTTCAGGCCGACCGGTATGCCGATGATGTACAGGATTAAGAGCAGGAAAAACAGGAAGAGCCAGCTGTTGTGTGTCGAGTCGTAGCACTTGATGTTCAGGTCAGCGAAGAGGAACACGTCACCACCGCTGTCGAGACGCCGGCACGGAAGCAACCCGATGAGGTACTGAACCAGCGTGGGGTACATGAACCACATGATGATGACCCCGAGCATGACGACGTGGTCGAACGCGTGGCTCTCCCAGGTCTCGCCAAAGGTCGCCTCGTCCATAGCCTCCACCCGCGTTTTCGTCCTCAGCGCGTCAGACTTGATCACGGGTGACATATCACCCTCGTCCTCGCTCTCCTCGTCCTCGCTCTCCTCATCCACCGCACCACTTCGGGTGCGAGTGCTCGTGATCGCTTCTCGCTGATCTTCGATGAATTGGAAGACCGAGAAGTAAACCATCCCGACGGCGCCGAGAATGAGCGGCACCAAGATGTAGAACCCAGTCGCCCCGTAATAATTCCACGCCAGCAAACACTGAGTTGACGCCGACTCAAGGTTGATGGAGCTGATTTTCTCCATGAATAGCAAGTATCCCGAAGATGATTCCGGCCAGCTTAAGTCAAGGTGTCGAGCGACAGAAGCCGTCTGCAAGTAAGTGATGAAGGCCTTTATCAAGCAGACGGCATCCGAGCCTCGACGCACGTTCATGAACGCTGTACCTGCGACGATGACGACGATGGCAAACACCTGGAGCAGGAAGAGCCCAGCGTTCAATCCCTCGTTTCCGCACTCCAAGCAGCGAGGAGGAGTTCGACCATTGACGGAAGGATACGCATACCCAGGAAGACAGCTCGCGCAGAGTGTCCCGGTGTGACCGCTGCTGTTCACCGCGAGGCAAGTACTGTTGACGCCACCGAGGCACGCTGCAGGGTTGGGGCACTCCGTGAACGTCGTGGTGTCGCGCCTGGTCCTGTAGTATCCAGGGAGAGCACCAATCTCCGGGATATCGAGACCAGAGCAGTTTCCACCTGGAGGACAGGGCTCGCACTTGTACTTGATGTGCGTGGACGTGTTGCGGTAGTAGCTTTCGAAGGGGAGCTGCACAATGCAGTGACAGTCTTCTTCGGACGTCCTGCCGAGAGCACCGGGTAAGAGCTTCCCTGAGGTCGACGTGTGATTGGGACTGGGCACGCCGTTCCTGCGCGAAGTGTCGAATCGGTCTTTGCACTTCGTGCACGGATGAGACCCCGGATGCGGCTTGAAATATCCATTCGCGCAAGGGACGCAGATGCCGTAGGGATGCAGCGCTTCGAGCCAGTCGCCGTCGTCGAACACCACCGGGCTATAGAGATCGATCCCGGCGACATTGTAGTTGTCGAGGTCGTCCACGTAACCCGTCCCGTTGACTGTATCTTCGGTGTATCCAGGAAGACAGTGACACCTGCCTTTGTTATCGGAAAAGCTGTTCGGCTTCACCGTCTCACAAGGGCGGAGCATGAACGGGGAGTACTCGAGCGTCACACCGTACGCGTGAAGCTCAAAGATGAGCTTGTACTCGAACCCTCGCTCGCCGCTGAAACGGAGGGAAGGGAAGGTCGACCTTCCCTGGCTCACCGGCGCGACGTTGCCATGCAATCGTTGAGAACGCGGTGACAGATCCGCTGACATATATGTGTTCGTTGTGGTGCAAAGGTTGTCGGCCATGTCGAACACCTCCACAACGGGAGGAGGTTCGAGTCGGAAATCGTTCTCATTTACCGCGGGAGGCTCTGTGACGAATCGCATCACAGCAGGTCTTCCCGGAAGGATCCGAACCTGGAGGGTATCAGTCTCCAGGTTCGGGTAGATGACGTCGCCGCAGTACCGAAATGCACACTCAGACGTGAACTTCAGTAGGTAAATTCCTGCCTTAGGGAGGGAGAACTTCATACCGGCGTTGTAGTGCACGTCGGGTGCGTTACCGCTGTAACTGATCTCTCGACAGTATGACGGCGAAGAATCCGAATAGGTGGTCACAGATACCGTCTGACCCGTGTCCGGATCTATAGTTTCCGTGACGACGGGATTGACATCCATCCCATCGGTACACCACCCAATCGTGCCATCCTCAAAATCTTGCGTGCCTTCGAGGTCAGGTACGAAGGAAGAGATATCAGAAGAGTTGGCGTGAACGACCCCAAGTGCGTCAGTGAAGGACTCCACCGAGACACTCACGCTCCGCCTCTCCGAATTCCAACGATCTGCGACGAACACCCTGCCCGAGTCGAGAGCCCGGACTTGGAATGACCTCAAAGTCACCCGCGCAGTTGCTTCGTACGTCCGCGTCTCTTCGCAGACACCCGTTTCCTGGTTTCTCAAGAAGAATGAATTACCACCGCACACGTCGAGCACCGCCGGGTATCCCGGCGAGACTGTGACGTCCATGTAGACCGGAGTCAGTCCTTCGGAGGAAAACGAGAAACGGTACGAGCCCGTCGACGGTCGATGCAGCGTGATATCATCGAACAGCACGTATCCTTCACTCGAATTTCGCACGGTATACGTGATTTCGCCTCTGTTAGCAGTGACAGTGACGTTCTTGGAGGCGTCTCTGACATAGTTCAAACCTCCATCCAAGATTAGCACAACCAAGGGACTCAAGACGAGCTCAATTTCGGAATCGTACGTCGTCACGGGTTCGATTGTAACCCCAGCGGAAGTATTGAACGTGATTGGAATGTACAGACGAGAAGATGGACCATACGTCACCGTCAAATTCTGGACGGTAGAATCCAGGACGGCGTGAGTGAACGTCAAGTTGTACTCTCCAACTTCAGGCACTCCGAGAGCCAATCCGTCGTAAGTCACGAATCCCTTGCCTTGTTGAAGATATTTGATGTGTTCAACTCCGTTGCTGTCAAAGTTATGCCTCGGGCCAGTTATCGCGCAAATCACCGCGTCAGTACGGGTGTTGGCAGTCTCGATGCGATTTCCGCCCGGATCTACGACGTGCACGTCGAAGGATGGAATGGCCACCTCAGCCGTGGCCAGAAGCGCCGTTTCAGTGAAGCCAACCACGGCAAGGGCCACAGGATCACCGACGATGACCGAGATGACATAAGAGGCCGACTCAGTAAACCTCGCACCCGAACCGGTGAAAGTGATGACGTGCTCCCCAGCCGTGGGGCGCACGAGCCTTAAATTTCCGAACTTAGCGACGCCTGCTTCCTGGTCAGCGTCGCAGAAGGTGTTCCTGCATGACACCGCGTAGTCGCTCCCTCCCCGGTTTTCATCCTGAGGGAAATCACCGAGCGTTGCCGTATCGCAGGTGGCAAAAATCTGGCGCCCACTCGGCTCTGTCGTGCCCACAAAGTTGTAGCCTCCGTCGAGAATTCTAACCTTCACCACGTGTATGTCCAACGGGGAAGAGATGTACGTCACGTAGTTAGACTGAAACGTCGTCTTGCTCGTAGCCGGCGCCGGGAAGCTGATCGGATCCACCACCTCGAGAGCATAAGCCTCACCCTCGATCACAGTTATCCCGAAGCTCACATTGATGACACCATGCGAGAAAAAGTCAAACTTGTAGCCCTCGAAATTTACTGTCGGATTCAAGATGTGCACGTCTGAGAACGACGCCACCCCGTTGATGGCCGTGGTTGAAAATTTAGTGGCGTTTGAACAAACCGTCCCCGAGATGGTCTTCTCCTCGGTGTTGCCCATGCACTCGCACGTCCCCGAAGTGATGTTCTCATGACAAACGACGAGGCTTCGATCCTGGGCGACGAAGAAAACCTCCCTTTCCGTGCAGCTTCTGCATGCCAGCGTGTCGTTCTCGAGCACGGGGTTCAAGCCCGCGTCAAGGACGAGCACCTCAATGGGAAGGAGTGCGACGTCGTCCCTGGCTAGATGCCGGTGGCACGTGCAGTTGCTCGTAGGCAAATTCTCGCAGACCTGGTAGCCTGACACCTCCGTCAAAGGACAAGGCGACGGAACGCCGAGCAAAGTCGATCTGCCCGTAATCACTTCAATCACATGGGTCGCCGGCGTGATAGACGCATCGCTGGCGGTGAAGGTCAACTCATGAGCCCCGACTGCTGGGTATCGAAAATGGAGGCCTGAAAATTTCGGAAATCGAAAAAAAAAATCAAAAATCAGATGGCATCTTTTTGAGACTAGACGTGCATAGATAGGAAGAAAAATAAAAACAAAGGGAAGGCCCGGAAAATCTCCTGGAAGGAGGCAGTCACGAGGAAAAAAACCTCCTCGCACCTGAAAACACAGCAGTGCCATTCTCAGCGTCTCCAAGCACCGTCAAAGACCCAGAACGCAGAGTGCACCCTGTAGGCAGCAGGCACTGCGTGGTGCTGAAATTGCCAGCCTCGTCGGCGACGAGCACAGCCGATCGGTTACGCGAAAGGTTATCGCCCGTGGTGAAGGGGTAGGGATCACGGCTTGTATCGTTAAGACTCGCAGTGATCGAACAAGGTGACGGTGAACATCCTGTCCAAGCGGCCAAGTTTCCGTCCGAGTCGAACACGTCAACAGTAATATCAACGAGAGGAGTGAATTGATCGTCGAAATGAAAGTACGCCTCGACCTGAAATATCAGCACGAGATATGAAACACACGTTAGCAACGGCGAGGGAAAAACTGTAAACACTTGAACGCAAGAAAACTCACCTCTTCAATTGTGTCCATTCGCAAATAACGACGTTGAGAGACCGACAGCGAAGGTGAATACACCGACAACGGTGTTCCAACAACCGCAAGACTGCTAGGCGCATTGCTGCTGCGTTGGAGTAAACGACGACCAGAGCGAATCGAAGTTTGCAGGATAGCCTTTGAATTGTGCAAACCAAGTTTTGCATCAGGGAGAAGGTCCCGAGACATTATTCCAGCGTCGCGATAAGCGGACTTGAAATGCAAGTCGCTGGATGAATCAGATCCAAGAGGCTCTTTACGCCTCACGCTGAATTCTTGACGAACCTCACCAAGATGAAGATTTGTAAAGACGAGCGAATGTTCATCGGACTGCACTGAAGTCAAGAAGAGAGGACGTGTGTCGTTTGCGAACGTCCACGAACCCGTCTCAACATTCACAGACGACGTGAGCGCACCGCTCAATACAATCGTGGCACATGATACAGTAACATCACCTAATTTACGATCGGATAATTCAATCCTGTTGTTCGAAACAATGAAGGGACGGAGCAAAGTCAAATAAAGCGTATTTGAATCATTTGAAGGGAGAAGGGCAAATCATTGCGACACGTACCAATTGTTGCCAGCGTCGAAGGCGCGAACTTCGATGATGCCCGGCATCAAAAGACCGTCGGGAGTCATACGAGTCACAGCATCGATCGGTGACGTCGTCCTTACACCCATTTTCACAGGTTCCCCAAGCTTTACATATAATTCTTGAGAGCCAGTATTTTTCAGATGTGCAGCAGGAATGAATTGAATAAGATATTCAAGAACGTTTGCCGAATGAGTATCCCGACGGCTTTCTGTCGCGTTGCGCACGAAGCGCAGATCGGCGATATCGCCCGTCCAGAGCGATGTCGACCAATTTCCACCAACACTTGAATGACCGTCGAATGAAATTGAGATCTCAGCAGCAATACTTCCGTAGAAATTCGGATGGAGAGCGTGCTGCAGATGACAACGAATTCTTTCTGAGTCGATGAATGTCGCGGGGCTCCATCCTCCAATCGTAAAGCCTTTAGAGCCCCAACCGAGTCTGCATGCGATAGCACCCATTTTGTTCTCGACGTTCTCGGGAATATAAAATCCAGAGCCTTGAACAATTATCGATGTTGTCCCTGTTTGGACGAGTTTCGGCGCGAGGCCCGTCACCGATGCCGTTGTGAATTTCTCGTAAATAGTCGATTCTCTGGTGCGTCTGAAAGCAACGATTCCGTGTAAGTTCGGCACGTACGCGATACCACCGAAAGGTGATGACTCCTTGTACGTTGCGACGCGTTTGAAGCAGCCAGAGACACAATTCAACGCGGTGTCTGTTCCTCCAATCTGGACCTTCACGATCCTCCCAAACGCTTCATCTGTGCGTGAACCGACTGCAAAGTATACGTGACCTGTTTCTGAGAGACCGTCTCGTGGTTCGACTGCTGCCGCCCACACATCTTTCTCGTGTAATTCACCTTTCAGCGCGATTGCTGCAAGCGGCTTCGCTCCTTCAGCGAAGTTTAGGTCGAACATGAACACGCAGGCTGACCGCTTTTCGCACCCGTTGCAGTTTTTGTCCCAACCCGAAGTGCCAACGTATCCATACCTGCCCTGCTTTGCGAGAGCGGTAAACGTGCTAGAGCGTCCCTGCTTCGAATCAGTGACACCTTCACACTCCGCATCCATCCTATACCCATTGGTACCATCGAGGATCATGCCCGTGCTGTAACCAGCGGCGTCGGCGAACGCGTCAGCATTTCCGGGTACTCTAAAAAGTGCGGGGTATAGGTTACCGCTCGTGTCGTCCGAGCGGGCAGCGCCTGCGAAAACGATCCAATCGCTCCCATCTGGAGCTGCGGCGTACGTTGCTGTCTCAATTTTGAAAGCGTCGCTGGAATTCGCGCACTTTCCGCACGTCAAGTCGCACTCTGATGCGACAGTCCCCGCATGACCTCTCGCAGGTTTCAGTGTTTGATCGAGCATCCCGATTCTAGTTCGGCCTTCGCCGGTTGAGGCCACGTACACCAAGCGCCCTGACGCCCCATTCGTGGCAATGGCGTGTAGTATACCATCTGCAGAGTACGCAGCATCAACCGCACCGCCACCAGTCACGCGGTCATACCGGACGATTCGAAACTTTGTCGACGTCCCGTTGTGCATGTTGTGCGCGGCATAGACCCCGGTTGCGGACGGGTTCGATAAGTCAAGCGCCAAACCTCGAAAGTCGGCGTACCAGCCACCTGACTTCGTCGCGTTTAGATGTCCAGGCACCCTGGGATGTGTCAACGTCGCGCACGCAGAGCTCCTTGAGGAGCCTGAGCCTGGAAGCACAAACTCACCCGAAGTGCCACAGAATCCAGCATCCGGTTCAAGTGGGGCCGTCGCGACGCGTCTAGGACCGCGCGAGTCCCACCCGCGCGTGCTTGCCCCATCGCCATTCCCTCTACGGTCACGAGGGTCCACCTGAACCACTACGTCATGCCCCGTCGCGGGATCGTACGCGGTTAGGTAGAGCACCTTCCCGTTCGGGTCGAAGGCCACCGCGCCGACTCCGACGTGGTCGGCGGTCTCATACCAGTACCCACGGACGCCATCCTCCCTCACTTCGAGCGAGAGACCAGCTGGCTCCGGCGATGTCGGTAGCGCGAGACAGACGATATCGCTCAAGATACACAGCCATAAGAGCGTCCCGGTAAGGGAGCGACGCCGGGCGTCCAGTGCCATTCCTCGCCACCGCCCCGTCGCCTGCGGTCGTCAATATAGCACGCGGCAGCGAGTTTCCGTTCCTATTCAGCCTCGCCGGAACATTGCGCAGGAGACCAAGTGTCTATCTATGCTATCGCAGGAGACGCGCCGTCGGCCGAAGCGTCGCCGTGTCTCGCGCTGTACGGACCAGGTTGGATGGTGCGCTGCAGCGTTCAAATTTCTCGGACAGCTCGAAGCCCTGAGAAAAAAAATTAATCAAAGGACGCGGGTCGAAAAAATTTCTGGACGAGGGAGGTGTTGCAACCCGACCAGACCTGAAAACCTCCAGGGGCCGCAATCTGAGGTTTGAGTCCCTCCCGAGAAAGTACGAAAGTAAAATTTTTTCGTAGGCTGGATTCGATTCGATGCTGAGACTTCTACTCCTGCGTGCTGGGGCGTGTGGAGCGTGATGTGACTTGTATGCTTATTTTTGGTTTACAAAAATCAACCGATTTCAAGCAAAGTGCGCGCCCTCCTCATGTGCCGTTCCCTCAGACGACCGTTCTCCTCTCCACTCTCTCCGACTCTCCCCCGCCGAGGTTCAAAGATTTATTAATACGGCTTCCGCGCCGCGTGATAAATCTCGATGTACTCCAGCGCGGGCCTGTTCCAGCTCCAATCCTGCGTCATGCAGTTCGCCTGCAGCGCGCGGAACTCCTGCGGCTTATCGTACGCCAAGCTGATGGCACGGTCGAGGGCGTAATCGATCGCCCCCTCGTCCACGCCGTCGAAGCTGAATCCGTTCGGCTTCATCCCCTCCCACTCCGCCTTGCCATGGTCAATGTCATAGTCGAACACGGTGTCGTTGAGACCCCCCGTTCGGCGCACGACGGGCACGGTACCGTAACGCATGGCGATGAGCTGCGACAGACCACAGGGCTCGAACATGGACGGCACCAAGATCATGTCGGCGCCGGCGTAGATGAGATGGCTCAGGGGCTCGTTGTAGTACAGGTGGAAGCACATGTAGTCGTGGTAGCGGTTCTTCAGGTCGTGGAACATCATGTCGAAGTCCTGCTGAATCTCAGGATCGGGAGCCGACCCGAGGAGGATCACCTGGCACCCACGCTCGAGCGCGCGCATGATGCCGTGCTTGATGAGGTGCACACCCTTCTGGCTCGTCAGGCGCGTCACGATACCGACCATGGGGGAGCCCTCCTTGTTCGGAATGTTGCTGTACGAGCAGAGGGCCTCGCGCGCCGCCGCCTTGCCCGCGACCACCTCCGTCGCGTCGTAGAAGCGCGGCAGGAACTCGTCGTTGGCGGGATCCCAGATGTCGGGATCGATGCCGTTGACGACGCCGTGGAACTTCGGCAGGTTGTCCACGATGGAGGCGTGATCCGCGATCTCCTCGCGGTACGTGCGGGACACGGTCGTGCTCGCCTGCGAGTACGTCATCGCCTCCTTGATGAGGTCCGCGCCGTAGTTGAGGTTGTGGATGGTGAACACCACGCGCGGGTTGTCCAAACCGTACGGGTTGTAATCCTCCCAGTACGACTTGGCGCACGGCGCAGTCTGCCAGTCGTGGCAGTGGATGATATCGGGGTTCCTCTTGCTCTGCAGCAGCCACTCGAGCGCCGCCTTGCTGAAGAAGCCGAAGCGCTCGGCATCCGTGAGGGGAATCTCGAGGTAATCCGTGCCGTAAATCATGCCAACCTGGAACATGCCGTTCTCCGGGTCGATGAAGTACGTGTCGACGCCCTCCACCTTGCCGTGGAACACGCGGTTGTACGTCATGCCCCAGCTGAAACCAGTGACCTCAACGAAGTCCTCGATAGCATCGTAGTCCAGCGTGTCGTACTTGGGAAGAATGACCTCCACCCTGTGACCCTCCTCCTTGGTGGCGCGCGCGAGCGACGTCACGACGTCGCCGAGTCCGCCAACCTTCGCGATGGGAGCCATCTCGACGCTGATGCTGACGATGTGCATGGGCGGCTCCGACAGCGCGATGCCGGTGTTATCCACGCCTCCCTTGATGGGGACGTGATAATCGAGGCGGTTGTTGTTGTCGAACATACCCTTGCCGTTGGGCTTGCTGGCGAAGACAAAGTCCATCTTGAACGCGTCAGTGGGAACCGTAAACTCGGCGGAGACGTGCTGTCCGCCGTTCTCCGCCGCCTCCATCTTGATGGGGCCGATCGTCTCGGGGTGCGTCCACCTGTTCCAGCCGCCGACGATGTACACCTCGTTCGCGCTGGCGAGGTTGGTGTTGTTGGGGTTGTAGTGCACGGTGACGGTCTGGCCCGCCCGGGGCTCGGGGGGATCGACGAAGAGGACGTGCTCGCGCTGCTTGCGGGTCACCTCCGCGGCCGCCGCCTTGGACTTCTTCCGCAGCACCGCGCGGCGCTCGTCGCGAATCTTCGCCTTCTCTTCGCGAACGATGCGGTCCTCGACGAGCTGGTAGTACATCTCAGAGGCACGCTCCCAGCGGCTCAGCTCGAGGGCCTCCTCCGCGCCGTCGCAGGCGGCGTGGAAATCAGCTCGGTTGTTGTTATCGTACTCGGAGCCGCCGTCGCTGAAGACGATGTCCATGACGTACGCGTCTTCGGGGACGTCGATGGTGGCCTTCTGCCACCAGGCGCCCTTCACCGCCTTGATCGCTTTGCCGTTAGCCTTGAACCTGCCCTTGACCTCCTTCATCTGAATCCTTTCGGGCTGCTCCCAGTTGTTGCAGCCGGAATGAAGAGTGATGGAGCCATACTGCTTCACGCCGGCAAGGCAGGTGGCCGCGGCGTTGTAGTAGACGGTGATCTCACCGCCGGGCACGGGGGTAGGGGGCTCGATGATCCAGACGTCTCCCGGGGGAGGGGTGACGCCAGACCTGACGACGCCGAGAAGGTGCCCGACGACCTCGTCCGCCTGGCGCTTGGCCTCCTCCCAATCTTCACCGTTGCCGTCGCCCTGGCGGACCATCATGTCGATCTCGTTGTAGGCAGCCTCGGGATCCTCAGCCGCCTTCTGCTTCATCTCCTCGAGTTTCTCCGCCCTCGCCTTCTTCTCAGCCGCTTCCGCCTCCTCTTTCGCCCTCTTCGCGGCCGCGGCCTCTTCCTCGGCCTTGATGCGCGCCGCTTCTTCCTCGGCGGCGAGCTTGGCGGCGGCGGCCTCTTCCGCGGCGGCCTCCTTCGCGGCGGCGTCGGCGGCGATGGCGATACCGGCCGCTTCTTCAGCCGCAGCCTTGTCAACGGCAGCCTTTTCGGCGGCGGCCTTGGCGGAAATGGCACGATCCGCAGCCGCCTGTTCGGCGGTGGCCTTGTCCGCCTGCGCCTTCTCCGAGGCAGCAAGGTCGGCCTCGTATTTGGCGTTGGTTGCCTCCTGAGCCATGTGCGCGAAGCCCTCCTTGTCGGTGGCGGAGAACATGTCCAGGGCAATCTTCGCCTCGGCGGCGTGGTTCGCGGTGGTCCTCGCGATGATCGCTTTCTCCTCAGCCGTCTCGATGGTCTTGATGACCGCGACGGCAGCCTCGAGGGCGGCCTTCTCCGCGGCGGCCGACTTCTCGGACGCGGCAGCCATCTCGGTGGCCGCTTGCGCGGTGGCGATGGCTTCGGCGGCAGACTTCGCCTTGGCCTCCGCGCCGAGGAGGAGCGTCTGGGAAACCGGGGCGCGAGCGCGCGTCTTCGACTCGAGCTCCACCTTGTTCACCACCTGAAGGCGGGCGAGCTCGGCCTTGGCCGCCTCGAGCGCCTTGGTCTTGGCATCCGCGATGGCCTTGGCCTTCACGTCGTTCGCCGCCTTGGCGTCCGCCTCGGACTTGGCCGCAACCTCGGCCCTGCCCATGTATTCGCCCTCAGCCTCGGCGATGGCCTCGGCGTTGCGGGCCGCCTCGGCGGCGACGGCGGCGGCGTGTTCGGCTTCGGCCTTGGCCTGCGCCTCCGCCTGCGCGGCGGCTGCCTTCGCGGCGGCGACCTCGGCCTCGGCCGCAGCCTTGGCGCGCTCCTCCGCCTCCTTCTTGCGATGGTGCTCCACGGAACCAACCTCGGAGAAGGCGAGCGATTCAGCCTCGAAGCGTTCCTCATCCGTCATCTCGGCCGGCGCGGAAGCCACGCTCACGGTGACTAGCTCCTTCTCCTCGAGCGCCGCGGCCTCGTTCGCCGCCTGGACCAGCATCGCGGCCTCAGCCTCGTCTTCGGAGGCGAACTCCTTCGCCGCCGCCTCAGCTTTCGCGGCAGCGAGGCGCTGGGCCTCGGCAATCTCAGCAGCCTTCGCGGCAGCCTCCGCCTCCGCCTGAGCGTTGGCCACCGCGAGCTTCTCAGCCTCAGCCTGCTGCAGAGCCTTCGCGGCTTCGGCAGCCTCCGCGGCGGCGGCTGCGGCGGCGGCGTTCGCCTCAGCTTGCGCCGCGGCGTTGGCCTGCGCCTGGGCCGCCTGCTGCTCGGCGGCAGCGGCGGCCGCCTGCGCGGCAGCGGCGTCCGCCTCAGCCGCCGCCGCCATCTGCGTGGCGTCAGCCTGCGCGGCCTGGTTCGCTTCCATCCTCGCCTGTGCCGCGGCAGCCTCCTGCGCCTGCGCGGCGGCAGCCTCCTGACCCTGCGCGACCTGCTGCTGGGCATCGGACTTGTTGCGAAGGTTCGTCTCCAGACCCACGATGCGCTTGAGCTCAGCCTGCTTCGCCTTCAGCGCCTCCATCTCGGACTCCTTCTTCGAGATCTCCGCCGCGCTCATACCCTTGAGTTTGAGGTTCTCGATCTCGAGTTCCTTGAGCTGCAGCAGCGCGGTGTTCTCCGCCTGAAGGCGCTCCAGCTCCTTGCGCATGTCCGCCGCGGCGGGGCGCTTGGGAGGATTCTTCAGATCGGCGATCTTCTTGCGCATCGCGCGAACCTCGGCCGAGCTCGGGGCGGGCGTGTCGGGGGAGAGCATGGCACGAAGCTGGTTCTCCGCGCGCGCGAGCTCGGTCTCCGCGCCGGCGTGTGCGACGAGAGAAGACTTCTCGCTCTCGTCATGCCCGGGCAGGACGTTGGAACGACCTGGCGTGAGGGAAGGCGGAGGGGCGGCGGGGGTCAGCGCGCGCGCCGGGTCGTTTTTTTCGCGGGTCGTGTTTTTGCGTCGATTCGCGGCGTCCGCTCGCGCGGCGGTGCGAGCACGCGTCTCGCTCGCTCGTTCTGTGCGGCGATCGGCACGGGGCGTACCTCCAGGCGCAATCTTGGGCATCACCCCACGAGCGCGACCCTGATGAAGGGGGGAGAGAGCGTCAGTCGCGGAGATCGGGGCGGGAATCCTTCTATCGCGTGGGGTTCCCGCGAGGGCAATTTCATCGCCATCTCTCGGGGGCGTCTTTCGTCGCGCACCTTGCCAAGGGTCGCGCTCCTGCGCGTGCTACCAGGAGGGTGCGCATGGCGGACGACGTTCACCGCGACGGTAGAGATCGCGGGCGCCATGGTGGTTGGGGGAAGAGCGTGCGCTTCTCGACCGCGAGCCACTGTGTGACGACCTCCGCCGCGAAAAAGGCGCGCTTGGTCTATCCGGAACGAATCGCGAAGAAGCGTCGTGGCAAAGACGTGGCTCTCAGGCGTCGGGGGAACGTCACGCGGCCGAAAACGTGCGCCATCTCCCAGTTCGCGAACCCTGGGATTCCCCCCGTTAGATATTAAATGGCGCGAAAGGCGCCAGTTGTCACCTCGAAAAAATCCCCGGCCCACACGGTCTGTTCGAAAGGGGAAATTGCTCAATCGACGGTTCAGGACGTGCGGTTGCCCTCGCCAGGAGTTTCTACAAGCGAGAAAGGTGCGATGCCTCTGGGGACTTGGGCGAAAAGGGTAAACATTATTGCACTTCGGGCTATCTGCAGGCAGGGAGTTCTTCGCCGAACACTCGGAATCGAAGCGCCCCGACGTCAATCGCGACGTCATCCACCAGTCACTCTCATCGCCTCGCGCTCCTCGACCCCCGGGGGTCAGGCCTCGGTGCTCGGGCGTTGTCGTCTCGATGGCGTCGTCATGTCTGGCTCTCCCGCGCGCGCTTCCGGCGGTCGGTTCGGTCGGCCCGTCGCTCCGGCGGCGCGCGCGTCCCACCGTCGCTCGCGTCGGCGGGTCGCGTGCGGGCGGCGGCGACCGCGTCGCGCGCGCGGCTCGGCCACGCCCGCGCGAGGGCTCGGTCTCCGCGGGCTGGGAGCCGCCTCGGCGCGCGCGGGGCGGGGTGTGGCTGCGCGCGATCACCCGCGTGCCGGGCCCGGGGGACGACGAGACCGATCCGGAGGGAGACGCGGATGGCGGGGAGGTGAGGCGTGGGCGAGACGGGCAGCCGCTCGCGGATAATCAGATCCAGCTGCCGCAGAGGTCGAAGACGCGCACGGCGGAGCTCAGTTTCACGTGCGATAAGTGTCAGCACCGGACGACGCGCATGGTGAATCCCGACGCGTACAAGCGCGGGACGATGTTCGTGCAGTGCGCGGGGTGTGAGGTGTGGCACAAGCTCGTGGATAACCTCGGCCTCATGTACGAGTTCCCGAACCTGGAGAAAGAGCCGGAGGAGTTCCCGGAGGAAGAGGCGTGAGGGACCCAGGCAGGGAAAATTCGAGCGCGGATGGCGTCGACGGCGTCGCGCGCGGACGTCTCCCGGAACAGCGCGCGGGGTGTGTAGCGCGATGCTCGCGTCGTTTCACCCTATGATGCTAGCTAGAGTCTATATGATTGCGCATCTCTCGAAGAGTTCACGCGCGCGTCAACCTACAGCACGTAGAGGCTTCGACTCGCGCCGTCTCCGTCGTTCCGCTCCATCCCTTTCCCGTCGCTCTCCCCGAGGCGCGCGCGCCTCGAGAGGTGCGAGCGTGAAGCGCGACGGCGCGTCGAGGAGGAATGCTTCGCGCTCTGTCGCTCCTCGAAGTCGTCCTCGTCCTCGTCCTCGTAATCGTAATCGTAATCCTCGAGCGCCTCAACCTCCGCTTCCGGCGCGGCTCGCGGATTCACGACGTTTTTGAGGTACGATTTCCGCACCGCGCAGTCGCTCCCTCGACGCGAACAGTGTGCCCTGAACGCCCTCGCGAACGACCCGGCCACCACGCTCGATTTCGCCCGCTTCCCCGCGTCGTCGTAGAAGGAGTCGACGACGTCTCGCAGCGCCCCGGCGTCCATGTCGAGATTGGCGCGCTCGAATCCGTTCAGCGCCCACGACCCCGCCCACTGGTACAGCACGTCGCGAGACTCCTCGTACATCCGCCTCGTCTCGTCCATCTCTTGCACGCCGTCGGAGTCATCGTCGGCGTCAGCTTGCCCTATGGTGGAGGTCATGTCCTGCCGCGGCACGAAGAGCGGCGGCGTTGCGATGCGGTAGCCATCCTCGCGCACGCCCTCGTGCAAGATGCAGTCGTCGAGCTCGAGGCAAGACGCTTCGCAGATGTCCAGGCTCCCGTCGCCGCGACGGTACTTCGCCGCGATCTGGCGCATCCCTTCCTTGCTCACGAGGTACGCCTGCGCGCTCCAGATGAGGCTTCCCGCGGTCTTCGGCAGCGTCGTCAGCCGCGGGGTCCTCTCGTTGCGCCGCGTCTCTTGCCACTGCGTGTACAGGTCCGTCAGCTTGTCCCCGTACGACAGCGCGGAGAGCTGCACGATCGTCCAGTCCTCGGGGAGGGTCTGGATGAAGTCGCGCAGGGACCCGGGCCACGTCGGGATGAGGTCCGGGGTCGCGTCGTCCTCCAAGATGAGCGCGTACTCGTGGCCGTCGTCGTGCGCGCGAAGGATCGCCTTCAGGTGGCTCAGCGTGCACCCGAGTCGGGAGAGATAGGTGCCAGACCCGCG
>Ga0255774_10001998_pt1 | contig 15910 bp, 16 predicted proteins | sample 101ome_17_FD_179972 | JGI IMG/M metagenome (GOLD analysis project Ga0255774, IMG submission 179972) | Coastal salt marsh microbial communities from the Groves Creek Marsh, Skidaway Island, Georgia - 101407AT metaG (version 2) | ecosystem: Environmental > Aquatic > Marine > Intertidal zone >...
GCGCAATCCAGCATATGTTAACCATTCCCGACCGGGTTCACCGATTGCAATGGCATGATCTGGATGTTGGTCGATCAAATCGTGTAGTGTTTTTTTCATTTTACTGATCCATTCAATCTAGTTAATGCGATCAGCGGTTGGAGGCATAGTAAGCAACCCGACGCTCAAGGTACGCCAATAATTCTGAAATACTGAAAGCCATTGCAAACAGAACAATCAATACTGCCCAAAAATGACCCATCAAGAAGTTCGCAGAATATAGCTCAAATAGAGCACCGAACCCCACAATGGATATTAATAATTGCCCGATTATTACGCCCTTTACAGCACGAATAATTCCAATCCTTACTCCGCCCAAAATTTCCGGAAGGGCCGCCCAGAAATATATTTTATAAAACGCTTGCATAGGCGACGCTCCAAAACTGTTGGCCATTTCAATGAGAGACCTATTGATTTGCTTAACACCAGCGCGCGTATTTAAAATTATGATCCAAACAGCAAACAATGAAGTTGTAATAATTATCGACTTCATCCCAAACCCAAATAGAACCATCAGGACCGGTACCAATGCTGTTAGTGGAGCACTTAGGAATACATTTACCCAAGGTAACAGTAACTCATCAATAAGACGATTTTTACCCATCAAAACGCCTACAATTATTCCAATCGAAACCGCGTAGAATACGCCAGATGAAAACGCATAACCTGTTTCTTTGAGCGCGTTTTGAAATGCCTGTGTACCTATTATTTCAAAGAGTGTTTTTAGCACGGTACTCAATGCGGGAACAAAGAATGTGACCTTTAATTGACCCACTATTTCCCACAAAATTCCCCACAAAATAAGTGATGACATCCCAGGTAACCTATAACCAAATATCTGCATATTTACCTCTCACTCAACATAGTTTCGCAGCGACGCCCAAATATCATCAACGATATCTAAATACTCGCTATCACGACGTATTGCGTCAGCTCCTTTTTCTTTGAAATTTGAAGGTCGTATGATTTCTGATACCCGACTAGGTCTCGGGAGTAATATTGCAATTTGATCAGATACATAAACTGCTTCCTCGATGGAATGGGTCACAAAAATAAACGTCTTGTTTTTACTATCAACAAGCTCCAGTAGGTCTTCCTGGAATTTTCGTCTTGTTTGCTCGTCAACTGCTGAAAATGGCTCGTCCATCAGTAGCACGTCCGCGTCTACAGCCAGTGCTCTGGCTAAACCGACGCGCTGTCGCATCCCACCTGACAGCTCATGTGGAAAACTGTTTTCGAACCCCTGAAGGCCAACTTCAGCGATGTAATTAGCAGCAATCTCATCTCTTTCATTTTTCGCGACGCCGCGCATTTCGAGCCCAAAAGAAACATTTTTGATGACCGAAGCCCACGGCATCAAAGCAAAATCCTGAAATACAAATGCCCTGTCTGGCCCAGGTCCTGCTACTGCTTTTCCATTCACTCTGACTGTACCAGAACTTGGCTCGAGCAATCCAGCAATTATTTTTAACAGCGTCGTTTTTCCGCAACCAGAAGGACCAAGCAGTGAAGTTAACTGCCCGCGAGGAAATTCTAGGGACATATCCCTCAACGCTTCGACTTCACCATAATTTTTAGATAAATTGCTCACAGAAACAGCAACATCGTTGGATGATTTGTCGACCTTTGGATCGATTACGTTAGTCTGAGATGTATCCACGTTGATTTCCTCTGAATAGAACAGTTTCAAGTTTGTCTAAAAGATTTAGAAATATAACCGACAGCACAATTATCGAGAATATCGCAGCATACATAGATGCATAATCGGCAATCGAACGACTATAGGTGATTATATCCCCAACGCCGGTGGGAGTAATTTTTAACTCGGCAAGTATCGCTCCAATAAAGCCTGCGGACACACCAAGGCGTAAACCTGCGAAAATAACAGGTGACGCAGCGGGTATGACAATCCGCAAAATGACTTCGAACTTCGAAGCAAGAAATGATGTTCCCATTTCTTTGAGTGATTTTGGAGTATTTTTTACAGCGCCACTGGTATTCAGTACAATTACCGGCATTGCCATGATACAAACGACGATCACTTTCGATGTCAGCCCAATGCCGTACGCTAAAACAAGTAAAGGTATCAGGGCTGCCAGCGGTGCCGCCTGCATTACTATGAAAATCGGTGAAAACAACCAATCAAAAAATTCGCTTAATCCCACCCAGATTCCCACTGCAACGCCAAAGATCGCGGAGATGACAATCCCTATGATAAGAGGTCGCAATGTTTCACCGTATGCGGACATCAATGTACCATCAAGTGTCATATTTATAAGAGCGCCCATCGACTCTAGAAAGGTGGGAAATGCATAGCTAACCGGTATTCTGCCAGCTACTTCCCAGGCAATGCATAGTGCTAATGCTGATAAAAATTTAAGAAGAAGAGCTCTGTTTTTCATGATCTCACTCACTGAGGAATGCGCCACGCAATTTGCATGCGTGGCGCGCAAAACTTATTGTGATGCTTTATCCAATGGTTTTAGATACCAGAAATCTTCAATATTCAGATCGCTAGCGCTACCTTCAAGTTGACCTGCAGCAGAATACCACTCCATATCCGCCTTAGCAGCTTTTCGACCGCCTCCAGCAGCATCGTACAATCCACCCTCAACGGCATCAGCATAGAAGCCATCTAGTTCCGCTAGAATTTCTGCAGGTAATTGTCCAATTGGTCCATCTGGATTTGTTTCACGACGGATTATAGTGGGATCTTCATGCATATCACGCCAAACTGACAACAAAGCCGACACGAAAATATCAACATCAGCCTCGTTGTTCTTGATCCAATCTAAATTGCCGAAAAGTGCTTCGTCGCTGGCCTCGACATCAAACATTTCAAGAACATTGAAATTAGAGCCAGCTTCACTTCTCATCAGTTTATTTTTATTGGACAAATCGATGATTGTTGCATCTGCACGCCCACCGAGCAACGCCGCAACCCTGTTTGAAGAGCCCGGCACGTACGACCGTTCGCCAAATTTCATATTCAATCTATCTTCGATAACGTTAGCAATGGAGTCAGTGCCGCCCCCACGCGAATGCAATAAAATTGGCTCGCCGTTTAGATCTGATAGATTCGAATATTTTTTTGTCGTAACAGGGAAAAACTTCAACTTTGATAGCTGAAAAATTATCCTAAGGGGCGCTTTAGAACGCTGCATTGCAGCATAAGGCGTTCCAAACCCGATGTCCATTTGACCACTTAACACTGCTTGAATTGCAAGCTCTTCATCCGAAAAGGCAGTCCATTCGTAATTAAGACCATTCGCCTTCGCACGATCTAACGCAACGAAGAACGCCGCTAGTTCATCTGAGGGCGGCTCTGCAAGTGCGATCTTTATAGTATCTGCATATGCGCTCGCCGCCAAAACAGATGCTGCAAAAGGGGCAAGTATTAAGCCCTTAATTTTTTTCTTCATGAACTTTAACATTTAATCCTCCCTTGGATTTTATTGATTTTTAGTGCAGTTTTTACTGCCAGCCTGCGCTTAGTATTCTTCTTAGCTCTCCCCAAATAATCTCTGTGAAACGGAATAAAGATGTGTCCGCATTAACGTTGCAGCATCATTGGTGTCTCTTTGTTTAATACTAACGGTAATTTTTTGATGCTCTTCAAAACTCGGGTGACCAAACGCTGGCCCAACCGAACTCCGCTGAACTTTACTCCAAGAAACTGCTCTGCGAATTGTGTTCAAGTATGAAAACATTGAAATGAGGAGAGGATTCTGGGTCGAATTAGCGATAAGGAGATGGAATTTATCATCTGCAATTTCGTATTCATGCCATGTGGAAGCATTCTCAGCAACTTTCATAGCATCTGTAATGCCACGAATATCCAACTCCGTTGCATTGATCGCGGCCTCTTTTGCAATCATTGGCTCCAAAGCTAAGCGGGCTCGAAGCAACTGCACCGGGGTAATATTTTCCGACATTTTCTGAACATCTTCAAATCCGCGTTCAGTCGGCTCCTCAGACAAAAAAGTCCCTTGACCTACTCGCCGCCAAATAACCCCCTCTTTTTCCAGCGTATCGAAAGCACGTCGCAGCGCTGATCTTCCAACATTGAATTTTTTGGTAAGCGCCCTTTCCGATGGAAGCCGGCCACCGGGCACCCAACCACCTTCGGCAATCATCTCCCGCATCAGTGATAGCGCGTCTCTTTTGTCTGGACTTGCCATGTGATCGATATCCAAGCTCCAATGCATCAAATTGGTTGAACCAATTTACATATTGGTAACATTCATTCATGCTATTCGGTCAAATTTCAAGGAAAAAGTTGACTTTTTATATTTCTCGTGAAATTGGTTGAACCAATTATGCAAGAGACCAAAGAGGAAAAATGTCTAATTTCGCAATAGAACCGCCACATCGACCTACCTTACCAATAATAGGCACAGACGAGGTTTTTCCAGTACGTAGAGTATATTGTATTGGAAGAAATTATGCTGCGCATGCTGTGGAAATGGGCCACGATCCAGACAAAGAAGATCCGTTCTTTTTTCAAAAGAACCCCGACAACCTCGATACATCTGGTAACTTTCCGTACCCACCAAAAAGTAGTGACGTACACCATGAAGTCGAGATGGCCGTTATGCTTGGATCAGGTGGACGTAACATTTCAGTGCAAAATGCTTTGACATGCGTTTACGGGTATGCCGCATCGCTCGACATGACTCGACGCGACTTGCAGGGCATACAAAAAAAGTTGGGACGGCCATGGGAAATTGGAAAGGCTTTTGAATCATCAGCACCGATTGGTCCAGTGCATCGAGTATCGGAAGTTGGGCACCTAGACAATGGGTCTATTACCTTAAAGGTTAATGGTGAGACCCGACAAGTGGGTGATCTGAATCAGATGATCTGGAAGGTTCAAGAGCAAATTTCCTATCTTTCTGAGCACTATGAACTTGCCCCAGGAGATGTAATACTTTCGGGCACTCCCTCTGGCGTGGCAGCAGTGGAGAAAGGTGATGTAATGGAGGTAGAAATCTCCGGTCTAAGTAAACTCACCGTTGTAGTTAGCTAACACAACATGCGAATCGGGGCAACCTCACACGATCAGAAACCATCCCAGAGTACGGGGTCATCGCACTTGCTGACTCTTGCTACCTGGGATCATGATCGTGTGATGGCGCTGCATGATGGTCAGGTTACCATTCCAGGGATCAAGTTGCAGAGTGTAATAGAGCCAACCTCTAAACTGTTTCCACTGGCTGTTACTTCAGCACCTTACGACATTACCGAAATGTCAATATCTAGCTACATTCTAGAGGTTTCACGAGGTGTTAGCAATTATATTGCAATTCCAGCTTTTGTAAGTCGCGCCTTCCGTCATTCGGGATACTTTTCACGGAAAGGATCAGGCATCGCTAATCTTGCTGATTTTGCCGGCCGCAGAATTGGCGTTCCAGAATATCAAATGACTGCAGCCCTTTGGATGAGAGGGATATTATCAGATGAATACGGTGTCTCAGCTCAGTGTATTCGCTGGCGCACAGGTGCACTGGATCAAGGCGTCCGTAAAGAGCGCCTGGAATTGGCTTTGCCCGATGACATGACCGTCAATCCGATCACCGAAGGTGAGACGCTGCAAGACCTACTGCTGTCCGGTGAGATAGATGGGCTTTTGGCGCCCAAGCCACCAAAAGCCTTTTTAGATGGCGACGACAGGTTTCAGCGCCTGTTTCCAGATTACGAAGCCGCAGAACAGGCTTATCACGCTAAGACGGGCTATTTCCCAATTATGCATTTGATCGGCGTACGCAAATCATTGGTCCGAGACAACCCAAGTTTGCCAAGAGTTATTTATGAAGGATTTGTCGCATCTCGTGATGCAGCAATTGAACGCTTACGCAAGATATGGCTGGGCAATGCAAATCGGCTATCGCTTCCATGGTTAAATGCGAGCATGGAGCGCACTCTTGCTACACTTGGAACTGACTACTGGAGTTATGGATACTCAGCAAATAAAGCTGAGTTGGACGCCGTTTGCCGTTATTCGGTCGAACAGTTCTTGGCAGAGCGTCGTGTTTCACCCGAAGAACTTTTCCACCATACCGTACTTGAGACTTGAAATGATCCCAGAGCTTTTCCTTGCGGGTCTTGAATGGCCAATTGCTACAGCCCTGATTGGATTCAGCTTTTTAGGATCTTTTATCACAGTTGCCTTTGGCATCGGCGGTGGCGGAATATTGATTGCAGTGTTTGCTACTCTACTACCCGCGACAGCGATAATCCCAGTGCACGGTTTGGTACAACTGGGCTCCAACGTAGGGCGAGCTATTTTGACATTCCGGCATGTGCATTGGCAAGTGGTTTGGGCCTTTCTACTTGGATCATTGATTGGCGTTGGGCTTGGCTCAGTTTTTGTAGTCGACCTGAATGCCGCTATGATTCAATTAGGGGTCGGGATGTTCATTATTTGGTCGATCCTTGCAAAGCCTCCAGCAATTATGAGACGTTCAAGCTGGATAACTGGCGCAATCTCTAGCTTTCTGACCATGTTCTTTGGCGCTACCGGTGCATTTGTAGCTGCCTTCGTGAAGAGTCAACAGTTTGACAAGTTGCGTCACACCGCAACCCATGCAACCCTTATGACTATACAGCACGCACTTAAAATTTTCGCGTTCGGTCTCTTGGGTTTTTCATTCTCACACTGGGCCGGTCTAGTGACACTCTTGATTTTATCGGGATTTCTGGGAACTATTGTAGGACGCCGTGTTTTGCTTCGTGTAGACGACAAATTGTTCCGCTTAACGCTGAATATTGTCCTTGCGGGGATTGCAGCACGGCTAATGTATTCTGGCTTAACCACACTGGTCAACACCGGAAATTGAGGTTCATGAGCACATAATAATAAAAATAGATCTCATCAACAAGGAGGAAAAAAGATGAAAATCAACCGAAGACGTTTTTTACAAACGAGCGCCGCTGTTGGATCTGTTGCGCTCGCGACACCCAATGTATTGCAAGCCGCGGGCTATCCAGATGGTAATATCGAAGTCTATATTCCAACCCGTGAGGGTGGCGGTGCAGACCGCAACTTCCGCGCCTTCTCGAGCGTATGGAAAACGAAGCTTGGCACTGAGTTCGAACCAGGTTTCTACCCCGGTGCATCCGGTCGAGTGGGCTACGAGCTGTACATGGGTAAAGCGAAGCCAGATGCATATAGCTTGATTTTTGGAAACATGGGCCCCGAGGTTCTGAATTGGGCTGTCCAGGAGCCAACTTTTGACGTGAATGATTACGTATATTTTGGCCAAGTGGACAAAGATCCATGCTGCCTATTTGTGGGTGCGCAAAGCTCGCTGAAGACCATGGATGACATCATTTCAGAGGGTAAAAAGCGTAAGTTGAATGTTGGCACCTCACGCATGGCACACCCGGCTTCCATAGGCCTTCTGGCGCTAGGTGAAAAAGTCGGAGTAGAGTTTAACCTAATCCCACTGTCAGGCGGCAAGAATACAGTTGCTGGTGCAGTGACCGGAGAGGTAGACTTCTCAGTTCTCACCTCAGGTTCAGTTATCGCTGCAGGAGATGCAGTAAAAACCTTGCTCGTATTTGGCAACAACGTCGTAGGTGAAGCTCTGGACAATGCGCCAAATATAAATGATGCGTACGATATGGACTTGCCCGAAATGTTGTCGGCACGCGCATTTGGCATCCACAAAAAGGCGATCGACGATTACCCTGACCGCTTTGAAGTTCTCAATTCAACCTTCAAGGCTACCTTCGAAGACCCCGCCCTAATGGAAGCTTACATCGCTTCAAAAGGCCAACCTGCATACTTACAATATGCGGGTTTAGAGGAATGCGAAGCATTTAAGCAGGCAATGCTAGAAATGGGCGCGCGCTTTAAGCCACTTCTGACCGGCGCATAAAAACATGACTAGCGGCATTCAAGCCGCTAGTCCGCCAAGCGGAGATAGTACATGAAATCAGAAGATAAAGAACACCTTCGTCAGTTAGGCGGAGAGCTGGTAATCCCAATTATGGCGATCACTTTTACGATCTACTATTTTTCCACCATATGGAACTCTCCATGGACAGCGCAGGTCAGCGCATTTCTTGTCGGCGGCATCTTACTACTAGTGTGTGGAATTTTCCTGATCCGCTGTATAAATTGGCTCATGCAAGGCGAAGGATCGCTCGGCTTTGCTAACCTGATTAACAAAGATGACATACGTACGGGAAGGATAGGGCTTATCGCGGCCACTTTTGGATTTTGTATGTTCATAGAGCAGCTCGGCTTTACTCTTGCGACCTTTCTTTTTCTGTCATTAAGCATGGGCATATTAGCGAAAGGACAACGTATTGGTCTAATTATTGGCCTGTCGGCGTTGATCTCTTTGGTCGGCTGGTTGATCTTCGTCGTAGCCTTCGACACAAGATTTCCGCGTGGTTGGTTCGAAACAACAATGAAAGCGATGCTGGCAAATGGGTGAAACTAGTACATTGCTGATAGAGGTTTTTTTTAGTACCCTAGGCTATTGGTGGGTCATAATACCAACGATATTTCTAGGACTAACCGTCGGGGGGATCCCTGGTTTTTCTGCAGCCAATACCATCATTATTCTGATGCCACTCACCCTAGCTATGGACTTGGAAACAGGCATCGTATTTATGGTATCGCTTTATTGTTCGGCGCGAATGGGCGCGGGTATTCCAGCCATACTAGTCAATATTCCTGGCACTGCGGGAGCCGCGGCTACTCCTCTGGACGGTTACCCTATGGCTAAGGCAGGTAAGGGCCAACAAGCGCTTTCAATCTCTTTCGTTTCCTCATGCATTGGCGGTCTTTTGACCACGATTATCGCGCTGGCCACTATGCCAATTCTCGCACGGGTTGGTTTTTACATGCATTCAGTCGAAATGATAGTGATTATGCTTTTCGGTATTTCCCTGATTGCGTCAATCGCAGCACAAGATATGCTCAAAGGGCTTATTGCAGGCTTCTTTGGTTTGATGATCGGATCAATCGGTACGGACGTCGTCTACGCCACGCCGCGTGGTACCATGGGCTTTCTTGAACTTTATGATGGAGTGCCGCTTATCCCAGCATTGGTGGGTCTCTTCGCTGTTTCTGAAGCCTTTATCATCATAGAAAAAAAAGTGATCATAAGCGAGGATGCTGAGCCGCAAAGCCCCAACTGGCACGACACAATTGAAGGCGCTATCGTAGCTTTGAGGCGATGGTGGCACATTGTCTGGACTTCCATCATTGGGTTAGTGATAGGCGTAGTACCTGGCGCCGGAGCATCAATTGCTAGCTTTGTCGCCTATCAGCAGTCGCGCACCTTTTCTAAAACGCCTGATAAATACGGTACCGGTCATCCCGAAGGTCTCATAGCTCCCGAAAGTGCTAATAACGGCGTGACTTCGGGTACATTGGTGCCTCTGTTAGTCTTGGGTATCCCAGGTGGAGCTACAGCAGCGATCATGCTTGTGGTGATGCAGTACCACGGCGTCAGCTTCGGACCCACCCTATTCGAGAACCAGCCAAAAGTGGGCTACGGCATGTTTATGGCAATGGCTATAAGCTATTTGATAATGTTTCTAACCATATTACCGCTCTCAAGGTATATGAGTCGTGTTACCACGATCCCAACAATTTATCTTGCTCCATTAATTATTTCATTTACGCTAGTGGGCGGCTTTGTTCCTCGTGAATACATGTTTGACATGTATTTGGCGCTAGCCTTTGGAGTGCTTGGTTACATAGCGCGGCGCACAGGTTACCATGTTGCCGCGATACTGATTGGGGTGATCCTTGGACCATTACTGGAGCGCTACTTCTTGCTTGCCTTGAAAAAGGCCGATGGTGATGTGTTGACAATCTTTTCTTCCACCATTGGTAATATCTTGTGGGTAGCGCTACTAGTATCGCTTCTGTTGCCGACTTTACTTGAACGTCGCCGCAAGCTCCAAAAACACGAGGTATAGACAAATGACCCAAATGAAGCGTGAGGTAGAATACGAATTATCTCGCAATATCCGATGCCTGGGACGATTGGATATCCCCGGTGGTGGGCAGGTAACAGTGCAAGACGGCTACGCGTACGTCGGCCACATGAAGCCACCGATGGGCACCTCGATTATTGATGTTCGCGACCCAACCAATCCGACGGTAGTCAGCCATGTAACTCCGCCCGATCAATGGTCCCATACCCACAAAGTACGCGTTAAAGGGGATATAATGATCACCAATGTCGAAATGGATCGCCGCCATTTTTTGCGCAAAGGTGAAAAAATCGCAAGCCTCCGTAAGCAAGGGCTAGATGATAGCACCATTGCACTGCAACTGGGTGTATCGCTTTCAGATTTCCCCGAACTGGAAGACGCCCAAACTCGCGGATATCATTCAGGCGGTTTTCGTGTTTGGGATGTAGCTGATAAATCCACTCCGCGCTTGCTTTCTTATGTCAAGACATTCGGCTTTGGTGTGCACAGATTCGATATGGACGAGCGCTACGCCTATATTTCGACCGAAATGGAGGGTTATGTTGGTAATATCTTGGTGGTATATGATCTTGCTGACCCTAGCAAGCCGACGGAAATTTCGCGCTGGCACATGCCAGGACAACACGTCGCTTCAGGAGAAATTCCCACCGGCAAGGGGTATAGCCACCGGTTGCATCACGCAATGCGTGTAGGAGATGAATTATGGGCAGCTGTTTGGCACGCAGGTTTTCGAACCCTGGATGTTTCTGACATCACACAACCCCGTCAAATTGGCTCTTACGTTTTTCCGCAAGCGATACCTGAACCCACGCATACAGTCATGCCATTAACCCAGCTCATAAACGGGCGCCGCTATGCTATTGCGATCGACGAAGAGCATGACCACAAGCCCGGCCGCCTGCATGGCTTCGTGTGGGTATTGGATGTTACCGACATAAACAACATGGAAGCTGTCGCAGCATGGGACCTGAGCGAACGCGCAAGCCCATGGGTTGGCGAACCTGGGATAAGGTTTGGTGCACACCAATATCGAGAAAAACTCGACGGCACGCTCGTTTATGCCACTTGGTTTGCAGGCGGACTGCGTGTGCTAGATCTAGCAGATCCTTTGTCTCCTGTCGAAGTTGCTCACTACATGGTAGAAACTCTTGATGGCAAGCCTCCACAGTCAAATGACGTTGACGTCGATGACAACGGTTTGATCTATTTACTCGATCGCAACACCGGACTCGATATATTGGAGATGACCCTATGAACGATAACCTTCTCCCGCCTAGTGTTGATCCAAACATAAAGGCCCTTGGCATACGACACGTAGTCGCTCGCAACGAGGCCTCAACGCAAACTGTTATTAGGGTTCGCGAGCATGTATTGGTTAGCGACGAGAAAGATACCGACACCGGCCCTACACCACTCGAAATGTGCCTTGCCTCTTTGTTGGGTTGCGAAGGCGTTATTATCAACAGGTGCGCGCAGGCAATGAGTTTTGAGTATACAGGTGTCGACATAGAAGCTAGCGGCGAGGTGGACCAGCGTGGCAGCCGCGGCGTGGTGGGCATACGCCCCTATTTCAATTGGGTCCGTCTCAATATCAGTATACACACAAATGAACCAAAAGAGCGTTTAGATCGTCTGAGTCGCAATGTTGAATTCCGCTGCCCAGTAATGAATTTATTCCGTTCTGCTAATGTTCAACTGGATGTGAACTGGAAGCAGGTAGCCATATGACGCTAACCCTGCAGATAAATGGTAAACAATTCGTCACTTCTTGTAACCCCGAAATACCCTTGGTCTATGTACTGCGCAATGATTTAGAACTGAAAGGCAGCAAAATCGGGTGTGGACTGGAACAATGCGGCGCATGTGCAATACTTGTAGATGGCAGGTTACAGCTAAGTTGCAATGTTCCTGTATCCTGGTTTGAGGGTCGCGAGATAACTACTATCGAAGGATTGCGAGAAAATAAAATTGGCAAAAGGGTCCAAGATGCCTTTATTAAAACTAACGCTGCCCAATGCGGTTATTGCACGGCTGGGATGGTGATTGCAGTTACCGCCCTCCTCCATATAAACCAAACACCCACAGAAGATGAAATTAAGACCACACTCGCGCCGCATATTTGCCGCTGCGGCGCACACCCCCAAATACTTGAGGCTGTGAAACTTGCAGTAACAGTATCATGAGCATTAAGTCCTATCCTATCATTTCCGATTGGCTATGTCTTACTAACGGGAAACTGCAACTACGCACGGGAAAAGTAGATATTGGTCAGCGCATTTCGACGGCACTCGTTGGTATAGTTCATCAAGAGATGACCCTTTCTGACAGCTTAATAAGTGTACAGCCCGTAAGTACGCTAAACAGCCCTGATGAAGGGATGACCTCGGGCAGTAACTCAATCGAACAATCTGGACACGCTTTGAGACTGGCCTGCGCAACTTTGAGAAATTCAGCAATCGCCTACATTTGCGCACAACTGGGCGGACAACCGAAAGATTGGATTCTTGAGAATGGTGAATTCACCAGACCAGAAACAAACATGCCAATTTTACTCATAAATATTCTCGCAAAACTAGATTTTGATTTGCCTATTGATCCTTATGCAGAAATTCGCACCATCGAAGCTGCGCATGGTTTGTCAATGCGAGGGTTACCTGAACTAGTTGAGGGGCGGTATCAGTTTCTGCACGATCTCAGCTTACCCGAAATGGTCCATGCACGTATTGTGCGACCTCCAAATGCAAAAGCCAGCCTGCGCGGATTTCGGAAAGAAATCGCTACCAGATTGGAAGCAGAGTGTATTCATATTTTGCACGATGGTAGCTTTTTAGCAGTCTCCGGATCTTGCGAATGGTCAGTTGTTCGCGCCGCTCAACGGCTTTTTCAAGCCTGCGAATGGGATCTAGGTGAGGGACTAGAAGAAAGCCCCGTTCAGGAATGCCTTAATCAAGAAAACGCCATACGATTTTTGGTGAAAGACGGAAGACCATTAGAAGGCCAAGCAATCCCTGAGAATTTATCTGCACCTACACATCAAGCCCGCTACGAACGTCCATTTACAATGCACGCTTCACTCGCGCCATCATCTGCATGTGCTTTGTGGGACGGCGAAAAGCTTTGGATTACGACACATAGTCAAGGTATTTATATCTTACGCGAAAGTATCGCTGAAAGCCTTGGTCTGTCACTTGATCACGTTATCCTGGAATTCATGCCAGGATCAGGTTGTTACGGACATAACGGAGCCGATGACGCTGCCTTCGAAGCTGCTTTAGTGGCCATGAGCCGCCGCAATACTCCTGTATTGCTAAAGTGGAACCGCGAGGATGAACATGCATGGGAACCTTACGGTCCTGCCAGTGCAACTGAATTAGCTGCCGTAGTGACACCAGAAGGTCAGATAACCGCCTTTTCCGCAGAAGCCATAGGAGGAACTTTTCGTGGGCGACCGCGTAGTGGTGCAGATTTAGCTGGGCCTGCTAAGCTTTTAGCAAATCATTTTCGCTCAACAAAAATTGGCCCGCACGACGGTTCACCCAACATGAATCGCCATGGTGGATTACATCGAAACTTGGTTCCAATTTATGATTTTGGAGAAACACGTTTTGTCAAAAATCTTGTAACGACAATGCCACATAGAACTTCGGCTCTTAGATGTCTGGGTGCAGCTCTCAACATCTTCGCGATCGAGAGCTTTATAGATGAAATCGCAACGGGCCAAGGTCTTGACTCATTTGAACTACGGAGGGCACATCTTCATGATCCTCGTGCCATACTGGTACTAAATCGCCTTGAACAGGAACTCCGCACACGGGTCTTAGTGAGTGGTTCTGGGCGAGGTATTGCCTACGCACAGTACAAGAATGAAATGACAAGGGTCGCTGCTGCAGTGGATCTAACCATCTCTGATGCGGCTCAGATACAGATCCAAAGCATTCTGCTTGTTGCTGATGCAGGTCGAATTGTAGATTCGGACGGTCTACAAGCGCAGCTGGAAGGTGGCGCTTTGCAAGCTATTAGCTGGGCACTATTCGAAAAAGTTACCTGGGACAAAGATGGAGTGATCTCTCGGGACTGGAACAGTTATCCAATTCTGCGGTTTCCAGACGTGCCAAAAATCGAAACCATTCTCCTTAATCATCCCACCGGGAAATCTCTAGGTGCTGGCGAGGCCTCGCCAGGACCAGTATTAGCTGCAATAGCTAACGCAGTCGCAGACCTAACAGGGCTGCGAGCACGCAGCTTACCTATGACCCCAGATTCACTGAGAACCTTAGCACTAAGTTAAAGTGATATTACTGATCCATTGATACTCACAACCCCTGAACTGGAACTCAAAATTCACCAACTATAATTTTAGTAACCTTGTCTGAGCATGGTTAGCTTATTGTTCGAAAGTGGATAATTTGTTAAATATCCTAAGCGGAATGCGATTAATCTTTATATGAATTCATGGCCTCAACAGGTTGTAAACAAAGCGTGCACATCTGATACCCCGCAAACACAAAAATAGTGTGCGTTTGGTTTGTTTTTGAACTGCATTCAGATTCAGCCCAGCCCTGTCAGGGGCTGAGCCTTTTCTTTCTTGGGCCACCCTACCCCAACCGTTTCCGCTCCACATAGACCCTCAACCATGCCCAGTAGTGCGCCTGATTGCGGAAGCCTTGGGCCTGTGCTGCCAGGTCCTTGGCTTGGTCGGTTGGAATGCCACCCTCGTGGATGTGGATGGCCACCCTTTCCTCAAACGCTTCGATATCAGGGATAAGGGCTGGGTCTGCGATCGTGGTTGGGCTCATGATGTGCCCTCCCAGTCTGGCAAACGGATACCATCCACAATCTCCCGCTTCTGAGCATCACTGATGCCCCCTGAGTAGAGGGCATAGGTGAGCTTGTTGGCAGACCGTGCCGTGTGATGGCCCACCAGGGTTGCTGTGTAGTGCTCTGGAACACCTCTCCGTTCACACTGAGTGATGAACCACTTCCTTGTCGAGTGGAACACGGTGCCAGTGAGTGTGGGATAGGTTATGCGGAGTTTCGCATAAGCCTTCACTACCTTGTCCACACTGAGCGTTGGAAATAGCCTGCCCTGCTTTGGCAGGGATGTATCCAGCAGCTGCTCTAGCTTGGCATGAAGTGGCACCTCCCGTTCTGCGGCTTTTGACTTCAGCTGTCGGTGCTCGTTGGGTTGGATGCAGATGAAGCGCCCAAGGTTTCCTTTGCTGATGATGTCACCTGCCATAAGCCCGCAGATTTCTCCTGAGCGCATCCCTGTCAGCAGGCCAAAAAGAAGGGCGCTCGAGAGCACCCTGTCTTTTGCTTGCAACAGCGTCACCACCTGTTCATCCGTCAGGACCTTGTGAGGGGAGACCTCTGGCTTTTCTCTGATGGTAAGATGTTCCCACGGGTTGGTACTGAGTTCCCCCTGTTCCACGCACCAATCAAGGACCTGCAGCATATGCATCCAGATCCGTGCTTGGGTTTGCGGTGCCAAGGTATCCCCTGGTTCTAGCTCTGCCGAGAGTTTGGCGAGCTGGGTTAGCGATGCTGTCTGTCCTTCGCTGTATTTTCGGACATTCGGGGACAGCTGGGCAATCAGGGTGCGCACCTCCCTGCCCTGTGCTTGGGTGATGTCGCCAACCTTGGTCGTGCCCAGATGAGATACCAAGAGCTCTGCCGCAAACCTGATGGCCTTGTAACTGCCAGGGCGAAGCCGTTCTGACTGACACTTCAGGTACTCTTTTGCAACCTCGGCTAGCCTCCTATAACCCAATAGATGAACAGGCTGATATCTAGGACGCTCAATGCAAGGTCTAGGATCTGCAGCGGCACCACAGGCATTGAGAATGACGGTACTAGCTTGGCCAGTGTTTGCAGATACATGCTGTTCTGCCTCCTTTACGACGTTTGT
>Ga0255774_10002001_pt1 | contig 15895 bp, 27 predicted proteins | sample 101ome_17_FD_179972 | JGI IMG/M metagenome (GOLD analysis project Ga0255774, IMG submission 179972) | Coastal salt marsh microbial communities from the Groves Creek Marsh, Skidaway Island, Georgia - 101407AT metaG (version 2) | ecosystem: Environmental > Aquatic > Marine > Intertidal zone >...
AGTCGACGAAAGTATCCGTTGTAACTTTCTATTACTGTTTGAGGTGATGCGTCGAGGTGGCCTTTAACCATATAGAAAATTCTGTATTCTTCTTTAAGGTCGTTTCTCAACATACTGTATTTACAAATATTAAAAATGTAGGCGCTAACATAAAGTTAAAACGCCTCATTGTATCCTTCAAAAATACATTGTTTATAAATTTTGTTTGCTTGCTTTACAGGACACTCAAGTTGATACAAAAACTCTGCATCATCATAATAATCAATATACGCAATATCTTTTTTGCGTCTAACTTCAAACGCAATACTTTTAGTACCACTGGTTAGTATCATATTTTTTGCTTCTATCTTCATGACAATGCCTTTACTAATTGGTCTGCTTCTTCTTCTGTAACAATCATTCCTGCTGTGTAATATTTCAAAGATTCTGCTGCTTTTTCATCTCCTTGGATAACACTAACAACATAATTCATTGCATCTACAAATTCTGCAATTTGATGTACTACAGATTCATCTACATTTTTTACAACACAAATTGCAGTATCTTCGCAAACATAAATTCTACTCATTCCAATTGGTGTGGTAATCATATTACACTAGCCTCCAATACCTGTTGCAAATTCATATCTATCATATCATCGTCTAATTGTATAAGCCTTGTATCTGGAATGGTAACATCTTGATTATCTCCTAGATAAATCAATAGATCAGACATTGTAATGTCATGTCCTAATTGATGTGCAATCCAAATCTGGCTCATTATTAAAGCATTTTGAATTTTATTTTTGTCTTTAATTTGCTTTTCTACTAGCCATTTAATTGCTTCCTCTTTTGCATCATTATATAATACAACACGTTCGCCTATTGATTTAAGATAGTTTTTTTCACTCATGTTCGATCTTTTTGCTCTTGTATTTCTTTTCTACGTTCTACAATCAACTGTTTCATGTCGTTGAGAGCTTGACGAGCACGAACAGCACTGACTTTTACACCTTCTTGTTCGAACTTTTCGCTCTCTTTAACATAAGTTGCAAAAGCAACTTTGAGTTGATCATGTATTTCACTCATTACCGATAATGTGCTCGTATATTTCTTTCCACTTTACAACTTTTTTCATTCCAACAGGAACACTATAATGCATATTAAATCCGTGTTCAATAAGAATTGGTTGTAGCCCTACATTCAAACCTGCAATAGCATTTTCCATTTTGTCTTCAATCCAATAAAGACCTGTATCTGCATAATTATCATCCAAATATTCATCTTTATCTGCACCTGTATCTAAACAAGTAAGTTTACTAAATGCAGTAGGACCAAATAGTTTTTCAAGATTCATTTTTCGTAGTTTATAGGCACTCTCATCAAGGCTCAAACTTGTTATACAATGGAAAGTATAACCGTGTTCTTCATGCAACCGTTTTACATAATACATACTATCACGCAAACTAGGAAGAAATCCAATTGCAGCACTTTCGTTAAAAATTCTGCATTTCTCTTTGGCGTCTTCCTTTGTAATTCCAAAACGTTCGCCAATGTCATAATAGCGATTGCCCTGCTCTATTTGTTTGTAACCGTGTTGCTCCATCCAGCAACAAAATGCATATTCCCAGTTTAGTAAGACGCCATCTGCGTCAGTCAAAATGATCTTGTTCATAATTTGCCTTTCTAATTGCCTATGTGTTATAATAGTATATTATTGTTAGTTTGTCAAGCCTCAACATATACAGTTGATGCTGAACTTGTTATTTGACCATTATTACACGAAACTGTTTGACCAATAAATGTTACAAGTTTGTTCACTGCATAAACAGTACTATTTCCTGTTCTAACCGATCCTGTATGAGGAAGACAAACAATTGTTGTTCCTCCTTCGCCATCTGGTACTGGAGTCGGAACATCGTGTGATACAGTGGGATCACCTATTCGTGCAACTAGTTGATTTTCAGCAAACACTGAGCCTTGCCCATTACTAAGGGTGGTTGTGGTATCGCACGAATGTCCTGTTGTACAACTATCAGTTTTTCTTGCTACTAAACCACCCATAAATTTATCCTGGCATTGCTAGTCCTGTGGTTGCCTGTGTATATTGACTTGCCATATCTGACTGTGTCTTTACAACAAACTGAACTACACTTTTATTTACCGCAATATTTTGTGCAGGATCTGCTGTTAGCAACCACGGTCCTAGTCCAAAGCCGCCACCATTTTGCATCAATGCCATAGGTTTAGTTACTGTGAGTGTTTTGTCGTTTTCTTCTACGAAACGTGCTACAACTTCTTCACCTGCACTTGTACGGAAAGTGATTGTGTCATTCTTTTTATATGGTGCTTCAATCAACATTATAATGAGTATCCTGTTCCTGTGTAGTTAGTGTCTTCGATATATTTTATAAATTGTTCGTAGCCACCAATCTTTTGTCCGCCTACAACAATCTGTGGAAAGGTACGTGCTTCTGGAAACTCTGTGAGAACTGCTTCTCTATCAAAGTCTTTGCCCATTTCTAAATATTCATATTGATAGCCACGCTGTTCGCAAAGTGCCTTTGCTTTTGTGCATGATGGACATGCTGGTTTACCCCAAATGTGTATCATAGTGAAAATCCTTTAAATGTGTCTGTGCTCACATCCTGCTTTGTACCACCTGATACATATGATGTGATTTCTGTTTCTTGTGGAGCCACTTGTACATCAGCACCTGAGATCCACTTCTGTGTCCACGGCAACGGATTGTTGCGTGTGTTTGTGTATGGACCTTTTAGATCCACATTCTGCATACGCTTGGCCGCAATGTATTCCACATACTCTCCAAGCAACTGCGAATTCAATCCAATCATCGAACCGTCTTTGAACAAATAGTCTGCCCAAGCCTTTTCCTGTTCAACAGCATCTACAAACATTTGAACACAGGCTTCTTGTGTTTCCTCTGCAATTTTGGTGTAGTCCGGATCATCTTTCTTCAACAACTTCAATAGCATTTGTGTGCTTGCTAGGTGCAAGTTTTCGTCACGTGCAATCAGTTTGATAATCTTAGCATTGCCTTCCATTTTCTTAAGTTCGGCAAATGCCCAACTACAAGCAAATGAAACATAAAAACGCACACCTTCTAGGATGTTCACGCTCATAAGTGTGAGCCAAATGTTTTTCTTTAGTTCATATAAATCAACTTTGACTTTCTTGCCGTTGATTGTATGTGTGCCTTCTCCAAGCAAGTTATAATAGCCTGCTTGTTCAATCAAGTCATCGTAGTACTTTGAGATATCACCTGCACAATCTACAATTTCTTCAATGTCTAACATTTCATCAAAGATTTTACTTGGATTGCTGTACACGTTACGAATGATATGAGTGTAACTACGACTGTGAATAGTTTCACTGAATGTCCATGTTTGAATCCAGTTTTCTAGTTCTGGCAATGATACTACAGGACCAAATGCTTCCACTGGTGCACGACCTTGCACACTATCTAATAGAATTTGACGCTTGAGATTACTTGTAAAAATATGCTGTTCGTGGTCAGTTAAACCTTTGAAGTCTTTGGCATCTTTATAGATGTCTACTTCTTCAGGACGCCAAAAAAATCCTAACTGTTTGTCTGTCAAACTGTCAAAACTTTTATACTTTAGCGTATCATAACGCTGGATTGTGGGACCGCCTGTCGGGTCTAAAAACGCCAATACCTCTGTATGGTTGGCACGATTTTCTACGTCAAATACGCTCATAATATTCCTCTCTCTGTATGTGTTAAATTATAATTGGGTCAGGCCCGTTTGTCAATCTTAAATTACGCAACTTTCACACGCCTCATCATCTTCAATGTGATAGCCATTTGTTTGCGGCTCTTCTGCTTCACCAACAAGTTTGCTCACGTCTAGTTCGCCTTGCCCGTCATGCGTGTTAAAGTAGTATAACTGTTTGCCACCGTATTTGTAGAACATCAACATATGTTGTAACATCAAGCTCATAGGAATCTTTTCATCTTCAAAGTAGATTGGATTGTAACTTGTGTTTACGCTAATGCCTTGATCAATATACTTTTGTAGCACTGCCATAATTTTGATATAACCTTCTGGGCTACGCTGATCCCAAAGTAGATCATATTTGTTCTTTAGTCGTTTGTATTCTGGCACAACTTGTTTTAGTACACCGTGCTTAGATTGCTTAACTGAAATAAGCGAACGTGGTGGTTCAATACCATTTGTAGCGTTTGCAATTTGCGCACTTGTTTCTGCTGGCATCAGTGCCATCAGTGTTGAATTGCGAATACCTGTAGCTTTTAGTTGCTCACGTAGTCCTGCCCAATCCATACGCTCTTGATGTGGAACCAATTCATCTAAATCTTTTTTGTATGTTTGGTTTGGTGTAATACCGTGTCCGTATTTCGTTTCCATAACGCCCGGAATAGCTCCTTGCTCTGCTGCTAGGTCTGCACTTGCTTTGATTAGATAGTAACTCCATGCTTCTGCATATTCGTCAATCAAGTTTAGTCCATCTGCATCGATGTCTTGATATGTTAAGTCGTGCTTGGCCATCCAGTACGCAAAGTTAATAATACCAACACCGATAGGACGGCGTTTTTCTGTAGATAATTGTGCTGCTAAAATTGGATATCCTTGATAACTCAATAGTGCATCTAATCCACGAACTGCTAGTGTACACGCCTTTTCAAAGTCTGCTGGTGTACGCACATTTCCCCAGTTGATAGCACTCAATGTGCATAGGCTGATTTCACCTTCTGGATCGTTTAGATCTTTTAGCGGCTTGGTTGGCAAGTCAATTTCTGCACAAAGATTTGATTGTCTAATAGGTGCCACGTCTGGCAAGAATGCTCCGTGGTCGTTTGCGTTATCAACGTTTTGTAAGTAGATGCGTCCTGTGTTTTTGCGTTCTTCCATAAACGCACCGAACAATGCTGCTGCCGGAATAGTTTTCTTACGTATACTTGTTTTACGTTCTGCTGCTTCGTATAGCTCACGGAACTTGTCTTGGTCAGCAAAGAACGCTTCGTATAGCCCTGGTACGTCACTTGGCGAGAACAGTGTAATGTCTCCGCCTGTAATCAGTCTTTCATACATCAGTTTGTTAAACTGCACACCATAATCCATATGACGCACACGGTTTTCTTCTGTGCCTTTGTTGTTCTTAAGCACCAGCATGTCCTCTACTTCTAAATGCCAAATTGGATAGTAGATTGTTGCTGCTCCGCCACGCACACCGCCTTGACTGCATGATTTTGTTGCTGCTTGGAACATTTTGTAAAACGGAATAATACCTGTGTGATAGGCATCGCCTTTGCGTATTGGGCTACCAATAGCACGTATTGAACCGCCGCCGATACCAATGCCTGCTTTTTGACTTACGTACTTAACAACACTTGCGCTAGTAGCATTGATACTATCAAGGCTATCGTCAGTTTCAATAAGAACGCAACTGCTGAACTGTCTCTGCGGAGTTCTGACCCCGGCCATAACAGGAGTGGGTAGACTAATATCATGTAAACTAATAGCGTCATAGTAATCTTTTACCCATCTTAATCTAGTCTCCTTTGGATAACCTTGGAATAATGTTGCTGCGATTAGAACATAGCACATCTGTGGTGTTTCAAAAATTTCACCTGTTACTCGATTCTGACACAAGTACTTACCACGCAACTGCTCCATAGCAACATAGGTCAAGTTCTCATCACGCTCGTGCTTTACAAAGCTGTTGATCTTTTCCCACTCATCATCATCATAGTATGTGATCAGCTCTGGATCATAAAATCCACGTTCTGTATTACGCTCTACCAACTCTTTTACTGTGCATGGCTCGTAGCCGTTGTAAACTTCTTTGCGCAATGCATAATTGATCAGTCTACCACCTACAAACTGATAGTTGGGTGTTTCTTCACTGATAAGATCTGCTGCTGCTTTGATCAGTGTTTCTTGGATTTCACTGGTCTTCATACCATTGAAGAACTGAATTTGACTCTTAATTTCTACCTCGCTTGGACTGACGCCTGTAATATTTTCTGTAGCATAAAAAACAACTTTGTGTAATTTTTCGATGTCTAACGGCTCACGGCGTCCGTCACGCTTGGTAACTTGAATCATATTTTTATCCTTTATTTTTTAGTTATCAGGTATTTATTAATAGGTAGGTAGTGTATCGTATCGCATTTGACATTCCAAAGTTGGTAAATCATTTGTGTCAACGCTCCTATCATAATAGTATCCTATTGCTTGATTGTCAACAAAAAGAAGATACTTCATTGCACTTTCTTTTTTGTCTAGTACAATATGTATCTCAAAAGCACTCTGGGAAAAACGGTCAGTTAACTGTAATGTATAATAAATTGCAAGAATTTTTGTAAATTCACAGTAGGTGTTTTCTTTGAGCAACTCCCAAGGATCTGGCCATGTTGTCTTGTCATATGGATCAGCAGCAATGTTACTGATAGGCACATTGTTCCAAAAATAAATTACATCCAATAATGGATTTTCTGCTGTTTCTAATTGTTCGCGAAAAGCACGCCAGAGTTTGATTCTGTCAAATAAATTTTTATCAACCATTATGCTATATATTTGATTGTGAATTCTAGCTCATCGTCAACTGGAGATAATGCATCAATAATAGTATTGAATACATTTAAATGGATTTCATTTGCGTTACTACCTTGGAAAGAACTTCCTCTAATACCAAACACCAATAGTCCAGCTTTACTAGGGTTACCGGTGAAGATGTAATCTTCGTTGAAACTCACTGCATCGGTGCCACCAAACAATTTGTTGTACAAAATTTTGATAGTACCATTTTGATATACAGGGCCTGGATCAGTATCTGCTTTATAAAAATATTCAAGCTCAATAGTGCCACGATCAGCATCAGCAGGTAACCGAATAATTGTCTCACCATCAGTGCTGACATCACTTCCTGTTGCTAAAACTGGACCAATTGAGCGTCTAGCTGGAAAACTCAAAGTAACACGTTTACTGCCTTTTACTTCTGGTAGGTAATCTTGAGAGAAGTAAAGCGGATCAACAGTCAACTCTTGTGTGCGTTGAAAGTAATCATTTACACTGCTGTTATCATCTGCATCTCTGTAATCAGCATCTGCAAGTTGGTTTGCTAAATCATTACGAAAGAAATTGATAACTGGAGTAACAACTACACTAGCACTATTGTCTCTACCAACATTTAAGAATGTGTTACTTTCACTTCTATTAAAATTACCGTTACGAATATAAATGCCTTCTTTGTCAACAGCATCAAAAACGTAATCTTTTACTAGAGTGTGTTTTGCACCTAATTGTTTTCCTATTGGTAACACACCAAGTGTATCGCCGCCTAACACAAAACCATAACCGCAAGTGTTAACTTTACCGTTAACAAACTTGTTGTAATTTATATCATAATCACTCCACACTGCACAAGATAGTTCTTGCATTTGTATATTATTAAAAATGTTGTTATCTGTAGTTGCAGTTGCGACAGAACCGTTGGATAGATAAATCCCAATCCAATTACTAGTCGGTAAACCAAAACTATTTACGGCTAGTCCGTTGCCCCAATCACCTCTAATTTTTATATCTTCAAATATACTGTCTTTACAATTTTCAAGTAAAATAGCACCTCCATAACTGGTGTGTTCTAAACTCATACCGCTAATTTTGATGTTTCTAGCCATGTTAGTCGAATCAGTTGTGCTAGGATCTGCATATGATCCCGGTACGCTGGTTTCGTTTACAGTTCTAAAAATGTGTGCTGGCGGATTGCTTGCATTACTGGTTATAGTTGTTTTATCTATACCATCACCAACCAATGTAGCATAAGGAGGTATTCTCAAACCATCGCCGCCAATTACATATTCACCAGCTGGAAAAAACAATTTAATACGACTTTTTGCAAGTCCTTTTGATGCAGGGTTTAAAAACAGTTGATCAATTGCTCGTTGTATTTTAACCGTTTGATCATCTGGGCCGCTTTCTACACCAAAATCTTTAATACTTACAATATCATCTAGTTTTTCCTGTAGTGTTCTTTCAACTGGAGCACTAATTGCTTCGCCTGTTTGTATCTCTCCACGTCTGTATGCATAATCACCTGCTGTGGTAAGCAGGTCATCTGCTTCAGTTAAGATTTTTGTATTACCAACTTGTGGCGCACCTTCTGATGCTGCACCGTTACCAATGTAAAGTTCTTGGGTATCAATTGCCCAACCTAACTCACCTGATGCCAATTGCGGCAAACCTGTTCCTTGATTTTTTCTACCACGTCTGTGTTGAATACGAGATATCTGTACAACGGCCATGTGTTACTCCTAGTAATGCTAGTAGTATTTAGCCATTCTTTTCGTAATACTGGCGGCACCTATTCCACCATTCTTGTTCCCATTCTGCAAACTCATCCGGCCACAAGTCAAACTGTTGATACTCTCCTGCACGACTGCACATAAAGATATGTCCTTCACGTATATCTGTGCCATGCACTTCATTGTGTGCAATTGCATAAGCTGTAAGTTGTAGGAAATAATCTTCAACCCATTCTAATTTCTTAGGCTTGTTCGTTTGCTTAAAATCCATGATGCAAGGCTGACCTTTGTATACACCTACAAGGTCAGTAGTTCCTGCATAGATATTAGGAACATAAAGGGGAACTTCGCTACCCCAAATTTCATCAACATCGTCCATAGCATGAACTTTAATTTTGGTAGCCATCATATGTGCTTGCTGTGCATAAGGATTGCTACCAGGCGTAGGCCATTCACCAAACTCAATATAGTCCTCAAGATACTTGTGCATCCTAGTACCTACACCGCTTGCTTCGGTTACAATCTCTTGTGCTTTCTTTTCACCTACACGCCTTTTCCATTCTATAAGGTGTGTCATGTCTTTTGTATTGCTGAGGATAGTAGTAACACTGGCTACTGGTGCGCCACCTGGTGCTGCATAACGGCGCTTGCCATCTACTTCTACACGTTTTAATTTTTCATACGTGTACTTGGGTTTGATTAAAGTCATATGTTATGTTAACATTAAAGGTCTGATAAGTCAACAGCGTTTTTAGCCATTTGTCCTACAGTGTCTCCACCTTCGCCGCCTTGTGGTAGTGCGTCTACACTATCACCTTGGAAGTTGATTTCGTCTTTGTTGAAGTTTTTGATAATCTTTTTCAGTTGTGGATCACTGTTGTAGTTCATAGCAAACGTTTCGTAACTGAATGCTTCTACGCCCATTCCTGCCAGCATATCATTTAGTTCATCTACTCCAATAGAGGTTTCGCCGTCAGCTTGTAGCTGCTTCAAAACCTGTATTGTTTTTGGATTAGTATTCTCAGTTACTTTTTTTTTGAAAGTTTGCGAGCTAGGTTACGTGGATCAACACTTTCACGTGTTTCTCTGCCTGCTGGCTCTTCGCCGCCGGCTGCTGCTAGATCAACATCACCTTCTGCTGGCATTGGCTCTGCTGCATCCATGTCGACTGTTGGTTCCATGCCCATGTCATCTGCTGGCATTTCTTCTGCGCCCATTGCTGGAGCAGGAGCACCTTCGCCTGTTAACAATCCAACACCATTGCTTAGGCTTTCACGTGCTTGTTCCATTGCAGTGTATAGTCCTTCTAGTGCTGGTTTCACACCTTGTACGAACTGTGTGCTTTGGTCCACACCCATTTCATCACGGATAGCATCAGCAAGTTCTAGCATACTTTCTGTTTGCATTTCTGCTGTATCTTCCATCCAGTTAGTAACACGATCAACCATATCTTTTGCAGCCATGATAATTTCTGCATTGTCTTCTGCACCTTCACGTACAACAGATTCTTTTGCTTCTGCATCTGCTTTTTTATTACCAGCATCGATCATTGCTTTGATACCTTTAGACTTTTTGTCCTTAGCTGCTTTCTTCATTGGTTCTTTTTTATCACCGTCACCATCAAGATCAATGTAGTCTGGCTTTGATGCTTCTAGCATTTCGTCTTCAATATCACCACGCTCTGAAATTTCAGCATTCAGCACATCCAAGAACAGTTTAGACTTTTGATAGTCATCACTTTCTACAACTGTGTTAAAACTTTCACTCATTTCAATTTGAGACAACTTGGTGCGGATTTTATTACGTGCATCCTGTAGTTGCTCTAGTGTAAAGTTTTCTAATTTAATTCTTGAGCCAAAGCGTTTTGCTAGGCTTTCGTTTAAGCTCTTTGCTGTTACTGGTTTTCCAAATTCACTAATGATCATGTTTGTATTCCTAAAAGGTTGTGTTAAAGTTATTTATCATCAATTGAAGATGATTGCTTCTAATTTTTGGCTTGCTCTATCCCTATGAGCCCTGCTGACTTCGTATCTAACCTGTGCTAAGTCTCTTTTCATTTGATTTGTACTATTTTCCATAGTGTATTCGTAAAACACACAGTCATTATCGTGTTTAGAATATTCTTTATCATATTCTATTACGGTGGTAATATCTTTATCAATGCTGTATTCTTTGGCAACTGCGAGAGCACCCATCTTACTGCCAGCAACGTAGAATTGTTTACTGCTTTCACAATCAAATAGGATATAGCCTTTGTTTTTACTGTAGCGCACCGCTACTTTACCAATACGAATGCTGTTGCCTTTTACCATAGGCAAAGGATTGCGCTTGGTGCCGCTATCAATAAGATGGGCTAGTTTTCTAGAAAGGTTTACGTCCATTTTTCACCAGATACACTTTGTTATTTTCTACAATCTTTGTTATCAAACTTTTCCTAATCAAGTTTTCAATTACGGTTTGCTCTCGTTCAGTAAATTGTTCTGGTATCATCACATCTTCAATCTTATCCAACAACTCTGTTTCCTCATTGGTTGTTTGGATTTCGAAATGTGATATTAAATCATTTAATTTCATTATTTTGATAAAACGTCTATTGCTGTTGATAGATTAGACAACGTTTTGCTTTTTAATGATTGGCTCATTGGCTGTTGTTGTGCTGTACCTTGCGTACCCTGTGTAGCTTGTTGAGCTTTTTGTTGCTGTGCTGCTGCTTGCGCTTGAGGCTTGCTGGCTTGAAGATCAGCAATTTCTTTTTGTAACGCTTTAAGCTGTTCGGTTTTTTGTTTAATGGCATCGTCAATGGCTTTTACAGGATCGTCTCCCATTGGCTGACCGGTCATTGCACCTGCTAATTCAGTAATCTTCATCTGTTCATTGCCTTTACTCTTTTGCTCGCAGGATTCACACGTTTTGTTTTATTTGCTTTTCTAGTTATTCTACTACCTAAACGTGCTTTTGTCAACTTTAATCTTGCTCTTTTCTTTACGTCAGGTGCTGCAAAGCACTGTCCAATATTAGATACTATTCTACCTGCTCTTGAACCTGTGCTGCAACGATACTTTCGCACAACTTTGTTGCCACGTTTGGCCCAGGCCATCTTTTCATTAATATCAAATAATTCTCTAAGTAACATCTTATAATTGCAGGATGATAACAACGATAGTAGATAATAAACCTGCTACAATTGTTCCTGCTGCTCCTATAATAACTTTTGTAAGACTGCTTTGTCCTGCTGCCATTTGGTCCGCAATACCATCTAGTTTTGTTTCAACATTAGATAAACGTTTTTCAAATTGCTCGTAACGCAATTGGCACAGATCAACGTGTGCTTCTAAACTTTCTTTTTCTAATGCAGATGTCGACATTTATCACTCCAATTGTTTACGACAGGAAATAGCCTTTTCGTTACCTAATAAATGCCTAAGTGCAATACACTATTAGTATTTATCAATCTCTTTAAAAACAATATTTTTTGTTTCTTTGTTTTGTGTATCAAAAACTGGTAGTTTGAATTCACAGTCCTCCTTTAATTTATCTATAAACGGCACAAGGGTAAAATCTTTTTCTAATAGTTCTACACTGTGCGCACCATATTCGATATCAAACACAAATCTCCAAGCGTGTTTTGCTTGGCTGTATGCTGTGCCAAATGTGTGTTTATTTTCTACAATAGTCGGTGCGGTAATCACAGTAGGATTGCTGCGTAGTCCTATTGTGTTGAGCAGAGTAAGATAATTTTGTTGCTGACTAACAAGAAAAGGATCTTCACCCCTCTTGGCTTTTGTTTCAGTTATATCAACCAGTGTAATTATTTCAAACATCAAATTTATATCCATATCGTATGACATCTTTGATATAGACATCTTTAACGAGTTCAGCTAATTGTATTGTATACATATCTTTGTAATTTGTCAACTCACTTGTGTTTAACTTTGGCAAAGGTTTATCACAACCAAGTATTCGCTGTATTTCTTTGAAGTCATCTTCTAATGATTCAAATCTCAGTGTATAATTTACACTGTCTCCTAACCAATCTGCTTGTGGTGTACCCAAGTTGTACCATTGTCTACTCCAACTCACATGAGGCTTAAAAGTCATACCGACACTGGGTATATCATTATGTCCGTACATCAACCTAAGTGTAAGCCATTGTTCAAAGTCGCCTTCCCCAGCAAATTTGTACCAACTTGCTAGTCTTTCCCAAGGATTACGAACAACACCAAATGTGAATACACTATCAGGAAAGAACTCTTGTGCTTCCTTCCAACTGCCATGCTTGCGTCCTTCAACCGTATTGAAGTTATCATCTAACCATTGACTGATACTGGTGCCTGCTGTTTTAGGATTGTGTATGAATGTTATACGATGGTCTGGCAAATAGCGCATATGGTATTTACAGCCATAAAAAAAGCGCCACTGTAAAAGTGACGCTTTATTTTTTTTAAGTTATCGCTTATGATACTGCGAAACTTGCTGCTGCTGCAACTGAAGTGTCGTTAGCTGATACTGCTGTACCTAAGCCTAAACCTACAACAACTGCTCTCAAACGTGCTTGCAATGAAGCTGCGTCAACTGCGTGGCCGTCCATTACTACGTGGATTTGTCCGCTTGCATCATCATCTGCATATGCCATTAGTGGCTGAATTTCACGTAAGATGATGTCATAGTTTGAACCGTGTGCACCGTCGTTTGCACGAAGGTCGATTGCTGTGTTGCTGTCGTCTTTGATTGTGATCAAGAACATCGCTAATTGTGCTACACTCTCAAGTGTACCTGTTGCGTTTGCTCCACCGTTTACTGGTGTAAAGTCGTATGTTGCTGCCATTTTTATTCTCCTATTACTCTAAATGACTACCCATTACTCTATGGGTTTCTTATATTGTATTTACCATTTGAGGAGAAAAACTACTTCTTAAGGTCTCTTTTTGCTCGATTATGCAAAATCTTTAGCTGTTGTACATAAGTTGGGCCTGCACGTACAATATCATCTACCATTTGTATAATAGGATAATATGCTTGCACAAAGTTTGCAACGATAGCTCTACCAGCTCTAGCATTTTCTATAAACTTAGCAATATATGGCAATCTATTTACACTGACCAACAGTCTGTAATTGACTACTTCTGCTTGGGATACATTATCTGGTACACTTGGATCAAACTCAGGATCAGTTCTAGTAAAGTCTTCCAAGTTTTTATCCAGTGCCATATTGCTAAAATAGTGTAGGAAGTCACTGTCACTGAGTTTGGCTCTGCCTGCGAACAGCAGTCTTGTTACTGTTAATTCACGCTCTTTCTTTGTGTCAGTGCCATAGCTGCTGATGCGTCTGCGTAATGTTTTGTAGTCACTGTTGGTAATATTCAATTCACGTTCTAGTTGAAATAGATCTTTGTCATCAGTGTTGCTTGGTGTTTCTAAACGCTTCATACGTCTAAGATAACCATTTAAATTACCTACACTGATTAGTGTTTTCTTTCGTTCTACAAACGCATTACCTGGATTACGTAGTTTGTCAATGGCTTTACTATCACCTGTAATAAAATAAAACAAATTATATAAGTCGCTGCCATCTACACGCAATCTATCATAGTCTCTGTACATCACAGTTTTGTGTGCATAGTGTCCTACAGTCTCTCTGTACGTTCTATAGTATCGCATTACCTGCATCATCAGTATAATAAGATAGGCACGTTCTTTACAATCTGTATAGGTCAGCATACGTTGATTGTTGCTGTTGCGTGTCATACGTGCTTCAGTTAATTCATTTAGGAATTCAAAAGCCATTATTTTTTACTTTCGATAATTTTGTCTACGCCTGTTTTAAACTTGCGACTGTTGCCAGCTCTAATGCTATTGAGAAAACGTCTTTCTAATTCACTAGCAGTTTTTTCATCATAGGTTTCGTATAGTTTGCTGATTAGATTGATTGAACTTTCAATGAGGTTAGTACCAGTGGTTTGAATAAATTCATCACCACGAGTTTGGTGTATGTTATTAAGTTCTTGTAAAATACTTCTTGTACGTTTTCTCATTTACTTTACCTCTAATAGTATTTAGTCTTAGGTTAAACTAAATATGTTTATAAGTGAGGGCTTAAAATGATTAGTGAAATGACATTCATGGAGCGTAGTCTCCTGTTTGCTAAATTAGCAAGTATCGCATATCAAGACGATACAAAAAAAGTTTTAAAACAAGCAAAAAAATTAGGATTTACAGAGATTGAATTCTACAACAGAGATGGTGCGCAAGCATATAGATTCCAAAACAAGGATGATATTGTAATTGCTTGCCGTGGAACACAACCAAGCGAGTTCAACGATCTAAAAGCAGACTTGAAGGCTGCTCCTGTTGTTGCAGAAACTGTGGGCAGAGTGCATCAAGGCTTTAAGGATGAAGTTGATGAGCTTTGGCCAATGGTTAAAGAAGATTTAGAAGCTGTAGGCAAAACTCGCAAGGCTTGGTTTACAGGACACAGCCTAGGTGCTGCAATGACAACCATTATGGCTAGCCGCTGTGAAGATGACTCAGACATGCCAAACATTGAAGAAGTTTACACATATGGTTCACCACGCACAGGATGGCGCAAGTTTGTAAAAAGTCTAAACTGTAAACATCAGCGTTGGGTAAACAACAATGACATAGTCACCCGTGTTCCGTTTGCTATTATGGGATACAAGCACGATGGTTGCGAACACTATCTAGATAGTAAAGGCATGTACCGTCCTAAGATTGGTATCATTGCTAGGATTATTGATAGATGGAAAGGTATGTTAGGCGGATTGATTAAACTGAATATTGATAACTTCAGTGATCACAGTATGGTAAACTATATCGCATACTTGGAGAAGAATCAGGAGGGCTAACCGTGGCCCTCCGCGAGCGTATTACGGCGCCACCCGACTGTATCAGTCAATATTAATTATAACATCTTTCTCTAGATAGTCAAGACATTTTTCTGGAGTTGTTTCTCCATACGGATCGTTGTCATCTCCGTCGTTGTTGATGCCAGGTTCCTGCCACCACTTCTCTACAACACCATTGTGCATCACGCACATATAACGCCAACTACGCAAGCCAAATCCTAGATGGTTTTTACCTACCAGCATACCCATAAAACGTGTGAAGTTACCTGATCCATCTGGAATAACTTTAACGTGTTTAATGTTTTGCTGCTTGGCCCAAGCGTTCATAACAAATGCATCATTGACAGAGATACAGTAAACTTCGTCAATACCTGCATTACGGATGTGATCATAGTTTTCTTCAAAGCCGGGTAACTGGTATGTGCTACAAGTAGGAGTGAATGCTCCTGGCAATGAAAATAAAACTACACGTTTATTTTTAAATAGTTCGTCGCTGGTTGTTTGTTGCCAACGATATGGGTTTGGCCCATCGATACTCTCGTCTCTAACACGAGTTTGAAAAACCGTACAAGGTGGTTTAAATCCTTCAATCATAATCTTTTCCTTTAGTCTGTGTCTGTTGGCTACAATCCTACAACTATAACATTGTAGGATTGCGCTGTCAACTATTTATTACAGGCCTAAAACCTGCCTAGGAATCTTGCTATGTGATGCACAAACGGTAATAGTGTTGCTGCCATAAACAA
>Ga0255774_10002012_pt1 | contig 15858 bp, 5 predicted proteins | sample 101ome_17_FD_179972 | JGI IMG/M metagenome (GOLD analysis project Ga0255774, IMG submission 179972) | Coastal salt marsh microbial communities from the Groves Creek Marsh, Skidaway Island, Georgia - 101407AT metaG (version 2) | ecosystem: Environmental > Aquatic > Marine > Intertidal zone > Salt...
CAACGACTTGGCCCTCGGCCTGACCGGTCAGTGAACCGGACGAGCGACCAACACGGACCACGCCGTTTCCGGGTCGTTGACGCACCGATGCTGGTGGCAACGGCGTGCCGATGAGCGCTGGCACGGAAGCGGTGATCTCAAGCGCAGCAGCAAGGGCACGGTCAACGAAATCGGATTCGAGCAACAGGTCACGCGGTGGGTAACCACAGACCGCCAGTTCCGTGGACACAGCGACCGCGCCTCCCGCTTCAGCGGCCTGTTGGAGGAGGCCCTCGAGGCGAGCAGCGTTGCCCCCAAGGTCACCCACTTTGGGGTCCATCTGGAGCAGGGAGACCGTGCGCATGCCGATTCACCTCAGCACAAGCAATCAAGGGTGCTTTACAATATCTCCGTTGGCGTCCTTGTACCACCATTCGCCCGAGGCTTTGTCGTGGTACCACCAGTATCCGTCGCTCCCTTTGACCCACTCCGAGCCAGCGTCGTCCTTGGCCACTTCATCACCGGCGCTCGTTGACCCGCTGGTTGCATCGGTGGCGTCCGGTGCCGCTGCTGAAGCGGCAGGTTGAGCGGGTGTGGCACCATCCTCAACGGTCGGCTCATCGGTGGTCGCATCGTCGTCGTGGTCGTCCAGATCGTCCTCGTCCTCAATGTCAGCGGAATATTCGTCCCAATCGTAGGCTTCCTTGGACCCTTGATTCACCGTCATGCGGCGCATCAACACCAGGAGCGCCCCCAGAATGGTGACAAACAGCAAACCCGTGATCGTGCCCAGCACAGGGTTCACGTCCCCGAACACCTTCTCGGTGAAACTGGGTTCGACCGGCGAACGAACGTCCACCGTTGGGCCGCTGGTCACACCGCCCGTGCTCAAGGTGGCTTCGACCCACCGCAAACCAACCGCTTCGGGCTGCCAGTCAAGGGCCACCACGGTCACACCGCCTGCAGGTGCTGTGGCCGTTTGCCGTTGAATGAGCGAACGCTGACCGTCAGCGGTGACCTCTTCAAACAACACCTCAACGCTGCCTTCGAGGGTGCCGATGTTCTCCACTTCAAGTTGGATGGAGGTGGATTCACCCAAATCCAACAGCAGGCGTGAATAGGTCAGCGATGATGGTGACACGGTGAACGACGGCTGCAGCCATTCCATGTCCCACACGGCGACATTGGTCCCGTCGGGTGAGATGGAGCCGGCTTGCACGGCGTTACCGGCGAGGTCGCGCCCTTCCACGCGAAGGTTGACCAGCAGACGGTCGACCAGCATGTTTTGTGTGATGTCGCTGAGGTTCATTTCCCCGGTGAACTCCAAGCGCAAACCGGCCACTTCTTCGCCGACCAGGGTCAGCGGCTCACGGCCGTTGCGAATGATGTCGCCGGTGACGGCGTCCTCCACTTCCCAAACCAACGCCATGGATTCAACGTCCAGACCGCCCATTTCGTTGAGCACCAGCCGAACTTCATGCCATTCACCACCCAACACCGCTTGGGCGCGAGGTGAAAGCACCTCGACCGGTTCGGGGCCGGTCCCGTCCACAAGGATCCACCGCACTGCGTTTTCCCGATCGGTGAGGTCCTCGCCCTGACCTTCCAAGCAGCCGATGCTCCACGTCAAGGGGTGGGATCCCGATGAGGTGGGTGCTTGAACGGGCATGGACCAGATACCGTCGATGGTCGTGGCCGTGTAGGTTCGACCGCCGAACAACACGTCAACCTCGCAATCAAATTCAGGAACAGTCATGGTTTCGGCAAAGACCACACCACCCGAAACCTCCATGGTGGTGGACGGTGTCACGCGAGCACCGTCGCCGAGGAAGGACCCCTTGGACAGGATCAGTGAGACGGATTCATCGGGAATGCTCAGCCCTGCGGAGAAGCGCCAGCGGTGTTCAGGGAAGGCGCGGAAGGCTTCTTGACCGGCCCGGTCCACCACGCGCAGCGACGGTTCACGGCGGTTTTCACCCAGGTCGGGCGTGTTCCACCCCAGTTCGAACGCCACGTCCAACACCATGTCGGGTTCAAACGGTCCAGCCAGACCGTCCGCTCCTCGCATCTCGCAGTCAAGGATGGTGACGTGAAGCGATTCGGTGGTGCACGCCTTGGTGGAAAAGTCCCATTCAATGCTCATGGTGTCGCTGCCTTGGTTGCCGGCAAGCATCGCTTCAACGGTGGCCAAGTCCGACCCGCCGTTGGGTTCTGAGATGACTAAACTCAGGTCGTAGGTCTGACCGGGGTGGAGCCAAGGATGTCGACCGTCCGACCAGCGGAAGGCGTCCGCAGCAAGGCTCGGAGCGCCGTCCACAGCGAGTTGGTAGGTGAAGAGTTGGTCCTCCCAAGCGGCGCTCCCCCCATCCTGAATGGCGTAACCTGACGGGTCGCGCCCGGCGATGTACACCGAGACTTTGTCGCCCAGAACACCACCGGTGTCGTCGAGCATCAAGGTGTAGACGCCGGTCAACTGGGTGCGGTCCGATGGCGCCAACATGGGCACGGCGCTGAATTCGCCTTCATCGGGCCAACCGTTCCCGTTGGCATCGTCCCGCCACTCCATCCACACCATGGCGTCGAGCGCGTTAGGGAGGACGGGTTGGTCCATGACCGTGATTTGGGCCACCTGTGTTGGGCTGGGCGTGCGGTGATCGTACAGGTCCATCGAGGCCTCAAGCACCCTTGGGCGAACCGAGTCCACGGTGAAGGTTCTCGAAATTGAGGCGGGGGCCACCACGGTTGAGCCGTTCAACGAGATGAGGTCAACCGACCACTCCACATCGGCGTACGTGAAGGGAATCACCGTCGACAGGTTCCAGTGCACCCCGTCAAGTTCGGTGGTGTTCGCTACGGCTTGGCCATCTCGGTAGAGGGTCAGACGAGCATCACCGGCTGCAAAGGCATCGGCCGATTCAACGTCTTCGAACCCGACCTCAATGGAGACGTTCATCGATTCACCGCCGCGAATGTATTGGCGGTCGGCCGGGAAGGCGCCCTCATGGTTGGCGAAATTCAAGGCCCGAAGTTCGAGATCGTTCTCGTAGCCTTGACCGGTGGAACCACCCCACATGTGCGTGAACGGCACGCCCATCACGCCGTTGCTCAACACAACCCTGGACGTCACAGTCAACCGCATCTCATCGTCCCACGCCGGCCTCAGCCGGAAACTGATGTTCGCCACACTGGACGTCGAGGAAGCGCTGATGTTCACGTCCCCAATGGCCAGGAGGTGGGTGTCGCCCATCGTTGCGGTGTTGCCCCCGTTGACGGGGAACAGGAAGACAGCGTGGTGATTCGAGCTGAACACATCAAGACGGTGATGCAAGGCGGTGGCGCCCACAAACGTGTACTGCGTTCGAACGGTTTGCTCGTTGGCGCTGGGCGTGAGCACCGTCGGGGGATTGACCATGCCACCAGCGACGAGTTGCAGCGTGCTGGAGGTCTGGAGGTCGCGAAGGTCCACCGTGAGACCACCGCGGGATTCGGCCATGAACGGCATCGGCACGGATTGGACCCCTCCCGAATCCGGCACTGAGGTGCGGGCTTGGTTGAGCGCCAGCACAAACGCAGCGTCAGCATCGGCCAAGATGGTGTCGCCCGCCACGTACGTGGCGCGCAAACCACTGAGTTCCACATCGCCCTGACCGGTCACGACGATGCGCAATTCGGTGAAATTGGTGCCAATGGCGTGGACGGCTCCGACGCTGGCGAGTTCGAGGTTCAGCGCCATGAGTTCGGACGGCGAGAGCTCGAACGTGCCCACCGAGGCACCGTCGAAGGAACGGTTCATCACGAAGGTGTTCTGGACAAACAACGCCACATCATGGACCACGGCCGCTCCACCGTGGAACCCAAACGAAAGGGACAGCATCCCGTCCGCTGGCACCCAGGCCGTCCCGGTGACGGGTGCGGCGTTGGTGAGCGTCAACGGCAGGCGCTCCTCTCCGTTGGTGAACCGATCTTGGCTGCCCCATGACCCGAGCCGAGGGTCTGCATGACCCCATTCATAGCGCTCATCGAGGTTGAGGTCAAGCGAAGGGCGGGCGGGCAACTGGCCGCCAAACAAGCCCACATCGACATCCTCAACGGTCCACGTCGTGAAGTTCGACATGTTGCCGTCGGCCGGTGGTAAAGCCATGAACTTCATCTGAACGCCAACATGCGTGGCGGTGACATCCGGTCGGTAAGGGAAGGTGATGTTGGACCATGCCTCGCCGGGGTGGTGGCGGACCTGAACGTGGGTGTTGGTCGTGGTGCCCGTGACTTCGAGGTCGTACAGCGCTGCTCCTGAAAGGTACCATGGTGAAACGGCAACGTCGGTTGACCCACCGACCAAGGCATGTTCGGCCTGAACAACAAAGGTGCTGACCGAGGTGTCCAAGGCGTCCCACTGTGATGCGGTGTCGTTCCACGCCTCCATCTCAACGGTGAACGTGTGGACGGTGGGCGTGGCTGCAGCCATGGACAAGCCGTTCAACAACAGCGTCCCCAACGCCTCCGTTTGATTCCACACCGAGGACCCGCTGTGAAGGACGGTGGCGAATTCATCGGTGATCGACCACGAGACACGCACATCGGTTGACGGCGTGAAGCACGTGCCGAACACGACGGCATCCAGCGAGGAGCTGGGTGCATACGTTGGGTTCGTGGTCCAACCTTTCAAGGAGGCCAATCCGAGGTCATCGCCGCATTCGCGGGGAAGATCAAGCGGGGGGTCGCCCACGCCAGACCAATTCCAGACGGGCGTGGACGTCGTGTTGTACCACGACAAGGTGGCCTTCAACGCCACATTAACGGGGCTGAGTCCGGCGATGGCCGTGGACATCACGGTGTGCTCATGATGGAAGGCCGTGTTGGTCCACGTGAACGAGCCAGAATCGATGACCACAGAAGCGTCGGTGTTCTCCAAGGTCCATTCCACCCAGAACGTGGCGTTCAAGCGGGGGCACTGGGTGTGCAAGGTGCCCTCAAAAGAGGACCCAACAACATACTGCGCCCTGGTCGAGCGCACGTCCACCGCACAGGTCATGTCGCTCACACCGATGGCTGAGGTGTTGCGGACCTCGAAGGTGCTCGAGGCGCTGTCCAGCGTTTGCGACGCCATGGCGCTCGTGTTGTACCACGAAAGCACACCGGCGATGGAATAGTTCCCTTCGGGTTGGGTCGACAATGCACTCGACGAGAGGGGGTGAAGCATGGCGGCCTGCGTGGACGCCCACGCCACGCTGCCGGAGTCCACGGTGGTGTTGCTGTCGGTGTTGGTCAGCGTCCAAGTGAGCGTGAGGTTGTCGCGTGTCGGTGAGCACAGGGTGTCGGCTTGACCGCTGAAGTCTTGGCCCAACTCGGCGATGGCGCGACCGGGCGACAAGCGCAGCGTGCACTGGGAAGGCGGGACATCCACCACGGTCTCGTTGACCACGTCGATGGAGGAAACAAACAGGTAGGCTGTGCTCCAGTTGGCGGTGGTGGCGTTGTACGCCAAAAGCCGCACCTCAACATTGTAGGAACCGGCAGGCTGGGTGGACAGTTCGGTGACGGTCAGGGTCGACCGCTTGTGGTACTCGGTGTTGGTCCAGTTGATGGAACCGTTGGCGATCACCGTTGACGAGCCGGATGGCAACACTTCGTAATCGGCGCGTAGGGTGGCGTTCACCACACCGCACGTCGATTCAACCGTCCCGGTGTAACCGTCGCCGAGGCTCATTTCGGCAGCGTAATGATGCACGGTGGCGCTGCACGTCGTCGTGTTGTACAAGGCGGTGTGGTTGGACACGGTGATCAGAGCAAAGTCGCTGTCGAGGGTCGCCCATTGACCGGAGAGGGTGTTGTACCACCGAAGTGCGCTGTTGAATCGGTACTGGCCCGCCGCTTGGGTTGAAAGCGCATTGGAGGTCACGCCATGTGAGCGGTTGTAACCGGTGTTGGTCCAGTTGAACGTCCCCGAGTCGATGGCGTTGTTGCTGCTGAGGTCGACGAGGGACCAGGACCCTTCGAGGGTTTCGTTGAGCACCGGACAGGAGCTGACCAAGCGACCTTCAAACGCCTCACCCAAGTCAACGTGCAACCCGTCCACGGCGGCATCCACGGAGCAATCCCACACCGGTTGCTCGCCGGTGAGCGCCCCCACGACGGCAACGTCAACCTTCCCGGTGACCGCATCGATGACGCGAGCCGTGGCGAAGGTGGCGTTGGACCATGCCTGTTCGTCGTAGGCGCTGGTGGTCGTGTTCAACACCTCATAGACGGTGCTGAGCGTGTAGTTCATCGGGTGATCGGCATCCAAGGCCGTCGAGGTCAAGGTTCGTTCACTGTAAGCTCCGCCAGCATTTGGAGCGAGCAGTTGGAAACTGGCGCTGTCCACCTCATCTCCTGTTTCGTCGGTGATCGTCCATCCCACCCTGTTGGCCGCTCCTTGAGGATTGCACGTCAGCAAGAGCGTGGCTTCAAACGTTGCCGTCAGGTTGAACACGGGGTGGTCGGGGTAAGCTTCGATACCGGCCAGCGTGGGGTCCACACCGCACCCGGCGGTGGCCGGAACGGGGACATGCTCGCCGTTGTGGGACGAACCTTGGTGGGTCCACCCCCGCAACGCGGGGTCGGTCATCATGGTCTCAACGATGGCGCCGTCGCCACCGACGGCGTGGACCACCGGCATGCCGTTCTCACCGCCCTTGAATTCCAGCAGCAAGCGAACTTCGTCGTGCACCGTGTGGTCGAGCAGGTTGAGGGGAACCCGGTGCGTGTTGGAGCCAAACATGCCTGGAATCGGCTCGCCTGCATCGTCCAAGACGCTCCAGTTGAGCCACGAACCGACCGGAATCGTCGCTTCGATGTGCAGCGGCATGTAGGTGTCGTCGGCGAGCGGCACCGTCACGCCCGAAGCATGGCCCATCGAGGGGCTCGTCCAGTTGGACTCGGGCGGCGTGGCGAGGTGAACGTCATCAATGTACCAGAAGTCGCAGCAGGACGTGCTGCCGCTGGTTTGGTGCAAACGGAACTGGGAGGTGGTGTGCAAGGCTGCAGCTGGTAGGGTCGTCATGAACTGGATGGCGGATCCACCGCTGGTCGAGCCGAGGTAGGTTTGGAAGGTCACCCAGGTGCCGGCGGCGTTCTTGTATTGGAATTGAAGGTCTTCGCCGCTGTCGGGTTCCTCACCGCAAGAGAACGAACCCTGCAGCACCCAAGCGTGGAACGGGATGTTTTGGCCGCCACTCAAATCAACGGTGGGTGAGGTGGCGTAGGTCGAACCGCCGTGGGTTCGGATGGAGCCCCCGGTGGAGCCGTTGAACCCGCAGGCGGGCGTGCTGATTCGCCCGCTGAAGGCGTTGGAAAAGGTCCAGCCTTGCGCACCGTTGTTGAAATCCCAAAGTTGACCTTCAGCCGTTCCGGTCAACCCGCCACCGCTTGCCAGCGTACCGTTTCGCATCGCGTCGTTGTGTTCCCAATCGCTGGCTTCGTCCCAAACGAACCCGGAATGGGCCGGAAGCACCCGTGGTGCCAGTGACAACTCGGCCCGGTACACCGGTTCATCGGTGGGCAGGTCAAGGCTGAATTGGCTGTTGGGCACCGTTGACAGGGTGAGGTTCACCTCATCGCCCACACCCGCCATCATCGGCCGATGGTCGACCAACGAGGACGGGGGTGACGGACCGTTGGCCATGAGCCCAACCAGCGGCGTGGTGAGCATCAGCATCACCAAGCCGAGGGCGAGGCTGCGGTGACGCACACCGGTCATGGCCGTTCGTGGTCATCAAAGACCTTCAAGGATTTGGCCAACCACGTTGCTCGACGACGACGGATGGTGCACCGATGACCCACAATGCGACCGCATCCCGAGTGAGGTTGAAAACCAGCACCAAAGTGCAGGCTTCATGCCTCGCTTGTCCCCCGCCGGAGAACTGGACGCTGTGGCACTCGAAACCGCTTTACTGGAAACATGGCGGGCGGAGGATGCGTTTCGCCAATCCATCGCCGCCAGGCAACACGGTGCACCCTTCATTTTCCTCGAAGGGCCGCCCACGGCAAACGGTAAACCGGGCATTCACCACGTGGTGGCTCGCACCTACAAGGACCTCGTCTGCCGCTGGAAAACGATGGAGGGATTCAAGGTTGAACGAAAAGGCGGCTGGGACACCCACGGCCTTCCGGTGGAGATCGAAGTTCAGAAGCGCATGGACCTGATGAGCAACGAGGCCATTGAAGCGTACGGCATGGACAACTTCAACCAAGCCTGCCGCGAATCGGTGTGGACGTACGAGGCGGCTTGGCGAACGATGACCGAGCGCATGGCGTATTGGGTGGACCTCGATGACCCGTACGTCACCCTGCACAACGACTACATTGAATCATCGTGGTGGGCCCTCAAGCAAATGTTCGACAAAGGCCTGTTGTACCGCGGCCACAAGGTGCTTCCCTATTGCCCGCAAACGGGCACCTCGTACTCCAGCCACGAAGTGGCCTTGGGCTACAAAGAAGTCGAGGAGCCCTCGGTGTATGTGAAATTCAAACTCGTCGATGACGATGCCTCCATCCTTGCATGGACCACCACACCGTGGACCCTGCCAGGCAACGTCGGGTTGGCCGTTGGCCCCGACGTGACCTACGTGCGCTGCAAAGTGCGCGAACCTGCCGGGGAGAACTGGACCGGAGCAGGTGGTGCGGCTGTTGGCGAAGACCTGATTCTCGCCAAGGACCTCATGAAAGAGGTGCTGCGCCACCACGTGGACATCGTCGAAGAATTTCCCGGCTCGGCCTTGGTGGGACGAGGCTACGAGCCGTTGTTCCCCGGTGCCATCGATGCCGGCGACTCGACATCTGCGTGGACCGTGTTGGCGGCGGATTGGGTCACCACAACGGACGGCACCGGGGTGGTGCACACGGCCGTGATGTACGGTGAAGACGACTACAACCTTGGGATGGCTGCAGGTCTACCCGCTCAACACACCGTGGACATGGAGGGCCAATTTGTCAAGGGGACCCATCCCGATTTGGACGGTCGGTACGTGAAAGGATGCGACGAGACGATCATCGGTTTGCTCAGTGCACCGCAAGGACCCAACGGGAAGGGGCCCGCATCAGGGTTGCTCTACCGAGAGAAGGCCTACCTTCACGACTACCCGCATTGCTGGCGAACCGACCACCCCCTGCTGTACTACGCCATGGACTCCTGGTTTGTCCGCATGACGGCGGTGAAGGACAAACTGCTGGCGTTCAACAACGAAGTCGAGTGGGCCCCCGATTGGGTGGGCGAAGGCCGATTCGGTGAATGGCTGCGCAACGTCAAGGATTGGGCCATCTCAAGGGAACGCTACTGGGGCACTCCACTCCCCGTCTGGCGCAGTGCGTCGGGCGAGATGAAGTGCATCGGCTCCATCCAAGAACTTCAGGACGAGGTGGCCAAGGCCTCCGCCGCAGGCTTTGACAATCCGACATGCCCCGATGACGTCGACCTGCACCGCCCCGTTGTCGACGGCTTCACGCTTGTTTCAGACTCCGGTGAAGCGATGCACCGTGAGCCATTCGTGATGGACTGTTGGTTCGATTCGGGGTGCGCTCCGTTCGCCCAATGGCACCACCCCTTTGACGGCGGCGAGCGGTTCAACGCCTCGTTCCCCGTCGACTACATCTGCGAGGGTGTCGATCAAACCCGCGGGTGGTTCTACACCCTTCTGGCGGTTTCCACCGCTGTGTTCGACAGCGTGGCCTACAAGCGGTGCCTGTCGTTGGGGTTGATCCTCGATGCCGAGGGCAAGAAGATGTCCAAATCTCGCGGCAACATCGTTGACCCGTGGGACCACTTCAACCGAGAGGGGGCCGACGCCACGCGATGGTACATGGTCACCGCAGGCGCTCCTTGGAACCCGCTCAAATTTGACCCAAACGGCGTGCGTGAGACCTACGCCAAGATGTTCTTGACGTTCTGGAACGTGTACAAATTCCACGCTGATTACGCCGCTTTGGACGGGTTTGACCCCGAACAGAGCGCATCGCCCGTTGACCAACGGCCCGCCCTCGATCGTTGGATTCTTTCCAAACTTCATTCGGTGGCTCAGCAGTACCACCACGGGTTCGTGACGTGGGACTACCACAAAGCGTGCAGGGACCTCGAGGATTTTGTCGTCAACGACCTCTCCAACTGGTACGTCCGGCGGAGCCGCCGCCGGTTGTGGGACGAGGCGGAAAGCCACGACAAACTGGCCTGCCAGCACACGCTTCACGAGGTGTTGGTCACCGTCTGCCGATTGGTGGCCCCGGTGGCCCCGTTCATGGTCGACACCGTGCACCGAGCCCTCACCGGCCAATCCGTCCATCTGGCCGCCTGGCCGGTGGGCACCCCCGGCAGCCTCGAGGGGGCGACCGCCGATGCCTGGGACGAGGGCGCCGCTGCTGCTACCGCCAACTTGCCACCGCAGGACCTCCATTTGGAGGGTACGATGGGGTTGGTGCGTGAATTGGCCGAGGCTGGGCGACGTGTCAGGGTCGAAGCCGGACGCCGACAGCGTTTGCCGTGTGCGCAAGGTTGGATGGTCGCTGGTCCCGATTTGACCGATTTCCACGAACTGCTGGGCGAGGAATTGAACGTCGATGCGTTGCATGTTGAAAACGACCTCGATCGGTTCCAACGCATCGAACTCGCACCCAATTTCCGAGCGCTCGCACCCAAGGCACGCGCAGCGGTCAACAACGTCGCCAAGGCCATACGCGACCACACCGACCCGCAGGCCTTGCTGGAGGCGATTGAAGCTGGGAATGCTGAATTGCTGGGCGTTCCGATCGAAGCCGGCGATGTTGAGGTCAAGCGCGTCGAACGGGAAGGCTTCGCAGCCCAGACGGTTGAGGTGGAACTTGACGGTGAAACCGTTCACGTGACGCTGGTGCTCGACATGAACGACGCACCAGAACTGCTCTCCAAGGGCATGGCTCGCGACATCACTCGGCGAATCCAAGCCAAGCGCAAAGACATGAATCTGGCCATGGAGGACACCGTGTCCCTCAACGTGTGGCTGAACAACGCCCCCGAAGTCCTCGACGCCGACCGTGCCTATGTTGTTGCGGAAACCCGAGCCGTTTCGGCCGAGTTCCATGTTGGAGAAGCCGGACCAACGGATGCAGAGCGCTTTGAGGTGGACGGCGCCACCGTGGCCTTCACCGTGGAATGAGGGCCCGTCATGCGCGTTGTGTCCTTGGTGCCGTCGCTCACCGAGACACTGTTCGCACTTGGCCTTGACAGCACCTCCGTGGTGGGTCGAACCCCTTGGTGCGTTCATCCCGCACCCGAAGTGGACGACGTACCGGTGGTGGGTGGCACGAAAACACCCACCCTCTCCAAAATCACCGCTGCAACACCCGACCTCGTGGTCATGGACCGGGACGAGAACCCAAAGTCGGTGCACGATTGGTGCTTGGAACAGGGATACCGTGTGTTCGTTTGCGATGTCCGTCACCCGTCCGAGGTCCCCGACATGCTACGGAAGCTCGGCGAAGCCATCGCCCGAATCGAGGACGGTGAACGGTTGGCGGGAGACCTCGAATCCACCCTCGCTCAAGTGAGCAGGGTGGCTACGGGCACGGTGATGCCGTTCATCTGGCACGAACCGCTGATGATCGCCAGCGCTCGAACCTACGCTGGCGGTATGCTGGCCACGCTCGGATGGACCGTGCCCGACATCGACCCCGAGGGCACCGGCTACCCTGCCGTCACCGAAACGGACCTCTTGGCGCACGGCGTGGAGGGGTTGTTGATGTCGAGTGAACCCCATGCTTTCTCGCGTCAAGAAGGCGAGGCGATCGCTGATCGCGTGGAACGTGCCGGTGGTGTTCGCCCGTGGGTGAAATGCATCGACGGTGAAGCGCTGACATGGATGGGTTCGAGAACACGCCAGGGCTTGATGCAACTTGCAGAACTCACTGCACCCCTTCCGGATGAGGGCTGAGCGACGGTTTCAAATCACGCCGCAACGACGCCCAATCATGGAGCGACGCGGCCTCGCTGTGCTGCTGATGGTGGCCATGGTCACTTCGGGTTGCATGGGTGACGGCGAGGTGGTGATGGACGACGGCAGCGTGACGTCCATCTTCGAGGATTACCAACGGATCGACCCAGCCCCGCACGGGGATGAACGCACCTTCGTGACGGTGGACCTTCGAACCAATGCCTCAACCAACACCACATGGGCGGTGTTTGACGCCACGTACGGTGGCAACTGCTGCGAGCACTACCTTGCCACCGACATCGACGGTCAAATCCTGAACATCGGCGGCGAATATCCCGTCTTTTCCACCGACCGTGGACACGAGTGGGACACGTACATTCCTCCTGCCCTTCCCGACGGTCAATGCCGTACCTTCATCCCCACCAACCCCGGTCAAGAGGGGTTGGGCGAAGGCAGCATCGTCCAAGCGACGAACGGGGACATCATCTCGATGTCGTGGTTCCCGTATGTGGGAGGCGACCTCAAACTGGACAAGTTCTACGCCATCCTTTACGACGAATCCGAAGGCGAATGGAAGTGGTGTTACAACCGATTGACGGAACCGTTCTACGACCGATCCTGGCAGGTCGAAGTGGTGGGCCCAATCGATTCCAGTCTTGGAAGCGGCGAATGGGCCAGCATGGTGATTTCCAACTTCTGGCACCAGAGTCAAAACGCTGGCGGCCAAATCAGCGTGGACGGCCTGAATTACTACCCCTTCCAGTTCCCCGACCGCTCGGGTGGTGACCCCACCATCGAATTGGACCTGGACTTCACCGATGCCGACTTGCCGGCGTATTGGGACGTGAACAAGCCCCACAAGGAAATGCGCGCATTCTCCGTGCCCAGCGGTGGCTTGCTGTTCCCCGCCTACTACGACAACGGCCATGCGGCGTTCATGGACACCACCTTGTCGTGGAACGAACTCGAGGTTGTCTTCCCGTCCGAATACTGTCAGATTGACCGCTCGGGAAGCCTGCACTGCGTCGCCAACAGCGGCACATCGTTCACGCACTACCTGTCCAGCGATGGCGGGCAGACCTGGGCCAACCATACCTACAACCTCGGCAATGACGCTTCCCAAATCGAGGAATGGGAATTCCAAGCCAACGGTGAGTTGGATTTGTTCATCCTGAACGTTCGTTACCAATCCACCGAAGGACCCGATGTGGACACGGTGTACCACGTTCGCGGCTACAGCACCGACATGTCGCCCGACACGCTGACCTACATCGGCCAGGGTGACCTCGACTCCACCTCGGGGGCTGGCAACGACATTCGGTTTGATTTCGCCTCGCTCGGCATCCTCAAGGACGGTGGCGTGGTCGTTGCATACCACGATTCCACCGACCCCGACCCGCTCTTTGCTGTGGAGTTGGACCTTCCCGCTTGAGGCCTGAAGGACGTCCACGCGCTTCGCCATCAGGCTGGCCATCTCACCTGATTTGCGTTCGGAATCCCTGGTTGGCTACGGCAAATCGGTTAAACGGTCCACGTTCCAATGGCTGGAACGGCTCAGGCGTGGAAGCGGCTGAGGATGTCCGAGAACAACGCCTTGGCGTGACCATCGCTCTTCTCAACCAACCGCCGAACGATCAATTCCGGTGTGGACCGTGCGAGATGGTTTCTGCGCGGGGTGCGATCCACAACGAGTTCAAGATCTTCGCCCAAGCCACGGGCCTCAATGCCGTCCACGCGAAGGTCCTCACGTCCGGTGGCTTCCAAGATGGCCGGGGCCAAATGCGTCACGAGCATCATGGTGGTGTGAGGTTGGGCCTCTGCGGCGAGCAGCATACCGGCGATGATGCGGGCGCCAGCGCCGGGTTCCGTGATCGCTTCAAGTTCGTCCGCAAGAATGAGTTTTGGCGCTGGGTCACTGACCACATCCGCCAATTCAACAAGCGTTTGCTCAAGCGCACCTGCACTTTGGGTGCCACCGGCTTTGGCCAGGATGTGGAGGGCATCCACCCGCCCGACATCAGCGGCTCTTGCGGGCACAGGCAGACCCATGTGAGCGAGGATGCATGCATGCGCCAGGCACTCGAGAAGGGTGGTTTTCCCACCGGAGTTGGCTCCGGTGAGCAAAGCCAGGGATTGGCGGTCGTCGGGCCCGGCCACCTTCCCCAAGCCGTAGGTCACCGGGTCGGGTTGGACGCCAAGCAAGATGTGGCGTCCGGCTTCGAGGGCGATGCCGTGGTCACCAAAGGTGGGCATGACACAGGCATCGTGATGCGCCCAACGGGCGATGGCGCACCACTGGTCCAGCTCAATCATGCGCTGAACGGCTGTTTCGCACTTGGGCTTCAACGGACCAAGACGGTGAGCGGCCTGAACCAGGTGGTCCGTCGTGGCGGCGTTGAGTTTGACCTCAAGGGCGGCGTCCACACCATCAATGGCTTCACGGTCCAATTTTGCAGGCCAAGAGGAGGTGAAAATGTCGTACGGACATTTCACCTTGGCAGGCTCGAGGAAGGTCGCAAGCCGCTCCCTGGCCTTTTGCATGGCTTCAGCGATGACCTCTCCTGTGGCATCCCTCAACCGTCGTTGAAACGCCGCACCGTCGGCCAGCGCCTCCAACAGTTCTGCACCGGAGAGCGCTAATTTGGCGTCGTTCATGGCCGATTCGACTTCCTGGTTGACTTCGGTTTCCAGTCCCTTCACCAGTGTCCACAATTCGTCACGCAGCTGAGCGATGACCGCAGCGTCTTGGGAATCACCCACCAGTTGCATGGCCTCGGGTAGGTCCCGCAGCGGTTGCAACGCCTCAACCAGCGGTTCGAGAGCGTCGTTGTCGGGCAGCACGCCGTCCATCCAAGCCCGGACGGTGTCGGTCACGAGCCCGAGGGTGCTGCTGTTGTGGGTGAACCAATCGATGATGCGCTCGGGGATCAACGTGGCTTCATCCGCCCCCGACCCCGTCACCAACCAACCCTCGGGCGGGTCCATCGGCGCACCCGTCCCCACCCAGGTCACGGTCTTGAAGACGGTGTAGTCCTTCCACGTCTCCCGTTCACTTGGAACCAAGACCCTGCACCATCGCTTGAGGTGGTCCATCGGCTCGGGCGTGACCACCACGCGTTCGTACCGTTCCTGCGGCTCTTTGAGTCGGGTGAGTTTGGACCACTGCTGACGCTGTTGTTCCAACCAAGCCGGCGTCAACGCCATGGCTGCCCTCACCACAGCACGCCGGTCCTCGAGGTGCTTGGCCGGCATCAACAGGCCCATGCGCTCCTTTGAAGCTGAACATGCGGCAAAACTCTGGAGGTGTTGAACGAGCGCAAGATGAAGCCGTTCGGCTTCCTTGGTCGCCAAAAACGACCCGTCGGCCCCTGTGAATTGCCGGGCGATGGTCATGGCCCGCTTCACGGAAACACCGTCCACCTCAGCCAAGCGTCCCACATCGCCCGATTCAAGGGCCGCCAGCACACCCATTTCCGAACCAAAGTGCGTTGTGATTTTCTCAGCAAGACGCTCACTGACACCCAAGGCGCTGGCCAACGACATGTTGAGCAAAGGTTTGTCATCGGCTTAAGAGGATGACGCCGGTGGGTTGGCGAGGGGGTTCAACATCGGTGGGTCATGCAGCACGCCGTGCAGTTCAACACACCCGACCTGCGCCTTCCCCGTATTCAAGCATGGGCGCTTGAAAGAGATCGTCGCAGCTTCGGGTCACCAGCGGGAGCGTGAGCATGGATTCGGCCCAATTCACCGAGTAGCCGCCCGAGGCACCTGGGGATGGAACGTAATCCCGCCCGGTTTGGGACAGCGTGATGACGATGGTTTCGCCCTGCTCGAGGAAAATGTCCATGGCCATGAATTCCATCTTCCCCAGCACGGTCGAGAACGGGGCAAGGACCTCTTGCCCGTCACGCCCGCCTTCGTGGAACCGGAAGTCCATCACGGC
>Ga0255774_10002016_pt1 | contig 15854 bp, 7 predicted proteins | sample 101ome_17_FD_179972 | JGI IMG/M metagenome (GOLD analysis project Ga0255774, IMG submission 179972) | Coastal salt marsh microbial communities from the Groves Creek Marsh, Skidaway Island, Georgia - 101407AT metaG (version 2) | ecosystem: Environmental > Aquatic > Marine > Intertidal zone > Salt...
CGACGACGAGGCAACAACAACAGGAACAACAACAACAACAACAACAACAATCAGAATACGAACGCATCAGCGAGTATTTCGGGAAATTCGCGGTGAAGAGAGAAGAACCCTCCTCCTCCGCGGAGTTTGGCGGTCGGAGAGCCGGCGCTAGTCTCGGCGGTGGTCAAAAGTCGAAAACCATCTCCGCGTTTGGGAGGTATTGGGACAAGCGAGTGCCGATGGACAACGAGATTCGGAAAAACCGGGAGGGGTCGAAGAGAGTGTCGGCGATCATGGACCCTCCGGCGGAGAGCTCGCACGCGTCGAGTTTACTGGCGCTGCCGAATGGGGACGTTTTGTTGGCGTGGTTTAGCGGGCAAGGCGAAGGCGGTGACGACGTCGGCATCGTCTTGAGTAAACTGAAGAAGGGCGAGACGAAGTGGAGCGAGGCGAAGTTTGTCAGCAGGGCAAAAGGCAGGTCGGCGCAGAACCCCGTGTTGATGAGGAATAATGATCCGAACGACGAAAACGATTCGAATCACGTGAGAATTGTGCACTCGAGTCAAGCCGCGTACGAAGGGCAAGGGACGTCGGACATGAGGTCGTTGTTTTCCACCGACGGGGGCGAGACGTGGTCGCATCCGGTGATTGTCGACCACAAGAACGGAGCGTTCCCGAAGAACAGCGCGATTCGAGCGTTGAACGGAGAATTGATGTTGCCAATGTATTACACTCCGAGTGGATTTTTTGACGCGTCCACGCAGTATTCCGAGATACAAACCTCTCAAGACGGCGGGGCGTCTTGGCATCCGTTGGTGGAGATGCCCGGGACGAGAGGGAATTTGGTGCAACCAACCATCGTGAGATTGAATAACAACGACTTGTTGAGCTTTTTTCGATCTCGCAACGCTGATTTTATTTACGCGTCGAAATCGACAGACGATGGTAAGACGTGGAGTGTAGCAAAAGCGACCAAGTTTCCGAACAACAACGCGGGGATACAAATGATCAAGCTGAGAAACTCCAGCAAAGACATGTTAGTACTCGTGTTTAATAACTGCAACGAAGGCAGGTTTCCGTTATCGATCGCGTTGTCCGAAGACGGTGGCACATCGTGGAACCACATTCGTGATTTGGAACCCGATGTCGATTTCGACCACGAGCAACCGAACAGAGACAAACATACCAACGACGGCGACGGCGAGTATTCCTATCCCTCCATTCAAGAAGACGCCATTCACGACGGACTTATTCACGTCGCGTACACGTTTAGACGCGAAACGATCAAATATTCCGCGTTTATGGTAGATTGGATCAAGGAGAATTTTGACGAGGCGAAATCGGTCGGGAAAGTGCAAAAGATTGCGGACACGTTCAACGACGCCGTGTATACCGAAGACATCAATGGGAAAAGAAACGACTGGGAGTTTGACGTTGGTTCCGATAACGATGGAAACCCAGAGACGGAGTACATGTTACCGAACCCAGAAAAATTGACGTTATAGATAATAAGAAAAGATGCTAGAAAACAACAGGTCATTAGCCGCACAAAGAAAAGTTTTGTTGGAAAAATGTTGCGCGTGTTGGTTTCAGTTTTGTGTAAATGTGTTTTGTGTCTCTCAATCAAAAACCATTCGCAAAAATATGACGACGCAGCCGGCGACGATGATAATCTTTTCTTCTAAAACATCCAAATAAAGCAATTTATCATCATTTGTAATTCTATATATATACACCTATACATCAAGAAAGCTTACGAAAAAGACTTAGTTAAAGTTCCAAGCTCTTCGCGAGTGCTCTCAGTTCATCCACTTCCATGCGCATTTCCACTTTCCGGTGTCTCTGTTTACAATCGCACCCGCGATTCCAGTGTTGCAAACATCGCGCGAACGATCTCCCAAACTCGCACTCGCACCTCACGACCGCCGCAAAAGGCATGGCTTTGCACACCACGCAACAATCTTCCGGCCCATCGACTTCAGGGATGTTTTGACACTTGTAAAAGCGCAACGGATCGCCTTTAATAAACCCATCGCCTCTTTGTTTCCCATTCAAAATCGATTCCCAATTCTCCAACTCGTCCGCCAACGTTTCTAAATCCGTTCGTAAAACTCTGGACATGTGTGCCATCCATTTGCCTCTCGATTTTGTAGTTTCAAATATTTTCTTCAAACTTTTAGCCGCGGTGACGATGACGCGGTCGTGCGCGAAAACTGCGTTTCGTTTCCCGTTCCCCTTGACGTAGTTCCTGCACGCGACTCGACCCATCTCGATCCAATCCACCGGAGCAAAGTTCACCGCTTCGCCGACGTTAAAGCCGTGCGAAAAACCACTGTGATAGGCCCTCGGAAAAGTAACCACGAAATCTCCGGGTTTTTGAACTAGTTTGACAATCTTAACGTCATTCTCAATCAGCTGCCCGGGAGGGACTAACATCGTGATGTGATGTAACTTGTCTGGATTTTCTTTGAACAACGAAGGGACGGCTGTTTTTGCGATGGCTTCAAACTTTTCCGCGTCGGTTCCGGGAATCCCGTACCATGTTTTTGCAGACCCTTTGTGGGCGTAATTCACGCTAGCTAGATAGTGATCTTCAACGTGCCAACAAAACGTCGCGAACAGCATTCCGCAATACACCCACGGCGTGGTCAAACCCGGAATATCGTCATCCACGAACCGTAACAAATTATCCGGATGCTTCGATAACTCAAACATATCCCACGGATGTTTTTCCGTATCCTCTGGATCACCGCTAATGCCAGCCGCAAATCCGCTCTGATACCGTCTCGCGTCCACGTCGCTTCCGTACTCTACTAAAACCTCTCCTTTTTTATTCACATTTTTCGTCTGAATCAAACTCCCGCACTCCGCCTTCGCCTCGTTCGGATTCGTCTCCACAATCCTCCAGTACTCGTCTTCCATTCTTTTGAGTAAATCGTCCTCGTCTTTGATATCTTTAAACGTCTCCGGGTGCGCCGCTTTATAGTTCTCCTCGAACGTATCCGCCATTTCTTTATACTTCTCCAACCCGGCGTACGTCTTCCCCGGCGGGAAACTCTCGCCTTGTTGCAACCTGTTCACGTTTTGATGTTTCGTTTCCACCATACTATCCTCTCCAAAGCAGCATTTGCCGTTAAAATTCGGTCTGTACCCTTCCGGAGGGACGATTTTGCAAATTCCAAACTCTTCCGCTTTCGATTGTATCGAGCATATGTACGCGATCGGGTCCTCGAACTCCTCCTCGGTCGGGTAAAAAATCGGTGCGAATGGGATTTTCGTCCCGTCCGTTCGAGAGTGCGTGATGACTCTGGACGCTTTGATTGCCTGTGTTTGTATTTTGCATCGATCGCGCAAAGACAGAGAGAAAGAAGAAGAAGAGTGAGAATAAGAAAGAGAGAGAGAGAGAGAGGTGAGTTCTTTTCGACGACGTGAAACGAACGAGCGCGCTTTTAATCATCGAGTTCGTCGTCGGGAGAGAGAGTTAGAGAGAGAAAAGAGACGTTCACGAAGCGGCGAAAAAGCTCTCTCTCGTCGTACATTTTGAATCTCGTGCGCTTCAAAGTCGTTATCGTAGACCGCTTTCGGCGCGCGTCGAGCTCGTTTCGACGCGCGAGGAGGTGGAGGGTTTTGTTGTTCTTGTTGTTCGTTTTTGTTGGCGCCGTTGCTCTCGTTCAGCGTCATGGTGTGTTGTGAGTCGCTTTTAAGTTTTGTTTATTTTATCGCGATGCGTGTGAGAAAAGTGAGGAGAGAATGTGAAATGCGTTGCCTCTCTCTCTCGAGACGGCGACGATCCGACGAACGTTCGCGTGGGTAGCATTTTTAAAAATAGCCGACTGATTGTTACAACGCGCGTGTTATTATTGTGAGTGATAATACCTTTTTATACTTTTCCTTTCTTCTTCTTCTTCTTCTCACGGTCTGATCCCGCCGACGTACGCGACGACGACGAGCGCCAAGACGAACAAGATGATGTTCGCGAACAAGTTCGACGGCATCGCCTTCCCGGGCACGCCGCCTAAACCGACCGATTCGTTGAGCAATTTCGCGCGCATTTCTTTGGATACGCCTCCGGAAGTTTTCGCTGGCGGTGGTTTCGAGGAGGAAGGATCGTCGTCGTAGAAGGAATCCGGGAACTCTCGCTTCGGTTTCGGAGGCGGTGGGAGCAAGTCGTCCAGGGACTTCATCGTTTCGTCCATGGACTGCGTTGTGATTTGTAACGGAGAGGTACGTCGTTTGTCAGCGCGCGCGCGTGGGGGGGGGTTGACCGAATGAGAGAGAAGAAAAAGAAAACTACCGAGCGAACGGGGTCCGCACTTTCTTCAAAAGACTCGAACCGATTACGACGACGATTACGACGAAACGCTCCCGCGCGAGTCGATGTGTTCAAAACAACAACACGTAAGCAAAAAGAAATTTTTGGAGAGAGAAGAAGTGATGATGATGAAAATACCTCGTTCGGTCCACCGTCCCCAGCGCTAGATGCCATCACTTTCACCACCGCGTGATTATGATTATTATTATTATTATTATCACGAGTGAATCTGCAACTTCTCGCAGTCGTCGTCTTCTTCGCGAAGAGAGAAGAAGAAGACGAAGTCGGTATCGTCGTCGAACAGAGCATTTTTCTTTTCTTTTGAAGGAATCGCAAAGAAAAAGAGAACTGCGATTCCATTTTTTAGGGTGTCCAACCCTAAAATAAAGCTCCGAGATGCTGAGTCAGTTTTTTTCTCTTTTTGCGGCAGAACACACACAAGCACACTTTTTTAACACAAAAAACACATTATTTTTCAAAGATGACGATCAACGATCACGATCAATTCACGGGTTTGAACGCGGTGCACGTCGCCGCATCGGAAGGGAACGTGAAGAAGCTAGTCGAGTTGATGGACGACGGCGCCGAGTTGGACATTCCCGCGCTCGGAGGTGCGAAAAATTCACGCATCGCGATTGCTTTTTTTTTTTCATAACCGAATTTTTCTTCTTTGATGAAAGAGAAAAATGTGATCTCCTCCTCTCGCGTTTACGCGCCCCGTTTGATCCTTCGCGAAGGAGAAACGCGCGAGGAGCGTTGGTTTTCGCGTCGAACGAACGACGAGGAGTAAAGATTTTCACTCTTTTTTGTAGAACGGCGTTCGAGGAGATGGGTATTTTGGCGCGCCGATTACGCGCGTGTTTTGTCTTAATTTTTCTCTCTCTTGTGTTGTTATCGCGCGAGAGGAGGAAAGAAGCGAGAAAAGCTCGAAAAAAAGAGGAAACAAAACACACGATTTGAAAACAAAATACTAACCGTCTGTCTCTCTCGCCTCCTCCTCCTCTTTCTCTTTAATTCAAAAAAAACAACAACAGAAAACGCGGGTAAAACAGCCGCGATGATTGCCGCCGGCGCCGGCCACGTGGACGTGCTCAAAGCCATGCAACGCGGTCCGTCCATGCTCGACTTGAAAGCGGCGGACGGAGGCACCCCGGCGATGTCCGCCGCCGTGCACGGATACAAGGAAGTTTTGGATTACTTAATTTCCAAGAAAGTCGATTTGAACGCGCAAGATGAGGACGGCTGGACGGCGTTGCACTTTGCGGTGATGGCGAACGCGGCGAGTTCGGTGAAGGCGTTGTTAGCGGCCGGGGCGAAGACGGATATTAAGAACTCGGACGGCGATACCGCGGAGATGTTAGCGCAAGGATCGAAGGCGGGAATTAAGAAGCTGTTTGGTAAAGGAGGATCCTCGAAGAGGTTGGACGGGGTTAAGGAAGGAAAGAAAGGGTGCGTTGTCATGTAAACTACGAAGTCAGAAGAATTGAATTTTCGGGGGAGTTGAGAGGAGAGAGCAGGGATGATGACGACGCACGAGTGAAGAAAAAAAAAATAAACAGAAGATGATACTAATAATACGAAAAGTTTTCTTCTCGCGAGATGTAATAATGCGAGAGAGAATGAAATGAATGAAAGAAAAAGTCCTTTAGAGTATGTTGTTGTTATTGTAGAGACCGCACACATGTAGAAAAATAAACACGACGAATCGTATACGCGACGCCACGGTATAATATCACAACTCTTTTTCTTAGATTTCGTCCAATAAACCTTTCTTCTTCTCCTCGGGCGGAGAAGACGCGTCTGCTTTTTCTTCCTCTTTTCCTTTCTTCTTCGCGTTCTTTTTGCTACTGCTAAGACTACTGCTATCATTGCTGCTAGATTTAGTGCTACTGTTACTACCGTTTTTCTTCTTGCTTTTCTTCGTCGTCTTGTCGCCGTCGTCGTCGTCGCCGGTGTCCAACCCGTCCGTGGGAATATCGAACAAATCATCGAGAGACATCGGATGCGACTCTTCCTTTCGCTTCTCTTCTTCTTCTTGGACGCCACTCTTTTCCTTCTTCGCGGCTGATTTCTTCTTTGACTTCTTCGCTGGATGAAGTTTTTTCATGACATCGTTCTCGACAGTATTCACGGTATCGATGTTTGACTTCTCGCTTTGCTGCACAGCCTCAATCAAGTTCTCCAAAACTTCCGGATCGACCTCGCCGCTCTCGATGCGTCCTCTCAAATCGGCTTCGTTGAGGAACTTATCGACGGAATTCTTTGCCGCAGTTCTCGCGAGCCATTCGTCTTTACCTTTTTCCTCTGCGAGACTTTGCTCCACCGCGTTGAGCTTCTTTTCCAACTCTAAACGAGATAAGACGTCGTCCTCGGTGATTTCCGAATCTTCCGGCAACGCCACGTCGTCGGCGTGCGACCACAAAATGTCTTCGTCGTCCGAAACGCCTCGGACATCATTGACCATCGATCTCGCGATTCTGTGCGCGAAATCGTCCGAAGCGACAGTATCTCGGACATTTCTCGACCATCCCTTCACGCCTTCTTTCTCCTTTAAGCGCGTGATGAAATCTGAGACGGACAATTTGACTTGCTCGGGCGACATCGTGTTACCACGCAAATCCGCGTCGAAGCGTTGTCCGCGAAGAATGTCCTGTTCTGAAACGTCTTCGGTGAGCCCTCCGTGCTTGGACGACGATGCATCTGAATGACTCGTACCAGGAGAAGTGCCTCCCCACGGGTACCTAAACGGCGTGTTTGCGTTGTAATACGCGCCCGTTCTATCTCGATCGTTATCTTCCAGAATTTTGTTCTTATTCGCAATCTTCTTTGACATTTCGCTGCTCAAACCAACCTTAGCGGCGGCGGACTTGCTTCCATCGAATTCATTTAAAAGTTCGACTCTTTCAATTTGTAAATTTGTCAGCGTTTCGTTCAATCCTCTCAATTCGACTTGTTTGCGGTTTTGCGGAAGCGTCTTGGAGTTTTTCACTTTTTGCATCAACTTCTTCGCCATGTTGATCTCGCGCTCGTTTACCGAAAGCGCCGCTCCAGCGCCGCCGTCTACATCAAAGTTCTCATCAAATTCCGAGTCATCTTCCACGTCTCCGTCGTCTTCGTCCTCTCCCAACTCTCCTTCGTCGTCGTCTTCGTCAGCGTGGACGTTCACTCTTTTCCTCCCGCCGTCGTCGTACGGCATCGGAGGCACGTACTCCTCGCCTCTGAAATACGCCAAGCCTCTCTCGTAATAATGCAACTCGGTGCCTAAAATAGTCGCTAAAAGCACCACTAACACTAATAGAAAGCAAATCGCCACTCTAGCTACCCATGGGCTTCCAGAACACAAGAACATCCTCTTTCCCTTTTCCAACTCCTCTTCGTCGGCTAATTTTTTCCTCGTGAGAATTTCTTGCTTCTCGAGATCGTACAACTTTGCGTTCATCGCCAATTGCTCTTTTTCCTTCCTGAGTTGTTTTTTGCTGCTCTTGGTCTCGCTGCTTTTCAACGAACTCGCTTTACTTCCGCCGCTCTTCTTCGACGGCTTCGCGCTTTCGTATTGCAATCGTTTCGCGACTTCGTCCTCGTCTTCGCTCGAAACCGACGCCGAACTCTGTCCGTCGTACCGCGACCGCCGGCGTCGGTCTTCGTCCACATCATCGTCCAGAAGAGCGTCTATGACGTAATTATCTTCCGCGTCGTCGTCCCCGTTGGCGTAACCTTTACTCTTCTTATTCTTATTCTTTTTCTTGTCCGTGTTCGTGTTGCTTCCGTAGCTCGTACTTTTCTTCTTCTTTTTGCAACAGCCTTTCTCGACGTCGTCGTCGTCGACCGGCGGGCCTCCGTATATTTCAACTTTTTCTCCTCCTCTTCCTCCTCCTTTCCCTCCGCGTTCGTGCAACGTGTTCCACCGAGGCACGCGCCCGTTTTTCGACATCGACGCGCCCATTATTACGTAATCTCTCTAGACGAGGGGGCGGGGGGGGAAATGCAGAGAGCGCGCGCTCAAATTGAAACCAGACGCGGGGAAAAAGAAAGCCTCTCGCCGCTTCCTCTCTCTCTCTCTCTCTCTCTTATCTTTTGCGCGCGCGCATCATCGCTGTGAGTGTTATCGCTGTTTGTGCGAGCGTGCGTTTTTTATTTATATATGTGTATATGTGTGCATGCGCGCTGCGTCTTGCGCGTGTGATATGTGCGTACGCGTAGCCGCGCAGTAAAAATAAATTTGTGCCGCGGTCGAGTGGGCAAAGAAAGAGAAAAACAACAACAACAGCAGTACAGCACACAACATTTTCCCAAAAAAAAGAGAGAAAAAAGCATCTCTCAAAAAAAACACAAAATTAGGCACGAAGGAATCGCTCACACATACATTCGCGTTTGTAGCGATGCGCGATATTTGAGAAGAGTGGGGATGCTGTGGATTACTACTGTGTGACTTTGAAAAATAAAAAATGAAATTACACATAAGTACACACACGCAAACAAACGTTTTATTCTTTATACAAACGCGATGTACATACAGTGAGTGCGTGCCGTGGTATACCTATTAGCAGTAGTACATGTACCACGTGCTATTATAAAATGGCGCCATACGAACGCGGATGGATTTTTTCTGATTCGCTTTCGGCGCCGCGTAACATGCTGTCGCCTTCGTCGCCGACGACCTTGGCTTCAACTTCGCGGAGTTTGCGCGTCAACTTGACCGTGTACAAAGAAAGCGTAGCGATGATGACTGCAACGAGTAATATCGTCGGCGTTGATACCAACCACGGAGAATGCGCAGGAACCTTCATCTCCGCTTCGCCAAGACCGGGTGCGAGCGTTTTTTTGTGTTCTTTGAGAGTCGAAGCAGCCAACTTGTGCCTCTTTTCTGTCCCAGCCGATGCCTTGCCCATGTCCGACCTGGCACTGCTGCTCTTCATGACTACGTGATTTCCCGTATTGCTGCAACCAATCGTGGTAGAAAACGTTTGTTTTCGAACTGTGTTGCCTCCGATGTCCATAATCTTTGGACCGTTCTCATCAGCATTGACCGTCACTTCGTAGAGTCCGCTTGCTTCTGGCGGGAACTCGATGGCGAGAGAGTCTTTTTCCGTGAGGCAGACAAATGTATGTTTATAAAGAACATCTTTGACCGCGACGTCTCCACTCGTAACCTTATCACCCGCGCACGTCTCAACTTGCGTAATTTCGTAAGTCATGCGTTCCACGGAGAGTTGCGGACAAACGATTGGTTCAGAATACTCAATTCTAAAGGTATGATCTAACGTCGACGTTTCAAGCGCGAACGGGGCGACGACGTCAACCACCAGGTTCAGATTCTCCGCCGTTTCAGACCCTTTCACTTCCATTGGCGCAAACGAGTCGTAGCCAGAGCAGAACGCTTTCGCTCTGATCTCATACTCGCCATCTTTCAATCCGTTTAAGAAGTATTGACGTTCGATGTTCCACTTGAAAGAACATCCTTGACCGCGGGCCGTCTCGCAGTGCGCATCTTCGTCTTCGACATCATTTTTCCAAATGTCCTGATCCTTTCCGACCATCGTCCACGCGTTTATCCATTCACCTTTGCCCAACGTTCTCCATTGTATTCTCACGAATTCCAAGTGGGGATGGACCAAGTGATTCGTTTTCTTAGTGTCGCCTTCTTTGTAATCTTTCGACCACAAGTTGAGAGGATCCGGATTCAACAGCGTCATGTTGACGTAGGCCCCCGAGTTTTTGCTCGCAGTGTAGTGTAAGAATCTGTTGTATGTGGTGACGTCCCAATCGACCTTTGGGCATTCGCGCTCCCACTTGAAATCACCTAGGAACGCATCGTTGGAAGCTAACGGGTCGCGGTAAAGCGCCGTGTTCCTGGCCATATCAGATTCGCACTCGGAAACCAGCTTCAAGCCGATGCTCGTGTACTCGTCGCCAAATCGACCTTTCTCAATTTCAAGAGCCAAACGCGTGTATTTGAGATTACCCTCATTGTCAACAGATTCAATGTTTCGTAACGGTAACATCTCACCATACGGTCGAACATATTCGCCATTGATTCTGAATTTAAGGTCGAGCATGTTGCCCCCAAAGTCACCCACGTATTGCTCACCACGCATGACCATGAGACCATAGTTCACGGTTTCTCGGTACGGCGATTCGTTCGTGATAATGACGTCAAAAAGTGCCGAAGACTGAGGAGAAACGAATTTGTTGTTCATACCAGCTGACGCCTGAGTCGTCAATATCAACCCAGATTCTCTCCACATGGTATTTGGCTCTGCTGGGCATTTTGAGGCGCCGCCAATTGTTTTGAACATGGGAGTGCCGAATCTTTTATCGGTGGCAACTTTGACGACAAACTTATCGAACGGATCTGAATCACCGAGAGAATAAGTAGTCGAAAGCTCTCCATATTTCGCCCACGCCATGACGTGTTCGATGCCGTCATTTTTACCGTACAACGTCGTTTGTTCCATTGCACCTTCTTTAATCATAATCTCATACTCCATGTACACATCTGTCTTCGCTTCCGCATCTGCTTTGAAATTCCAACCATATCCCATTCCGTCGATGCGATCTTCAATGCTGGAGGTGAACTCCAACACGTGACCGCCGCCTGAAAACGTCAGGTAAATATCTTGGCTCTTCCCACTAGGCATGGGGTCTTTCTTGGGATCAATATCATTGCCACCCCCGAATGAAAAGCCCGCTTGCGATCCAAACATAGAGGCATCAATGAATCGCTCCGCGTATCCATGCTTGACGAAGCCGTCATTGATGTCCATACCGGAATGATTGAACATGCCAGACTCGCTTACTCGATTCATACCTCTGCTGAATATGCCATACGAGTGTGAATCTTCCGTAGATTCAAAAACATTCGCGCCTTCTAAACCAAAGCCTGAAACATCGTAGCTTGATAAACCGTACTCCGGTCGAGGCTCCCAACGTTCAGGGTGGGGTTTCGCCTTTTCCTTTTCCGGAGTCATATCTTCTTGAGAAAAGATCGAATCCATGTCGATACCCATCTTCTCCATCATCGGTTTGATCTTAGTTTCGTAGTTATCCACAAACTTGTTAATCATGATGATGGTATTCGCCATACCTTTGCACGTTTTGTAGCACTTTATGCATTCGTCGCCGGTAGACGTCGAATCGCAGCCTTTCTCCTTGTCGCATTTTTCCGTGCAGGTTTTTTCGTACTCGCTGGCGTCGGCACCAACGCCGAAAGCTTCTGCAACGGAAAAGTCGGTATCACCACCCGATTTGCTGTGCGTTTCTGTCACTTTCTTCCCCGCGTTGATGGCATCGAGAGCTTGTTGCACTTCTCCTCCACCTTCTGTTCCAGATGTATCCATCTCTCCTGCCATATCTAAGATTTGTACCATTTCATCTGCCGACAATGAAGATGGGTCGGTAATCAATTTTTGAATAATACTGCCCGATGAATAGAGCGCTTCGACCATTTCGATTGTGACGCCTTCAGGTAATTTATCCTCAATCTGCGAAAACATCACTTTTCGAAGTTCTTTGTTGTCGAAGATTTTCGCTGCGTCATCCGCGCTAAATTCAGATGGATCCGCCAAAAGCGGGAGCATGGTTTGCACGGTGTCCGACTTGAAGAAATCCATGATGCTGGCCGCTTCGTCGTCGCCGAGACTTACAGCTTTATTGTGCACGTGGTGTTTCGGGGTCTTTTCGTAATGTCCGATTGAACCACTTTTAGTAGATGACTGCTTCTTAGCATCTTCACCGAAATACTGATCGAACAATTTTGTGACTTGCTCGAGTAACGCAGCTTGTATGTCTTTATTCATCAGCAGCGCCTTTGCATCGTCGACGGTAAAGTCATCTGGATTTTTCATCAAAGAAATCAGAGTTTTGACAGCGTCGCTTTTCAACAGTTCTTCTGCCTCTTTCAAGTCCCAACCCTCTGGCAACAATGGCTGAACTTTCTTGTAAATCATACCTTTCACCTCATCTGAAGAGAGAATCTTCTTCAGATCGTCGACGGAGAAGTCTTCAGGATTCTTCAACAGCGGCAAGATTGATTGCACAGTATCTGACTTCACGATCTTCTCTACGTGGCTCAGATCAATATCGGCAGGGAGCATTTTCTTGACTTGGTCCAATATGATCTTATGGATGTTTTCATCCTTCATCACCGTCTTCAAATCATCGACGCCAAAGTCGCTCGGGTCCTTTAGCAAAGGAAGTAAGGCTTGCGCAGTCTCCGACTTCAACATTTCCTCAATCTTTAGAATACTCCATCCAGAGGGTAAATAATCTTCAACCTGAGAGAACAGCATCGTTTTGATCTTGTCGTTTTCCAACAGCTTGATGAAGTCATCTAAACGAATATCTTCTGGATTACTCAGCAAAGGAAGAAATTCTCGCACTTCTTTCGAGGACAAGATTTCTTCAGCTTGCGACACGTCCATACCGTCTGGGAGATTTTCTTGCACCTTATCCATGAGAGCTTTCTTAATGTCTTTGTTGCTCAATAGATTCTTCACGTCATCCGCGCTGAAGTGCTTCGGGTCTTTAAGCAACGGCAACAACGCTTGCACTTGCGGGGAAGAGAAGATCTCCGCTGCCTTTTTGGTGTCGATACCATGCGGCATGTAATCTTGAGCTTGCTCAATCACGAAGCTTTTGATACTGAACGGTTTGCATTCCTCATCTTCTGTCTCGCAATATTTAAACTCGTAGCTCACGAGATCCATCATGTCCGAACCGTTGAAATCTTCTGCGTCGATATCGCCTTTAACCAATTGTATGATTTTTTTACCAGCGCTGGAGCCCATAAACTTCTGGAAGTCCTCCACCTTTGCTGATTCAGGCAACAGTACTGATACTTTGTCAAAGATTATTTTTTTCATTTCTGGCGTGGACAAAAAGGTCTTCAAGTCGTCCTTCGTAACTTTCTTTGGATCTTGTAATAGAGGGAGAAGCGTCTTGACGGATTCACTTTCCGCCAAACTCTTTACGTCATCAATCGACATGCCTTTCGGTAAAACTTTCTCCATTGCTTCATAAATAGCATCTTTCACCGGTTTTGATGACAAAATCGTCTTGGCGTCTTCAACCGTGAAACTGCTCGGATCTTTGACGAAGGAAAGAACGAATTCAGGAGTTCCCGAAGACGCAAACTCCTTCACGTCATCAACTGAAACACCATTTGGCAAAAGTTGAACGCATTGTTCAAGAACAATGTCGCGGAGACCAGTAGATTTTATCATCTCAACTGCATCGGCGGTAGAAATTGACTTGGGATCTTTCATCAGAGGCAAAATTACTTTCAAATTGGATGACTCCATGAAGGCAGATATCTCGTCCTTGGAGAAATCATCTGGGAGCATTTTCTCTGCGATCGACAAGACGGCGCTCTTGAATTCGTCCGACTCGAAGACAGCCATCATATTCGCTTTCGTGGCAGTTTCCGGATTTTTCGCCATCGGCAAGAGATTCTGAACTAAGAAACTGTCCTTGAACGCATTCAACTTTTCCGCATCGTAGCCTTCTGGGAAATATTTCATGGCTTTCTCCGAAACTATTTGCTGAACTTCCTTGGACGAGAGTATTTCTAGCACGTCATCATTGCTCAAGTCCTGCGGCGATTTAAGCAACGATTGCAGGTAAGGAAGAGATTCCAGGAACTTATCGATCGTTTCGGACTCTTTGATCATCTGTGCCTCTTTGGAAGTCAATGTAGAGGCAGGTTTATTAGCAATTTCGATGATTTTATCCTTCGTTTCTTCGTCCATGAATGCTTTCATATCGTCTACTGTAACATTTGCCGGCAACATCTTCTTGAACTGTTTCGAGCCTAAATAGTCTTGGACCGGTTTTGAACTTATCAAAGTCCGCGCATCTTGTACGCTAAAATTCTTTCCTTTTGTCAAGAGCTTGATGACTTTCATCTCTTCGGAATCGATGAATTCACTCACCGCTCCCATGGACATACCAGGTGGTAGCATGGAAACGACTTGGTCTGATTTCATGTACTCCAAAAATACGTCGGAATTGACGATGCTTTTTGCATCATCTGCTGTTAAAGAATCACCCTTGGCAACGGAAAGCAGGACTTTCATAGCGTCGTCGTTGAGAACTTTCACCACTTTGTCGTACGTGAGGTGACCGGGTAACCTTTCGTTAAACTCGTCCGAGTGCAAGAAACCTTGGACTGGTTTTGAGCCCAACAGCGTTTTCGCGTCGTCGGCGGTAATTTTGTTCCCTTTCGATAATATGGTGAGCACTTCTGCGACGTCTCCGTTCAGAACAGCCTTCACATCTTCGTAAGTCAGATCGCCCGGCAACATATCGTTGAATTTGTCAGAGTGTAAAAAGTTTTGCACCTGCTCTGATTTGATCAACGTGTGTGCATCCTCCTTATCAAGTTTGCCATCTTTGGCGAGTGCGATGATCAACTTGGAATTTTCATCCGTGACAAATGATTTCACTTTATCCAACGTAATACCATTGGGTAGCATCGAGTCAAAGTTATCCGAACTCAAAATCTTTTGAAATAATTCGCTGCTTACAATCATTTTCGCATCCTCGGCGGAAAAACTCGAGGGATCTTTGACGAGTGATTTGATGAATTCAAAATTCTCTGAGTTAAAGAAGTCTTCGACCTCGGCGAAGGTCAGCCCAGCTGGCAAGATGGATTTCATCTGATCGGAGTTGAACAAAGTTTGCATCGGTTTTGAGTGCATTAACACTTTCGCGTCTTCGACATCAAACGATTTTGGATCTTTGAATAACGGAATAAGCACCTTTGCCATGTCAGAGTTCACCACCTCCGCGATCGCGCTCACGTTGACATTTTTAGGTAAGCGCTCTGTGACGGCGTCAGATTTCAACAGCTTTTGGATTGGGTCACTTTGAAGGAACACTTTAGCATCGTCGCTGGTAAATTTATCGCCTTTTGCCAAAGCTGTGATGACTTTGAATGCATCAGACGTCAAAAGTTCTTGAATTTTTACCAAATCCACGCCCTCTGGTAACATTTCTTTCACTTTATCAGAGGTCATCAATTTCTTCACCGGTTCGGAAGAAATAATCATTTCGGCATCTTCTTGGGAGAAAGATTTTGGATCTTTCAAAAGAGGAACAATGATTTTTGTGAGCTCTGAATTCAAAACCTCGCGCACTTGAGAGAAATCGACGCCTTCGGGTAGCATTGCCTTTAATTGGTCCGATTTTAACAGTTGCTTTTGTACCAAATCGGAATTGATGATCTTCTGAGCGTCTTCAAGTTTGAAGTCACTTTTGCCCGAGATTATGGGAAGGATGACATCAAATATATCCGATTTTAGAATTTCTTGGATGGTTTCGATGGGAATGCCTTCCGGTATGAGATCTTGAATTTCTTTTGAAGCTAAAAGATTTTGAACTGGCTCGGATTGAATTATCGCCTTTGCGTCCTCTTGATCAAAGTCCTTCGGATTTTTCGCAATAGAACTGATGATCGGAACCAAATCGCTGTTCATAAACGCGTTGACGTCATCCATTGAAACTCCTTTGGGCAGCATACCGGTAATCTTATCTGAATGTAACACATTTTGTACGGGCTCTGAGT
>Ga0255774_10002017_pt1 | contig 15850 bp, 15 predicted proteins | sample 101ome_17_FD_179972 | JGI IMG/M metagenome (GOLD analysis project Ga0255774, IMG submission 179972) | Coastal salt marsh microbial communities from the Groves Creek Marsh, Skidaway Island, Georgia - 101407AT metaG (version 2) | ecosystem: Environmental > Aquatic > Marine > Intertidal zone >...
AGGATCGAGACCCTTGAGACTGATTTGGCGTCGAATGTGACAAGGATCGAGACCCTTGAGACTGATTTGGGGTCGAATGTGACCCGTATCGAGACCCTTGAGACTGATTTGGGGTCGAATGTGACGAGGATCGAGACCCTTGAGACTGATTTGGGGTCGAATGTGACGAGGATCGAGAGTATAGAAAGTGGTGCACACACGTTCACGGGTATAAAAACGTTCGAAGACGATGTCATTCTCGAATCAAATCTTCGTGTCAACGGAGAACTATTGGTGGCGAACACCGTACACATGATCGTCTCTGATCCAATAATGGAATTGGGTGCTAATAACCTAAACACCGGGGATCTCGGGATCATCATGACCCGTCACGGGGAAACCGGGAACGTCGCGATCGTCTACGACGAATCCCAAGATGTTTTGAATGTTGGATACACACTGAGTAATGCTTATGAAAATACGATCACTATGGACACAGCGAATTCACTCACTTTACAGGTAAATAACGCACTAAATGTGGGTTCAAACGTAGTGATGGACGATGTGGCGTCGAACGTCATCGAAGTTTCCGGGAACGTGAAGACAGATTCCCTATTTTTGGGGAACTTTGAGGTGGTGGCGTCACAAGGTTTGAGTCACGTGACTGCGGTGAGTGCGGCCACAAATGATACCGTGTATCTCAATAACCCAACCACGGGACTCGTGGTCGACTCTAACGCGGAGGTGGGTGGAAACCTCTCGGTCGAAGGTGATCTCGAATTTAACGGGAATCTCACGATGAACACGATCACCGTGCAGACCCTCTTTACACTGGATCACGTCGTGTCTCAAGGGAATACTACGGCAAACACAGTACAGTTCCAAAACGCGACGACGGCGCTCACGGCGACGGGGAATGTAGAAGTGGGTGGGGAGTTAAGTGTGAGTGCGAATGTGGAGGTCGGTGAGGAATTAAGTGTGAGTGGGGATGTGGAGCTTTCGAGCAATCTGATGGTGAGTGGGAACGTCGGTGTGGGGACGACGGAACCCACCGAGACCCTTGATATCGTGGGCAATCTCAACCTCCAAAAGGTGTCCAACACTGCCTCGATCAAATTGAACTCCAACGTCGTCACGGAGTACACGAGGTCGAAGAAGTTGATCAGGTACCCGAGGATCGCCTTACCGTATGATGCTCAATCTAGTCAAGGTGGATATGAAAACTATATAGTTGATCAAAGTTCTGTATACTCGTCCGAGAGCGGTGAAGGTGCGTACGCGTCGTTTAGAGATGTTATCGGAAATCACTGGTTATCTTCGTCAAACTCATTTGATGGTGCACCTGATGTATTTAACGGCGTTAATGGACCATGGATAAGTATACAATTACCAGACGCAATCAAACTTGAATATTTGGAATTTTATCAGCGCAACTCATTTACCAATCAGAAAGTCACTGCGGGTTCCGTATATGCGAGTAATGATGGTACGAATTGGACTGAAATAGGGACACTCAATAACGTGGGAGATTATACCACTGCTGTACCCGCGCGTGTAAATTTCACACATACGACTCTTTATGACAGGTATTTACTTCACGTCACAGCTAATCAAACTAACTATGTATCTATGGAGAGACTTTCATTCTACGGCGTCCCCGAATACGACCCGGAAGCCGACGGGACGGATGTCATCATGAGGTCAGTCCCGAACGTGCCCAACACGGATTTGTTGGAGGTGTATTGGGACGCCGGAAATACGTCGTCCTACTCAGGAAGTGGTACGACGGTGACTGACCTCTCCGGGAACGATGTGACGGGGACCATCTACGGTACCAACGGATTCGATAGCACCTATAACGCATGGGAGTTCGATGGCAGTGGAGATTACATACAAGGAACGGCGACTATTGGCATGGTTGGTACGGGTCAGGTTATACACACGTGGTCTTTGTGGGTCAAAAATCTAACACCGACTTCGACGCAGTACGCATACATTTGCGGTTTCGGCAGTGCTAGTAGTGCCAACATGTCCGGATTTATGCTTAGAAATGGAGATCAGTTGGAGTTCACTATATTAGGAACATACGTCTACGTCAAGGAACCCTTCCCCTATAGAGAAAACACATGGAAACACGTCGTCGGTGTTTACAGGGGTAATGCATGGAATGCGAGTAACTGCGACGTCTACATTGATGGTAGAAAAGCAACCCTCGTGGGCACCGCAACACAAGCTCTGAATATTTCAGGTACAGCCATAAACATTGGTTCGAGTCCGGGAGGTGGTCAGCCTTTCGTGGGTTCCATCGCCAACGCCCGCGTCTTCAGCCGAGCACTCAATGCTGACGAAGTGTGGGAATTGTACGCGCACCAGAGGGAGTATTTCGGGCACGGAAACTTGGATATGACCCTGAAGTCTGGGGTTTTGAATGTGCAGGGGGGCATAAAAGTCAATAATTACCCATTTTCTAGTCGAGCTGTTTTACGAGTAAGTACTAACCAAAATCAATCATTAAACTCTAGTAATTATCAAACCGTCACATTCAACAATATCGACGTAGATACTATAAATGGATGGGATGCCACAACTAACAGATATCAGCCGTCAGTACCTGGATACTATCTAGTAAATGCTCAAAGATTTAACGTAGCAACAACAAGTAGTTATGTAGTTTGCCTCATAAGAAAAAACGAGGTCGACGTATGTTCATCCACTATCGTAGGGGGTGGTTCAAATCACCCCATGGGTGGCGCTACAGCGCTTGTGTATCTTAATGGAACAACTGACTACATTTATGTGTTAGGATTAGCTAGTTCAACCATAAACATCACAACAACCAGGTCGTTGCATATAATTCACGTTTCATTTTAATGTTTCATTATAGTAATGTTGTTGATTGAAGTTTTGATGAAATTGTATCCGGAGAAATCATGGCTCGTTGAAGATAGTGATACGTACGACGGCATCGTATGGGGTGATATGGACGAGAATGACAGACCAAGTGAAGAATTTCTTCAATCTAAAAGGTTGGAATTCGAAACCGAACAAAAGTGGAAGGAACTCCGCGAAGAACGCAACAAACGCATTGCCCAAACGGATTACCTCGCCACCATCGATTACCCTCACGCCACCGAGGAGGTCAAGCAGGCGTGGTTCGACTACCGCCAAGCCCTTCGGGACCTCCCAGCCAACACGACGGACCCGGAAAACCCCGTTTGGCCCCTCGCCCCTCAATAAAAACTCCTATGTTTTCTTCCAAACCGTGTCCCGGTTTGCTAGAAAAATTCCTCACGCTATATTAAATGTCTTCCTACAGACCTTTGAGATTTCTGGACGCCTCGGCGAGGGCGGACGAGATCGTGGCCAATTACAAATTGGGAATAGGCACGCACTCCCAGTCGTCGGAGGTGCACGTCGTGGCGGACGCCCCGGAGATCAGGGTTCAGGACGAGGTCTCGGAGGTCACGGAGACGGCGCTTCGCATCACCGCGGACGGTGGGGCGGTCTCCTTCCAGTCGGGCGTCGATTTCACGAACGACAGCAAGGGGGACTTTAAGTTTGAGAGCATGCTCGGGGCGACGACGCACATGACCATCGATGGTTCGACCGGGAACCTCGGCATCGGGACGACGAATCCAGAGGCTATATTACACGTGATGACCTCGGGTGGGAGTGATGGTATCGTCGTAGAAAATAATGGTAGCGGTACCGAGTCATGGATGAGAGTAATGCCCCATATGACCGAGGGTTCTTTTAACCCTCTGACTGGCACCGGTGATTCAGCTCTAATATTTTCAACTGATAGAAGTATTTCAAATGAAGCAAATACGGGGTTGGTAATAGCACCGTGGTCTGAGAATGCTAACGGCATTAAAATATTAGAAAATGGCAACGTCGGCATCGGGACGACGAGTCCGGTATCCATTTTACACGTCAGAGGAATCGGTCAAACGAGTCAGACATCATTCGATACGAGTCAGACACTCGGGGCGAGTATATTCGCTGAGTCTTCTGATAGCGTTCCTGGTAGCGGTGGGTCGTTAGTATTAGGGACGTACCAAGGTAAATTTGCAGCCATTAAAGCTGATATAAAAAATGGGACGAACAATACGGTAGGACATTTACATTTCATGACGCGAAATGCCACGACTGATGCTACACTCACAAATCGAATGACCATTTTAAACACCGGCAACGTCGGCATTGGGACGGTGAATCCACTCGAAAAATTTCACCTCTACGGAAGTCCCATGATTCAACACGAGACGATATACAATGTTGGTGGAAGTCAGGGTTGGTATAAATTAGGGACTTGGAATGCAGCGAGTGCAACAGGCGGTTCGCGTTTAAAAATTTCACTTCTCGGTGCAGAAGGTTATGATAACTATCAAACTCATCGGGGCGGTGAAACCATCATATATGCAAGTATCAATAATAATAATGATACAAATGCCTCTAACATGTCTGGTTCCATTCATGCGTACGGAGACCCCGTCATAACACAGGCAAAGTTTAAACAGGTTGGGACAGATAGGAGTATATATGAAATTCATGCGTACGTCGAAACTTATACTCGACACTCCATGAAGATAGAATGCACTAACACGACGACTTTTACACGCGCGTTGACGAGTTCATCTGACCCGGGTGCAAATTCATCTACGGTACAAGCGGCGTTGTTTACTCACGTCGTCAATAACTCGGGCCACGTCGGCATCGGAACGAAGACTCCGTTACAACCACTGCACGTAAAAGGAAATGGCCAGAACCCGGTCATCTATATGTCCGACCCAAGTAATAACCGTTATTCCAGTGGATTTGGGACACATCACGTTAACTTCGTTGGTCAACGTTTGGATTTTTACAACGGTGATAGTGGTGCTAACGGAACATCCTTAGGTAGCAGTCACATACGAATGTCCATAAATGCTAGCGGTCATGTCGGTATCGCAACGACGGATCCTCAGACTACGCTCGATGTTCGATCAAACGCACTCCTAGGGGAATATGGTAGTAGTGGTTTTTACAATGGTTACGGTCGCTGCCACGTGCGAGGTTATACAAATACACCGATCATTCTGGAAAACATTGGTACTAACACGTCTGGGATCGGGAACTTTACCAATGGCATGAGTTTGTGTACTCAAGGAGGTACCATTGATTTGAGATGCTCGTCGGGATATAACGGTGATATGGGTATAGCTGGGAGTCATATCGTGAGATTTAGTAACGGTGGCGATCGAATACAAATATATCGAGATATAAATGGCTCTAATCCTTACTTTTATTACAATTCTTCAGGTAATTACGGCACGTATTCAGATCGTCGCGGTAAGAAAAATATACAAACCTTGAACGTGTCCGAATCTGTGCAGTACGTGAAAAACCTGAATCCCGTGTCGTTCAACTATTACACCGAAACGTCGGACGTCACACCTCAGGCGGGTTTCATCGCACAGGAGGTCTTGGGGGCGGAAACGAATCCGTGTCAGACGAAATGCGTCGTCAGTGGTCACGAAACGTACGACCCAGACGACGTGAATTCGCCAAATCTCGGCGTCGGTATGCAATCGATGATTCCAATGCTGGTGCAGGCGCTTCAAAACGCACTGGAACGCATTGAGGCCTTGGAAAATAATGCCTGAAAAATAAAATTCTTTTAATATATATCACATCAATGGGAATTAACGTACCTTCTCTGTATGTCAGTCATTTCAAAACGACCTTAAATAACGTCTACGTGGCCGTCGGGCAGGACGATGTGATTATTAAGACATCGAAAATTCACCCCCACAAGGGCACGTGGGTCACGTACAATTGTGGTGTTTGGGCAGACCAAGAAACGCGAGAGACGCAGTTGCCACCCATCACGAAGTTGAGCAATACTTTTCCGTTAGTCGAGAACGTTGACATCATGCAACAGGTGTACACAAACATCAAGTTGGATGCCCCGAACTCCACGGATGTGTAAACCTCATCAGACCGAAATCAAACTGACGTCCTCCCTCGCGAGGGGTTCGATTTTCCAATTGTACACGTAGGTGTGCACCTCCCCGGTGCCTTTGACGAATTTTTCCTTCTCGAGGTCTCTCCCCCCGTTATCGAGGGCGTTGAGAACGTCGAACCCCAACCTTTTCGCGATCACCACGGCGTGTCTGAGGGCGTCCTCACCCACGGCGTGATGCACGTAGGCTTGTCTCAGTCGCAGTTTCGGGTCTTTCCTCGGCACCCACCCCACCTCGACGAGGGCGACGAATATGCCCTCCTTGGGGTCGACGAAGGCTCTCCCGACCCACTCCTCGGCCCTCGGGAGGATGGCGAGTTTGTGTTTCCGAGCGTCCGCGTCGAGGAGTTTTTGTACGTCAAACACGTCAGAGGGTTCCATGAGTCGGAGGTGGGAACTCCCCTTGACGTCGAACCATTTGTTCGTGGGGTCGTTGGTTTCGGTGAACCCGGCGTCGACGAGTTTGGGGACGTTCAGGAGTCGGTGCCAGTAGGACGCCGTGCACACCGGGTGGGGCAACTCCGCGGTGGCGGTGTAGATGGCTTGTTCGATCCCTCTGAGGACGGCCCTTCGGGTGATTTCCTTGATGAGGAGGGGGGCGAGGCGTTTGTCTCTGTATTTTTGGTGCACGCACAGAAAGTTGATGACGACGGCGTCGACGTCTTGGCCGTGGGCGTGGAATCCTCTCGGGGAGGCGGCGATGAATCCCACCAACTCCGGCGTCGGCGCTTTCCTCAGGGCGTAGAGTGCGACGTTCCACCACTCGTCCCTCTCGAGCGCCCACCGAAGGGTGGGGACGGTGTATTCGAGGTAGGACTGGTCGTCGGTGAGGTAGTGTTTGTTGAAGAAATTCCTCAGTCGGTCCTCGCTGGCGGCGCCCCAAAAATAGTTCACCGGGTCGGGGAGGGGGGTCGACTCCTGCAATTCCTCTAATTTCACCGTGCAATTCGTGGGTTGGGTGTTCCAAAACTGATGCATCTTCTCTCTACTAAATTGGAGTCTCATGTTTTTAACTTAAAGTCAAGCCTCGCTACCTAACCATAAAAGAAGCGAGAATGTCCCTCACGCAAGATTTCACCACCGTTCCGGGTCAGGCGTTCGCCTGCCTCTCCATCGTCGGCCCGGAGTGTCCGCAGAAGACGGACAAGTTCGGAATCAAGATTCGCGGCGCCTTCTCGACGCGGGACGAGGCCGCGGCGCACGCGAAGCGTTTGCAACAGGAGGACTCGACCTTCGACATCTACGTCGTCGACCTCTACAAGTGGCTTCTCATCCCACCGGACCCTTCGAAGATTGAGGATTCCCACTACACCAACGAAAAGTTGGAAGAACTCATGGAGGGATACAGGCAAAACCAACGCGAAGCGGCGAAGATGTTCGAGGAGCGCAAGCGCGACATGATTGAGAATGCGGATAAGAACTATTTCAAGCCGGGCGACGAGAACTCCAAGTTCTACACCAAGCCGGACGAACCGCCGATTTCCCACCCAGCGGAGGTCCTCGAGCGTCTCAAGAAGGAGAAGCCGGACGCCTCGATGGACGACCTCGTCAAGGAGGCGGACGCCATCGTCGCCGCCGAGATCGAGGAGCGCAAGGCGAAGCGTGAGGCCGAGGCCAAGGCCGAAGCCGAGGCCAAGGCCGAAGCCACCGAGGAGGCCGAGGCCCCGACCGAGAATTAATTTCACATAACATTGTAATATGAGTGCATTCAGCATCACTCTAAATATTTTGACAGTCCTTCTCGTCATAGTCACGCTTTTTTTCCAGGGTCACCTCGTCGAGGTCAAGGAGGGGAGTGTCCTCGCCTCGGCGATGGAGGTCATGCGCATAAACGCCAAAGATCCGCGGGTGACGTCGCGCGCCTATTTCACGGAGCCTAGATATGGGAACATTGGTAAATTCACGAATTACGACGAATACGCGCCGATTGATAATTACAAGACTAGTGAGACCGAAGAATCACGGGTTGCATAGTCTTACCCATGAAAAACCCGAGTAGAAAAACCGCGAACGCGATGACGAGAGTGTTCTTATCGATGCTCCCGAGATCGAACTTTTGCGGGAGGGGTGGCGGTGGCGGTGGCATTCCGTAGTGCATGGGTTGCTGGGGTGCCCACTGCTGTTGGGGTTCGTATTCCTCCTCCATGATCGGGGTGGAATCCTCTTCCTCCTCTTCCTTGGGTGGCGGGGTCGGGGTGTACTGAAACGGTTGTCCGATGTCGGTCTCCATTATTATTAATTAAAACATCGCGCTATTTTTTTAAGCGAAATATTCCGCTTCGCTGTCGCTGACATCTTCGTCGTCGATGAACCCCTCGAGGTTCCCGTTTTCGTCCGCGTCGGTGTCGTCGTCGGTTTCCCACTCGCCTTCACCGTCCTCGTCGTCGTCGTCCAACTCGTCTTCGGTGGGGATGTCCCCGGATTCCGAGTTGAAATCCGAGTCGTGTTCGTCGTCGCTGTAGTCGTCTTCGATGTCCTCGATCTCGGGAACGTAAATTTCAGACGGCTTCTTGATGATTCTTCCGCTTCGGGTGGTCATGACGGCGGCCATGGTTTCTTCTCTATTTTATTCATCGAGTCTTTCGTTTAAGTATCTCGTCTGAAACCTTAATTTTTGAGCCATCGCATTTCTCTGGAGTTCTTTCTCGTACGCCCACCCCACCCTGAACGCTAAATCCTCTATTTCATCGTGAATGTCGTAATCGTTGTAAATGCCTAAATTTTGGAGGTGGTCGATGGCCCGTCGGAGGAACACCGCCCCTTGCGTGGGTTCGGTAAAGTACAACTCGCACAGTCGCAGGTCGCTCAAAAAAGCCTTGTATTCCTCTGGGTTCACCCCGGAGTACTTGTGTGCCTCCGTCTTGAGTGCCTCGAACGTGTCCATCCCGGGGGGTGTTCGCGTGAGGAGGAATACCATGTACACCGCCACGAGAGCGAAGATGAAGAACATCTCTACTATCTCACAAGTTTTTTATATGTGCTCGCAAATATCTTCATCCTCCTCCCGTTTTTGCACTCGCACGCCTGGATGAGGATGTCCCGTTTGAGGTTGAACCCGCACGTGCGCCCGCACGACCGACACGTGGCGTTGGTGGTGACCCCGAAGCCCCCTCGCACTTTTTTTAATTCTATGACCTGGGCGTTCGCGAACCCGTCGACGTATTTCTGTATGAACGTCTGGAGTTCCACCCGGGCCTCGTCCACTTTGGTGGGGCGTTTCTCTTTTTTTATTTTTTTCACGAGGGGTGGACACTTTGTGGGTTGTGGGTAGAGCATCCTCTTTATTTCACCGGTGAGCGCGTACCGCTTTCCCATGAAATCTTTGCAAAACCCATCGGTCCTCCCCTCCAAGGTTTCGCACCGGCAGAAACACTTTTGGGTGATCATGTCCCCGGAGACGTAAAACCAGACGTGATTCGACCCGTGCTCCCTCCCCAAATTTTCACAATACTTGGACGACGTGGAGACGAGGAATTGGTTTTTGTGCTTAAAAATCTTCGTCACCCTCGCCGAGGCCTGGCCCTCCATCGTCGTGCGGATGAACGTCTCGAGGTGGGCGCTGAGGGCGTCGTCCTGCACCTCGTCTTTGGTCTCCGCCTTGGAGAACCCACCCTCCTTGGCGGTGGCGACGCTGATTTTGCTCGGGGGGTGCACCTTGACCGGTTCACCCTCGGCCCGCACGGCCACCTGCGCGAGTAACTCCGGGGTGACGTCCGGGGGGAGGCGAAGCATGGTCGACAGCGGTTTCCGCGTCCACCTGAACACGGGGAGGTAGGGACCCTCGACGAGGCCTTTGGCCTTCTTGTAAGACCACGGCATGCGAAAGCCGCTCCCCTTGGCCCCTGTTCTCGGGTCGCCATACACGCTGTTGTCCACGACGGCGCCCCAGTTCACCCCGGGCTTCGCCGTGTGAAGGGCGATGAGGATGTGTTCTCTGAGGGCGCACGCGCTCGCTTGGTCGACGAGAAACCCAGGCCAGTTGAGGTGTATCCCGGTCTTCACCAGTTCCCCCGCGGGTTTGGGTTCGGCGACGGAGACGATGCAGTCCCCACCCCCGAGATTGCCCACCTTGGCGCAAATCACCCGACACACCGTCTCGATCTCCTCCACCGTGAGCGCCTCCTCCGCCTTGTAATCGAGATCGGCGAAAAAGTTATACGCCGGTTGTGTCTTTTGCTCGACGACGAACACCTTCTCCCCGGCATTCACGGCGTCGCAATACACCTTATAAAACTCAGGAATCTTGTCACACGGGATGCTCAGACATCCGCCGTCCATGAGCACGTGTGAGAGGTTTCTGGAGTTTGTGAAATCATTCTTGCTCGCCCACCGCCTCAGCATTATTGTCTCTCTTGTAGTAATCTCGCATGTCTTTTTTAAACCAGTGGTGGGGGTGGACGTCCGGGAGGTCCTCCTCCTCGGCGATGTCTTTTTTCACCACCAACAGTTCGTAGACCGTTTTTTCGCCGAGGGTGGCGACGAAGGCGTCCCCGTCCCTCCCCTTGGCGTCGACGATTTCTTTGATTTGGTTGAGAATGAACTTTTTAGATTTCATCTTCCACACTACTTAATTACAAATGTTTTTCTAGGCGCAGATAAACACGCGTAGAATTCCGGGTTCTTTATGACGTTGGTGACGATGCGCTCCCACTTTTTCGGTCGCGCCTTGAATTCCTCCAAGGTGTCCCACGACATGAAATCGTTCTCGTCGAACACCCTCTTGATGGGTTGCTTTTGCAGTTTTTTCACCTGCGTCTTCGCCTTTTCGTCCATGAATTTCTTCACCGTCTGCGCCCGCTGGGCCTTTGTGAAATTCACGAAGAACACGAAGACGTTGTACACCAACTCCACCGTCGGTGATTCCTTGACCGTGAACACGTAGGACGTGTACTCACCGGACTTGAGGGAGACCACCCCCCGGGTCTCCTCCTCTAACTCCCTGAGGGCCGTGCGCAAGGGGCAATTCACCTCCCTGCGCCGTGACCCACCGGCGACGAACCCCCAATCCTTCCATCGCCGGTCGCGAATCGTGAGAAACACCGGCCTGTCCTCCGCGAGACACACCGGGATTGCGATAGCCTTATGTTTTTTCATTTTTCATCTGTCGGTGGACGTGAATCCTAATATCAGCGGATTTAATTTTCTTCGGTGATCTCCTTCACTTCCTCGGCCTCCTCGGTTTCTTCTCTTTCCTGTGGGGGCATCTCCATCATCATCGATGGCCTGGGTTCGCTCATTTGCATGAGGTGCATCGACACGTTCTTCAACTGCTCGACGTCATCCTTCGCCCTGGTGAGTTCTTTAAAAAGATAAATCGTCACCGCGAGGCACACGACGACGCCGAAAGTTGTCAACAGATTTTTGTCCATGGAAATCATTTCTAAATTAACATGTGCCTTTTCTTTTTAAGCAATCATCGCACCCATGGTTGCCCTGGGATTTTTGGCACACTGATAATCTTGGCCGAATTGCACCGCCTGGAGGTGGTCGTGCTTGCACTGCGGGTCTCGGGACGGGCCTTGGGCGGCGGACGGGGCGTTCACGAAGCGTTCGAGCGTGCGCGATTTCGGGTCGTACGTCAAAACGAAAACGATCACTAAAAGAATCACTGAGGTCCAAAACGTAGACATGTTTCTATTATAAAACGCTATGATTTAATTCTTAGTTGGCCCACTTGAGGGCGCCCATACCGTTGGAGATGGTGAGGCAGTTCACGCTTTGCGCGTAGATGGTGTCGTTGGAGGTGGAGGTCTCGTTGACGAGGCGCGCGCTGTCGAGGCGGGAGAAGTTCACCGTGCCCGTGACTTGGGTCTTCGAGGTGTCGAGGCAGAACGGGATGAGGAGGAGGTCGTCCTCGTCGGAGTTCAAGTCCGCGTTGGAGGTGTGGTAGTACAACGGGACCAAGGTAAAGTTCGGGCGAGACAACTTGTAATCCGAGATGTCGACGCCGTTCATTTGCATCTTGATGCGGTTCGTCGCGGTGAGCACGTTGACCGCGGACGCGCCCGAGGCCGTCGGGGCCGCAGCCAAGAACTTGATCGGGTGGTTGAACCCGCTGAGTTCGTGAATCTTGGCGTTGGAGGCGATGCTCTTCTGCACCGTCGGGATGACGAGGTTGATTTCCTTGGAGGCGAACATCTCGCGCTCGGCGGCGTCGAGGGTGATGAAATTGGCGTAGCACTCCCACTTGGAACCCCCGGCGAGGGCGCCCCAGGTGATGCGGAGTTCGACGTCGTGGTAAGAGAGGGCGACCAACGGAATGCAGTGTTGGTAGGACTCGCAGTTGAAGAAGCGGAGGGGGTAGAAGGTGTTCGCCCCGGAGAGGCCGGCGAGGCGAGACTTGCTGAGGTTGGAAGCCATCAACTTGGGGGCGATCTTCGTCGTCCACACGGCGTCTTGCTCATCGATGACCTGCCCACCGACGAGAATCTCAACCTTATCGATGACCGTCGTCCAATCGGTGATGGAGGTGTTCGCCTGAGGCGTGCCGCTGCCGACGATCGGGGTGAGGTACACGTAGGAGAGGAGATCCCCCTTTCTCTCGAAGCGGACGGTCGACATGCCGTTGCCGGTGACTCGACCCTGAATCACTTGGCGTTCGACCTGTTGGGCGAAATGCGTCGAGCGTCGAAAGTTGCTTTGGAAATACGAAATTTGAGGTTCACCAGTGATCAGGGCATCTTGGGCGCCGTAGGCGAGCAACATCGTCTGTCCAGACATGGGTGTTAATTATACTATTACTCTGAGATTTTATCCACAATGATATGTCACGCCCACGAAAGCGGCGGTGTGCACCGCGTTGTGCCTGGTGGTGATAAGTTTGTACGCAGGCTCCGTGTCCCCCCACGGCACGTCCTCCCACTGGAGTATATTATTTACACTAAAAGACACCTGATGCGTGCAGCGAGGTAGACCGCGTTGTGACGCGTCGTGAGGTTGCCGGTGGCGTCGACGTATCTCAGTTCATACGCGTCGACGACTTCCGTGGGGTCTTCTTGGTATTGTAGGTTTCCAAACGCATCGAGCACTGGAACCTGTTCCTGGCGCACCAAAAGTCTGTACCCGTTTCGGGGTTCATTGATGGTATTGAGGATTTTTTGGTAAATTGTACGACTTTTCTCTGTGAACCCTTGAGTGGGCTCTGTCCTTTCTTCCACGACATATTTGAAATATCCGTGTTTGTACGCCGGTTGGTCGGCTTCATCGAGATCGCGCCATTCATCGAGCGTGAGATATACATCATACCTGTATATGTACGTATGTGGTTCACCATCGACCGTGCTCTCGACGACGTAATTGTCGCGTTCATTGTCTGGAAGTGTGTCGTACACTTCACGTGACGCTGAAATCGAATTCAATTTATAATAAAATTCAGCATCATAGGGTGGTAATTTACTGACGTACTCGTTATATTTCACGAGAACCTTTGTGGTTTTCTCGTAGTAGGTCTCCGTCAAAGTCGTTCGCATATCTACGGTGAGATTGCTGTATACGTCCAAAGAAACGTTCGACGTGTGCACGTAATAGTTCACGTTCTTAGTTTCGGTCAACACACGTTTCGATGGCACTTGCGGTTGCGTGAAATCACACGGCTCCAAAACTTTCGCGACGGTGTAATTGTGTCGGAGGTCATCATCTTGTTTTGTGGCGTATCCCACGACATTAGAGGTTGTCAGGTAATCACCAGCTTCAATCGAACCCCGTTCATCGCACACCCACACGTAGTGTTCGCCCGAAGTTTCAACAACACCTTGGGTTGCACCAACCACACCCAATACTGACTTGCTCTCCGGCTGTGCACACAGTGCACCATCAACATCCACGAGTTTACCTTGGGCTTCTGTGAGTTTTAGTGGACGTTTCACACGTAAATCTTTGTTTTCGAGTGCACGTATTCTCACGTTGTCGCGTTGCTGTCTTCTGTCGACTTCCTGTAAAGCGGCCGCGGCCGTCGTCCATATGGCGTCCTTCTTCAAAAAGTGGAAATCGCGAACCTCTTGTCCGTACACGAACACTTGGTCGCGAATCTCAATGGGTTTCGTGAGCCGAACCGTGTACTCGTCGATGATTTCGTCGATGAACGCGTCGAGTTCAGAATTAGCTGAATCGTACAGACGCAGTTTGGACACACCCGGTTGCAATTTCGTTGTATCGAACTCTAACACCACACCTTCGGCGTAGACGTTCGCGAGCTCATATACATTGGGAATGTATTCAGTTCCTATATGTGTCGAATAGTTTAGCACATCCCCAACCTCCTGTGCGATGAACCCCCACACCGGCAGTGTTCCTTTCTGAACGACGTCCTTGTAATTGTACAATTTCGGCTGAATCAACCGGAACGTGTCGAGCGCGCTCGAATCGTTAACATCTGTGATTTCTGTCTTAATACGACGATCTGAAGACTGTGCTGTTCCGGAGTGAGATACTATGTATTGTCGTGTGACAATAGATCCTTCTGCGTATATACTATGCTTGGCCAAGTCACCTGTGTTCCTCGTTATTGTGTTCGCACCAGTATCGTAGTTGAAATATTGCCTATTTGCAGAGGTGAAATGACCAGAGAGTGACTTTACCGTCAATGGAGCCTCGCACGATTTACCCCCGATACACACCGCGTTTGCGATGACACCACCGGATTCGACGCTGCCGGTTTTGAACACGGCGCCGTTCGACGTCGACGCATACTTTCCGTAAAATTCCCATGTTGTTAAAGTGGCCGTCCCACCGTACGTTCCTGCCGTTATCGTCTCGATAACGAATCGGTAGTGTTTATAAGGGACGCTAGATGTTGGGACGAACTCGTAATTTTGATTCAGGACCCACGACTGTCCACTCATTTCGTAAACGGCCGTCCATGATTCATCCTCGTAATTTCTTGCGGCGATGACACCCGTCTTCGCACCTCTAACTTGAAAATCACCACCGAGATTGACATTCATGATAAACTTTTCGATCGCGATCGGTTGGCCGAATATGACTTCAATCCATTCACCCGAACGGGACGTGCCATCCACTGTCGTGGCCGATCCACCTGTGTAACTTCCATTAGTTGTGCTATACGTGCCACCGGCGTCCTGCCATCTGTACGACGTCGCATTTAATACCTGAAATGGATAAAGAGGATTCGAGTCACCTCCCGCAAAATATGAGCTACAATCGACTACCAAAAGACCGTCTTTTTCGGTCCAGATGTTGTATCTTGTAGAATTGCTGCGGTTATCGTGTAGGTATGCGAAATCGCCAGTGTGGTAGACTTGAGTTTGTGGGAAATACCCCATGTCAGTTTGGGGCTTCACGACCAACCTCTGTTCCGGGTCGCGTAGACCGATGCCCAAGTTGCCCTTGTGCAAACTCACCAAATCCTCGCGGTGGTCGAACCGCGCGGCCTCGTACTCGTAGAGTTCGCGGGCCTGGTCGGCGGACAACGCTTTCGAGTACACTCTCGCGTTCGCCACTTCGCCTATCAACGAGCCCGCCGACGGCCTGTGCCCGAGGTAAAAAGTAGACGACGTCGTTGCCAAATTCAGGGAACCTGCCTGATAACTCGACTGAACCTCACACGGCACGCCGTTGACGTAAAGTTTACGTGCGAGTCCGTAACTGCCGTTCACTACGCCACTATCGCTCCCACCGTCGTACGTGGCAGTGATGTGTATCCATTTCTCAAATAATTTACTATGAGGTAGGTAAAATATGACATCGTTACCCATAAAATAGTACCGTATCATCCACTGGCCCGAGATCCATTCAAACCGGGTGGCGCACCCCTCGCTCGTCACGGTCGTCCCGAATTGAAAAATGTTTTGTTGGTTCGTCGAGGTCGTCGGGTAGCGGTACATCCACGTCGACACCGAGTGCACCCAC
>Ga0255774_10002031_pt1 | contig 15782 bp, 7 predicted proteins | sample 101ome_17_FD_179972 | JGI IMG/M metagenome (GOLD analysis project Ga0255774, IMG submission 179972) | Coastal salt marsh microbial communities from the Groves Creek Marsh, Skidaway Island, Georgia - 101407AT metaG (version 2) | ecosystem: Environmental > Aquatic > Marine > Intertidal zone > Salt...
GCCTTCGAGGCGCGTGATCGTCACCCCGTCTCCGTACGCCGCCGCTTGAACCAAGCCGCCCGACTCCGTCGTAGGCTTGTGAGGCGAGCCGCTGTACACCCGAATCGAGCCTACGGCCGCCTTGCGAGAGGCTTTGTACTGAATGTCTTGGCCGGTGCCAAGGATCGGGTCGAAATCTTCGTAGTTGTTGTACCCGTAGGCCATCGCCATGAAGTAGTACGTCTTGTGGTTCACAAGGGCGTTGTCGCCTTGGGCAAACGCGTCCTTGGTCACGCGGAAGCTGTGCTGAACCCCTTCGTTGTCCCCGTTGGCCATCAGCATGGGCACGGAAGCCTCCATGACTTCGTCGTAGCGGTAGTTGACGACTTGGGTCACGTCGTTCGCCACGTCGCATTGGAAAATCAGACGAGCCTTCTCGATGTCGCCGAGGTCAGAAGGAGACACGGCGTCGTCGACGAGCTGGTAGATTTGGTACCCTTCGAAGGCGTACGAACGGTCCGATTCGGTCAGCTGACTACCGTCGGGGAGCTCCTTGGGAATTCCGGGGTCGATGGCGGTGTACTCCTCGCCAAAGTTGTTCGAAATCGGGTTGTCGTTGGTCAGGTAGAGAATGAGTTCGTTCTCGAGCTCCTGCACAGTCACGTCGGGTGCGTCGGGGCCGGAAACGATTTCGAAGCAGTTGTCAAAGAGCGCCTGCGCCTTGTCGTCCGCCAAACGCAGCAGCTTCACGCTTTCGAAGGGCTCGCCGCCCGTCGCACGGGCCCAAACCATCCCCACCGTGATGTTGTTGTAGTCGCCTGGCTCGAGTGTGAAGGGGCCTGCGCTCTGCAGGAACAACCGGTCGCCCGGAGGGTTTCCGGCCTCGAATTCGGTCCAGGGCTCCACCGGAATGCCGACGGTGCCCCACTGGTAGGGGTCGGTGTCGTCGGGGAACATGTAGTCCGCCGGGACTTCAAGGTTGGCGCCGGTGGAGGCGTTCAGTCCGTCCCCGCCATACGCCATGCGCTGGCCGTTCTTCCAGTAACCGCGCATGTAGTTGTAGTAATGCGAGGCGAGGGTCGGTTGGCCGTTGATGCCGTAGTTCCAGTTGAAGTACAGAAATTTGCGCATCCCGTAACGTTCGTTGTCGACCACCCCGTCGCCGTACCCAATGCCAATGCCGTCGTACGGAATGCCGAGCGAGTCGATGGCGTCCGTGAAGACCTCGGTCAGGGGGTTGTCAATGCCGTCCGCGTCCTGGTAGGGACCTTCAAAGAAGTCGACGCCCATCGCGGGAGGGTTTTCACCGTAGCCAATGGAGTAGCTGGTCGGTTCGTCGAATTGGTCCCCGTTGTAGCCGTACCCCAAACCGCGACGCACGTCCACCCCCACGTAGTCGTCCACGTGCCCCCCGAGGTCGACGTCGACCCACTGGGCCATGTAGGTGTTGGTGAGGGTTTGGGTTCCTTGGTTGATCAACACGTAGTTGTAAAACGACATGTTGTTCACCTCGTCGTTGGTGGCAAAGGCAAACGCCTGCGCACGGATCTCCATGCCAATCGGCTCGCCCTGCGACTCCGAGTGCACGTTGCCCTTGTCGTTGAAGATCCAGTAGAAGTTTTGGTCGCCGTAAAGGGGGACGATGTCTTCGCGCTTCCGGTTCGCGCAGTCGATTTCCTGAAGGAAATCAAACCACGGGTAGTCGCCGGCCGAGGGGTTGTAGTTGCCGTCGCCGTCGAAGTCCAAGAAAGGTGCGAGGTAGTAATCTTGGTTCAAGCCCGTGCCGTGCGCCGGGTACTCGTCAAAGTAAGCGGGGTAGGCATATCCTTCGGGAAAGTCGGTGTCCACCGTCCCCGCAGCGACCGCTTCGTGGTACTGCCTGTGGCGCTGCGCGTCAGCCCGGTAGCTCACCGTGAAACGGTCGTACGCCTCGCACGTCAGCGGGTCTGTCTCGGCCGTGCCGTCGTTGGTCAATGGGCCCGGCCAAAAATCGTTCCCCGTGTTCCGGTAGCGGACCGCCGCGAGCTTCAACTGTTGGTCGGGGCTGATGCCGCCCAACCACAACGCTCCGCCGTACACCACCGAGACGCCCTCCTCCTTCGGGACGAAGTGCGCGCCGCGGTCGATGGCACGATTGTACCACAAGGCTCCGCCGTTTTCAATGAGGGCGCGCACGTTGTTCCACTCGAGGTCGCGCAGGGCCGTGGCCGGAGCGCAGGCTTCGGCACGTGCACGGAAGTCCGGAGCGGGAGCCGGCACGGGGAGGCCTTTTTGGTAGCGGATTTCGGTTTGGGCTTGGGTTGGCGAAACCGCAAACAACCCGGCCAAAACCAAGAAAATCCCCACACAAACCGGCGGGCGATTCGCGCGCACGCGAAGCGCGAGGGAGAAGAGACAAGTCGTCATGAATTCAAGTTCTGGGACGACCGCATCAGGAGAGGGCGCGGTCAATCCGCTTCGAAGATACGCGGAGTGGGATTGGCAGGGACCTCCACGAGGCGCCAAGGGTTCAAATACAGGACCCAGCCCCGGGCAGAAACGCCTTCCATCGCCTCGAGCACGTCCACGTATTCCCGCACCTGCTTCTCGTGCTTGGGCACGTTTTCCTCCCCCGACTTAAAATCCACCACGTGCCACTCGCCGCCGTCCCGAACCACGCGGTCGGGCCGGATCAGACGGCCGTCCACCGCCCATTCCGGCTCGCACTCCACGTGGATTCCGGGGATGAAAAACCGGGCGGATTGAGGGTTTTGGAACACCCGGTCGGCCCACGTCAAAACCGTCTCGCGGTCGGCTGCACTCAGCGTCCACCGAGACGCAAACCTGCCTCGAACTTGGGCCCAGTGCGCCACGTCACGCACCTCCGAAAGCAAGTCGTGAACCAGGGTTCCCAAGGCGGCCTCGTCCAAGGAGTCGGCCTGGACCTGAGCCGCGTGGGCTCTCGCCAGCACCACGCGTTGCGCGGCCCGCTCTCCCAAATGCAAGTGCGTCGTTACGACCGCGGCGGCGTCATTCTCGTCCTTCGAATTTGGGGCCCGGTCGGCGTGCCCTTCCGTCACTTCGTCGCCTGAACTCAAGAACGCGTGTCCGGTGATGTCCTCCGTGCAGGCAAGCACCCATTGGCTCACCGAGCCAGGATCCGCGCGGTCAAAATCCAGTTTGGCCGTCTCGGCAAGCACGTCCAAACGCTCCACCGGCCGGGTCATGCCGACGTACACGACGTTCATTTGGTCGAGCAAGGAGGCGTCGAGTTCGGATTCCGCGCGGTCGTTCAGTGCGGTGTCCTTCATGTCCGACACCTTCAACAGCGCCGCCGGAACATCCACTCCGGCGGAAGGGTCGAGCACCACCGGGACGTGGCCCTTCACTTCCCGAGCCTTGTTGTCCCCGGCCACGACCACCGTCACCGGAAACGCAAGTCCCTTGGCCTTGTGAACCGTCATGACCTGCACCGCATCCCGCCCGCCGCTGGCCACAATGGACCGCGAATGGCCCACCCGATCCCACGTGCGCAAAAATCCACGCAGGCCACCTTCCTCGGTGCCAGTGACTTCGCGCGCCATTTCCATCAGAGCCTCGGCGTACGCATCGAACCGCCCCGTAACCCCAAGGATCTCGCAGGCATGCCCCATCCACGAGACCAGGGGGCCGTGGGCATGTTCGAGCGGTTTGAGTTCAGGGTAAAGCGCGTCCATCATCTCGGCAGATTCAAACTCCCGGTACGTCTTGTCGTCCGCCCCCTTCTTCCACTTCACAAATTCGTCGAGCACTTCCGGCTCAGAAATGCGGTCCGGCTCCAAGGCCGCAACGCACTGCAGCCATGCCGTGGCGTGCCGATCTTCGTTGGGGTCGACCACCCAGCGCGTGAGCGCCACCACGGCCAAAGCCGCAGGATGTCGTCCGACGTGAAGGCTGTCCTCCGTCTGGGGGGTGATCCCTTCGTTCAACAGGTGCTGCGCGATGCGCGCTCCTTGCTTGTTGGTGCGAACCAAAATGGCCATGTCGGACCACGCAAACCCGCCGCCCGCCGACGAGGCGTGGTGGCGCAGTCGGGCAACCAGAGCCTCGTGCAGGGCTTCTTCGCGTTCGTCCTTGTCTTTGTCGCAGACGGCGCGGACGTGGACTTGGCCTTGAAAGTCGCGTTGAGGGGTTTGGGCTTGGTCGCCGTACACCGCCTGCAGCGCAGGAGGCAACCGCTTCTTCATCGCTTCAAAAAAGCGGTTGTTCCACCCCACAATCGCCTCGCCGCTGCGCCAATTTGACTCGAGCACTTGGTCGTCAAGGGCCTCGTGAAAGGTGTTTTCAGCGTCGGCAAAGGCCCCCTCTTCGTCGTCGACGATCCTGGGCAGGTTCACCAACTGGCGGTAGTCGCCGTTGCGCCAGCGGTAGATGGCCTGTTTCCCATCCCCGACCACCAGCGTCCGGTTTCGCTCGGCAAGCACGTGGTCCACAAGCGGGATGAGGTTTTGCCATTGCGTGACCGACGTGTCTTGGAATTCGTCGATGAAGACATGCCTGTAGCGGCTGCCCAAACGCTCAAACAAAAACGGCACCGGGTTGTGGCGCACCACCCGTGACACCCGTTCGTGCAGGGCGTGAAAGGTGCGCACGTTGCGCTCCTGCTGCACCGCTTCAATTTCGTCGGCGAGAACGGCCAAGGTTCCCACCAAGTCAATCTTGTGCAACAGGCGCTTCCGCAACACGTGCGCTTCGCCGCGGGCCGTTCCCGGGGTCATGTGACGCACCTGTTCCACGACGAGTTCGGCGTCGGGCCTGACGCGTTCCACGGCGGCGACCACCTCGGGAGGCGCCGTTTTCGTGGTAAAGACACCTTCCTCGAACATGGACTCCAGGGTGGACGTGGGCGCGGTCGCCTCGCCAAAGCGGTTCTTTTCCAGCCACGCAATGAGCGTGCCGCGCGACACGTCTTTGCGCGTCAAGCCTTCCCGCGCCACGGCCTCCAAGGCTCCGGCCGCACGCGAGGCCAGCTCCTTTTCTTCGCGCTTCACCTCGGAGCGCAACGTCCTCGACATCGCCCTGAAATCGGCCGGTTCGAGCGGATCCAGGGCAGTCAACGCGCCCCGCATCCCCTCTTTGAGCACTTCCTTGCCGTACGTCGTCAGCGGGTGACGGATTCGGCTGTCCTTTTCTTCTTCGACCTGCAGTCGGGCAAAGCCCTTGAGCAGTTCCGTCAGCTCGACGTGCGCGGGGTCACCAATGCGGTCGAGCAGGTTGCTCACGGCCTCGTCCACGATCCGATCCTGGTCCAGTTCAATGCGGTAGTCCTGATCCAAGGCCAAATCCCGGGCAAAACTCTTCACCAACCGGTTCGTGAAGCTGTCAAGCGTCATGACCGCCATTTCGCCGTACCGGTGAAGCATGGTGGCGCGCAGGGCGCGGGCGCGGGACGCGAGGGTGTCGGGGGTCAAGGACGTTTGGGCACAGAGCTCGTTCACCAACGACTCGGACGCCTTCCCCGCGCCCACCTTCGCCAAGTCGGACAGGATGCGCTCCTTCATCTCCCACGCCGCCTTGTTGGTGAATGTCAGGGCCAAGACGTGGCGAAACGACCGCGGGTCCGCGTGGACCAAACAGCACGCCAAATACCGGCTCACCAACCGGTAGGTTTTCCCACTTCCGGCGGAGGCTCGAACGACTTCAAACGACTGGGGTGACTTCACGGCAGGCTCAACGTAGGTTAAGTTGCAGGAGGGGCGCAACTTTTGGTGCAAATTAGGGGTTCAATCCTTGCATGATGAACCCTCGTACCTTTTTCTCTTCCGCAGCGGTGGCGTCCACGGCCTTGCTTCTGAGCGCCACGGGATGCCAACGCGAATCCACTTCCGAAGTCCGCCTGAATTTTGACGTTGTTTGGGACGGTGCTCCGTTCACCGTGGGGGACGTCGCCCTCGACGACCAAGGCCGCGAGTTCCAACTCGAACGCCTTGAATGCTACGTCAGCGATTTTGCGCTTCACGACGTGGAAGAAGGGTGGATTGAGGTGGACACGGTGGCGCGCATCGACTTCAGCTTGGCTGAATCCCACGCCTTGCTCTCGGTAATCGGCACAGGCGACCGGAGCATTGACGGCATCCGCATGGGACTCGGCGTCCCGGCCGACCGGAACAAAGACGTCGACCCCGCCTCGTACGACGACCTGGATCACCCCCTCGGCTTCAAGGGGTCCGCAGGAATGCACTGGGGCTGGGCGGCCGGGTACATCTTCAGCGTGTACGAGGGACGTTTGCTCGCCGACCCCAACGTGCCGTTCGCGTACCACGCCGGAAACGACACGTGTTTCCGCTCCGTGGAATTGATGTGGGACGAGCCCTGGCTGCTTGAATGCGAGTCCGTCGACACGGAGGTGGAGCTCGTTCTCGACGCCTACGCATGCTTGCACGGCGAGAACGACGTCATTGACCCCGAAGTGGACCCTGAGACCCACACCGGCAACAACCTGCCCCTCGCTTTGCGTTGGGTTGACCTCTATCAGTCTGCCTGGTCGTTGAAGCCGTAACTTCTCCCCATGAAGCGGACGCGGTCTTTCATGCTTTGGGCGGTGGCCCTCGGGTGGTCCATCTCGGGCTGCGATTGCGGCAAAGACCCGCAGGTTTGGGATCCGACGCCGTACGAGTTGCACATTCCGCCGTTTTTCCCGCCGATGGACATCCCGGCGGACAACCCGTTGACTGTGGAGGGCGTGGAATTGGGTCGCATGCTTTTTTGGGAAACGCGCTTGAGCGAAGACCAAACCATGTCCTGCGGCAGCTGCCACCTCCCCGAAATCAACTTCGCCGACCCCGAGCCTTACAGCACCGGGGTGACGGGCGCGGTCGGAACCCGCAACGCCATGGCGCTCATCAATTTGGGGTGGGCTTCGTCGTTTTTTTGGGACGGGCGCGCGCTGTCGCTGGAAGACCAAATCCGCGAGCCTGTTCCGCACCCCAGCGAAATGAATTTGCCGTGGCCGGAAGCGGTCGCGCGGTTGCAAGACGACGACACCGACACCCGCTATCCGGAGCGCTTTTTTGACGCCTTCGGCACCACCGAAATCACCGAGGATTACGTGGTGATGGCAATCGCGCAATTCCTGCGCACGATGGTCAGCGCCGACAGCAAATTCGACCGCTGGCGGCGCGGGGAAGTCGAACTCACGGACAGCGAATACAGCGGCTACCAAATTTTCTTGCGCGAGGGCGGCGACCCCGAAGAAGTCCCGGGCGGGCAATTCGGCGGCGACTGCTTTCACTGCCACGGCGAAGCCGGTCTTCAATTCACAGATCACTTGTTTCACAACAACGGACTCGACCCCTCGTTCGAAGCGGATCCGGGACGGGCCCTGGTCACCGGAAGCCCTCTCGATTCCGGCCTTTTCCGCACCCCCACGCTTCGCAACGTCGCCCTCTCCGCCCCGTACATGCACGACGGCCGATTCCAAACCCTGGAAGAGGTCCTCGAACATTACAACTCCGGGGGGGTGCCGTCTTCGACCATCGATCCGTTCATGAAGTACACCACCGGCGGCCTGTCTTTGGCCCCGTCCCAAAAGGCCGACCTCCTCGCCTTCCTGCACACCCTGACGGACACGTCGTTCGTGCAGAATCCGGACTTTCAGAATCCGCACTGACGTAACCTTTTGCCCCCGTCGCACGTACGCGAGGGCATGTTGACAAACAAACTGATTTCGAAAGTTTTCACCCTGGCCGCTGCGGTCGGGGTTCTTGCGTTGAGCCCCTCCCTGGGGCTTGCCCAATGCGGCACGTTGCTCGACGGAGACGGCGTGGCCTCGGCCGATCCGGTGTATTTTGAGTGCAACGACGGAAGCGGCACGTTCGAGTTTTGGCCTCTGACCGACGGAACGTGGACCAACCTCACCGTGGACTGGGGCGACGGCTCTGCCTCCGAATTTTTCGCGGAGTGGAGCGACCTGGTGGCCATCAGCCACGTCTACACCTACGAGGAATTTGCCACGTACAACCTCACCTTCAGCACCGCAACCTGTTCGGCGACGGCCACCTTGGAAAAGAGCGTGTTGGTCAACCCCGCCATTGTGGTTCCTGAAGGCTGGCCCACGGGAGCCTGCGCTCCGGCAACCTTGAGCTTCGTCAACGGCTCAACCAACGTTACGCCGGACACCGAATTCACGTGGACATTCGACGACGGTTCGACGCTGACTGCCGGTCCGGAAAACGAAGGAGCGACGGTCGACCACCTCTACGCTGCCTTCACCACGGGATGCCAGCGTGAAGTCACCTTGAGTGCCACCAACGCCTGCCGAACCTCTGAATTCGGGGTGCCTGCTGCGGTGACCATCGACTACATCAACATTTGGGACCGGGACAACCCCGTCATCGACGCCTCCGCGTTGGTGCTCTGCTGGCCGGAAAACACCGTCGACCTCTGGAACATCTCGGAAAAGGTGTGCTTGGCCAACGGCAACACAGAACAGCGCAAGGAGAAGTGGGACTTCGGTGGACCCTACGGGCCTGGGGGGCTCAGCGAAATCGACTGGCGTCCCTGGGTGAATTCGGACCCTGTGACCTTGACGTTCCCGGGTGTCGGAGAATACACCGTTTCCCTGGCCATTGAAAACTACTGCGGGATGGACGAACAATCAATTACGATTGTCGTTCGCGAGCCTTTGACTGCCGACTTGACGGGCCCAACGGAAGCCTGCGAAGGCGAGCGATTGACCTTTGCCGCGTCTGCCGACGGGGCCGACTGGTTTGAATGGGATTTCTACGGCACCGACCAATACTGGTACCCCTCTGAGACGGGGAACATGATTTGGACGTACAACACGCCCGGTGAATACGATCTGGTGGTGAACGTGGGGCTTGACAACCAATCGGAGTCGTGCACCGCTGAGGCGACGCACCACATCTTGGTGAAGCCCCAACCTCGCGCCGAAATCACCCTCTCGGAAACCGAAGGATGCGACGCCATGGTCGTCGACGTCAGCGAATCGTATCAAGAGGGAACGACCTACGAATGGGTGCTTCCTGACGGCAGCTCCGTCTCTGGACCGGAGGTCGCGCAAGTGGCCTTGAACGACTTGGGGACGCACCTGTTTGGGTTGACCGTGACCGGAGACAACGGATGCGCACGCGCGGTGAACGCCACGGCGGAGGTTTTCCCCTCCCCCACAGCCAACTTCACCACAGGCGCAGTCTGCGAAGGCAACGCATCCGCTTTCACGGACCTGAGTTTGCCCAACGGGAGCGACACGCTTGACACGTGGACGTGGTCGTTTGGCGACGCCCAAACCTCCGGCGAGCGCCACCCGGAGCACACGTACGGCGCCGCCGGGATCTTCACGGTCAACCTCGAGGTCAGCGACCCGCATTGCTCGGCATCCACGAGCCAAATTGTGAACGTGAATGCCGCGCCAAGCTTGGCGTTGAGCAGCGACGTGACGGAGGGATGTTCTCCTTTGTACGTCGATTTCGCTGCGAACAGCGACGGGTCGGTGGTGTGGGAGTTTGGGGACGACAACGGGGCAGACGGAGAAAATGTGTCGCACATCTACCTCGGCGACAACGAAGCCGAAGTCACCTTCGACGTGACCGCGACCTCCGTGAACGAATTTGGATGCGTCACGACGGAAACGTTGGAAGTGCGCACGCTGCCCAGCGCGGACGCGACCTTCTCGGTTTCGCCGCCTGAATGTTCGCCCTTCACCCCGGTGTTCACCAACGAGAGCGAGCGTGCCACGAATTACCTGTGGGTGTTTGAGGACGGCACGACGTCCGACGAGGTGGAACCCACCCACGTGTTTGTGAACCAAACCGGGTACCAAGAAGCGCAGCCCGTCCAGTTGATTGCTTACGCAGCCAACGGATGCCACGACACAACGGGCGCTGCGGTCAGCGTTTACCCGGAGGCTTTGTTCAACATGGTCCTGCCGCAAACCGAGGCGTGCTCTCCTTTTTCGATGATGGCACCCAACGTCAACGGGGCTCAAAACCACGTGTGGAGCTTTGGCGACGGCACGACGGACTCCAACGTGCCCAACCCCGTGCACGTGTACGAGAACACCACGGACGCCCCGGAAACCTACACCCTGGCGTTGGTGGCCGAAAACAGCTTCGGTTGTCCCGGCACGGTCTCGCGCGAAATCACCGTGAACCCGACCCCGGTGGCAGAATTCACAGCCGACGTCCAAAGCGGCTGCGCGCCGTTGACGGTCACGTTTGAGGAGATGAGCCAGCGCGGGACGACCTACGCGTGGGACTACGGCGACGCCTCGACGGCAAGCGGTTTGAACGGAACGAGCCACGAACACACCTTCGAACTGGACGGATTTAGCTTGGCGGCGCGTGCCGTGACCTTGACGGTGGAAGCCACGGGCGGCTGCACCGACACGCACACCGTTCCCGTGGAAGTGTATCCTGAGGTCCAGGCCAACGTGGTCGGCGAACTCGAAGGTTGCGCTCCGTGGCAGTCCGACTTGGTTGCCGAAGGGTACCAAGGGGCCACCAACCACGACATCACGTGGACTCTCGACAACGGCGAAACGTTTGAAGGAGCTGAACTGCAGCGGACGTTTGTCGGCCTCGAAGGAGCCGACCAAACCCTCGACTTGGCGCTCAACATCACCTCGCCCTACGGGTGTTCTGCCGACACGGCGGTTGTGGCGACGGTCCACCTCATGCCTGTGGCGGACTTTGAATTGTCCGACGTGGCAGCCTGTGCTGGAACCGAGGTGAGCTTGACCGACCGCAGCATGTACGCGGACGTGGTGACCCTCGATTGGGGGGAAGGCGACGGTGCGATCAGCAATCCTTCGGCGACGCACAGTTTCACCAACTCCGCGTACGAGCCGGTGGTGGTGGAACTTGTCCAAACCGCCACCACCGCCTACGGATGCGAAGCCCAAGCCTTTGTAAACCACACGGTGTACCCCCAAGTGACCGCGAATTTCTTGCCCCCCGCTCCAGCGTGCGCGCCCTTCACCCTGACGCTGGTGAATCAAAGTGCCAACGCGAACGGGACCTTCACGTGGGATTTTGGGGACGGCAGCCCCACCTCGCAAAGTGCGCAGCCGAGCCACCTGTACGAGACGCCGGCCGACGCAAGCAGCGTGTACACCATTTCACTGCACGCCACGAGCACCTACGGATGTGAAGACACCACCAGCCACGAGGTTGAGGTGCATGCCACGCCGATTGCGGACATGGAAGTGACCAACCAAGAGGGGTGCTACCCGCTTGAAGTCACGTTTGCGAACAACAGCGTAGGCGGCGACAACTTCACATGGACCTACGGCACGGGCCTGAACAGCTCCGAAAGCTCGGTGGAACACACCGTGGAGTACTTCAACCCCACGTCCAACATCGTCACCTACACGGCTGTCTTGACGGTGAGTACAGACGCCGGCTGCAGCAGCCAGGACGTGACGTACATCGAAGTTCTGCCGGAAGTCGAGGCGCATGTTGAGGGCGGCATCGCAGGATGCGCTCCGCTGGAAGTGGATTTCTTGAACTTGAGCGACGGCGCGGCCAGCTACGAATGGGACTTTGGTGACGGGGGCCAAAGCGCGACGACTCACGCCAGCCACACCTTCACCACCGATCCCGGCGAGGACGCCACCTACGTGGTGAGCTTGGTGGCGCGTTCCGTGTACGGATGCACCGACACCGCCCACGTTTCGGTGAACGTGTTTGCCCAACCCTACGCGGACTTTGTCACGAGCTCAACGCAATTGACCTTCCCGGCCACGACTGTGACCCTGTCCAACACCTCCACGGCTGGAGAAAGTGCGGACCACTACTGGACGTTCGGAGACGGCCAAATCAGCTACGACGCCAACCCCGAGCCGCACGAATACGGCACGTGGGGGACGTACGACATCACCCTGGAAGTGGACAACGGGTACTGCTCTTCGGTGGCAAGCACGGCGGTGCAGGTTTTGGCCCCCACCCCCACCATCGGCTTCACGGGGGAAGGTGCCGGATGTGCGCCCCTGACGGTCCAATTTGAAAACCACAGCACCTACGCGAGCAGCTACCGCTGGGAGTTCTCCGACGGATCGGTGCGAAGCGACGACAGCCCGGTGCACGTGTTCAACGAGCCCGGCGTGTACGACGTGACGCTGTTTGTGGAAGGGTACGAAGGCACAGAGTTGGTGGAATCGCACTCTGCAGTGATTGAGGTGTTTCCCACGGCACAAGCCGTGTTCTCGCTGAACCCCAACCACGTGATGGTGCCGGGTCAGCCTGTGTTCTTCTTGAACCTGTCCGAAGACGCGACGCACTACACGTGGGACTTCGGGGACGGAGCCACGAGCATCGCCGAGACCCCCATTCACGAGTACGTGGAGCCGGGTGTGTACGACGTGAGCTTGACGGCCGACAACGCGTGGGGATGTTCCACTACGTACACGCTGCCTGAGGCCGTGCTGGCCGAAACAGGTGGGTTGATGGTGTTCCCCAACGCCTTTACGCCGAGTTCCACGGGTTCCAACGGAGGGCATTACGACCCCAACGGGTACGACAACGACGTCTTCCGTCCGATGCACGCGGGCGTCGAGTCCTACGAGCTGATGGTGTTCACGAAGTGGGGGGAAATGATTTTCTACTCCAACGACGTCAACGTGGGCTGGGACGGCTACGTCCAAGGAAAATTGGCGGCCACCGACGTGTACGCATGGAAGGCCAGTTCCGTGTTGAGCAACGGCGAACGGCTGCAGCAAATTGGCAACGTGACGTTGCTGGCTCGATGACGTAACCTCTTCCTTCTATCCCACGTAAATTCTCCCATGAGCTCCTTTTCACGCACCGCATTCACGCGTGCCGCCCTGTCGGCACTGCTGGCCTGCGCCATGATCTGGGGCAACGAAGGGCGAGCTCAGGACCAGCAATTCACGCAATTCAACGCGGCGCCGACGTCGATCAACCCTGCCTACGCGGGGGTGTCGGGTCAAGCGCGTTTGGCCTCGTTGTACCGGGCGCAATGGACGGCGCTGCCGCAGGCGTTTACCGGATTTCATTTGGCCTACGACCGCCCGACCCTGGACAAGCGCATGGGCTACGGCTTCTTGCTCAGCAACGAGCAGGCAGGAGCCGGATCGCTCAACCGCATCCAATTTGTCGGGCAAGCCGCACACAACCTGCGCTTGGGGCGTCGGGTGCACTTGCGGACGGGCATGCAATTGGGCTTTGGCGCGCGCAGCATTGACATGAACAACTTGGTTTTCATGGATCAAATCCTGCGCGACTTCGCCGACGTTTCGCTCGAGCAGGGCTTGGGCATGGGCACGCAGTACATGGACATGGGCGCCGGCTTCATGTTGTTGTCGCGACGCGTGTGGTTTGGGGCTTCTGCCAACCACCTCACGTCCCCCAACGTGAGCTTGAATCCGGCCTTGCCTGAAAAATTGGCCGTGCTGTACACCGGCCACGGGGGGGCGCGCATTCAACTCGCGCGCGGACCACGCGGGCGCTTCCGCAGGGACGTCTTGGTGTCGTGGAAATACATGCAGCAGGGCGACCAGAACCAACTCGACGTCGGGGCGTACTACGACATGACCATGTTCACTTTAGGCGTGTGGTACCGGGGAATTCCCGTACAGCAATCGGCCGACGGTTCGATGGACGCGGACGCCCTGAGCTTTGTGTTTGGGTTTGGCAACCGGGACTTCAAAATGGGGTACAGCTACGACATCACGGTGAACCGACTGGGGCTCTTGGGGACAGCGGGATCGCACGAGTTCAGCGTGAAGTATTTCTGGGACGTGTCGCGTCGCCGCGAATCGTTGCCGCCGTACCACCCGTGCGTGGAATATTGATCTCAGGGTCGCCCTGAACGCGACAAACAAGGCCGATGCGATTCAGCCTGCCGCGCCGATTTGGTTGACCTCCGGCTCGAGGACCACCCCGAACTTTTCCTTCACCGAATTCACGATGTCTTGGGCCAAGGCCCAAACTTCCCGACCGCTTGCGCCCCCAAAGTGCACGAGGACGAGCGCTTGTTTGTCGTGCACGCCGTGGGTGCCACGGCGATGCCCTTTCCATCCGGCCTGTTCGATGAGCCACCCTGCCGCCAGCTTCACCTCCCCGCTCTTCTGAGGGTAGTTGGGCATGGACGGATGAAAGGCCAAAAGGCGTTCCGCCTCTCCCAAAGGCACCGTCGGGTTCTTGAAGAACGACCCCGCGTTGCCAATTTCGGCGGGGTCCGGGAGTTTGGAGCGACGAATCCGAATGACGGCGTCGCTGACGTCCCGGTGGGTCCGCTCCGGCTCGGGGAGGTGCTGAAGTTCCTGTTCGATGGCGCCGTATCCCATGCGAAGTGGGCTTTGGCGGTCGAGGTCGAACGCCACCTGGACCAGGATCCACTTGCCGCGCTCGGCGCGTTTGAAGATGCTCTCGCGGTACCCAAACTCGCACTGGTCTTTCGTGAACCGCTGGAGCGCTCCGTCCTCAATCCGAACCGCGTCGAGCCACGCGAAATGATCTTGAATCTCCACGCCGTAAGCCCCGATGTTCTGCATGGGACTGGCTCCCACGCTTCCCGGAATGAGGGACAGGTTTTCCAACCCGCCCCACCCCTTTTCGAGGGTGTGCATCACAAAGTCGTGCCACACTTCTCCGGCCCCCGCCGTCACGCGCACATGGCGCCCGTCGTCCGACACCACCTCCACGCCGCACAACCGCACGTGAATGACCAAGGCCTCCACGTCGCCGTGCAGCAACATGTTGCTGCCTCCGCCAAGCACCAGCAATTCGCACTTCCGATCGCGAGCCCACTTCAGGGCTTCCCGCAATTCCTCCACCGACGCAACTTCCACAAACCACCGCGCCTTCGCCGAGATCCCAAACGTGGTGAACGGGGCCAAATCGACCTGCTCCTGGACGTTGAGGGCAACTTCGTGGGACGAACTCATGCCGCAAGTTGCTTTTTGCCAGGACGCATAAAACCGCGCCTGCGAAATTCTTTCCCACGGCCCGTCGTCGGCAACCATGTCGAGGATGCGTTGGCGTTCAGGCCAGGTGGTGGCGACGACGTCGTGGCAGAGGGTTTGGCTCCCCATCCGCGAACATTCCCAAAACCGGCTGGGCCCTTGAACTGCATAGACGTTCTCCGTTCCGAACAATTGGAGGTAAACGGGGTAGTCCATGTGGCGAAGTTGACGCAATTTCGCGACGCACTTGCAACCCGCATGAAACCTTCTCACAACTCGGACGCTGACAACTCCACGGCCAAACAGCGCGCCGAAGCAGCCATGGAACGTGCCGCTTGGGCCGACGCCCTCGTCGCGTGGAAGGACTGGTGGACGGAAGCCGGGGAACGGGCTTCGTCCGACCCCGACGCCATGCACGACCGTGCGGTGTGCCACTTTCATTGCGGGGACAAGGGTTTGGCCTTGGATTGGCTCAACAGAGCGGCCGACGTGCAACCCGACTACAGCTACCGATACAGCTCGCGCGGCTGGATGAAGCAAGCCCTTGGCGACACCCACGGGGCGATCGCCGATTACCAAAAGGCACTCGAACTCGACCCCGAAGACGCCGTCACCTGGAACAACCTCGGCCTGCTCGAGGAACAGCTCGGGTACCAAGAACAAGCCAAGGAGCGCTACCGCGTCAGCGACGAACTTTTGGGCATCCTGAAAGAGCGGGGCATCGATCCGGAATCCGACGCGGAAACGGCCAAGAGCAAAACGGCAAGCGCAAGGACGAGCGACGACAGCGTCCCGGGGAAGCGGACGTTTGGGTCCGAATTGCGCCGCGCGTTGTTCACGAAAGATGGCTTGAAAGAGCTCTGGAAATTCGTGTCCAATGGCTTTACCTTGAGGGGCTGAT
>Ga0255774_10002039_pt1 | contig 15747 bp, 10 predicted proteins | sample 101ome_17_FD_179972 | JGI IMG/M metagenome (GOLD analysis project Ga0255774, IMG submission 179972) | Coastal salt marsh microbial communities from the Groves Creek Marsh, Skidaway Island, Georgia - 101407AT metaG (version 2) | ecosystem: Environmental > Aquatic > Marine > Intertidal zone >...
GTCTCATTTAACTAGCGAGCACTGAGATCATGTTGTTCTTGCATTCTAGAACACCGCCTTTCACATCTACTGTGCAAAGCTTGTCGTCCGTAGTGTCAAGAATAACCTGAGAACTCAAATGATCGAGCGTCTTGGTATCGTCCGCGACATAAATCTTCACTGTACCCTCGCGCAAGCTAGAGATGATAGGTGCGTGATCTTTCAAGATCTGAAACAACCCATCTTTGCCTGGCAGCTGTACAGAGCTAACCTGTCCTTTGAACAATACCTCTTCAGGTGTGATGATTTCTAAATACATAATCAGTTTGATTAAGCTTCAGCCAGCATCTTCTCACCAGCTTCGATAACTTCTTCGATGGTACCTTTCAAGTTGAAGGCAGCCTCTGGGTACTGATCTAGCTCACCGTCCAAGATCATGTTGAAGCCTTTGATAGTATCCTTAATATCTACTAATACCCCTTGAAGACCTGTAAACTGCTCTGCTACGTGGAACGGCTGAGAAAGGAAACGAGCTACACGACGAGCGCGTGATACTACTAGTTTGTCCTCTTCAGAAAGCTCTTCCATACCTAGAATCGCAATGATATCCTGCAATTCTTTGTAGCGCTGCAATGTCTCTTTTACGCGCTGTGCAGTATCGTAGTGCTCTTGACCAACGATGTCCGCAGTCAAAATACGTGACGTAGAATCTAGTGGGTCAACCGCAGGGTAAATACCTTGCTCAGCGATCTTACGAGACAATACAGTTGTTGCATCCAAGTGAGCAAAGGTTGTTGCAGGAGCTGGATCCGTAAGGTCATCCGCAGGTACATATACCGCTTGAACCGAAGTAATAGAACCGTTCTTAGTAGAAGTAATACGCTCTTGCATTGCACCCATCTCAGAAGCTAGGGTTGGCTGGTAACCTACCGCAGAAGGCATACGACCTAGAAGTGCCGATACCTCAGAACCTGCTTGCGTGAAACGGAAGATGTTATCAACGAAGAACAGAATGTCTTTACCCTGACCGTCGCCTTCACCATCACGGAAGTACTCTGCCAATGTCAAACCTGAAAGGGCAACACGTGCACGTGCACCTGGAGGCTCGTTCATCTGACCGAATACGAAGGTTGCTTTAGAAGTTTTCATCAACTCCTTATCTACCTTACTAAGGTCCCAACCGCCTTCTTCCATGGCATGCATGAAATCGTCGCCGTAATTAATAATGCCAGATTCAAGCATCTCGCGCATGAGGTCGTTACCCTCACGAGTACGCTCACCAACACCGGCAAATACAGAAAGACCACCGTGGCCTTTGGCAATGTTGTTAATCAATTCCTGGATCAATACCGTTTTACCTACACCGGCACCACCGAAAAGACCAATCTTACCCCCTTTAGAGTAAGGCTCGATAAGGTCAATTACTTTAATACCTGTGAAAAGTACTTCTGTAGATGTACTCAAGTCTTCGAAAGCAGGCGCTGGACGGTGGATCGGTAAACCTTTAGAACGATCAATACCTCCGATACCATCGATATCCTCACCAACTACGTTAAATACACGACCGTAGATTTGATCGCCGATAGGCATCGTGATTGCCTGTCCTTTTGGAGTTACATCCTGACCTCTCCGACATCCGTCCAAAGAATCCATAGATATGGCGCGAACAGTTTCTTGACCTACGTGCTTCTGCACCTCAAGAACAACCACTTGGCCGTTTGATTTTGTTACTTCAAGAGCTTCGTAAATTTTTGGAAGCTCGCCTGCGGCACCCTCAAAACGAACGTCCACTACAGGACCGATAATTTGAGTGATTTTACCAACTAATTGAGACATGTTGTATTCTTGTTTTATTAAGATGCTGCAAAAGTAGCTTACACCGCCAATTCAGACAACTCTGCAACCCACAAACTATGGTACTTAGAGATAGTTATCAACAAGTTATTAACAATATTGAGCTGTTTATCCTCTGTAGCCTAGTCCTAGCAGCATGTGCCACTCCTCAAACCGATGAGCTGAGCTACCTGTTGATTTAGCGGTTAGCAATTGGTAAACTAAAAGTTACTTTGAGGACTTTGCAGAAATGACCGACCGCGAAGTCGTCATACGCTGGTAATGTGGTAATATTGTCAGATGAATTGGATCGCAACAATCGGTATCGTGGCGGCGGTGTTGACCACCTCAGCATTCGTGCCACAAGCATGGAAAATCATCAAGCAGCGAAAGGTGAAAGACCTCAGCTTGACCATGTATATCATGATGTTCACGGGCCAATTTTGCTGGCTCATCTACGGGCTGAGCATAGGTGACTTTCCATTGATCTTTGCAAACGTAATTGGGTGCAGTCTAACCGGCACCATTTTAGGCTTCAAACTCTTTTTAAAAGATTAAAGTTTGTCGAAGTCTTTTGGCACAAACTTTGACATTTAGCGGAACAAAATTGGACCTCAATCCTTAATAGGTTAGAAAACCTCCGCATTATGAAGAAATGGCTTGCCTTCCTAGGACTAGCATTTACCCTAACTACTCAGGCTCAGAACGTTACGCTGAGCGGATACATCCGCGACGCAGCGAGTGGTGAAGAATTAATCAGCGCCTCTATTGTCAATGAAAGCAGACAAGGAACCGTAACAAACATTTACGGCTTTTATTCTTTGACTTTGCCTGCAGGTGAATACACATTTACCATCAGCTACATTGGTTACGAGACGATGACCAAAAAAATCAATCTAAACGCGAGTCAAACGGTAAATTTTGAACTGAAAGAAGCAACCAACGAGTTGCAAGAGGTTCAGGTGACGGCCAAAAAGCTTGACGAGAATTTGAATCGTGCGGAAATGTCAACAACACAGTTGACGGCCAAGCAGATAAAAACCATTCCTCAGTTCTTGGGAGAGTTTGATGTCATCCGTTCAATCACACTACTTCCAGGTGTTACAACGGTTGGAGAAGGCGCCTCTGGATTCAATGTGCGTGGTGGTAAAACCGATCAAAACCTCATCTTGTTGGACGAAGCCCCTGTATACAACTCCTCACACATATTCGGGTTCTTCTCGGTGTTCAACGGAGATGCTGTTCGTGATTTGAAACTTTATAAAGGTGGTATTCCAGCAACTTTCGGCGGTCGCCTTTCTTCAGTATTGGACGTTCGTCAAAAGGAAGGTAATACCAAGGAGTACGGCGGTACTGTCGGTTTAGGGCTACTCTCTTCTAGAGTAATGTTCGAAGGTCCTATTGTTCAGGATAAAGCGAGCTTCATGATTGCCGGACGTCGTTCGTACCAGGATGTACTTTTGAAAGCAAGCCCGAACGATGACATCAACAACATCATTGCAAATTTCTACGACCTCAATGCCAAGGTCAACTACAAGTTCAGCGATAAAAGCAGGTTGTTTTTGAGCGCTTACTACGGAAAGGATGCCTTTGGTGTTCCAGGTCTCGTGAAGTTTAACTGGGGAAACCTCGGTTTAACTGGGCGCTGGAACTACCTGATCAACGATAAGTTGTTCTTAAACGTCAGCACGATCTATTCGGATTACGATTATGCCATCGGTTTCGATTTTCCTCAAGCGAAAATTGACAATATTGCCTACATCAAGAACCAGACGAATAAAATAGCCTTTAGCTGGTTCCCGAATGCAAGCCACCAGGTGAACTATGGTGCGGAAGCGACTGTCTATGATTTCGAACCGTTCTCAACCACGTTCGACTACATTGACAGTAACCTTACCGACATCAACATTGAGCTTCAAAACGAATATGCGGTAGAACCTGCCTTTTACATTGAAGACAATTGGAAGGTCAACAACCGACTTACGATTCGAGGCGGTGTTCGCTACAGCTCATTCTACAACTTTGGAGAGCGCGACGTCATCAATTACACCCCTACAGCAAACGGAACCGTCCGCAATGACCTCATCGTGGACACTACCTCCTATGCCAGTGGCGAACTCATCGAAGGGTACGAGGGCCTTCAAGGTATAGAACCGCGTCTTGGTATCAATTTTAAAACGACAGAGAATTCTGCCATTAAAGCGAGCTACAACAGAACGCGTCAGTACATTCACTTGATTTCAAACACCACCTCTTCACTCCCTATTGACACATGGAGGCCAGCAGGTCGTTTTATTAAACCAGGTACAGCGGATCAAGTCGCTCTGGGTTGGAACAGAAACTTTGCCAACGGCGAGTGGCAGTTGAGCGTTGAAACCTATTACAAAACCTTGCGTGATCTCGTGGACTTCAAAAACGGTGCACAGCCTACCGGCGTAGACAACATTGAAGTAGACCTTATGACCGGTCGCGGCCGAAGCTATGGTGTTGAAATGCAACTGGATAAAAAGATCGGTGCTTTGACGGGTTGGATTGCCTACACCTACAGCCGTTCTGAGTTGCAAGTCGACCTTGGCGCAACACCTGAGGAGTGGATCAATCTTGGACAGTGGTACAGAGCCGCTCAGGACAAACCACACGATATTGCCATTGTTGCTGCCTATGCCTGGAAACCAAACATCAGCTTCTCTGGTTCATTCATTTACCAAACAGGTAAGCCGTACACCTACCCAGAGGCACGCAGTGAATTTGAAGGAATCATTTATCCTTTCGCACTGAGCAGAAACAACAGCAGAACCCCTGCCTACCACCGTTTAGATTTGAGTATGGACGTAAAAATCCCGAACAAGAAGAACAGAGATTGGGAAGGCAGTTGGAACTTCGGTGTGTACAATGCGTATGCACGTAAAAATGCCTTCAGCATCTTCTTTGAAGAAGAATTGGACGATAATGGCGACCCAACAGGGCAAACTAAAGCCACACAGCTTTCAATTTTTGCCACAGCCATTCCAACCATTACCTACACCCTAGACTTCTAAATCATGAAAAAGCTCATTATTCCAGCAATTATTGCGACCGTATTCGCCTCTTGTGAAATAGATGTTACCGACAAGGTAAAAACAGATGCCTACGACGGTACCTCACTCATTTCCGTGAGTGGTTCCGTCACTGATGTCGAAGGCGTTGGTACCTACGTGGACCTTGCTATTAGCTCCCCGTACCTTTCTACAGAAGACCCAAATGAAATTGAAGGAGCCGTTGTAGAGGTTTATGTAGAAGATAGTCTTTACAGCGTATTAACCGAGGTGAGCCCAGGCCGCTACGAAGACACCACGCTACTCTCTGAAGTAGGCGTTTCTTACCACATGCTCATCGATGTACCGCAAGGCTACGGCAATGCGACCGGCCTTTGGGAGAGCACTCCAGACCGCACCAACCAGCCGTTTAGTTTCTTGGCGCCGATGTTCCAGATTCTAGAGGACGACAGCAGCTGGGTGGACTTTCGTACGGGAGATTCTGTATACTACGCCGACGCCGATTCTTGTTACTATAGTCCGTACGCTCTGTGGAACGATCCACAAGGTCGTGGCAACGCGTATTGGATCAAGAATTACTGGACGACCAAAGTATATGCACCAAACGGATTGGTAGGTCCCTTCGAACCGCAGGAAACCGAAATGAGCTTGAACTCAGAAATCAACATTTTCGACGACGAACAGTTTATCGAAGGCACACAGGTCAGTCGATTCAACTTTATTGGCCCACCATATACCGTGTATCGCGATACCTTAATTAACATCGTGTACGAAACAAGAACATTGAGTTCAGGCATGTTTGACTACCTCACCATCATGGCCAATAATATTGGCGGTGGCGGTCTATTTAGTGTGCCTTACAGCCCTCAGATTGGGAATATTCGCAGACAAGATGATACAACAGTATACGGATTAGGATATTTTTACGCAACTTCAGTTAGATTTGATAGCGTAACTATGTTCCACCCGTTCTAATGGATAAAATTCACTGGGCAAGCCAATGGCTCGCCAACCAAAATATCGACGAACGTTACATCGAGTGGGTAGCACTCGGTATTGACGTTGTTTTATTAGCCCTTCTTTCATTACTGGCCGATTTTATTTCGAGGCGCATTCTCGTGAGCATTATCCATGCTGCAGTAAAGCGTACGAAAGCGACTTGGGACGATTACTTCTTCGAGCAAAAAGTCTTCAAGGGGCTTGCGCACTTAGTTCCCGCTGCCATCGTATTCAATAGCCTGGCGTACATTCTGAGTGATGTGCCGCGGATGATTCCCTACTTTGAAAAGTCCGTCGTTGTATACATACTTATTTTGGTCGTAACGGTGGTGAACCGGACGTTGCGGGCATTGGAAAATTGGCTCAGTCAAAACGAGAAGTACACCAACACTCCTATTCGCACTATCTCACAGGTCGTTCGCTTGTTAGCCTTCTTTGGTGCGGCCATTGCTCTAATATCCATACTAACAGGCACCTCGGCAGGAGCGATCCTAGGTGCCTTTGCCGGTACCACAGCCATACTCATCTTGGTTTTCCAAGACAGCATCAAAGGTCTTTTGGCCAACTTCCAGATTCATATGTACGACCTTGTCAAGGTGGGCGATTGGATCACCTTTTCTAAATATGGTGTCGACGGCGATGTATTGAGCATAGACCTGACCACCGTGAAGGTGAAAAACTTCGACAAGACGGTAAGCACTGTACCGGCCACGGCCTTTGTGCAAGACAGTTTCGTGAATTGGCGCGGTATGTCAGAGAGCGGAGCTCGACGCATCAAGCGGAACATTCACATCGACATCACCTCTATTCGTCACCTCGACGAAGGTTTGATGGATGCGCTAAAGGAAATCGATCTAATTGCCGCGTTTATGAATAAACGCCAAGGGGAGATTGATACCGACAACGCAAATATAGACATTAAAGGCGCTAGCCTACTGAACGGGCGTCGCCAGACCAACATTGGCCTCTACAGAAAGTACATTGAATTCTATTTGAGCAATCATGGCGGCATCAACAACGACTTCACGCTGATGGTGCGTCAGTTGCAACCAACTACCGAAGGCATCCCTATCGAGGTTTACTGCTTCACTGCCACTACGGAGTGGGCTGTTTACGAAGGTATCATGTCGGATATTTTCGACCACCTCTATGCAGCTACACGCCACTTTGATCTCGCACTCTATCAAAAGCCTACCGGTGCAGATATGAGGGCCATTTCAGGGAAATAGACGAAGAAAAAATTGAAATAAAAAACACCCCCGCGGCCCAGCCGCGGGGGTGTCTAATATCCTAGAATTTGCTTTGACCTAACCCAAAGCTTCTTCCATGTAGCTTTCAATAGGCTCACACGTACATACGAGGTTACGATCGCCATAGGCATCGTCCACACGACGTACAGTCGGCCAGAATTTATTGTCACTTACAAATGGAAGTGGGAATCCAGCTTTTGAACGTGAGTACGGGAAGTTCCAATCGTCACCACAGATCATATACTGCGTGTGAGGCGCATTCTTCATCACGTTATTTGCTGCATCTACCTCTTCGTTTTCAATCTCAGCGATTTCTGCACGAATGCTCAACATCGCGTCACAGAAGCGGTCTAGCTCAGCAATACCTTCACTCTCTGTTGGCTCTACCATCACCGTACCCGCCACAGGGAAACTTACCGTTGGTGCGTGAAAACCGTAATCCATCAATCGCTTCGCAATGTCCGTTACCTCGATACCTGCATCGCGTTTAAACGGACGACAATCCAAGATCATCTCGTGCGCACAGCGTCCATTTTCACCCGTGTACAATACATCAAACGAGCCTGCGAGACGCTCCTTAATATAGTTGGCATTGAGGATCGCATATTTTGTACTATCTGTCAATCCTTCGCTACCTAGCATCTTGATGTAGGCATAAGAAATCAAGAGGATCAATGCAGAACCCCATGGAGCAGCAGAGATACTCGAAATACCTTGCTCACCACCCATCTCAATCACGTCGTGTTTTGGAAGGAACGGCGCAAGGTGCGCGGCACAACAAATTGGCCCCATACCTGGACCACCACCTCCATGAGGAATGGCAAAGGTCTTGTGCAAATTCAAGTGACACACATCAGCACCAATAAGTCCTGGAGAAGTCAATCCTACCTGGGCGTTCATGTTGGCACCGTCCATATATACTTGGCCACCGTGCTCATGAATGATGCCGGTAATTTCCTTGATGCTTGATTCAAACACGCCGTGTGTAGATGGATATGTTATCATTAAAGAGCTCAAGTTATCGCTGTGCTGCTCTGCCTTCGCTCTTAAATCGTCTACATCAATATTTCCGTGCTCGTCACAACCTACAACAACCACCTTCATACCGGCCATAACTGCTGAAGCTGGATTCGTACCGTGGGCTGACGATGGGATAAGTGCAATGTTTCTGTGGTGGTCGCCGTTCGCGTGGTGGTACGCACGAATGACCATAAGGCCTGCATACTCGCCTTGGGCACCAGAGTTTGGCTGCAATGAAGTAGCGGCAAATCCAGTGATCTCAGATAAATCTCTTTCAAGCTCTTCGATGACTTGCATGTAGCCCGCAGCTTGTTCAGTTGGAACAAACGGGTGAAGCCCGTTCCACGAAGCGTTCGAAAGTGGGATCATTTCTGATGCTGCATTCAACTTCATGGTACAAGAACCCAAAGAAATCATACTGTGATTCAATGCCAAATCTTTGCGCTCGAGATACTTCAAATAGCGCATCATATCCGTCTCGCTGCGGTAGCTGTGGAATACTTCGTTTGTCATAAATGCTGAAGAACGTGCTAAATCACTTGGAATAGCCGTTTCAAGTTCATCCATCGTAATCTCCGCTACTTTCTCTGCCGCAGCGAATACAGCAATGATTTCAGCAACGTCGGCATCTGTAGTGGTTTCGTTTAAAGAAACGCCTACAGTCTTTTCGTCGAGATAATTAAAGTTAATCTCCGCATCTTCTGCCAATGCTCTCAATGAAGTAGCATCGCTGTTGTTCAAGCCTATTTTCAGCGTATCAAAGAAATGTGTATTGCTTTGCGTGAGTCCCAACCCTTTTGCTGCTGCATTGAGTGTTGCAGTCTTTAAATGAATGGCCTCTGCGATGTCCATCAATCCTTCCGGACCGTGATATACACCATATGCTCCTGCCATTACCGCAAGTAAAACCTGTGCTGTACAGATGTTGGAAGTTGCTTTATCACGCTTAATGTGTTGCTCACGCGTCTGCAATGCCATACGTAAGGCCGGATTGCCGTCGGTATCAATAGTTCGACCAATGATACGACCTGGGATGTGGCGCTTGTAGCTCTCTTTCGTTGCGAAGTACGCTGCGTGAGGACCACCGTATCCTAGTGGAATACCGAAACGCTGAGTAGTACCAACAACAGCATCCGCACCCCATTCTCCCGGAGGCGTAAGTAGGGTCAATGACAACAAATCTGCTGCCACTACAAGCTGTACTCCTGCATCATTACATCCTGCTGCAAAAGCGCGGTAATCTTCTACCGAACCGTCTGCGTTAGGGTACTGAACCATAGCACCGAAGAAATCTTCTGAAGGCTCAAATGTTTTATAGTCACCGAAAACCAACTCAACCCCAATAGGTTCGGTTCTCGTTTTTAGAAGCGCGATGCTTTGTGGGAATGTGTTATTGTCTACAAAGAATTTGTTGGCGCCCGCTTTTTTCTTCGCACGTGGCATTGCTCCATAGAACATGCTCATCGCTTCAGCCACAGCTGTGGCCTCATCGAGAAGTGACGCATTCGCCAACTCCATACCTGTTAGATCAACCACCATGGTCTGGTAGTTCATCAAGGCTTCCAAACGACCTTGAGCAATCTCAGCTTGGTACGGCGTGTAGGCAGTGTACCATCCTGGGTTTTCCAAAATATTTCTTTGGATTACACCTGGCAAAACCGTCGGATGGTACCCCATACCGATGTAGGTCTTGAACACTGAATTCATTTCACCCAACGCAGTAATGTGGGCACCAAATTCAGCTTCGGTCATTGCTTCACTTAAATCTAAATCCTTGGCTGCTCGAATGGCAGCAGGTACCGTTTGATCGATTAGCGTATCGATAGAATCGACGCCGATGGCAGACAACATTTGATCAACGTCTACGGCTTTCGGTCCGATGTGGCGGTAGGCAAATGAATTGCGCTTCATATAAGGGTTGATTTTAATACTACAAAAGTACTATACACATAGGTTACATACCTTACTTTTAACACACAAGAATGGAAAGAAGTTTCAACGGTTTTATAAACAATTTTGCAGGTTTCCTGCGGGTGTTTGTCTATGCCAATTTTTGGGTGGCAGGTGCGGTCTATGCATTGACCAAAACCACTGAAATTCTCATTGATGCGCACCACGACAGTCTTGCTTTACTGAATGCTGCCGGAACCCTTGTTGTCTATGGGTTTGCGCGCTATTTCGAAGGGCCTTCTCAGGCGGATCAGACCTCAAAAATTACCGCATGGAGAAAAAGCATGCCTAATCTCACTAAGCTGAGTATCGTTGGCGGCGCCGCGTTCGCCTGTATCGAACTCGTTCGCATCGGTTCTTTTGGGTTGTTTCTACACTATGTGATTGGTGCCGCTGTGGCGTTGCTTTACCCGCTACCATGGATCATGAGAAAGAAAGGCGGCGGTTTGCGCTCGGTTCCTGGCTTAAAACTCTTCGTGATTTCCTTCGTTTGGGCATTCACCACTGGGTTCTTGCCAGCCATCTGGAACGGAGAACCGGGAACCTGGTGGCTCATTGAGCGCTTCTTTTGGACCATGGCACTGACCATTCCTTTCGATGTAAGGGATGTGAAGCTCGACGCAAAAAGTATCAAAACATTGCCGCATTTACTAGGCCCAAGAAACAGCATCTACCTCGCCCATACTGCGATTTGGGTAAGCTTCGCCATCCTTGTTTTGGCCTTTGGACTTCCCCTATTGCCTACCTTTGTACTCTACACATTTTTCGCAGTGACCATCATTATAGCCCGTGCAGAACTCGGAGATCTTTACTACAGTTTTCTTCTTGAAGGTCTACCTTGGCTGCTGTTGGGCTTAATACTGCTTTTGCCCTACCTTTAAGGCACCCATAATACAACCATGAACGTACTCAGTAAAGCACACGCACAGGAACTCGATACCAATGATTCATTGGCCCACTTCCGCGACGAATTTCACCTCCCCGTGATCGATGGCAAGCAAACGCTCTACTTCACGGGCAACAGCTTGGGGCTGATGCCAAAATTGGCCGAAAAATATCTCGAAGAGGAACTTGAGGATTGGAAAAACTGGGGTGTAGAAGGACATTTTCATGCCCGCCGCCCGTGGATGCCGTACCATGAATTCTTTTCGGAAAGTCTGTCAAAACTCGTGGGCGCCAAACCTGAAGAAGTTGTGGTCATGGGATCATTGACCAATAACCTGCATTTATTAATGGTGAGCTTCTTTCGACCGGAAGGAAAGCGCACGAAGATTTTATGTGAAGCGAAAGCTTTCCCGTCGGACCAATATGCCTTGGCTTCTCAACTGCGCTACCACGGACTAGACCCAAAAGAACACCTGATCGAGGTGGAACCGCGTGAGAGTGAACACCACATTCGCAAGGAAGACTTCATGGCTGCTATTGATGCTCATGGAGAAGAAATCGCCATGATGATGATCGGTGGGGTAAATTACTACACCGGCCAAGTGATGGACATGAAAAACCTTACCGCTTATGCGCAAAACAAAGGCATTACGGTCGGTTGGGATTTGGCGCACGGCGCAGGAAATATCGACATCAAATTGCACGATTGGAATGTGGATTTTGCCGCGTGGTGCCACTACAAATACATCAACTCAGGCCCTGGGGCAACAGCCGGTTACTTTGTACATGAGCGCCACCACGGCAAGGCCGATATCCCTCGCTTCGAAGGATGGTGGGGACACGATAAAGAAACTCGTTTTGAAATGCCCGAAACCTTTAAGCCTATACCTACGGCAGAAGCTTGGCAACTTTCGAATGTCCCAGTAATGGCGATGGCACCGCTTCGTGCAAGCCTGGATTTATTTGACAAGGCGGGAGTAGAAAACCTGCGTGAAAAGAGCAGAAAGCTGACGGCTTACCTGCAGGAAGTACTAGAGTTTGTGGCAGAAGAATCGGGCAGTAATTTCGAAATCATTACTCCAAAAGAGGAGCGCGGCGCACAGATATCCTTGCTTGTGCACGGCTACGGAAGACCGCTGTTTGACTATTTGATGGAGCACGGCGTAATTGCCGATTGGCGCGAACCCAATGTCATTCGCATGGCACCGGTTCCGCTCTATAATAACTTCGAAGACATTCGCGCCTTTGGTGAAATCTTGTTGAACTATCTCAAAGCACAGCAAGCATGAAAAAAGTAATCATCGTTGGTGCCGGCTTGGCAGGATCGTACATGGCCTACGCCATGGGTAAAAAAGGCTATGAGGTTCAGGTTTTTGAAAAACGACCGGACCCCCGCAAATCCAGTTACGGCTCGGGAAGATCCATCAACCTTGTCGTCAGCCAAAGGGGCTGGACGGCATTGGCCTACGCGGGAATAGAGGAAGAGATCCGTAAGATTGTGGTCCCGGCATACGGGCGTCAGATCCACGACATAGAGGGCAACGAAAGTTACTTTGCCTACAACATTGATAACAAAGCCATTCACAGCATCAGCCGTGGCGAGTTCAATAAAACTTTGGTGGAATTGGCCGAAGCGCTGCCGAATGTAACGATCACCTTTAACGCCTTCTGTGAACATGTGGACTTCAACACGGGGACCGTTCACATGAAGCAAGGTGAGCAGCTCAATGCCTATTCAGCCGACCTCATCGTTGGGGCTGACGGAACAGGCTCTTCGGTACGTGGCGCCTTGATGAAACAACCGCGCTTTAATTACAGCCAAGAGTTTATTGACAGTGGATACAAGGAAGTCCATATTCCTGCGGGCGAAAATGGCCAACCTCAACTTAATATCGATGCACTGCACATCTGGCCGCGCCGCGAATTCATGCTGATGGGACTGGCCAATACAGACAACGGTTTCACCGGAACTGTTTTCGCACCGTTCGACGGTGAATACGGATTGGATCACCTCAAAACGGGGGCAGACGGCATGCGTTACTTCGAGAAGTATTTCAAAGACGCCATCCCGCTCATTCCAAATTTAGAGGAGCAATGGGAAAGCAACCCTACCTCGGCCTTGGCGTGCATTCGTTGTGAACCCTACCATTGGGGCACCAACACCATGCTTATTGGTGATGCCGCACATGCCACCGTTCCTTTCTATGGCGAGGGCATGAATGGATCGCTGGAAGATGTTCGCGTATTCTTGGAGCTGCTCGATGAGCACGGAGATTCCGACATGAAAAAAGTACTGGAGAGCTACACAGAAAAACGTGTGCCTGCGGGCAATGCTTTGGTAGACTTAAGCTTGAGAAACTTCATTGAAATGCGCGACCTGGTGGCCGATCCAAGCTTCCAATTGCGCAAAAAAATAGAGCGTAAGGTGCAAGCCAATCATCCGGACAAATGGACGCCGCTCTACACTTTGGTTAAGTTCACTAATATCCCGTACCATGAAGCAAAGGCCGAAGGAGAACGCCACGATCGAATCATGGAAGAAATTCTGGCCATGGAAGGTATCGAGGAGCATTGGAACAGCGACGAGGTAGAACAAGAAGTGCTCCGATTGTTCGAATCTGTCCGTTAGAATCTAACGCCGCCAGTGTGAATCCACACCACTCTTCCTTCTAAAGAAGTGCGTTGAAGGTATGCCCACACCTTTGCATTGTAGTTTGGATCCAAGGGTATTCCTGTGATTTGCTCAAAGTTCTTGGCCTCTTCCAGCAGTGAAGACGACCATTTCCCAAAGCCGCCAAAATGCGTTTCATCTTCCCAGTGAAGGGTGATGTGTTTTGACAAAGCCAGCTGCTGAACCGCAGCGCGTTCATTGTGAGCACCTTTCACAGCACTAACCACGTAGACCTTTGTTTTGCAGCCTGTAGGCATCGCCGTAAGAATTCCAGAAACGGTCGTGCCTGTGCCCGAGGCGAGCACTAGATGGTCGGGTTCGAGGGCCAATTCTTTCCAAATCTCCCCACAACCCTCCATGGCATGCGACCCAGCACCGCCCTCAGGAAGTACCTTGCCCTTGTATCCTGCCCAACCTTGTTCACGCAAGGACCTGAAGGCACTGCGGGAAATAAATTCTAAAGTCATGCCTTGTTCTGCGCAGTAGGTGAGCAAGCCGTTGCTCGAGGCGTTCAATTCCTCGCCGCGTACCACACCTGTGATGGGATGACCAGAGTGCTTGGCGGCAAAGGCTGCGGCCGGCAAGTGATTGCTAAAGGCACCACCAAAGGTCGTGATGGGCTCTCCAGGTGCTAGTATTTGGAAAAATCCTTGGAGCTTGCGCCACTTGTTACCGGAAACTATGGGGTGGATGAGATCGTCGCGTTTTATCCATAAATCACGCCCTTGCAGGTGCAACTTTTCCAGTGGTGAGGGTAGATTGAAAGGAATTTGGTCCGATTTCATAGTCGCAAAGGTACGGTGATGTAACTTTGAGCAGACCCAAATGCTGTAGATACGATGTTTAAAAAGGAATTGGACCCTGAGGATTTTTACAAAACCGAAGAGGGATTTATCGTGTTTACTGAAAAATACCACCTCAAACGCGGCTATTGTTGCCAAAGCGGGTGCAAGCATTGCCCATACGGATATGACAAAGGAACACACAGAGTTAAAGGAGCCTAAAATGACCACCTTTCAGCAAGAGATAATAGCGGGTATTCCCGCAAAATTGCCCGCGAGACGCATCGTTGGAACGGAAGTAAACCGAGCGCCCAAGCGCAAAGACATCTTGAGCGCCGGCGAAAAGCGCCTGGCCTTAGAAAATGCCTTGCGCTACTTTCCGAAGGAGTGGCATGCGGAATTGGCCCCAGAATTTTTAGAAGAGCTCAAGGAATTTGGACGCATCTATATGTACCGATTCAAGCCTTGGTACGCCATGCATGCTCGTGGGATTGAAGAATACCCATGCAGGACACCTCAGGCGGCGGCCATCATGTTGATGATCCAAAACAACCTGGATCCGGCGGTGGCGCAACACCCGGAAGAGCTCATTACCTATGGCGGGAATGGAGCGGTGTTCCAGAATTGGGCACAATACCTCTTGACGATGAAATACCTCAGCGAAATGACTGAGGAGCAAACCCTACATATGTACAGCGGCCACCCCATGGGCCTCTTCCCTTCTTCAAAAGAAGCACCGCGAGTGGTGGTAACCAACGGTATGATGATTCCGAATTACAGCCAGCCGGACGATTGGGAAAAGTTCAATGCCCTAGGCGTTACCCAATACGGTCAAATGACGGCCGGTTCTTACATGTACATTGGCCCGCAAGGGATCGTACACGGCACGACCATCACCGTTTTGAATGCTGCACGCATGAAATCTACCGGTGGACCGGAAGGGAAACTTTTCGTCACTGCGGGATTGGGCGGTATGTCGGGCGCACAGCCTAAAGCAGGAAATATTGCTGGGGTGGTGAGCATCACCGCAGAGATCAACCCAAAAGCGGCATATAAGCGTCACGAGCAGGGCTGGGTGGACGAAATTACCACCAGCACCGATGAGGCGATCGACATGGCCCTCGAGTTTCAGGCGGCCAAACGCGCACGAAGCATCGCCTACATTGGAAACATTGTGGACCTGTGGGAGCGTATGGTGGAACGCAATGTTCACGTTGACCTTGGCTCTGACCAAACATCCTTGCACAACCCTTGGGCCGGAGGATACTACCCTCAGGGCATGACATACGAGGAGTCGAACGAGATGATGGCCAATAATCCTGATGAGTTCAAAGTACGCATCC
>Ga0255774_10002046_pt1 | contig 15701 bp, 15 predicted proteins | sample 101ome_17_FD_179972 | JGI IMG/M metagenome (GOLD analysis project Ga0255774, IMG submission 179972) | Coastal salt marsh microbial communities from the Groves Creek Marsh, Skidaway Island, Georgia - 101407AT metaG (version 2) | ecosystem: Environmental > Aquatic > Marine > Intertidal zone >...
TACAAATATGCTTATGACCGGTAAAGGGCCGGGTCAAGATGGATCAATAAATCCATTCGCAGGCCAAGACTGTGTGGCTGTGGTAGAAAACCTAGCAAAGGCTCCATTTTCGGTAAGAATTCAACAAAACGGAGTGGTTTTAGGAACTATTGAAATCGGTGATAAAGAGACCAAACAAATTGATCTTAAAGGCTGAGAGGAACTTTATATAGATACTCAACAGAAAACTACTCGATTCACCATAAACTATAAACAACCTTCTAAATTCTAAGACAATGAATAAACTATTAACTGGGCTCCTAACTCTTATTCTTTTCTCATGCACTAGTAAGGCACCTCAACCAAAATTATCTTTAGCACAATGGTCATTGCATCGAATGATATGGGAGAAAAATATTTCTCCATACGATTTTGCAGAGTATGCGCACAACCTAGGATTCAAAGGTCTAGAATATGTAAATCAGCTATACCCAGAGGTCATGCTTGCAGAAAATAAAGCTGCGGCCATCGATGAGTTTGTAGCAAAGAACAATGAACTAGCCAAGAAATATCAACTACAAAATGTGCTCATCATGATTGATGGAGAAGGTAGTCTTTCTATAGCCGATGAAACTGAGCGCACTAAAGCTGTTGAAAATCACAAAATATGGATAGATGCCGCCTCTGCGATGAACTGCTCTGCTATTCGTGTAAATCTTCACGGGTCGAACGATTTTGAAACTTGGAGCGCAGCCTCGATCAAGAGTCTTACTGAACTAGCCAATTATGGAGCCGACAAAAACATTAATATTCTCGTTGAAAATCACGGTCGCTTGAGTTCAAACGGAGAAGCACTCATGCAAGTCATCAACAGTGTTGATCTATCAAATTGTGGAACCCTTCCCGATTATGGGAACTTTTGTATTGCTGAAGATGGATACGGATCGATCACCGACGAAAATTGCTCTGAAGTATACGACATCTACAAAGGAGTTGAAGAGATGATGCCGAAAGCTATGGCTTTAAGCGCAAAATCTTTTGACTTTGACGCCGAAGGGAATGAAATCAATATTGATTATACCCGAATGCTAGCCATAGCCAATAAATACAATTATCAGGGCTTCATAGGTATTGAATATGAAGGAGATCATCTAGGGGAAATTGAAGGAATCGTAGCTACACGCAATCTAGTATTGAAAAACCTTAGCGCAAATGAAAACTAAAACAGTTCTTACCCTTGTATTAGGCTGGTTTAGCCTACTGCTCAGCGCTCAATCACCTATTGGCGGATGGCAAGCAAAAACTACAGACCTAAACGGTAACGAGATAAATGTATCAAGTATTGTCACCGAAACACACCAAGTAATTACTTGGTATAACACCGGCGGTGACTTTATTAAAACCATGGGCGGATCATGGACCCTCTACGGTGACCGCTGGCAATTAAATGTTGAATTCGACTCTGAAACCCCCGACAATGTAGGGAGAACAAAAGAATTCACTATTATTCCCAATGCAGAAGGCTACCATCTTTTACCCTTAGGTCTAACCTTCAAACAAATCGACAACGGTTCCCCAGGCAAACTCATGGGGGCCTGGCAAATGACTAGCAGAAAGCGCGGGGAAGAAATGGTCTCAAGACCTATTAATCAGGCACGAAGAACTCTAAAATTGCTCTCAGGAAAGCGATTTCAATGGATTGCTTTTAATGTAGAAACCAAAGAATTTTCTGGAACTGGGGGTGGTAGCTATACTACTAAAGACGGTACCTACACTGAAAACATCGAGTTCTTCTCAAGAGATCATTCAAGAGTTGGAGCCTCATTAGAATTTTCCTATGAGCTCATTGACGGGCACTGGCATCACTCAGGCTTAAGTAGTAAGGGAAGCCCCATATATGAAATTTGGAGTAAATAATGTGGGGAGCCAACAAGTGGACTGATCGAATGTTTCGAAAATATTGGTGGCTCTTACTACTAATTGTAATTGCCGATTTGACCATTAAGCTAACTACAGCTTAGTCATCTTATCAAGTGCCAACAGCGAATTCAGCAATAACTGTGTTCCATTGGCGATATCCTCAGGAGTGGAGTACTCTAGAGGAGAATGACTTATTCCTTCATAACTCGGGATAAAAATCATACCTGTTGGCCCTATCATCGCCATATCTTGGGCATCATGACCAGCCCCACTAGGAAGGCTCAACTGAGTATATCCTAATCCCTTTGCTTGATCACTAATCACCTTTCGAATACGATTATCCATCATCGCAGGTGGACTAGTCGCATCAATAGGAGAAAATTCAAAGGTGGTTTGATATTTTTCTTCAATGTCCTTTGTACTTGAAACAATAGCCTCATAAACCTCCTTAATACGATCTGAGCTCAAATCTCTGATTTCTAAACTCATTCTAACCTCTCCAGGGATCACATTTGGGGCACCAGGAAACGCTTGTATCCGACCCACAGTAGCCACTTGATTTCCTTCGATACTCTTAGCTATTCTGTTGACACTTAAAACAAATTCGGCCGACGCCAGCATCGCATCCTTTCTTTTATTCATGGGAGTAGTACCGGCATGGTTAGCAAATCCTCTGACCACTACATCCCACCATTTGAGGCCTACAATTCCTTCAACAACGCCGACATCAATACCTTGATCATATAGATTTGACCCCTGCTCAATATGTAATTCGATGAAGGCGTGTAGATCTTCTTTACTTCGTTTTACTGAGAAAATAATAGATGAATCTCCGCCTAGGCGATTAACACCTTCAGCATTGGTATAGCCTGAGGAAGTTTTTACCTTAAGTGTACCTTCGTCAATCTTACCGGCAAGTGCGCGACTCCCAAATACACCACCTTCTTCATTGGTAAAGATCAATAATTCAAAGTCGTGATTCGTTTTAATCTTCTGTTCAACTAATGTCTGCATCACTTCGAGTGCAGCCATACTTCCCACTTGTCCATCGTAATGGCCGCCATTAGGCACCGCGTCAATATGAGAACCAAAAGCAACGACCTTTGATAAACCTTTTCGGCCTTTTCTTACCGCTGAAATGTTACCTGCAGCATCGATTCGAACTTCAACTCCAAGATCTTTCAAGCGTTTAATCACATAGGCTCTTGCGTCAAGCTCATGATCACTGTACGCCACTCGGTCATTTCCGCCTTCATCGTTTATTCCGAAGGTTTTCAACGTCTCTAAATTTTGATTCACTCGCTCTGCATTTATTTGATATTGAGCAGAACAAATCGAAAAAAAGAAAAGTAAGGCAAAGGTGAATGGCATTGATCTCATGATAAATTTATTTACGGTCGTTGTAGTTCTTTCGAGCATCCTTGAAGTGATTGAATACAGTGTTGACAAAGGTCAAAATAAGACCTACCCCAAGGCCGATGTAGATGATGGTAAATATCTTTCCTAAATCAGTCTTTGGTGCGAAATCTCCGTATCCAATGGTAGTTAAGGTAATCGATGCAAAATAAAGCGCATCAATAAACCGCCAACCCTCCGCATACATATAGAAAAAGGCTCCACCAAAAAGTATAATTATCGAAGCCCCAAGGAGGCTTCGATAATCTTTGTCTTGAAGAAATTCAATAAAGGTTCGAATGAAAAATCGCAACGGATGATGATTAAAAGGTCACTCTACAATTTTAACATCTACAGCGGTTCTAGCCTGCCAACCTGTAACATCTGTCACCGAAAGTGCTAAATGATAATCACCGGTATCTATCGCTGCCGGAATAGTAATAACCGCTTCTATTTCAAAATTGGTCAACCCTTCGGGAACACTGTTGTTAGTTGAATAATTAAATGGATTTACCGCTGTGGTAATCGGTTCTAATTCGCAAGGATCCTCCTGATCATCATGAGTATGGTGATCAAAATTATGATGCATTTCAATAGAATAACTCGCCAATTCTAAATTATCGGTGACCTTAGCTTTGATTGTATAGCTCTGTCCGCGACTGAGATTTTCACAAGTCTGTGGAAATCCCCCGGCATAATTGACGGTAATCGTAGGCTTTTCTTCATCAATCTCTGTTTCGGTACAAGAAACAAGCGCTAGGGTAAAAAACCCGACTAATAAACGAGTCCATTGAGCATAACTCTTCATATATCCTTTCACTTTTTAGGTGTTCTAATCTAAAATAAGCATAATACTAGACTCCCTCTTCTACAACCAAATCAAAATGCGCTTCAGCCGTTGTACTATTACCTGCCTCATCAACAACGATGATGTATACGTGATATTCACCACGCGCAGCATCAGCGGGTACCATAATGTCTTCATGAAGTTCAGCATTTAGTACTTGATACTTAGCATCGGTGTAAACCTCTTCAAACTCCCAAGCAACTTCACCAGCGGCAGGAGTGATTTCATCACTATGGATATCAACAGTAATACTTTCGACTCGAGCAAATGCCAGAATATCAGCCCCTATGTGCATCGACTCGCCTGGGTGAGCGATACCTTCATCGGCATGAACATCCTCGGTTCCTTCATCGTGAACCGCTCCCACTTCTACATTCGAAATTATAGGTGGTTGAATCTCATCATCAGTACATGAAATGAACAAAATAGTTGTGAGCAAAGAGAAAAGGATTGGTTTAATAATCACTTTCATAATGTGTTGTTTTTAAAAATTATAAGTAATTGATAAAGAAAAATTTCGTGCAGGTTCAGGAACATCGATCAGCCGGTAAAAACTGGTGTGATCGAAGTACTTGGTATTAAATAAATTATTGATCTTGAAACGAAGATTAAGTGGCTCAGTGGAATTGTTCAGATATAATTCAGAAAGCAATGAAAGATTGAAGAGTTGATATCCCGGGGTTTTTTCTTCGGGTGGAACAATTCGATTCTGCGCAGCGGTGATTCGATAATCGGCAATTAGTCTTGTATTCCTAAATAGCTCACCTGTCTTAAAGCTTTTAGAAAGCGAAAACAGGCTAGATAATGGCGGATTAAAAGGAAGCGTGAATCCTTTTTTAGGGCCATCTAACTGTTCTGCATAGACATACTCTACCGAACTATCTAAACTCAATGATTGATTGATCATAAGCCCAAAAGAGAACTCCCCTCCATATCTAAGAACCGCCGCTTGCTGATAGGCATACACCTGAAGTGTTTCGTAATAATCAGCGGTCGGGTTCAAATAAATAAAGTTGGTGAAATAATTCACAAAAGGGCTAAAACCAAATTGCAGCATATCCCCCGTCTGGTTCCATTCAAAATCGAATTGATACGACTCCTCCGCTTTTAAATCGAGCTGTCCTCGTTCGAATCGATACATGTGATAATTAACCCCATCAGAAGCGAGTTCATTAGCTAATGGTATTCTAAAGCTCTTTCCTAAATTGAATTTCAGAGCCGTACGTTCTTTGAGATAACTCATCCCAATTGACCCGCTATAACTACCGAAACTAAGGTCTTCGTCTGAGGCTCGTTGAAGATTTTGAAACTCATAGATACCTATCAAATTCTCTACCGGTGTCTGAAACCAATCAACATAAGCATCCGTCCTTACTCGACCCACATCATATCGAAGACCTCCTTGGAGGTGTAAATACTCTGATAGCCGAATGTGATCAAAAGCGAAAACCCCAGCAGTAAATCGTTTAAACGATGGGATCAAGAAACCCCATCCGCCAATACGGTTGTTCTGAATTTCACCATTAAACCCAAATGACAATTCATGAGCTCCCCTATTCTCTAGGGAATTATGGATGTTTATGGTGTAGGTATTCTTCGAAAAAACTCGCTCACTACTACTTGATGGCTTGGGCATGTAGCCGTGTGGAACAGGCTCTGACTGCTCTGTACGCTCATTATTTTGGAAGCCAAAATCAATCTGCAAAGTGCTATTCGGTCTAAAAAATTGAAAATTCTGAATCCATTTAAAATGATTCACCTCGTGAAACGGGAGGTCCACATCTCGAAAAGAAGCATCGTAATCAATCGATGACGAGCGCACCTCAAGACCGTGAGCATTGGCAAAGAAGCCATTATTACCGTTCATATTACTCAGTGAGGTTTCAGACTTAAAACGTTCACCCACAAAACCAAAGGTCAGTCCGAAATTCGTCTCATTCCCGGCTGTATTTCGAATGCGATTATCAGCCAACTCAAAGACGTAATTATCATACAATACACGATCTGTAGGCACTTTATAATCTGCGTAATCGCGATAGGTAACTCTTGCCCGGTAAAACCAATTTTCGTTTCTAGCTACAATCGATGAAGAGACTCCGATCAGTTCATTATTCGTTTCACCAGTGAGGTTAATATCACCGCTGAACGTGTTCTTCGCAGGGGTCTGTGGCGGACGAATATCTATCACTCCCCCAATCGCGTCTGAACCATAGAGTAAGGATGCCGGTCCTTTAATAATTTGAACATCCTCTACTGCATATTGATCAATCTCTAAACCATGATCATTTCCCCATTGTTGCGCTTCATGCTTAATCCCATTCTGAACCACAGAAACTCGATTAAACCCTAAACCACGAATTACCGGTTTTGATTGTCCTGAACCTATCGTAATCGTACTAACTCCCGGTATCTTACGAAGGGTCTGCATCAAGCTGTTTTCTCGATTGGTGATCAGAAAGTCTTTGGAGACTCCGACCGTCACTGTCGAAAGTTCTTGAGCGCGTTGCTGTGGTGTTTGACCAAAAATCTCAACCTCGTCTAAAGAAGTAAACTCAGATTCTAATCTAACAATTAGCTCATCACGTAAATCAATGCGATTAAGCTCAATACTTTGCTTTTGATAGCCAATATGAGTAACCACAAGAACATATTCTGAAGAAGGAAAAGAAAGTTTGAAACTCCCATAGCTATCAGTAACCGTACCTGATTTGCCAACTACGACGCTTACACCCTCTAAGGGCTGACCAGAATCAGCATCAACAACACGGCCACCAACAGATAGCATAGTCTGTGCAGAAATCAAGGTAGATTGCACTACCATTAGTATAACAAGTATCGATCTAAGCATATCGATATTCAGAAAAGATTAATTAGAAACAAGGGGAATCTGCATTTCAAGATCAAAAATGCAGAACAAAACTAGAATTGTTAAACCCTTGGAGGAGGTCTAGAGAGGACCTGAAGCGAAAAATCGTAGCGATATACTACCGACTGATAATGGATTACCTTTTCTATGTACTGAGTTTCAGTAACTGTCGTAAATTCAAAATCAGTAGTAAGCTCACTACCTAATGATTCTTGAACGTCTTTGACTACGACCTCACAAAGCTCGCATTTGTCAATAGTAGTGTCTTCAGCAGCGTGTATAAGTGCGTGTACCCCTAGTAGTTTTACTGAGAGTAGTAGCATTACTGCTAAGCCAGAAAAAATCTTAAACGCCTTTGAATTCATTTCTCACGAAGTTAATGATAAAGGATTTAAAATAAAAAGCACCACCCCAGGATTAGCTCCCGCTGGTCGCTGATCCCCAAGGGGGTGGCTTAAAACAAAAAAGCCCAAACTCGTTGCACTCGTAAACCACCCTCCACGAATCAGCGCTCAAGCAAAGCTTGGCGTTCGATTCGTAACCATTGGTTTCTATGCTAGTTGGGCTTTTTTGTTTTGCGGAGAGAGGGGGATTCGAACCCCCGATACAGTTTCCCGTATACACACTTTCCAGGCGTGCTCTTTCAACCACTCAGACACCTCTCCTAATGAGCCTGCTAAGATAAGTTCTTATCTCATCGAAAGCGGTGGTTTAATTCATAACTTTAAATACTAATCTTAAGTATTATGATCTACGCAATTTGGTTTACCCTAGTAACGATTCTGATATTATCTATTCTTTACAGCCAAGGATATTTCGGCTTTAAAGGCATGCGACAATCAATACCACAACTACTTTATATAAATAAAGATGAAACCATTGACTTTTATCGAAATGTTTTGGGTTTTGAGGTAGGTAATGACTGGGACGGATACATTATTACCCGTAAAGATCAAATTGAAATTCATCTTTGGCAATGTAAAGATGAAAATCTTCCGAAAAACACAGGTTGTTACATCAGATACGGAAGAAATATTGAGGATTTATACCTTAAATACAGCAAAGAATCCATCATTCATGAAAACGGAAAATTAGAACTCAAACCTTGGGGAATGAAGCAGTTTTCCATTCTAGATAACAGTGGAAATACTATCCATATTGGACAAAATATTTAAACCTTTAAGAATGAAATACTACCTGGTAGCCCTAATCGGCTTAATCAGTTTGAGCTCCAAAGCACAAGAAGAAATCATCCGATTTGAAAGTGCTAACCCCTACACATTCAATGATGTAATAACCGATCTAGAAGCTCAAAAAGCTCAAGAAGTGTTTGGGGTTTTGAGATTTCCAGAAGTAGCTAGTGACGAGAAATTGCCTGTGGTTTTAGGCGTGGCTGGAAGCCTCGGATGGAGAGAACATCACCTAGACTACCTTGAGCAATATCGGGAACAAGGTATGGCAACCTTCGAGTTAAAAAGTTTTCAAAGCAGAGGGATAACCTCAACAGTTGGTAGTCAAAGCGAAGTCACTATGGCGGCCATGGTACTCGATGCCTACAGGGTCCTAGAGGCACTTTCGAAGCATCCCAGAGTAGATTCGAATCGTATTGCTATCACTGGATGGAGTTTAGGGGGTGGAGTAACATTATTTTCGGCATGGCTACCTCTCAAAGAAGCAATTAATAAAGAACTTTCTTTTGTTGCTCATTTAGCTTTGTATCCGCCCTGTTTTGTGACACCAACCAACCTTTCATTTAGCAAGGCTCCCATGCATATACTGATCGGAGCAGCTGATAATTGGACACCCGCCGCCCCCTGTGAAGAGTTGGTCAAATTATTAGAAAACACCAATGATATAGGGGTCACAGTTTATGAAAACGCGCACCACGGATATGACAGTGAAATTCCCGTTCAAGAAAATGAAAAGGGCTACAGTTTCACCGATTGTCGATTCGAATTGAATGACGAAGGGGATGTACTCATGAATACGCTAGGTATTGCGATGAGCAACTCTTTTCTCCAAAAATTGGGTTTCGCCTTTTGCGCTAAAAAAGGAGTTTCGATTGGTGGAAACAAAGAGGCTAGAGTAGCCTCAATGTCCTTTGCCAATACTTTTATGAAGCGACACCTTATAGGTGATTCCAGTGAATAATTACGTTCCAGAAAAGGCCACTATCATGATGATTTAAGAAACGGTTTAGTGGGTTAAAAGCAAACGAAACAATACGTCCTTTACCATGAGGTACATTGTATATAGCTCCTGTACCAATGATATCTTTCTCGTTTCGAACCATTCCTGACATCACGTATTTTCTTGGTTTACCAGATTCCTTGGCTTCTTCTGGAGTTTCTGTCGTCGACGATAATCCCATGATTTCTCCCGTATAGGGCTTTTCATCAGATAGTGGCTCATCACCGAATTGGGCAACCATATACTTACGGTCAATGAGATCAGATCTCAACATAGGTGTGTTCCCCTTATATAAGTGAAACTCTTCTGGGTAACCAAAGAGAATAGGGCTTTCTGCATTTCTGGCCTTTGCTGTTACGATTGATCCGGGATGAAATAAGCGTGATGAGCGGTAACTTCTTAAAACACCCCCAATACCTAGGTCTGCGATAATTGCTGCCGCATTATCTAGAGGTACTAACACGCCACCATTTTTTACGAATTCATTCAGTTTATTCAAACCATCAAAGCCTGGCCCGCCAGTCATATCATCGGTCTGATCGGGATACCCATGCGAAGGATACTCCTTGGTCTTTGTAAAAGGCATTGGTCCAAACTTCTCGTCTACTCCATGTACGAACTGAGTCATTCCCCTTCTAAAGTGCGGTATCACAATCACGTCAAAGTCTCTAGACAATCGACCCGCCTTTAAATCATCTTTGTCGATGCTCGTGAAAGGCACTCCCAACTGTTCAAAAGTATAGCGCACCCAACCCTCTGCTTGGGTATCTGTCCAACTGTGATAAACAGCAATTTTAGGGAGGTTTACAAGGCGTTTGTCACTAATGGTTTCGTTAACCGCAATCAAATCAAGACCGAATTTAGAAGCCAACTCATTCGCTTTTTTAGCGCCAAGATTCTCAATAATAATCGAACCTGGGGCTAAAGTATACGCTCCGAGCTGCTTAGAACTATCCACTACATAGGCCTTAGCCGGTCCTTTTAAGTCAAATAATGCAGGCACCACATTAGATTGCGCCTGGTAATTAATAGCATAGGTAGTAGAAGCTCCCTCAACCTTCCCACTATACACCACGTTTTCGGTAAGAAGTTGAAGCATCGAAGGGTTCTCATGCCACTGATCTTCTCTTTCAACATCAACACCATAAAGTAGATCGAGTGTCCATGCAATAGCGTCGTAAGGAGGAAACTTAGCATCTTTCGGATAATTCTGCTCAGTAAGTAGATCATACGCTAGTTTACTGTAAGGCTGATTCAGCTGAATCAGGTAATCTCCCTCATCTTCCCCTTCAATTACCTTATGTACCTCAATCCCTTGAGCCATCAATTGATTAATTAGATAGGTGGCTTTAACAGGGTCCTTTTGATTTTTCAGTACTCTAAACTGTTTGATCTTATTCTTCGATCCAAAAGCTACATTGTTCTGTCCCTTCTTGTAGAAGTTCTTCAAAAGACCTGAACGATTATCAGCAGCATAAGTAAGTGAAGCAAGTACCCCCGCCTGCATGTAATTAGTATTGTTACGCGCCGACCAATTGACCATTCCCGAAGCAGGATCAGGACGATACCACTCCTTTGAAGTAACCGGATCTCCTGCATATTTACTCTTGGTGAGATCCCTCAGGTAGGTATTAGCACCTGCATTTCCGAAGGTTTCATAAAAACGACCTATAGAGTTATGCGTGTTGGCTACCCAAACTCCGTATCCGGGCCACCATCCGTCATAAAAGGCCCAGTGAAACACCCCGGGGAGACCCTGAGCAGATAGACTTGTCATCTCATAATTCGCAATAGTTTGCCATTCTCCGACCGTAATAGGGTCAACATTATCGTTGTAGGGGCCGGTACCCGTAGAAATATATAGAAGTGGCACCGACTCATGTAAATCAAGCATCACATTTGGATGCCAATCGTAGAAAATCTTGAAAATATTCTTAGTAATCTCCTGACTAATCTGAAGCCCGTCCCGGTTATTGTCATGAAATACGTATTTACCCCAATAAGGCGTAGATCGAGGAAATCCATCATCCCACTGCTCACGATGTTTTGAATATCGGTGATACCAATCGACTTGCTTATCTCTACCGTCAGGCTCTGAAACAGGATTAATCAGTACAATTACGTTTTTACGGATGTGTTTTATCTCCTCTGATTCATCAGTGATAAGTCGATAGGCGAGTTCCATTAGCATTTCAGGAGAACCCATCTCGGTAGAGTGCATTCCTCCGTTTAAATAGTAAACACTCTTTCCTTCAACAGCTATTTCTTTAGCCCGCTGCTCACTAGTTGATCTTGGATCAGCTAATTCTCTCAACATCGATTTATAGACTTCAGCATTTACCAAGTTTTCAGCATCTGAGATAGCAATCAAATGAATCGCTCGACCCTCTTCGCTAGTCCCTACCTGCTCTACCATCAATCGATCTGACTGCTCGGCTAGTAACTTATAATACCCATAGATCTCTGTGGTATTGTGCATAACCATGGGCGCACCGATAATCGTACCAAAATGATCCAAAGGGGATGAAATCGAAACATGATCTACGATTTTTGCCACCGATGAGGGATAGAATCGATCGTCAGTAGTGTACTGCTTGATTAGTTGCTCATATTCAGAGTCATTCTGTTGAGCCATCACTTGAATCCCCTGAAAAGAAAGAACGCAAGCCAATAAAATCGAACGAAGAGTTAGGTTGTTCATAAACGTGAATTTGCTTCAATGTAATGAAATATTCTTAGGATTTATCATACCTTAAAAGCACTTAATTCGAACACTATGAGAAGTTTACTTATTCTTATTGCTATCACTATTTCCTTCCTAAGTTTTGGGCAAAAAAAGGCTTTGGTCGGAGGAACCCTTATTGACGGTTTTGGAAACCAACCGATTCGCAACAGCGTAATTCTGATTGAAGGAGAGAAGATCGTCGCAGTAGGAACTACGGATAATATAGAGGTGCCTAGTGATTATGAGGTGATTTCAACCGAAGGTATGAGCATATTGCCAGGACTGTGGGATATGCACGTGCATCTTATGATTACTGGGCACTCGAATTACACCTATTGGGATAAAACCTATTTACCTCTTTTTGAAGAAGTAATCATGCCAGCCTCTGCCCATCAACTTTTACTGGCAGGAGTTACTAGCGCAAGAGACTTAGGTGCACCACTTGATGCAAGTATAAATGTCAGAGATGCTATTAATAACGGAAAAATTCCAGGTCCCACAATGTATATGAGTGGCCCCTTTATTCAAAAGAAGCCTTATCCTGGGACTGAAGCTTTTCGATGGGGAATTGAAGGTGTTAAAGATGCCCGTTCAAAGATTCAAAGATTAGCTCAAGCAGGTGTTGATGTCATCAAATTAATTGATCAAGACCAACTTAGTTATGAAGAATTAGAGGCCATTGTAGACGAAGCACACAAGCATGGATTAAAAGTGGTTGCCCACTCTCATCGCCCAGAAGAAATTCGATTAGGATTAAAAGCTGGAGTTGATAATTTTGAACACACAGGGCTATCTTCAGCTCCGAAATATCCAGATGATGTCATCGCAGGTATCGTCGAACGAACCGCCCAAATGAACAAAGGTCCTTTGTTCTGGACACCGACTATTGAGGGATTATACAATTATGAATACCTGGTTCAAAATCCAGAAAAATTAGATAATGATTCATGGCATTTAGGCCTTCCTGATTCGATTGTGAAGGACATCAAAGAATCTATCAAAGCTCCTGGAGAATTACCCTACTTTCAGCTTACTCCATCTCGTAAACCTACCCTTACCACCAAGTTTCATCAGTTGAAACAGGCCGGAGTGGTAATGCTCATTGGCACCGATAGTGGAATACCCATGAAATTTCATTCTCAAAGTACTTGGAACGAATTAGATGTTTGGGTAAATGTAATGGGAGTCTCTCCGCTTGAGGCAATAAAATCAGCAACTTATTGGCCTTCAGTATTCATGGGAGTTGATGATAAAGTAGGGACCATTTCTAATGGAAAACAGGCAGATATTATTGCAGTTAAAGGAGATGTTTTGCGCTATATCTCTCTACTTCAAGACGTTGATCTGGTTATGAAAAAAGGGAAAGTATATGTTCAAAAATAAACTCTTACTTCTTATCATTGCTGGCTGTCAATACCTCGGCGCCCAACAAATCGTATTTCTCGGTAACCTTCAAGATGCAGGTGCTCCACAATTCAACTGTGATAAGACTTGTTGTCTTGTTGAAAGACCTAATGAATTTGTAGCAAGCATTGGGGTTTATTGGGGAGAAGAAGCTTTTCTTTTTGATGCAACTCCAGATTTTACACATCAAGCTAGTTTTCTACAGAAACAATCTAAAACTAAACTCTCAGGAGTATTTCTAACACATGCTCATATGGGGCATTACACGGGCTTAATGCATATAGGCAGAGAGGCTTCTAATGAAAGTTCACTAGCTGTTTATGCCATGCCTCGAATGGCTGATTTTCTTGAAACTAACGGCCCTTGGGATCAACTCGTTGAACTTCACAATGTTAAAATAAAGAGGTTAAGCGGGCCTGAAAATTTCAAAACTGTTTCAGTGACCCCCATACAGGTGCCTCATCGAGATGAATATTCTGAAACCGTCGGATACCTCATCAAAGGCGCGAACAAAACCGCCTTTTATTTACCAGATATCGACAAATGGAACGTATGGGAACAATCGATTATCGAAATCATTCAATCCATTGATTATGCAATTATAGACGGCACCTTTTTAGCTGAAGGAGAGTTAGAACGACCCATGTCTGAAATTCCGCATCCGTTTATCAGTGAAACAATAACCCTTCTAGAATCTTTACCAAAAACAGAAAAAAATAAAGTCTGGTTTACCCATTTCAACCATACAAATCCTATGCGTGATAAAAATCACCCCACCAGGCTAAAACTCGAGAAAGAAGGTTACCATTTCGCTGAATTTGCTAAAGAAATAAGCCTAAATTAGAAGCTTATTACAACCAATAATATATGAAACGAATAAGCGCTATTTTCTTAGCTAGTCTTTTTCTAACCGCCTGTAGCAGCGATTCTACAGAAACTCCAAATACAAACAATGGAGGGGGCAACGAAACTCCGATTGATCAGGGAACCAGTTCTTACGCAGACAACAATCCTCTCAATGATGTGCTTTTACAAGGGTTCTGGTGGGATAGTTTTAACGATTCAAAAATCGGATCCCAATCGTTCTATCAGTTTCTAGAAGATAAGATAATCGACCTCTCCAATGCCCATATTGATGGCATTTGGTTGCCACCCGTGAGCGAAGGTGAAGGTATGGGCTATCATCCGCGAAGACTTTTCGATTTTAATTCGCTTCATGGGAGTAAAACTCAATTAGAGTCGCTTTTAAGTACCATGAAATCAAGGGAGATGCATGGTATTGCCGATCTTGTTTTCAATCACAGAGTCGGTACCTCGACTTGGACCGACTTTACCGAACCGTCATGGTCATGTGAATCTATTGTTATAGATGATGAAGGATTTACTAATCCTGATGCCTTTGGGACCAAACCATGTGGCCCTGAAGACGAAGGGCTAGGTTGGGGAGGAGCAAGAGACCTCAACCATCAAAGCGAAGAAGTTCAAAACGGGCTAAAAGACTACCTACAGCGCCTCAAAGGTTTAGGGTTCGACTCATGGCGTTACGATTTTGTGAAAGGATTCCCTGCTAAGTATGTAGGTGAATACAACGCTTCTACCTCCTACTACATTACTATTGGAGAGTTTTGGGATGGTAATCTTCAAGAAATAAAAAAATGGATTGATGCAACCTCAGCTACAGCAACCTCAGCGACAACAAATACTTCTAAAGCCTTCGATTTCGCGCTTAAATACAAACTAAAAGAGGCACTTATAGATCAAAATTTCGATCGTTTAAAAGAGGGTCATTCCTTAGCTTCTATCGGATACGGATCTAAATCAATCACCTTTCTCGACAACCACGATACGGGGTGTGTCAATCGAGGAGACTGTGACAATCTATACAGCAGTTCTTTGAATCACATTAAAAACGGATATGCGTACCTACTCACACATCCAGGAATTCCAATGGTTTGGGGGTATCACTACTTTTTTACCGACACTTCAGGAGGGCTTCAATCTGAAATTAATGACCTCATCGCTATTCGAAAAGCAGCAGGGATTACCGCTGAAAGTACCGTCGAAGTTATCACTACCGTAAATGGTTCAAGCGGTTATTATGTTGCCTCTATCGATAATAAACTACTCGTTAAGATCGGTCCCGGAAGCTATTCAGCACCAAGCGGATGGAAAGCGATAAAATCACAACCAGGGTATACAATTTGGGAAAAATAGAAAAATCACAGTAATGAATGGGGATTCTATTCTTTTGTGGGTGTTACAGGATTCGAACCTGTGACCTCTACCCTGTCAAGGTAGCGCTCTAAACCAACTGAGCTAAACACCCTTTCTAAGTGCGAATTTACAATGAAAGAACTTGAATACGCCGAATAGCA
>Ga0255774_10002054_pt1 | contig 15667 bp, 9 predicted proteins | sample 101ome_17_FD_179972 | JGI IMG/M metagenome (GOLD analysis project Ga0255774, IMG submission 179972) | Coastal salt marsh microbial communities from the Groves Creek Marsh, Skidaway Island, Georgia - 101407AT metaG (version 2) | ecosystem: Environmental > Aquatic > Marine > Intertidal zone > Salt...
CACCATGTGCGGCATTGGCGGTCGTTGTATTGCCAAGTTCGCCCAAGACCTTGGCATCATTCAGGATAAAGCCACCTTCACAGCCATCGATGGTCCTCACTGGGCCACCTTTGATGGAGATCAGGTTGCCCTTGGAATGGTCGATGCACCTTCCGTTGAAGAGCGCCATGGAGGGTTGTTCATAAATACAGGTTCTCCACATCATGTTGAAAACCGTATGGCTGGGCCCGATTTTGTGTCGGTGGCCCGCGAGCTTCGCAACCGTTATGGCGTCGAAGGATGTAATATCAACTTCATCCAAGCCTGCAATGATGAATTATCCATCAGGACCTACGAGCGTGGCGTAGAAGGGGAAACCCTCGCATGCGGCACTGGGGCGACCGGTGCGGCGATGGTCGCCGTGGCGAAGCAATGGGTATCCGCCGCACCCGTGAAACTCTATGCCCAAGGCGGAGTACTTGAGGTGGATTTCAAGGGCACGGGACCCTTTACCGATGTAGTATTGAAAGGCCCCGCTATTAAGGTGTTTGAAGGAACCATAGAACTATAACCGTTATGATACCTGTCAAAGATTTAGGCGTATTGCGCGCCCCGGAAGAGTCAGATTTGAAGTGGCTCATGCATATTGAGAATGATTCCTCCGTTTGGTACGTGAGTGCCACCAAGGAGCCGTATTCTATGTTGAGTATACGACAATATTTGACCAGACATGAAAATCTTGTTACTGACGGACAACTGAGGTTAATATTAGATGTTGACGGAGATCCCGTGGGTGCGATCGATTTGTTCGATTACGATCCATTTACCAAACGAGCGGGTGTGGGCATCATGATTGAGGAAAAGCATAGGGGGAAGGGCTGGTCGAAATTGGCCCTAGAAACCATGGAGCATTATGCATACAATACCTTGCATGTAGAGAACTTGTATGCCCACGTGCCCATGATCAATGATGCGAGTCTTGGCCTCTTCGAATCCCGCGGATTTCGTGAGGTAGGGGTGCTCATGCATTGGATTTGGTGGGAAGGCGAGTACGTCGATGCCAAAATCTTCCAAAAAATCATCATATGAGAAAAACCCTAGTCCTCTTGTTCGGCATTTTAGTGCCGGCTGCGATGATCTATATCGCTGTAACGGGTTACAACGTGGTCTTTGAACCCAATGTGAACGAAGCGAAATTACCGTATAAGCTGTTTGTGAAGGAAGGTACGACTGCTGAACAGCTATACGCGCAGCTGTTGGAGGATGAGGTATTGCTAAACCCACAGGGGTTTTTAATGCTCGCAAAAAACAAGGGGTTGGCCAAAGTAAAATCTGGCCACTATGTGATCGATCAGGGCATGAGCAATAATACCTTGATTAATGCCTTGAAGGCGGGGTTGCAGGAGCCTATTCGTATCACCTTTAATAGTGCCGATAATTTGGCGGACCTCGCGGGGAAATTGGGCAAGCAGTTACTCGCAGATAGTACGGACCTGTACAAGGCGTTGAAAGCGCCCATGGACGGATGGGAGGGACCCTTGGCCTTGGGTGCCTTTTTACCGGATACCTATGAGGTTTATTGGAATGCCTCCGCTAAATCCATCGCAAATAAACTCTATCAAAACACCATCGCCTTCTGGACGCCTGCGCGCATCAAGCAGGCGGAAGCAATGAAAATGACGCCTGGCGAGATCAGTACCTTGGCGAGCATTGTCATGAAGGAAAGTTCTAAGGCCACCGATCGTCCCCTAGTGGCGCGCTTGTATTTAAACAGGTTGCAGAAGGGGATGAAATTGCAGGCGGATCCTACGGTCATTTTTGCCTTGAATGATTTAAATCCTGAGCAGCCCGTGCGTCGAGTATTGACCCGGGATCTGAAGTTAGAGCATCCCTACAATACGTATGTAATCAAAGGTTTGCCACCGGGACCTATTTGTGTACCGGAAAAGGCCGCTTTGTTAGCGGTATTGGAGGCGCCTAAGCACGATTACCTTTTCATGTGTGCGAATCCAGATAACCCGGGCTATCACGCTTTTGCACGCAACTATGCGGGCCACTTGGTCAATCAGCGCCGCTGGACTCAATGGCTGGATTCGCAAAAAATTTACCGATAATGAGCGGTACGCTTGTTTCGGCACAATGGGTTCAGCAGCATATTTCTGAGGTCATCATGTGCGACGTCGTTGCAGGGCCCAATGCTCACGCCACATATCGTGAAGAACATATTGAGGGCGCGCTTTGGGTGGATCTCGAGACTCAGCTCAGTGCTCCCTATGAAGATGCCAGCGTCTTAGGCAGACATCCTCTTCCAACCCCAGAGAACTTTGCCCATACATTGGGAACGTTGGGTGTTTCCCGGGATTCCATGGTGATTTTGTACGATCGAACTTGTGGCATCATGGCTGCCGCCCGTATGTGGTGGATGTTGCGCGCCATAGGCCATCAGATGGTTGCTGTGGTCGATGGAGGCTATGAGGCACTAAAGAACATTGGGCTACCCGTTACCTCAGGGGAAGTGGCGCCCGTACCAACGATCTATTCCACACCTGTGATACAGTACCAATGGCCGCTCATCGAGATGGAAGATATAGCTCCTGCTATCGCCACCGGAAAGTGCTTGGTGGATGTTCGCGCCGCCGCGCGCTATGAAGGGGTAGAGGAGCCCATAGATCCTGTGGCGGGGCATATTCCCGGGGCAATCAATATGCCTTTAATGAAAGTTATTTCAGGGGGCCAATTCCTTTCTACCGAAGCCCTGCAATCCCATTTTCAATACCTACAACATAAAGAGGTCATCGTCCATTGCGGTTCAGGAGTGACCGCTTGCCATACCATTTTAGCCTTGGTGCATGCGGGTTACCCCGTTCCTGCCTTGTACAATGGCTCTTGGAGTCAGTGGTGCAGAAATCATTAAAAAGCTAAGAGGCCCGCCGCAGGCGGGCCTCTTCTTTTATACACACGCCTATGATATGGGCAGATCCACGTTTCTGAAGACCAATTCCCCGTCAAAAGCATCCAACAGAATCACATCGTCGGCATGTACCTTGCCTGCAATGATTTCCTTACTCAGTGCATTGAGCACTTCGTTTTGGATGGCACGTTTCACCGGTCGCGCGCCGTATTGAGGATCCCAACCGGCTTCGCTGAGGTGCGCAATGGCTTCGGGACTGGCCTCCAAGGTGATGTTTTGCTCGTTCAGGCGTCGCTTCACCACATTCAATTGTAAGCCCACAATCTTACTCATCTCGCTTTTATCGAGCGGACTGAATACGCTGATCTCATCGATGCGGTTGATGAATTCTGGGCGTACAACCTTTTGTAGGAGTCCAATAAGCTCAGGCTTCAATCTATTCATCAAAGTGCTGTATTCGGCGCCGTCGTATTGATCGATGGCTTCGTTGATCAAATGAGAGCCAATGTTGCTCGTCATGATCACGAGGGTGTTCTTGAAGTTCACTGTACGGCCCTTATTATCCGTCAGGCGGCCATCATCGAGCACCTGCAAGAGAATGTTGAATGTATCTGGGTGCGCCTTTTCAATTTCGTCTAAGAGGACAACGCTGTAGGGCATGCGACGAACGGCCTCGGTTAATTGGCCCCCTTCATCGTATCCGACATATCCCGGGGGCGCGCCCACCAATCTGCTCACGCTGTGTTTTTCTTGGTATTCACTCATATCGATGCGCTTCATGGCCTGCTCATCATTAAAGAGGTAAGCCGCGAGGGCCTTGGCGAGCTCAGTTTTTCCCACTCCAGTCGTTCCAAGAAAGAGGAAGCTCCCAATAGGCTTATTGGGATCGCCCAACCCGGCTCTAGAACGGCGTATCGCGTCGCTCACGGCGCCAATGGCAGCTACCTGCCCAACGACGCGCTTGTGGAGCTCTTCTTCCATACGCAACAGCTTCATGCGCTCGCTTTCCAACATCTTCTGAACGGGGATGCCTGTCCAACGGCTCACGACTTCCGCAATATCTTCAGCAGTCACTTCTTCTTTGATCATCGTGCGCTCGCTGTTTTCGAGATCTGCCTCGGCTTTATTCAGTTCTTTCTCGGCCTCTTGCATCAATCCATAGCGGATTTCAGCTACCCGCCCATAGTTGCCGGCGCGCTCCTCACGCTCGGCTTCAAGCTTAAACTGTTCCAAGCGTTCTTTGATCTCCTGAATGCGCTCTGCACTGTTTTTCTCACGTTCCCAAACGGCACTGAGGGCATCTCGTTCTTCATAGAGTTCGCTGAGCTCAGATTTAATGACGGCCAATTTCTTTTTATCGTCCTCGCGCTTGATGCCTTCCTGTTCGATTTCAAGTTGAAGGATTTTACGGTCTAGAATGTCCAATTCCTCCGGCTTGGAGTTGATTTCCATCCGAATCTTAGACGCCGCTTCGTCCATCAAGTCGATGGCCTTATCCGGCAGGAATCTATCGCTGATATAACGAGAACTCAATTCCACCGCGCTGATGACCGCCTCATCCTTTATACGGACTTTGTGGTGGGTTTCGTATTTCTCCTTGATCCCACGCAAGATGCTGATGCTGCTTTCCTGATCCGGTTCTTCCACCATGACCTTCTGGAAGCGTCGCTCCAAGGCTTTATCCTTTTCAAAATACTTCTGGAATTCGTCTAGGGTAGTTGCACCAATAGCTCTAAGCTCGCCACGGGCCAGTGCCGGCTTAAGGATATTTGCGGCGTCCATGGCACCTTCGCTCTTGCCCGCACCCACTAAGTTGTGTATCTCGTCGATGAACAATAATATGTTGCCATCGCTGCTGGTCACTTCCTTGACCACGGCTTTCAAGCGCTCCTCAAATTCCCCCTTGTACTTTGCCCCCGCAATAAGGGCACCCATGTCCAGGCTGTACACGGTTTTGTCCTTGAGATTTTCAGGGGCATCACCATTTAGAATGCGTTGTGCTAATCCTTCGGCGATGGCCGTTTTCCCTACACCGGGCTCTCCCACGAGGATGGGGTTGTTCTTAGTGCGTCGAGAAAGGATTTGGAGAACTCGACGAATCTCATCGCCTCGACCTATGACTGGGTCGAGTTTTCCTTCCTCAGCCATCTTATTGAGGTTCTTGGCATATTTATCCAAGCTGTTGTAGGTGTTTTCGGCACCTGAGCTGTTGGCATGGCGTCCTTTACGCAAGCTGTCGATGGCTCCTTCAACGACTTTGGTAGTGAATCCGGCATCATTTAACATTTTACCGGCGGCGCCCTTGTCTTCTAGCAAGGCGAGTAGGAGGTGTTCAGTGGCGACAAAATCATCCTTCATGCCCTCTGCCTTTTGAACGGCCTTTTGAAGCACAAAGGCAGCATCTCTACCCATATAGGTTTCTCCGCCGCTAGAAGATGTAGGAAGGCCTGTATAGGCGACTTCGAGCGCAGTATGTAACCTGTCCAATTGTATCTCGCCCTGCTGTGCCACAAAAGGCAGCACGCTTTGGTCTTCCTTGACTAAGGCCAATAATAGGTGAAGGGATTCCACCTGAGTATGTCGTTTGTCAGTAGCTAAGAATTGCGCTTTGGCAATAATGCTCTGACTCTTGGTTGTGAATTTTTCTATGTTCATAACAATAGGGTTTGGGTTCCGTGGATTTTCGGTCAAAGGATGTGCCAATGAAAATTGGACATAAGAAAAGGGGACACCTTGGCTGAAAACCAGAGTCTTAGCGGAAATTATGACGCATTAGACGATGATTTACTGCCAATATTACTGCTGGAATTGGTCTGAAAAAAAAACACCCCCGCAGGTTCGTAAACACTGCGAGGGTGAAAAAAATCTATCTATTGATGCCTTACTCGACGATCAATCGTTGCGTATCTGTACCGAGAGGAGTTAGGGTCTCTACGAGGTACATACCGCTTGCCCAGCTTTGCGTATCCAGGGTGAAGGTTTGGATGCCTTCATTGCCGTGTACGGTACGCGTTTCAATAAGCTGTCCTTGCGTATTGCGAACGGTAATGGTGATGTCCGCAGGGCTCTGGAAGCTCACTGGCAACTGCGCGTAGCCTGTCGTTGGGTTAGGATGGATGTTTCCTACTCCAATGTGAGATTCTAGTTCTTCTTGACCTACGACGTAAATCTTATCCGTCTCGTCTGTTTTGAAGAAACAGAAATCATCAATTGCCCATCCAGCCTTGTTGATGGTTTCATCGGAGCCGAATCTAAATCTAAAGATGGCATTACGTGCAGTATCTACCTGAAGATTGATTTTCGCTTGCTGCCAACCGTTGCTCAAACCGGTCCATCCTGGTTTGTAGATGTCCAATGCCGTCACGAAGCTGGTGTTGAACCAAGTCGCACCGAAGAGGTTCGTACCTACAGTGTGCCATGAGATACCACCATTAAAGGTTACATCCACTGTACCACCATCGTGGTAGATTTCCGTAGAGAAGGCGTGCATGAACTCGTAAGTATAGGTCTGTCCTGAATCCAATGCGAATACTGGAGTGTATAGGGCAGAAGAATCACGCTTCTTGTAGTTTGAATCTAGATCTGTCATCCAAGCATTGCTGCCCGAGAAGGCACCAACTAATGGCGCCATGGCAGGAGTACCTTCTTCCCAAGATGTTAATCCATCTTTAACAATCGCATTTAATGTTAGCCAAGGAGCGAGAGTAGGGTCTTCAAAGTCATTGCAATAACTACTATCGACAGACATTATTATTTTGTCAAGTACTGTAATATCAGCACATATTTGGTCATCAGAAGGTTCTGCATCTGGCTTGTTATCTGGTCGAGACGTGCGTACGCAAACGTTGTGTATACCGCTTGTTGGGTTTATCCAGTCTTGGTCAAACTCATACCAAGCCGTTTTGCGAGGAATAAGCGGTGGATTGAAAATTACTTTCTCATTGTTAGACCAGGTATTCCCACCATCAGTTGAAAATTGAACCAAACAGCTATCCAAAATCTTAGCACCTGTATTTTTGATTTGGACTTTCAAGTGGTTGTTTTGATCCGGTACAGGTAAATACTCGACGGTCGTAACATCGATAGGTGCTGCACTATTTTGAGGGGGAATATAAACCTCAACTCGATCAATGTTCCAACCATCTTTATTCCCCGAAACCGTTATCAAGCGCGCTCTTAAGATTAATGGCGCTTGAGAGAAGTTCCAAGAGGCGAGGGGCCAAGTTGAATTCAATTGGCCGAGATTACCTACCCAAGCATTGCCATTACTTGCGGTACCAGTATTATACCAGTTCATACTCACTACATTCTGTGGATCCCAAAATCCGAGGGTATTCCAAGTACCACCACCTAACCATTCGATAATGGCTTGGTCGCCCGTTCCTAGATCAATATCATGAGTCAATTTTAATTCTGCTCCTGCAATTGTGTCAAAGCCAATAAATCGAGGAAAGAACAAGAATTCTTCTACATTCCCAGGGACGTTTTGGTTAGGACGGGATGCATAACCAATGTTACCATTGAATGCATTGATATTATCAGTAGCCCATAGGTTCAGATCGCCAGAAATAAAGAAACCTGAAGTGTCTCCTGAATTACAAGATTCAAAATCTTCAATAAATCCCTGCTGAATATATAATTCTGGCCAACCTACTGATTTAGTGTAAGAACTATCATTCCAATAGTTATTGTCTCCCGTTTTATCAGTCCAGGCATGCAATTCAAACGTCCCATTGGGCCAGTTAACAGAATTTGAATTATCAGTTGCGATAGCTGTTTCACCTGCAGCAATAGAACTTGTATGTGTAAAGGTATAGGTTGTACTTACACCTGCCATATTTCCACAAGTAGGGGTTACAGTGTAATTTATTGGAATATTGGATTGGGCGTTCTTGCCGTAGTTCCTAATTTCAAATCTTACCTTCTTTTGAGCAGGCCCTCCCGTCAAATTGATGCGTGCCCCCGGATTTATCACAGACGTAATGCCTACATCTGTCAAAGCTTTGTCAAAAATCGCAATATCATCAATCGCAATGTCGGCGGCTATACCAAAACCTGATTTTTGAGCAATGAATCGAAGTTTAACTAAATCACCTGCATTGGATAAATCTAACTCATAGAAGGACCATTCATCTTTTTCATCGCTAAGCGTAGTTGTGTATGGTGCCATTGGGTTAGACCAATTATTCTCTCCATCTTTAATCCATTGCACACGAATCGCTCCAATATCTGCACCATACATGTGATGTTTAAATTGTAAGACAGGTTGACTCATTCCTGAAATATCCAGACATTTGGATACTAATGTTGCAGAAATAGGGCTTATTCCATAATCACCTTCGGTAACAAGATAATTACCTTGACCACTAACATCCCTTACAGGTCCAGAACCTACGGTAGGAGTAAACTCTTTCCCTACCATAAAGGCGTAATTTCCTGAGTTACTCACAGGTACTGGTGAAAAGACAGTAGAAGGAAAAGAGCCAGGATTTGCCGCAGTGTTGTTACCCGGTGTTGTCCCAGAGTCATCGAAATCAAGAACATAAGGGAAATTATTATACGGTTCTTCGTGGACAATACGTATCGGTCCGATGGTGTCATTAACATTCGTAGTGTCTCCAAATTGCTCTGTATAAACCCACAAATCGTAAAAACCGTACCCACTCAAATCGGGACCAGTGACAAAGCTAAAGTAGGTGGAGTCTCCGGTATTTAATGGTTTATTGGTAATGTATTCGGTATGCATTACGGTAGTGGTAATACCCGAAGTATTCGTGTACTCATACATCCAAGTTATAGGAATACTATCTGCTGTGTTACAGCCATTGTTTTGCACCCATAAATCTAAAATCTCATTATTTGAATATGCGCAAAAACCATTCTTTGGATTAAAGACATCTCTTAAGGCGATTTCATCAGATGCCGGTTCATAAATTCTAATGTTGTCAATTGAGATGTCTCCATTGGGGCCAATACCTTTTTTACCAGTCAGTCTAAGCCGAGCATATTTTCCGGTATATTCAGAAAGAGCAACAGAGATGGTCTTCCAATCATCAGTAGTTTTAGATTGCTGCTCGCCAACTATTTCCCCTAAGTTACTCCAAACACTACTATCGAATCCAGTGTCTATACTGACTTGTAGCTTATTTATTTGTGAACCATACATATGGTAATCAAATTCTAATATGGCACAGGTATAATTCGAAAGATCTAAGCATGGTAATTTGAGGTGAGTTACGTCATTATTGCTACCTTGATCACTTTCTGTGTAAACATATCTGCCATTACCGGAATTAGATGCGTCTCCAGTAGGTCCAGATAGTGCGGTACTCGTTGCTCCAGTTCGAACAGACCAGGCGTATCCGATAGTTTGTTCGGTCGGAATAACAGTATAATTTTTTCCGTTTGGCGGATTTTGTTCCGGAAAATTTCCCCTGTGCGATGTTCCAGTAGTTCCGGAACCTGTGCCTGGAGTCCAATATACTGAGCTTTCAAAGTCTTCGGAATAGGGTAGATTAGATGAGAAAGGGAATGTTGTTTGGGTAGTAATTCCACAAATAGGCGGTAGAGATGGTTCCCGCCAAAACTTATAAGTGGAATTCGGATTTGTTGCTAATGGACTGCGTACAACGTTTGGACAGGCACAGTCAAAAATTCTAACGTACCATTCAATGGTGTCATTGATACCAATATTTCCAAAAGTATATTCATAGTTTGACGAAGTGGGACAAATCGATGAGTTACTTGGAGTCATCAAAGAATCAGTCCAAGTAGTCCAAGTAGAGATTGAATCTACATAACGGCGGAAATATATTCTTGAGCTATCTATACCTAAGTTATCTTCGCCTTTAAATCGAACTTCTTGAGTTGGCATGTAACGAGCTCCTTCAGGCTTAGCTATTGGATTGACGTTTATCCAGTCGATTGTTGGTGGTTGAAGTTCACAAGGCGCACCTTCCACCATTAGATTATCCACGAACCATCCTGCTAATGACACTGGAGACGGGGTGCCCGTTTTATTCGTCATGACAAAGCGTATTTTACAATTGGCATAGCCATACTGTGAATAGGTGCTATCATAAGTGCCTAAATAATCACCTAGAGAAAAAGTTTCTTTCGCCCACCAAGTAGAAGTTGGCGTAGTACCGGTGTTCGAGTTACCAATGGTCGGTCCCTGCCAATAGGGCGATAGCAGCGCCGAAGGATAAGAAAGTTCGTTGAACCAACCTTGAGAGCTGAACTGCGGGCTTTCCCCTTGGTAATGCGTACCGGTGAGGTTTACCCACGTCTGTCCATTATCCTTGGACATCTGGATATAGGCTTTCTGGATGTATCGAATCTTACAAATGTGGTCGAAAGTGAATCGAACGTTAGTGTAAGAGATGGTTGAGAAAGCATCTGTTTCGAAAATGATGGAATCACTAGAATAAATCTGCGTATGGAAGGACATACCTCCGGTTGTCTTGAGATAAGCGGTGTCGTTCCAAGATCTAGTGGCGTTGGCGGAATCTGTATTGTAATTCGCGGCGATAGAGTCGGCCCCGAGGGTACCGTCAAAATTTTCAGTGAAAACCGTATCAATCGGTGGTGCGAATTGCCCAAAAACAGCTGGGGAAGCGAGTGCTACAAAAAGTACAGCTAGTAAGCTTTTCTTCATTCTTTATGCGTTTGTGTTAACGTACAACATGGGTACTTACAAATATATAAAAATGGGGATGCGCCCGACCTGAGACGGGAGAAAAGTGCAATTAAAATGCGTTAACGAAAGCGTTGAAGGAATGAACTATTTCACGTTGAAATAAAAGACCCGTTTCCCTTCCAAATAAAGTTCCAATAAATCGTTGCGTTTTACCGGGCCAACACCGGCTGGAGTTCCAGTAAAAATGAGGTCCCCGGTCTTTAATGTGAAATACTTCGAAACGTGGCTAATAATCTCGTTCACAGGGAATAACATCATGCCTGTATTGCCTTTTTGGACTGTGTTGCCATTGATATCTAAGTGGAAGTCGATGTTTTGAATGTCCTTGCCCAAGGATTCCAAGGAGAAAAATTTAGACACCGCGGCGGAGCCATCAAAGGCTTTGGCTTTTTCCCATGGCAATCCTTTTTCTTTGCACTTTGCTTGTACATCACGCGCGGTAAAATCAATGCCGAGCCCCACTTCTGTGTAGTACTTATGAGCAAATCTTGGCTCAATATGTTTGCCAAGGCGATTGATTTTGATGACCAATTCCACTTCGTGGTGCACCTCATTGCTGTGCTCAGGAATAAAAAATGGATGCTTCTTCAAGAGTAAGGCCGTCTCAGGTTTGAGAAATACCACCGGCTCTTCAGGAATGGGGTTATTCAATTCTTCTGCGTGCTTCGCGTAGTTGCGTCCGATGCAAATGATTTTCATAATTCTTAGGCGCCTTTATTGAAAGATTTTAATCTGATTTTAGTCAATACTTGCTTCGTGTACAGCGGGAAATCCGCATTTTGAATCCAGCTGTAATAGCCCGGATTCTCCTGTAGTACGCTTTCAACGGTTTGTCCGCGGTATTTGCCGAAGGTGAAGATTTCTTGCCCGTGTCCATTGTAGGCGATGAATCCCGCAAAATCCGCCACCTTTTGACGGTTGGAGAATTCGGCCAAGAAACTCATGTCGTTTTCCAACTCTTCATAACGGTCTAACTGCGATTTTAGGACTTCATAAGTCGCCAATACATCGGCCTCTGCGCTGTGGGCATCCTCTAGTGATTTATCACAATAGAATTTATAAGCCGCCGTAAGGGTGCGCTGCTCCATGCGGTGGAAGATGTTCTGGACATCGACTGCGCGGCGTTTGCTCATGTCGAACTCTATTCCGGCTCGCAGGAATTCCTCTGCTAGAAGGGGAATATCAAATTTATTGCTGTTGTATCCGGCGAGATCGCTGTCTTGGATCAGTCCGTTCACTTCCGCGGCAAGATGAGCGAAGGTGGGTTTATCTGCTACGTCGGCATCATAAATACCATGGACAGCGGAAGCCCCCGCGGGAATAGGAATGGTAGGATTTACACGCCAGGTATGGGTTTCTTCTTTGCCGTTCGGATGCACCTTGTGCACGCAAATTTCGACGATGCGGTCGTTCGTGACATTTACGCCGGTGGTTTCTAGGTCGAAAAAGCAAATGGGACGGGTCAGTTGTAAATCCATGGTTTGGGTGTTGTGTAATTAAAAAGCCACCCTAATTGGGCGGCTTTTAAAGATAATTCAAATATCAGAAAATCGTTCTAGATCTCACGGTTTAAATCCCAAGCTTCTAGGTATTCCGCTACTCGTTTTACGAACATCCCGCCCAATGCGCCATCCACAACGCGGTGGTCATAACTATGACTTAAGAACATTTTGTGACGGATACCAATCATATCACCTTCCGGCGTTTCAATCACTGCTGGTTTTTTCACAATAGCACCGGCGGCCATGATGGCTACTTGTGGCTGATTGATAATAGGAGTTCCAAGAACGTTGCCGAAGGTACCTACGTTTGTTAGTGTATAGGTGCCACCAGAGATTTCATCTGGCTTCAGTGCATTGTTGCGCGCTCTATTGGCCAAATCGTTCACGGATTTGGTCAAGCCTAAAAGTGAAAGTTGATTTGCATTCTTCACCACAGGAACAATCAAGTTACCCGATGGAAGGGCTGCGGCCATACCCACGTTGATGTGCGCATGCTTGATGATTTTCGTGCCGTCCACACTCACGTTAATCATCGGGAAGTCTTGGATGGCCTTCACGATGGCCTCCATGATGATCGGCGTGAAGGTGATTTTCTCACCGTGCTTTTGCTGGAAGGCATTCTTCACTTTGTTTCTCCATTGCACCACTCGGGTCATATCTGCTTCCACGAAGCTGGTCACGTGTGGAGAGGTATGTACTGAATTTACCATGTGGTCCGCAATGAGCTTGCGCATGCGGTCCATCTCAATAATTTCAGCACCTGGCGTTGGAGTAATGCTTGGAGCTGAAGTGGCAGCAGGTGCCGGCGCTGCTGGCGCTGGCGCGGCGGGTGCCGGGGCAGCCACAGGAGCTGGGGCGCTTTGGGCACGACCTCCTTCAATGTAGGCGAGTAAATCCGTTTTGGTCACACGGCCGTCCTTACCTGAGCCAGCAATAGCATCAAGCTCAGCTTGAGAAATGCCTTCTTCTTTGGCCATTGAACGTACTAAAGGAGAATAGAATCTTCCATTAGAGTTTTTGGCGATAGGGGCATTGCTTGTGGCTGGTGCCACGGTGGCCGCAGCTGCGGCGATAGAAGTTTCGATTTCTTGTGCAGCAGCCTGTGGTGCAGGTGCAGCGCTCTTTACAGGTGCGGCAGCCGGTGCTGGAGCATCTCCTGCAGCCTCGGTTTCAATGATGGCGATAGGTGCGCCGACGGCGGCTACATCATTTACTTGGGCAAGGATTTTTACAATGGTGCCACTAACAGGGGAAGGGACTTCGCTGTCCACCTTGTCGGTGGCAACTTCTACGACACTTTCTTCTGCGTCGATGGTATCTCCTTCGTTCTTCAGCCAGTTGGTAATGGTGGCTTCGGCAACACTTTCTCCCATTTTGGGAAGGATCAATTCAAACTGAGCCATTGAATTTGGGTTTTTCTAATGCCCGAATTTACGGCAAAATCTTCCGAAAACAGCGACCAATTATTTTTTGCTCAGCTTCCACAACTGCTTCCAGTCCCCACCAACTGTAGCTTCTCTTGCATAGTTGATAACTAAAGCTTTTGCGCTTTGTGGAACATCTAAATTTTTGGGAATTCCAGTGCGGATATCAAAAATCGGTGCCGGCAACGTCGGGACGTTAAATTCTTGTGCATCAGCGGGACTGTATCCCACTAACGTATGTCGGCCGGTGAGGAGTGGGAGGAATTGGCCCAAAATCTTCATCCATAATTTGCCTCTGCCTGCCCCGAAAAGGAGTGCAGCGCTCAGCGGTAAGGTGGCCAACATTAGTATGGGAATGAGGATATCCAGGCTGCGTTTCTGCCGCACGTAGACTGGATTTGCCGTTTGGAATACGGAACCGCCGTAGGCTTCACCTTGTGTCAGGCTGCTGTTGGAACCGACGAGGAAATTGCCCTGCGCTAGGAAGGTTTTGATGGCGCATTTGTGGCCAATTTCTTCCATGATTTGCATGAGTTCAGCATTGCTCAGCACGGAACTGTCTACAACGCATTCGTTGATTTGGTGAAGATCTACGAGATTTTTGATCTGTTCCAAAGCGGTTGATGGATTCTCGTGATGAATGAAAATTGCAGGCGAGATATTTCTCTCGGCCAATAGTTGTTCTAGGTCCAATTTTCTTTGCGCCCCACCCACAAACAGTAGGCGAGGTCGACGCAAGGGTTTGGCGAAGAATTCGCGCTTGGTCATCCATTCCAAAAGCGTGCGCCATGCCAGTACTGCCACAGTTCCCCCGGTTGCGCCCAAGACTAACAGGGCCCGAGAAAAACGCAGGTCTTCGGGCAACAAGCCGTAGCCAAATCCCAATAAGAGTGTCGCGACAATCATACTTCGTACGACCCCGGCAGGGCGTGCATGCTTGCTATAGGTGCCGCTGAACCACAAGCCTAGAATCCAAATGAGCACATAGCTTCCTTGGACGTAGTAGGTATAGGTGTCCGGGTAGGAGCCGCCGTTGATAAACCTGTGGTTGGACTCCCAATAACTTTTCAATTGTTCGAGGACAATGGCCAGTACGGCTGCATCGATCAAGGGAGCCGCTGCGCTTCGTCCTAATCTAGCGAGGATGGCGAGGCCGGCGCGGAGGTAGATGCCGGTGTAGATCAACAAGGTATAGGCGAGGGCAGAGCCGCCGCTGAACTGTTTGCGTGCGAACAGCACCATGGCCTGGTAGAACATGCGCACGTAGTTGAGGCTGCCGCGTTTGGTGCTCTCGCCTTTGTAATGAACGATTTGGCTCTCGGCGAGGTAATGGTTCTGGTGCCCGGTTTTTAGGAGCTCGTAGCTGAGATCGATATCTTCTCCATACATGAAGTATTGGGGGTCAAACCCGCCCACTTGGCGTAAAAGATCCGTCGGTACCATCATGTAACAGCCGACCAATATATCTACTTTGTGGTTCGAATCTGGATCGAGGTGGCCCAAGTGGTAGCGAGAGAACAAGGGCGAACGAGGGAAGAGTCGGGAGAGGCCAGAGATTTTGAAGAAGGCCGTCATTGGGGTTGGGAGGCCGCGCTTGCTTTCAGGAAGGAATTGGCCCGAACCATCAATACCTTTAATACCCAAACCGCCCACTTCGGGATGCGCCTTCAAATAATTGAGCGATACTTCCAGCGTATCCTCGCGAAGGACTGTATCCGGGTTGAGGATGAGGGTATAGGCGCCTTTTGCTTGTTCAAATCCTTGGTTGTTCGCCTTGCCGAACCCTACATTTTGTGCATTGTCGGTCCAGCGAACTTTGGGGAACAGCTTGAGGATCATGTCCTTGCCGGAATCCGTGCTGGCATTATCGATAACGATGACCTCATAGTTGTACTGGGTTTGGCTGCGGTAAATGCTGTCCAAACATTGGGTCAAGAAGGCCTTGACGTTGTAATTGATAATGACAATACTGAGATCCACTACTTCGGAAGGCTTTGTTCGTAGGGAATGCGGTGCTGTATGCTTCGCCCGAGGGTCACTTCATCTGCAAATTCTAATTCGTCTCCGACCGCAATGCCTCGGGCAATGGTGGTGAGTCGAACGTCCAGGTCTTTGACCTTTCGGTAGAGATAGAAATTTGTCGTATCGCCTT
>Ga0255774_10002063_pt1 | contig 15629 bp, 11 predicted proteins | sample 101ome_17_FD_179972 | JGI IMG/M metagenome (GOLD analysis project Ga0255774, IMG submission 179972) | Coastal salt marsh microbial communities from the Groves Creek Marsh, Skidaway Island, Georgia - 101407AT metaG (version 2) | ecosystem: Environmental > Aquatic > Marine > Intertidal zone >...
GACGACAGACGGTGGAGGAAGCTCGACGCATCATCGGGACGGGAAGGAAAGCGAGAACGGATTTGGAGGGGCAAGTTTTGGTGGAGGAAGCGATCAGGACTGGGAAAATAGGACGCGAAGTCATCAATTTTGACGATGGGAGTTTAGACCGAATGATCGAGGAGAACAGGAGGAAGAAAGCGATGGAGGAAGAGGAGAGGAAATTGATGTTTCACGAGGAAAGTCAACAGATTTCTCAACACGACGATACCAACGAAAACGATAATAATAATGATCATGATTATAGCGGCAACGAGGAGGAAGATGACGATGATGCCAACAATAACAACAATGAAAACAATGAAGACGATAGCACCAACGACAAGAATAGCGAGAACGATTTGAACGGTGGCGACGGAGACGGCGTCGAAGCGGACTCGTCCGAGCGCGTTGAAAAAGAGGAAGATAACGTAGAAGAAACCGAAAACGAAGAAGCGCACGGAGGCGATATTGACAATGACAACGAGGAAGAACGTGAAGACGAACACAAGGATACCGTAAATGATGAGCCGTTGGAGGAAGTCAAACCAGGCGCGGGCGATGCGGACGATTTAGACCCGAAGCTCCCTCGCTCGGAGTTGCTCCCAGAAGATCCTTCGCGCACGTGTTCGGTGGATCGTTTGAGAACGCTGTTTAAGCCTTGCTTACTCGGTGGGGATGCGCAAAAGTGTTGTCAAACGCTCGATTCTGCGTTTGCTCCAGATTCTACGCATCGGTTTGAAGATCAAAGCGAAAGCGAGAGTGGAGAAGATACGACGGCGAATTGTTTGTGCGTGTTCACGGCGATGTCCGATTTGAACGAGACATTTGCGAAAGTTGGATTGAACGTCTACGAGGACATCTTAGATAAATGTGAACCGGATTCACGAAAGTTTGGATGGTTTGGCGATGGCACGGACACTTGTCCGGAGGACAATCTGGAGGAGTTACGAAAACGCAAAGAGGAGGAAATTCGAGAACACGAAGAGGCGAGGAAAGAACGCGAGCGCAAAAAGAAAGAAATTTATAAACGTAACGTAGAGAGGGCAAAAAAACAAGAAGCTATTCGAGTAGAAAACGCGTTGAAAAGATCAGACACGGAACGACAAGCTCGCGAGTTACGCAGGAGAGAACGCGAGGAAAATCTTAGAAAAGAGGCGAGACTGGTCACGTGGCGTTTAAAGGAGGCAAAAGCGGCGGAGAAGGCGCTGCGGGAAGCCGAGGCGAGACAGGCGAAGTTTTTCGGCAGCGGCGGCGGTATTGAAGACGTCGGATGTTACGAGGAAGGCGAGAAGCCGATGAAGGGCCAAAAGCCGTGTTAGAAGATATATATTTAATACAACGCGCTACTATAATAATTATACACAGAAATTACAACTCCTCGACGGCTTCCCGCGAGAGCAAGTGGACACTCGCTTCTCTCTCAAGCCAATCGTTTTCTATCAAGCTACTCGTACGAACAACGCCACCACCAGCAGCGGACGCATCCGTTCCTAGCTCGCGATAATACCTGCTTTGCATCAAAATGAACAAGTCTAAACCGCACGTACCTAAGCTTCCGAGCAAGAAGCTCAAAGAATCGACGATTTCATTCCATCTGAAGTTCTTCATGAAGATGATGCTCAATCCGTACGTCACGTTCGCGCTAATCGCAAAGAAGAACATCAACGCCGACACGCCTTCGCACGATTTCCGCTTTCTATTTTTCATAATCTGAAACAATCTCCCTCCTAAATAACTAATCGCTGAAGCATAACCGATGAACCGTCCTGACATTACTCTCGCCTCCGAAACCTTACCCACAGCTTGATTCAAACATCCAGTCGCACTCTGCAACGTGCGCGTGGCGCTCGATCGCATCACGTCGGAACCAGATAACGACCGCAAAGAATACACCGAAAACCCCGCGCCTAAGAAACCCGTCATGTACGTAGACGGCGACACGGACTTCTTCTTCTTCTTCTTTCTGTTTTTATTGCTCGTGTTACGCTTTGGCGTCGACGGAGAAGTAGTAGTAGTATTTATAGCATCATCGTTTATCGATTCATCCTCGACGTTCCGTAGCGCGCTGATATTCTCATCAATACGCGCCATCGTGGCTGAAACCGTCGAATCATCGTCTCCTCCTCCTCCTCTCTGTTGTTGTCCGCGTCGTCGCTGTCTTTTAGAATACAACACGAACTGTGAAATCAGAACCGAATCGCTCATCAAAAAGTAAACCGCCGTGTACGTTTGCATCGGCGTTTGGTCGTTCGTCAGAAAGCACGCGAGTAAGTTGCAACTGTCCCCGAACGCCCACAAGAGTAAAAAATAAAAGCTCAACCCGTCGCTCGTCTTCAGGCGATAGTTTGCGACGATTTGAGGAAGTTGACAGATGAGCCACAACGCGATGGAACACACACCAAACAGAAAGCCGATATATTCGATGGGAGCGTACGCGCAGATTCGAAAGACGTCTCGTATGAGACCAGAATACGCGTTTGCATGTTCGCACTCGCAATATTTATCACCGTGAGACGTTTGGGACGCGCTGCTCATTTTTTTATTTATGCATGGTGCCTTCCAAGACTGAGGAGAACGCTGACTGTTTTCATTTTTATCATAATATTCAACTCTGATATATATATTACAACAATAACAACACGTCGTGTATGACCACGCGCATAAATAAGTAGTAAAGGTGAACGTATTAACTAATGGTACAGCAGTCTCAATTTTTCGTTTCGTTCTCGTCCGAATCTTCCTCGCCGTCGTCGACAGAAGACGAACCGTTGCCGTCGAGCATAGCGCGCAAAGATTTTTCCAACGCGAGTTTGGCTCGCAAGCCTCCGAGTTGTTCTTCGAGCGCGGATTTAGCGAGACGCAAGCGGTCCACTAACCCTCGCGACGTTGACATAGCCGCGGCTCTTCTCGCGATGAGTTTGTCATTTTCAGCCTCAGAGGCAAAGGGAACTTCTTGAAACGCAGCGAATGAGAGACGCTCGGCGCGAACCATCGCCGAAGCTCGAGATTTCGTTTTTGAGTCCGTGGCTGAGAGTACTTTCTCTTCCTCGCCTTCGTTGTCGTTTTGGGTCATCGTCAGTGCGGCTGAACGTCGTAAACGAGATAAAATGGCATCGTCCAAGGACAAACCCGCCTTATCCTGGTCCCGTCTCATTCGCGCCACGTTCTCCAACTCGATTTTAGCATCGAAGAAGACGCCGTCTTCTTCTACCCATTTCATGCTCTCGTGCAACGAATCAACCTTGCCGACTGATTTTGCCCATCGGACCATTTTCGCTTCTTCGATGGCAAACTTGCGGTGAATTTCTGTCGGATAATCTTTGGCGGATTCTGCTTTACGAACGACTTCGTCAAAGAGCGTTTCTTTCGTCACGTTCGAAACTTCCAACAGCTTATCACTGAACTCAGTGACGTAATTCATGAGGAGTTCGACGTCGTCAGCCAATTTCTCAATTTCTTTGCGTTCTTCTTCCGTCGGTTGAGCAGCAAACTTTGAGTCTGGAGAGTTAACCAACGAAAACGTGCCCGCAACATAGCCTGCGGGCGTTTCGTTTACATCCTCAACCATCATTCGCGATTCGCCGACAACTAACACTCGGTAAGTTTCACCAAACGTGCTCGAAGAGTCGCCGTTTTCATCGACGATATCGAAAGAAACACCATCATCGAAATCATCGCTAGATAGGATTTTAATCGGTTCGTAGTGAATGATTCTTCCCAACGTACACGATGCGTTCAATTGCACCGCTTGCGTCTCTTCGTCATCGTCGTCTTCATCGTCGTCATAGTAATAACCATCATTTTCGTTGGAACCAAAGCCAGTTTCGTCACCGTAACGACTGTTGACTTGTCTCGCAAACTCACTGAACTTTTCAAACTCTTCCTCGTAGTCGGAATCGTCCGAATCCGAATCGCCGGAAACTTCTCCAAACACCTCCAACTTTTCGTCTCGTTCGTTCCGCAAAGGCCTTTGATTTAATTTTTCTTCTTCTCGTTCTGTTGTTCTTGTCATCGCGCTGTTATCACTACTAGTTACTCCGCCACTGTTTTTTTGGTCGTTTTTGTTTTCATCCAAAACTCTCCTCCCACTCGTCGTCTTTCCGCGACTCGGCGGAATTTGCGAGTAGTGCACGAACGCCAACAAACCTCCGTGCGTCTCCACGCTATCGTTCAACAAACTCACAAACCTCGGCTCGTACAAGTGCAAAACTTTCCGTTGTCCTGGAATGAGCGGCTCAGCGATTGGGAAAAGCAGCGAAGGCAACACGTGCGTCGATTGCCCATTCTCTTCCTCGTATCGTTTCGTCTTCTCTTGCAACGATTCGCTCGCTCGTAAATACGTCTCGCCTTCAAACATGTCGCCTTCGTCTAAGCTGCCCGTATTTTGCTCGCCTCTCTTGTTATTGCTGTTGTCGCTGTTATCCGTGGAGGAGTACAATTCGTGATCGTCGTTGTTCCAAGCGTTGCACGTCGTCGTCGTCGTCGTCGTCGCTTCTTTTCGTCTCATCATTTTCCCTCGTGTTATCTTGTTCTTCGACGTCGTTCCATTTCTAGAAGCCGACGACGACGACGAAGCCGCGCAGTTCATTCTCTCCGCGCGAGAACACAAACAACCAGACGCCATCATCTCACGCTCTAAATCCCCGCGTTCGTTCACGCTCTTTTTCTCTCTTCTTTGTGTTTGAGTGCGTGCGTCTGATGCTTCTTTTTGAGTGAGTAAATAGAACTAATGCGTATAAAAAAGAAACGAGCGGTGCAGACAACTCTAGGGAAACCGAGAGCACGAAGCCACGAACGAGGACGAAATCTCTCGAAAAAGGAAAATAGAAAGAAAATAACTCTCGAACCGTTTCCCCGAGGCTCTCGCGAGCGGTGTTTCCTCCTCTGTCAGTGGTCGCTGTCATTTTTTTTTTGTTTTTTTTCTTGAACTGCTTTTGCACCATGGTGCACACTTTTGAAAAACTACCTTTTTTTCACTTTTTTTTTTACCGCCTCCTCTCTCTCGCGCGTATGGAGACACACTCGTATATCGCTCTCGCGAAAAAAAACGAAAAATTTTACTTTTAAACGTGCAAGGAGAGGGGTCTCTGCGTATGCAATACCCTTCGAGCGAGGCCCGTTGACGATCTTCGCGTTTGAATAATTTTCAAACGATACACTTCTTCACTTCTTTCCACGCGCGCGCGCGGTTACACAACTTAAACACAAACGAGTACATCGGGGAGGTGGAAGTATACGAACATCCGCATCGAATCGTTTCATTCGTCGAGGAGTTGATACAGAAGAAGAGAAACGCGACAGAAGAAGAAGAACAGAAGGAACGTTTAGGTTAAACGATTCAAAACGCACACGCACACGCAAATCGCAAAGAGGCAACTACTACGACGAGACCAGAGCGGGGAGAGGAAAAAAAAAATCCAAAGCAAAAGCAAGGAGAGACGGAGACAAAAGATAAAGAGACAGAGTGACAGAGAGAGTCTTTACCCAGATAGAAAACACGCATAGAAGAGAAACAAAAACAGAGATATATCGATGAGCGCGATTAACATCACGCAAGTCCAAGTGTTGGTGCGTCTGTTTCAGATTTTGAGTCTTCTCTTTTTTATCTCTCGCTCTCTCCACATTTTCTTGTTTTTTGAAAATCGAGTGTCGTCGTCAGGGAGGGGTGGGTGCTCGAAGAGAGAGTTGTTTTAAAGCGCGCGCGCGAAGACGACAACAACAACAACAACAACAACAACAACAACAACAAATACGACGAGGAGACGAAAATAAACGCGGCTTTTTTCAGCTCTCCTTATCCGCATCACGCGCGGCGCTGACAACTTCATCCTTCTTTTTTTAATACCTTTAATACTAAAATCAACAACAACAGGACAATCCGCAATATTTTCAAAACCCGTTACAGTTTGAAATCCAATACGAGTGCCTGACGAACCTTCAGCACGACTTGGAGTGGAAACTCACGTACGTTGGTTCTGCGGAGAGCGACCAACACGACCAAATCTTAGACACGGTTTTAGTCGGGCCAGTTTCGAGAGGCGCGTATAAGTTTGTTTTCCAAGCGAATCCACCGGATGCTTCGAAGATTCCAAGCGGAGACATCATAGGCGTGACGGCTTTGTTGTTGACGTGCTCGTATCAACAAAACGAATTCGTGAGAGTCGGATATTACGTGAACAACGAATATAACGACGAAGAGTTGCGGGAAAACCCACCGTCGGTGCCACAGTTGGATAAGATTGTGAGAAATATTTTAGCGGAGAAGCCGAGAGTGACGAGATTTCCGTGCGAGTTTGACGCCGTGTCGATTCCAACCGAAGACGGAGGCAACATGCAGATGATGCAAGAAGAGATCACGACGGAAGGTTTTGGTAACGAGAATGTTGGGTTTGAAAACGGAAACGCGGGTATGGCGGCGTTTGCAGGGGGGTACGCTGACGAGCAGCAAGCTACTGGTTCGTACGAGCCATCGCAGACGCAGTTTCAACAAGGCGAGTGCGGCACCGACATGCAACAACAGCAGCAACAATCGCAACCGCTTTGGTGATATAATCGCACGTGCTACCATTATATACTACTACTAAATACAATTTGAAAGTTGCAGCGCTCTGATTATTAATAAAACATTTCAACTACTAATACATTCTTTGAGTTCTCTCTCCTCTTCTCGTTATCTTAAATCTCACTCTCGTGTGCGCGATTCTAAGCGTATAAATGATTATGGTTATATAAAGTGGCGCTCATTCAAATGACTCTCACGAACGCCGGAATGTCGTAAATTCCAGCCTCGTAACCGCCTTCGATCCATTGTTCGCCCGAGAAAACTTTCTCGCCGTCAAACTCTTTCCACTCGCCTTTCGGCAAGTATACTTCTCTTCGTCTCTGTTTATCGTACACGACGGGTGCAACGACGATATCGTCGCCAAGACAAAACTGGTCGTTTATATCGAACGTGTTTGAATCTTCAGGAGCGAGCCACCACATCGGTTTGCAAATTGGCTGCAAAGTTTTTGAACTTTTGATGGATAATTCCTCGATCAAGTCAATTAGTTTCGATCGAGTCTTCAAAACTATATTCGTTGCTTCCGAGACGTCTTTGCCAAACTCCCACGGAGATATTGAGAATTGCATGGCGGGCATGAAACAATTAGCTTGAGCCCATCGCACGAATAATTCTTTCGAAGGACCTCCAGCGTACGCGTTTCCACCAATCATGTCCGGTAAACACAAAGGATACCCGACGATGGAGGACGTCAACAAGTGCGGGATTAAACTTCGCAAGCCGTTTGAGGTGGTCCACGAACTAAACGTATCTCCAATTCGCGTCCACACTCCAGAATCCGTGGAATGATGTCCGCTTCGCACTTCGCACAGCTTGAACGTTTTTGCGATTTCAGTCGACCACAACTTTGTGTATTCGGACGGATGTTTCATTGGAACTTTCGTTTCAAACTCTTTCGGTAAGAAACACGGCTCCCCGGCGTCGAATTTAAAACCGTCGATGCCGTATCGCGTTTGTAAACTCTTCAAACCGTTTAAGAACCATTCCCGAGCGTCTGTATTAGTTAAATCGATTGCAACTACTGGTGTCGGTTGCCACCATGAAAAGAATCCAGGTTTTGAATGCCCGGGAGTCAAAACTTTTGACCTTACGAAATAGTCGTTCTTTACGCCTTCTTTATACGCCCGCGTGCCTTCGGTGACAAACGGTGTCACCCAAAGCGTTACTTTAAAACCTTTCAAATGCAAATCATCCACCATAGCCTTCGCGTCTGGAAACTTCTCCGAGTCAAACTCTAACTCGCCGTACGCAGACGACCATCTGTCGTCGATTTCCATGATTGATCGTTCGTAGTTCAACTCTAAAATTTCGCTCGCGAATTTTAAAACTTTCTCTTGGTCCACGGCGGTTTTGTACCTCGACCAGGTTGACCATTTTGGTCCTCGAACGAGCGCAGTATCGACCGGCTGCGTGGGTTTCGGCATGGATTCTAGCACGTTTTCGGTAGCTTCGCGAACGTTACGCTTTGCCAGCATGGCGACGCGCATAGAACAAGTTTGCGTTTTCATGTTTTTTCTGGTGGTGTTGTTCTTCGTTTTCGTGGTGGTTGTTTCCTTCTCTGCAGTCGGTAAGGACAAGTTGCCCATCGGGTCGATATTTTCCGGAAGCTGCACATGCGTCTTCTCGCTTTTCCAACCAACGAGAGGATGCTCTTGCGAAAACGCTCCATATTTAGAGTCGCAATACCCGGATCGAGATTGTAACCGTAACTTTCCATCACCTTGTCTGCTTTGCGAAGTCAACGGCAACGCAGTCGGTCGCAGAATATTCGCCACGCCGGTGTGAAATTTTCGTCTCGATCCGTTTGGCGTCAACGCTTCAAAGAACGTATTTTCTTTCGGTGCGTTTAATCCGACGTGAAAAAACGACGTTTCTGGATCAGCAACGATAGCAAAACCAGTGGATGTGACCCAATGATTGGAAACTAAAGTGTTGATTCCGTGCGGTCCGAAATCAAACGGATAGTGCGGGCCTACTTCTTGACAGGCGCCGTTGAGAGGCCACTCTTGACGAACGAAATGCCCACCTCCGAACCATTTCCCGCTCGATTCTACATCAGTGACGATCTCTGCCATTTCCACGGAGTACTCGTTCTCCTCGCTCGTTTGTACGACGTAATCGAGAATGAATCCAGAGGTTAAATTTTCCGTCCACTGTCTCTCGTCTGCGCTCAAACGCTCTTTCGCCGATAACGGTTTTATGGTCAACGCAGACAACACTTTCTTCGCACTACTCCTAACGCCATCAGATTTTTCGGTCTTAGCTTTTTCCAGAAACTCGATTGTTACCACGCCATTCGTCTGTGCAATCTTTCCAACGCTCTCCGCACCGGGAGGGATCGTCACCGAACTCCTACTCGTCAACTCCCATTTGGTTTCTTCCTCGTCCTCGAAGTGCGCGTAGAACAAGGAGACGCGCCCGTCTGAACATACTCTCAAGCGCGCGTTGCCATCAAACAAAGTCACGATTCGGGACGGATTCTCCCCCGCGTCGTTCAAAGCTCCCATTCTGTTTACATTTGAATATCGCCGCAATAGTTTTTGCTTCCGTCGTCGCTCGAGTTCGTCGTTTGTTTTCTTCGCCGCCGCGGTGGCGGTGGTAGTTGTACCAATTGTTTCTTCTCGTTGTCCCTCTTCTGCCAGCTCAGCATTTGCATTTACCGGCGCGTCGTTCGCCAGCGCGTTCAACGACGACGTCGACGAAGACGCGCCGTTGTTCTTTCTTCTGTTGCTGATTTCAGAGGATGAAGAGGAAGAAGAAGACGAAGAAGACGACGAAGAAGCTTTCGTGTTTTCGTTCGATTGATTTGAAATACCGCCGCGCTCCTTTCTCGCGCTTCTTCTTCTTCTTCCCCGAGAAGGCGGCGTGAAGAGGCGCTTTTGAGGTTGACCTCGCGGTAACGAAGACGCGCGCATTTTTTTCTAAAAAGCCACCGAACTGTTGTGGTGGTTTTCTCTGTCTCTGCTCTCACCTCTTTTTTGCGCCCGAAACTCTGCACACAAAATCTCTCTTTCTTTTTTCTCTCGTGTCTGCGTGTGTTTCCTCGGTGTAATCGTGCGCGTGTGTGCGCGCGCAGTAGGGAAACGGAATATAAATTGAAGAGTCGTCTATTTTTTTTTCTTTTTTTTTTCGTGGTGCAAAGACGCTTTTTTCGTTGTCGTTATCCAACATCTCGCGGAAGGAAAGGGCAGATGGCAGAGAGAGAGAGAGATCTCGTTACAGAGAATGAAGCACAAACATTTGTACATTTTCACATCACAACAAACAACGAGAAGAAAAAATATACCAAGCAAGCAAACGAACTACTTTTTTTTACTCGACGCTCTTTTTTTTCAACGTCTCGAAAACGTTCTTTTTCACCTCGTCGTATCTCTTTAAGAAGACTTTGTACTCGTCGAGATCCCACGTCGCGTCGACGCGTCCTCCCATGTCAGAATCGATCGTGTTTGGATGAAACATTTCGTTCATTTTTTTCGCCGCTTTTTGTTTGTCGCCTCGAGGTTGAACGAACCGGATTTTCGATTTGGTTTTCACGTCGATGAATGGAGAGATGAGCTTCCAAAAGACGGAGAAGACGGAGGGTGGGTCGTAACACACGGCTAAACCTAATCGTTCCGGGTAGTGCTCTTGCATGATGTGTAACGTTTCCATGCTCGTTCGCCACGGCGGAGAGAGTTTCAACGACCACTTCGTAAAGTTTATCAATACGCAAATCTGCTCTTGCGCCAACGCAGGTATGTTTGAAGAACCGCGAACGATGCGTTCACCATTCGTTCGCCACAGCGCATTCTCGAACGTGTACACGAGTAAACGAATGTTGCCGTCGTGTTCTCTAGTGTTTTCTCGCGACGGTCGCATGACGATGATGCGTCTGCCGAATCGATCTCTCCCGGAACGATACTGTTTCCCAGTCCTTAACTCCTCTTCGATATCTTCAAAAGTAATCGATTCTGGTTTGTATTCTTTCCTCCATAACAACGTCTTCTTTAACATTTCAAACGCCTTCAGAACGTCCCATTTCCTCGCGCGCAAGTTTCGCGCCAACTGTGCGTCCGAACAGTACATTTTCAAAGCGTCCGTGCATAATAACTCGTCCTTCTCTTTGTTGACCAACTGACGCAATTCGGCAATTTTCGCTCTTTCTTCGGTCGTGATGAGCGATTCGAAAGCCATGGGTTGTTCTTTCGCCACAGTTGTCGTCTTCGTCGTCGTCGTCGTAGTAGTATTGGTAGTAGTAGTCGATTTTTTCTTCGTCTTCTCCTCTTCGGCGGCACTCGCGACCGTCTCGTCGATGCTCACGCGCTTCACTAGAGGAGATTTCTCTCCTTCACTCGTCGAAGTATTAGCAGCGCCGCTCTTTTGTTTCTTCTTTTTCTTTTCGGGCGTGAAATCATCCACCGTAAAGCTATCCTCGTGCATCGTCACCGAGCGCGAATAATCTCTCTTTATGGTTTCTTGTTTTTCTTCTTCTTCTTCTTCACCGTTGCCGACGTTTCGATTTTGTCCCAAAATCATCCGAAACACCCACCGCACGAAAAGAACGAGCGCAATCGCGGCCACCAAAAAGCCGAACATCAAAAGCGTCAACACCTCGTCCTCGGTCAAGTATTTCCTCTTCAATTTCGTGCCGAGTAAAAAATTCTCGATCCATTTCCGTCGCTTGATCTCTCTCCCGATAATCTCTCGCGAGAAGCGTTTGAGATTCTTTTTACCGCCGACCACGCGAAGAAGAAACTGCTGCTTTACGCGCACCGAGAGTGCTTTCGCGCTCGATTCGATCCGCTCGAAACGCATAACACTCGAAAAGATGTTTGCGACGTTTGCGAGGGTTGAGGAAGAGGAGGAGGAGGAGGCTCTTCCTCGTCGTTGTCGCGACATCGAATATCTTGTTGTGAAGAACACAAAAAACTCTCCAGTTTCTTCACGCGCAAAGAGTACACACACATAAAAATAATAATAAATAATAACAACAACAACACAAAGCACGTATGACTTCGGAAACGAGGAAGGAGAGCCATGAAGTACCGCAAACAAGCCGCAAAATAGTCTCCGCCTGTCGCTACGACCGATGGCACGAGCACTTTAAAAACTGGACGTTTGAGAGTAAAACCATCTCTCCGCTTTCGGAATCGGACGTGAAATTCTTGTTGAAAGACGAAGTGCGAGTGAACGAGAAGAACAAAGAAGCGATGCCGACGAGAACGAAATTAGACGCGTACGATCGATTAGCGGCGGACAGCGCGTTCGACGAAGACGACGAGTTGATGATGGATGATAAGGAGGAGGAGGAGGAGGAAGAGAGAAGTGAGACTTGCCTCGCGCCGAGTGAGAGTTTGTTGACAGCCGTCAAGGAAGCCATAAAACAGTTGGGAGGAAGCGCACATCCGAAACTCACGTGGTCGGCACCAACCGACGCGATTTGGTTGACACAGTTCAGCACGAAGTGTTTGAACGCGGACGAGGTGATGTTATTATTGCAATCAAGCGACCGGGTGGCGCACGATTTAGACGGAAGCGCGTACGCGTGCTGTCGCGAAGACGAGGAGGAGGAAGACGAAGAACAAAAGAAACACTTTCATAGCCTAACTTTACGGAAGCACTCCTTGACGTTGGAGCCATCGCGAGAGTTTCGAGTGTTCGTGGTGAATGGGACCATCACGGGCATTTCGCAGAGAGACGTGACGTCGTTTTATCCGTTTTTAGTGAGCGAGAAGAGTAAAATCGGAATTACTATTGAACGTTTTTGGAAGGAAGAGATACGGCCCTCCGCGTGGCACAGGAATATTTGCGGTGATGGAAGCTTATTGTCGATGGAAAAAAGGAAACCATATTCGAATAAAGACGGGTATTGCATGGATGTGGTTCTTTCCAACGATAACGAGAAGGTTCGATATATAGTTGATTTCAATCCGTTTGGCGGGGCGACGTTGCCTTTGTTGTTTTCCTACGAAGAACTTTCAAACGACGATGGTAACGAAATCGCCTTTGAAGTGAGAGTTGTGGAGACGCAAGGAAAAGTATTACCGTCGAAAGGATTCGGCGTACCGTTTGATTTAGTCGATACGAGCGAACACTCAGCCATCGCTGAGTTTATCAAAAAACAACAAGAGAAGCAACATCAGTGAAGACAAAGTGTAGCAGTAGAAGTAGGTTTAGGAATAGAAAATGTCATGCACATCGCGCGCATAGCAACAACGTATAATAGATAGAGCAACTCTTATAGTCATTACTTCTGCACTTCTAACGCTTCTAGTAATCCTCCAGCCTCTTCGAATGGTCCCCACGTGACTTTTGTAAATCCAGCCTCTCTGATCAACCTTTCCACGTCTTGCGACCAATCGCAACCTTTTGCCATTTTTTTCACCATTCCACTCGTCGCAGATTGATACGCCGATAGTAACGCGTTCCCTTTTGCTCTCGAGTGTTCAAATAAGAGCAGTTTACCGCCTTTCTTCAAAACTCTTTTTGCTTCTCGCAAAGCTACGTCTGGCTTTTCAAACACGCACATGGAAAACGTATCCACGACGTAATCAAATGTCTCGTCTTCGTACGGCAACGACTCCACGTTTGCGACTTCAAACTTCACGTTTTCATTGGCACTATAACTGACATCTATTATATTTCTATCTAAACCTCTAAACTTTTCCTCGGCTTTCTCCAACATTCCCGGAGATAAATCGATGGCCGTTAAACTCTTCACTCGTTTATAATACGGCAAGTTCAATCCAGTACCAACGGCTAACTCTAAAACGTCTCCTTCCACCCGCTCGAACATTTTCGTCCGCAATTGATCGATTCCCAACGTTTCGACGACTATTTTGTTCCCGTCGAGATCGTCGTACGTTTGCGAATACGCGTCGTAGTTTTCTTTCATTTTTTTTTCTTCGTCGTCGTTTTCCTTCGCGAACGCGCTTTCGCTGTTGTTCTTAGTTTCCAAGAGCACAAACGCCGCCGCCGCCGCCGCCGTCGACGCCACGAGTGCGCCCGTTTTCACCACGCCTTCTCGTCTCGTAATCATCGTTTGGTTTCTCCCCTTCGCGGTGCTTTTATGCGCATCGATGACGACGTCGACGTCGTCGTCGTCGTCGTCGTCCACCTGGTGGTCGTAACGACTTTCATCGCGCCTCCAAAAAAAGCTCTGCCTGCGCGCGGTGCTCCCGCCGACGGTGGATCCCCGCCGCCGAAAATAAATCCCCCGCGCGGAGGAGAAGACGAGGTTTCTTTTCGTCGTCGTCGAGAGTCGCTTTTTCGACCAGGACGACGACGACCAGGACGACGACCAGGACGACGACGACCGCAACATCATCCCTGTGGGTCAAAATACTCCCACAGACAGGACAAACCCAAACACACGAAAACGAAAAAAAGGGAGTTTTGCGCTTTTTCAAAATAAAAAAGTGAAAAAAAAAGTGCGCGATGATCAGATGACTTTGCTCTTCCCCAAAAAGCGGAAGAATATTCTTCTCCCTTCTCGCTTTTTTTTATCTTCTTTTCCCCTTTTTACGTACGCACTTGAAAAACTCTAATCACACGCGTTCATCGCGCGCGTTATAAAAGCGACGCGAACAAACAAACGCGCGAACGCGCGCAAAGAGAAGAGCGCGGACCATCAGATCTCGTGCGCATCTCTCGTCTTTGGATTTGTGTATTCATTGTTAAAATCGTTCATTTCAACAGAGACAAAAATGGAACTCTTCTTCTCCCGACGAGGACGACGACGAGGACGACGACGTCGCTTTTTGGATGCGCTCACCAGTCGTCCTCCTTTTTTTCTTCTTCTTCTTCTTCTTGTTCTGAAGACGACGACGAGGACGACGACGATGTTCGAACGCGGCGCAATAGTAATGGTTCAAGCGCACCCGTATTTGATATCATCGTCGAACTGTGACGCGCCACATCCGACGACGCGACGACACGCGCACGGCGCGCCAAGCGAGGATGCGTCGATAACGTTCCTGGTCCAGTGGACGAACCCGGAAGGGTCGAACGCGGAAGCGATTGGGGAAAACAACCCGGAAAGAGTGATACCGGAGAGTTGGTCGGTTGGAGGGAACAAGTATTGTAAATCATGCAGAATGACGCTGACTGTGCGACATACGGATCAGAAAACGTACAAAGAGTTGGTCACGGTATCGCACGGAAGCTTTTTGGAGCAAGGCAGAAATATGGACGGAAATACAAACTACGCTCGCGGCACGAAGTGTGACGGAAAACGGTACGACGCCGGTTTTGAGTCGAACGTGCACCATTACATATGGACTGCACCCAATTCGGACGTTGGGCCGATTACTTTGAAAGTGACCGGTGCTCACGGGTCTGCGGGTGCATTTAAATATAATTCGGTGACGTTGACGTACGACGAGTCGATCAAAGAGGCGGTAGAAAATGACCAACCGCCAGCTGGGCCATCGGGTACGCCAACCCCACCGCCAATGAATTATTTCGACGGTTTGAGTGACGATCAGGCCGTCCACGGATCGGAAGGAAAAAGTGACGCGTTGAAAGTTATCGTTGCACACGGTGGGATCATGTTGTTTTCCTGGATCGTGTTTCCGCCACTTTTATTATACGCTGGTCGATTCAAGGAGAGCATATTCGGAAAACACTGGTTTCGTGTGCATAAATACACGGTGACGATAATGGGTGTATTTGTGCTCATCGCATTAATATTAGCAAATCGTTATCGAGTAGAAACCCGAGGAAGACTAGCAAAACCGATGCAAACCAGACACGGAATTGCCGGGTCCATCACCGTGTTTTGTTGGTTCGTTCAACCCATCATCGGGTACTTTAGACCGCCAAAATTTTTAGAGCTAGGAGAAGGGGTGACGACGAAAGCGAATCCGAAGAGAACTGCTTGGATGTGGATGCACCGATCCGTCGCAATGGCGTCGGTATTGTTCTCCATATTCGCCGTGCGAACCGGGTTGAACGAACACGACCCGGAAATGACCTTTGGCGAAGAAGCTATTGAAGAGATTTGGAACTTGAATTTTCTCATCGTGTACGTAGTATTTGCATATATTTTGATACCGATTTTGTTAGA